>Ga0222423_1000624_pt1 | contig 21829 bp, 31 predicted proteins | sample 3A0metagenome_FD_182472 | JGI IMG/M metagenome (GOLD analysis project Ga0222423, IMG submission 182472) | Enriched microbial communities from leaf-cutter ant dump, University of Wisconsin, Madison, United States - 3A0 (version 2) | ecosystem: Environmental > Terrestrial > Nest > Insects nest >...
TTGACCATCAAGGTCGTTACGGTCGGTAATGACGATGATTGTTGGGTTGCCTAAGGCTGGTTCGCTAATAAGTTTACCCGAGTAAAACATCATACTGAGTGACTTGCCTGAACCTTGTGTGTGCCACACAACACCAGCGCGGTGGTCGCCGTCTGGTTGTGCCGCATCGATAGTGCGCTCTAAGGCCTTATTCACCGCCCAGTATTGGTGGTAGGCGGCCACCTTTTTAATCATTTTTGCGTCGTCTTTACTGTCGCGCTCAAACACAATAAAGCTTGAAATGATATCAAGCAAGCGAGCCTTGTCGAACATGCCCATTGCCATAATTTCAAGCTCTGGAATAATACCGTCACGGCGCTCACCCTCGACCGTTTTCCAAGCCATAAACCTTTCAAGCGGTGCAGTAACTGTACCAACACGGGCGTCGAGGCCGTCGCTAATAACACACAGCTCATTAAATCGAAATAAACTACTAATCTGTTTTTTGTACGTTTGAATTTGGTTATAGGCAGCCGTTAAGTCGGCCTTGCTATCGGTGGCGTTTTTAAGCTCAATCACTACTAGTGGCAGTCCGTTAACGTACAGTACTACATCGGGGCGGCGGTTAATGTCGTTTTGGATAACGGTCAATTGATTAATAGCAACAAAGTCATTGTTAGCTGGTGCTGCTATGTCAAATAGGCGAATTGGAGTGGTGCGGAGTGAGCCATCGTCGGTGCGCTGCTCAACATTCACACCTTCGGTAAGTAGCGTATGAAAATCTTGGTTGTCTGTTAAAAGGTCGGCCGACACTGAACGTGTCACGCGCTTTGCGGCTTCTTCAAGTGCTTGCGGCGAAGCGTCGGGATTGAGCCGCCTCAGCGCAATCGACAGCCTGCGGTGTAGTACAGCGTCGCTATATTCACGCTCCATTGTACCGTCGGGGCCAATCGTTGGCCCATTGACTATTTCCCAATTAAGTTGCGCAAGAGTATCAAGTAATGATTGTTCGATTTGATCTTCGGTCATTGGATATTATTATACGCAAATTTAAGAATCTCGCTATTGGTTTGGTGGATTAGTTTAATTATACGGAAAAATAACGCTATTCTGCCGTCTTTACAATTTCAGTGCTTCTAATCGTAGCGCGTATACGTTTTCTGATTTGAGATAATGACATATTTACTACTATATTATCACTTTATTGACTCATATTCAATCACGATTAGCTTGAGCAGTTTGACGAACTTCTTCAGGTCGAGGTAGTAATTTGGGTATGCTTTCTTTAGTTCTTTTCGCTGTCCGGCAGACACAAGCACTACGTCGATGTGGTTGTTGTGCTGGGATTCTATTGCCTCATACTCTTCAACTGCTTTCTCATATTCTGCTTCTGTATAGCCTCGTACGTTCACTATTTTCTCGTGTGTATTGAGGGTTAGAAGGTGGTAATAATGGTGTCTTCTTACGCGGTCAATGATCTGTAGTCCAGCGGAATAACCCTGCAGCTTATCAAAGATTTGCATTCGTTCGATCATGCTGATAACGGAGCGGTAAATCTCACGCTGCTCTTGCCCTTTGTGTTCAGCGAGGACGTTGCGATTTTCTATAATCGCAAAAACCGAAGATATGTATTTAAAAAATACCAGCCAGTCGTCATCTCCTTGTTGGTTTTTTAGCGACTGCCCCGTCATTAGCCCGACAGTCTCGATGGCCGTCGCCCAGACGTGCTGTAGCTCTGAGCGTATTTGAATTTCGACAAGCATACCCCTGCTTTCTTTAGCTGCCTGGGTGCGCGCGAGCGTATTATTGTATTCGTATACAAGATGAATGCCGCGATATCCATCTTCTTTTGGAGTTTCGATATAATTTTTACACTGATTTGTTTTTAGGATGTGCGGAAAGCGCTTTGAATTACGGTATTCGTGCGCAAGTTTCTCGGCTTGGACGGTATCTCTTACGACCGCACGGATACCCCCTATATCTTGCATGGCAGACAGCCTCATACCGGCCTGTCTTTTTAATAGCTTATCTAGTAGTGTTGGCATACGCTTTAGCCGCTGGGCCGAGATGGAGCCTGGATATTTTCGAAGTCGCTTGTCTAAGTTTGATTTGAACGTCTTTAGAGGGTAGTCATGCGCCCTACGCCAATTCTCAACCGTAGATAAGGCTTCTTTATATTCAGCCGAATCTTTAGGGTTGGACCTTAATTTGTCACCCGCCCTATCGATTTGTGATTTTGAGATCATATATCGTATTATACTTTTAATTTGCTAAATTTGTTTGACTTATAGATTAAATATCCCGGCAACTTCTTTATACTCCACCTTTATAACCTCACGCCATTTAGCCGTTTCGTTTGGTGGCCCAATCTCATTTTTAGAATACGCAAGCAGCACTTCTACGCGGTGGGTTTCTTCGTTGATATAAAGTATGCAGCGGTTGCCGGCGGCTTTGGGTGAAATGCGGGTGCCTGCAACGGCGAAGTCTAGCTTTACAATTTTATGAAGACCGGTGTCGTAAATAAGGTCGGCGCGCTTATATAAAAGCATTGAGTCGATACGCTTACATACGTCGGTTATGTCGTTTCGAGTTGTCTCCCAGGCGTTTTTGTGGCGCTTTGAAAAAACCTTTGCGTAGTGACGCTCGGCATAAACCGCCCAAGTACAGCTATAGTTTTGCAAGATCGGCCGCTGGTCCATAGACTTTTTCCGGATCTTCCTGTGTTATGAGGCCGTAAGGGATGACTTCGCCTTCGTGACAAATTTGCCATGGCAGTTGGTCGTGCGTGAAGTCGACGATTTCTTGGGTTTGTTTGTCTTTCCAGGCCGTACCGATAACTTCTATCACCTGCCGCTCTTTGTCGCTAAGTTTGCTGTGCGGTGCATCGCCTCGCTCTACCATAGAAATCATAAAAGCGCGCCCGCTTGGCTCCATTTCGATAATACCGTCGTCGACCATTTCGTCGATAGCCCTAAAGTAAATATCGGGTACAGGGCCACGAGGCAATCGGCGGTAGCTCATGCCCGACATCGGCTGAAGTTCGTTGTAATACCAAGTGAAGTCGGCCAGGTAAACAAGCTTGGCGAGCTTTGTTTTAGTGATTTTATTGTCGTTACTGTCGGCGCCAAATTGAAGAGCGTTTAGAATTATTTGTTTGTATTTATCGAGCGAAGATTGAGTATTAGCAAAGGTAGTAATGCCGTCTGGTGCACCGCGTAGCTCATCTTCCGAAACGCGAAACATAGCCGCAAGAATTTCTAGCTGCGGTAGTGTAATATCTTTTTCGCCTGCTTCTATAAGAGCGTACGTAGGACGACTCATACCGAGTGCCTCGGCGGCTTGTGCTTGTGTGTAACCTGCGGCTGTTCTTGCTTTTTCTATGTTGTGCGAAAGATTACTCATAGTACCACCTCTTTTTGCGTTAAGACGTATTTATCTGAATTTATAGTAGCATGGTGGTGTAAAAAATACAAGGGTTTTATGTAAATATATTTAACACGAAAAGTTAAATGTGGTATAATGAAGACAGTACAGCCAAGACTAGCAGGAACCTGATTGTTTTAGGGGGTACCGGAGTGACGGAGGGTCACCTATAATTAGAAAAATACACTCGCGGGAACGAGTGTATCTAGAGCTGTACTGGTTTGTAGTTTTCCGAGTACGCTCCTGATTGTAGCAAAAAGATAAAATATAACCAACTACAATGAGGGGGTATTATCATGCCTTCGAAACAAATCCATACCGTCCACCGCCCTGGCGGCTGGGGCAATAAAAGCTCAGGCGCGTCACGTGTCAGTAAAGTTTACCCGACCAAGGCCACTGCACAGGCGGCTGGTCGCAAGGCGGCTATTGCTCAAAAAGCAGAGCATATTGTACATAACCTTAATGGCAAGATCGGATCGCGAAACAGCTACGGCAACGATCCGCATCCACCAAGGGGGTAGGTATGAGAAGGTTATTAATTTCCTACGATCTTCTGTCCCCAGGGCAGAATTACGATGATTTAATCGACTACCTTGAGGGGTACGTGAAGCATGCGCATCCGTTGATGTCCGTCTGGCTAATTGCTACAAGCAAGTCTGTCGCTACGGTGCGCGATGAAATCACTGCATTGCTCGATAAAGACGACAAGGTGATTGTCGTTGACACCACAGGCAAAGGCGCCTCCTGGAGACCAGCTTGACTAGATTGGCTTAGGAGCGAGGATCTATAGTTTCAGTGTGTGGAATGTGCGGTGCCTGGCGCGGGCGCCCCACACTCCACACTTGTATCTTATATACTCCAGCGCCGCTATCTTAATAGGCCTCTATATCTTTTTCGTATATAAGAGATATCATTATTTCTACTAATCGGCTCAAAACTATCTATCACTCGTCGCTGACTTGATCTGCTCCAATATATTTTTAAATCTGCTCTAGCTCTTGTGATCGCGGTATAGAAAATATTATGCGAGATACGCTCTTCTATGTCATTTGTTATAACAATTTTTACAGAATCGTATTCGAGACCTTGTGCGCGATGTACTGTAATTGCATACGCGACCTGAAACGGAACAACCGCCTTGTGATTACTGTCAGCATCATCTTGGTCATTCCCTAACAATCTATCAACTGTAAACTGCACACTATTGCCTCCTCTGTAGATCAGCCCCGATGCGGTAGTTAGAATTTCATCTACCATAACTAGCGGATCTAACTCGATGGTAAATGTGATCTCAAGGTTATTCATAGAGATATTCCTAATAATACCCTTCATATTGTTATGGATGAGGGGTTTGTATATCCTCGTGTCGTTAAATATAATCGGATCACCAATCTTGTAGATGTTACCGTGCCAAATAAATGGTTGACTATCATTTTTAGTCTGCAAGAGTCTATTAAGGTTATTTACCCCGTATAGCCCATCGTAGTTGAGTGAAAGGATAATCTCCTCATCTTTGGCTCGGTCAAATATAGTTTCGTCAATCTCGTGACAGTATTGCTGTCTTGCCATATATTCATCGGTTTTTCCATCCAACGTTCGGACTGAATGCCATAAGAGTTTCAGGTTATCATCGGATGTACGATAGGGGTTGTTAAGTTCAAATATAGACTCCTTGGGTAGTGCTTTTGAGATAACATTAAACCAATTTCCGAACCTAATCGATTCGATTTGATATATGTCGCCTACTAGCACTAGGTACTTAAAGGATATGTTTGTAAGTACTGAAAGTATATTCACATTACTTACGGTACTGCATTCATCAATAAATAAAATGTCACACGAAATACTGGAGTCTGACTTACACGAATCAATTGTGCGAAATGCGCCAGCATTAGACAATCTTGTCCTTAAGTTTTCTACTGCCGTGTTGGTGTTTGCTAAATATAACTTATCTGAGCTTTTAAAATAATCGGAGATATGTTCAATCATCCTAGTTTTTCCAGTGCCAGCCGCGCCATAAATTACAGCAATGCTAGAATATACAAACAGGCTCTTGAGAATATCCTTTTTATGCTCGTCGTCTATGGAGTTTTGTGCGCCTAGCCATTTTTTTACGTTTTGCGAGTATTCTTCGTCCTTATCTGGGTATGCGTACGACCGAGTCCTCTTAAGAATTTCAACGGTCGTATCTTCGTATTCTTTTATAAAGAATACGTCATCGTAGCTTAGTATTGAGCGACCTTGGTGTCGCTGTATTAATTTACTATTATACTTACTAATTTTTTCCTCGAAACTCAAACCCTCCTCGCTGAACGAGTCGAGCTCAGACCGATTGATATATAGGCGGCCTTCATTTTCGACAGCGTTTAACAGCTTACGAGCAACTAATTCATGTTCGTGCCCAACGATATTAACAGACCTTATCACATCGGTAAATCTAGGGTTGTGGTTTTTTAATGATGCGCTAAACGGGGTTTTTTCAAAAGTCCAAGTGCTTTTATCTAGATATACACCGCTAAGACTTTCGGATATAGACTCAGGAAACTGCCTCTTGATGATAGAATTGCGTAAATTCAACATTAAGTATCTGATAACATTGTGTGCATCTCTTTTTCTCAGACAATAGAAATAGATTTCCCAGATAATCTTCGCAGTTACAGATTTACTTTTTCTATTTTTTATTTCATCAATAAAATCCCTAAACTGTGTCTCTTCAAGATTTAGCACATCTACTAATGATACTCTATGCGAAGTTAAAAAGTTCATCAGCGACTCATAGTCTTTCTGCTTCCTATTCACCTGCCCGTTGAGTCCTATGATACGCCCAATATTTTGCAGCTCGCAAGGGCGTATATTAGTGCGCCAAGACTTGATTACCTTAATGTTGATAACTATGCCGGCCACTTCAATCTTGCTATCTATTAGCTCTAAATTTGTAGCATAATTATCTAGCACTCTATTGTCGCAAAAGGCAATATTTCTATTGAATTTACTTTCATTCCCCAGCGCTCGTGAATACACGACTTCGTAGTAGACCCGCTTATTAATAAAAAACGGTGTTACCTTATTGATATAGTAATTGTCGGTTGTTGATATCTGCCCTGCTTCCTTTTTTGCATCCTCAATAGCCCCCGCGACCTCTTCGTGGTATTTTGCATATGCAGGGTCGTCATCTAGCGAAATATCCTCAAGGTTGTGCAGTATATTAATTCCGTAGTGATCTTCAAGGTAATTCCGTATCAAAAAAAGAGATTCGTAGTATTTGAGTATTAGCCGCTCAGCACCCTCGGTATCAGGTGTGTAATGTGAAGCGGATATTTCAAGGCGATCGTAGAACTGCCTCAGAAAGTACAAGTTGGCCGTTGATTTTACATATTTGAGCGCAGTCTTTAGGTCAACATATTTACTATCTGCGTTGGGGTTACCTGTATAGATTAGTAGCGAAACCTGATTTACTAGGTCTCTGCAAGCTTTAAGTATGTTTCGAGTTAACAATCCTTGATTCCCTCCGAGCTCGGCGATATTGTCGATGATGTAAGAGTTGGTGTTCTCGATCTCTTGTAATACGCTAGCCATTTTTAGGGAATCTTCACCTTTCCATTTATCAATCGCGGCAAAAGTGTGTCGCGGAGGGTGGTGAGGGTTTGGATTTGTTGGGCTTTTTCCTTATACATATCAATCAGGGGCTGTATTTGGTTGCCGATTTTTTCAAGCAACTCTGTATCTGGTACTCGCACCCTTGCCTGCGCGAGGTGTTTGCGCTGAATGTGCCCCATAGTTGTGGCTTTTGATTTCGCTGTCTGAATAAAATAGTCTAGATGGTGTTTTGTCCAGTAATAATATAACCATTCCGGATAGTTTTCAGAACTAACCTTAAACAAGTGTTGGTTCAATGCGCCATCTCCCTCTGCCCAGAATTTAACAAGCAATGTACCTGACCATGAAAACAATAGGTCTCCGTTACGCACTACGTATTGCTCTGGTATGTTTGCACTTGCGATATCGGTGTTTGCAGTAATCCCAGATGACATTTCGCGAATCTTAATCACCGGCAATGTTGGCTCTCCGTCTATTTTTGGGTATTTTTGCATTGCAAGACCGTTTAAGAAGTCTGCTATTTTATCTAGGGATTCTTCCTCCCACTTCCCCGCCTCTGGATTATCAATAAAATAATGACGAAAGAGTGCCTGCCCCATCTGCTCGAGCGTTTCGTTCATCTGCCGATTTAGTTCGATTTTTTCATCAATATTTCTTATGAAATCACCTACTTTCACAGAGTTTGGCGGGTCTATAGTAACTCGATAGTCATATATATCCTCGGGTTTTACGCGTTGGTGGCTCCCACTGGTTCCCTTTACGTGGGATTGAAGGAAGGTGGCAAAATGATTTGAGCTTAGAGCAGCGTATATATACTCGAAAAGTTCTTCGTACCCCTTTTTGAGCTTAAGTACGACAAACTCAGTAGATGAAATGGCGTTTTCGCTTGCTTTAGCAACCTTCCATACACGTGGGATTCTAGGGTTTAGTTTTGAAACAAGAATTGAACCAGCGGTTACCACGAATTTAGTACTTTTTATTTCAGATCCAAGTTGTTTTTCGGGATGACCGGCATCGTATCCGGGAATGCTGTAAACATCAAAAGAGGTGTTGGGATGTTTTGCTGGGTTGACAGATGTTTTAGAGATTTCAAGTATATCCCTGAGTAAAACTTTTTGTATCACTCTTTGTCCCCCCTGCTCTTAGCGTTATTTTTTTGTGTAGACGCAAGTGCCACTCTTGCATTTGCTAGCAATCCAATTTCACGAGGCCTGATTTGAATATCGTAATCATTAATGAGAGGCCTAAGTAGGCGAATTCCCCCACTACGTAAACCGCGATTAGAAAGACCAATATCTCTCCTCATCTCCCTGAAGACGTTAGTCATTAGAGCCATTATGTGTAGGCTATTTTCGTTGCCGCGGTAAGAGTTCTGGAGCATGTCTGAATATGCATTAATAACTCTTGGTGAAGCATAAAGCACCGCCTTGCGATGGAATGATTTCATGTCTTTAATAAATTGTTTTTGCTGCTTTGGTGTTGCGTCTGTACCCTGTTCTTGTATATCGCCTAAGAACTTTAAGGTGAATTCAACATATTCTCGATATGTTTCGCGTTTTACCTTTGCATTCTCGGAGCTATATTGAGCCCTCTTGTCAAATGCATATTTAATGAAATAACCGACGATACCGCTAAATACTATTCCTGCAAGAGTTAACCAGTTTTCAGTTGTCATGACTCACCTCTCCTTATTACGGCGTCCATCGTCTCGCCACTCTTACTCTTCCATGCTGTCCAGCCATTTGTAAAGTTGCCCGATACGAATCCGGCCGCCATGCTTACACTCCTAAATGCAACGTTTTCTTTTAGGGCTACAGTGTCATCTTTCACGGTCGCCTTATTTTTTATAACGTCCTGTCGAAGACTTTCTACGCCAGGGAATGTGGTTGCCCATTTGTCGCTTCGAGCCAACTTAAATGTTGAACCGGCAAGTAGTATAAACTGGTCACCACGAAATTCGCCGATTGCTTTTTCGCCTCGCGACGCCATGTGCCATACGGTTGCTTCGTCTTTTTGCCTCATAGGGCTTGATAATACGTCATAGCCAAGCGACCTTAGTACAAGTTCGGTGTCGTTTAGTATGCGGTCTAGCTTGTGTACCTTGAATTGGTGAATGGTATTTCGGGCTGGAATGGTGCTATTTTCAATAGTCATGCTGCCATTTTGCGCACGCTCAACGGCAAGCGATTCCAGGTACTTTACGTCGCCTTTCTCTAGATCATTGGTTTTCGACACTATTGCAACCGCAAGTGTCCACCAGTCTTTATCTTTGGCTGTAAGGTGTTCGCTTGCGCGCTTAATAAAGTTTTCACTTTCGCCAATATAAGCCCGACTCTCGTCGGCGTTAAGTAGTACGTAGAGTGCTGGCTGTGTAAGTTGTGCAAGCTGCGGATCATTCTTGACGTTCGCCCCCCTTACGCTCGCTATTTTCAGGCGTGGAATGACGTAGGCTTTAATATCGCCTTCGGGGTCAATAATGCGAATACCCTCGAGGGTGCCGTCAACAAGGTAAGTTTGTAAAAGGCGCGGACTATTCATCATTTCTCTCCATCGCCTCTAAAAACCTATCAAAATTATTCTCAAAAGGTCTATCCTGGGCAATATGTCTTAACTCGCTTGTCTCTTTATCAGTTTGTGCAATTTTTGCACGAACTGCTCTGTGTATTGACATAAGCATTTCACTTATGCTATACTGTAGGTACAAATGAAGCCAGCCCTGAACTGTCACCGTATGGTGTGCGTGCCTAGGACATCTAGGATAGGGGCTGGTTTCGATTTCCTGCAAAAAATTACTTGAAATACCAAACATCTTCTATCCTCTTCTCTAGAATCTTTAAATAGTCATTGCTATCGGTCTTGTTAGTCTGTGTCGACCTCAGTATCGAGCCCGCTACAAGGTCGGCTAGTTGTATGAGTGTATTGGTATTAGAATCGACAAAACGAAGCTTTTTGATTTTGCTACCACGCGAGTTTACCTCTCTACGTAGGTATGTAATGGCTGATTTTTTGTATTCCCGTCCAGAATGACCATCCAGCCGAACGTCGGCGTCTGCGAGTGTAGTCGTTTTTGATAATACTTCTTTAATTGCATAGTTGTAAAATGAGTCTTGTTTGTTCTTGAGCTCGTGGCTTCGGACAATACTTTTGTCGATACATATAGCGCGGACGCGGAAGTTGAGTCTTGCGACAATAGCAAGAAGCTCCTTGATGTATTTTTTGCTGGTTTTGTTAAATTTGAATTCACGATGATCAGCCCAGTCGATTGATCGGCGGTATTTTTTGATAGCAAGTGATACTTCTTCGGCGTCAAGTGGGTCGTCAAATATAACACATGCCATCACGAAGTGGCTGCTAGAGCCAGCATCAAGCTTAAAGCCAGGGTCACCAGAGTCGTCAATGAAGACAAGCTGTTTTGCCTTTTCTACCACTCAATCTTCTCCAAATTTGCCTTAATCTTTGCCTCTAGTTCACGACCCTTAGTAAACTGCGCATCAAGCTCAAGGGTAAGCCGGCTCATCTTCTCGGCGAAAACCTCGTCGTCTTCTTCGATTTCTTCGCTGCCTACGTAGCGGCCTGGTGTCAGCACGTAATCATGCTCTTTGATTTCATCAAGAGTGGCGGCTTTAGCAAACCCAGCAACGTCTTCGTACTCACCGTTTTGAGTTTTGAAGTTGTGATAGGTTTCGGCTACGCGTGTAATATCTTCGTCGGAAAGTTCGCGGTTGCGGCGAGTGACCATATGGCCAAGGTTACGGCCGTCGATAAAGAGTGTTTTACCGCTACGGTTGGTGCGGTCACGGGCAATAAACCATAAACATGCCGGAATACCAGTGTTAAAGAATAGCTGCCCAGGAAGTGTGACGATGGCGTCGACTAAATTTGCCTCAAGGAGTTTTTTGCGTATTTCGCCTTCACCGCCACTTTGACTACTCATGCTACCGTTTGCCAGTACAAACCCAGCCACGCCAGTTGGCGCAAGATGGTGAACAAAGTGCTGAATCCAGGCGTAGTTGGCGTTGCCCTTTGGCGGCACGCCGTACTTCCAGCGAATGTCGTTTACAAGCTGGTCTTGGCCCCAGTCGCTAATGTTAAATGGTGGGTTGGCAATGATGTAATCGGCTTTTAGGTCGGGGAATTTGTCATCGTGCAGGGTGTCGCCGCGACGTAGGTCGGCATCAATGCCACGAATCGCCATGTTCATTTTACCAAGGCGCCAGGTGGTTTCGTTAAGTTCTTGGCCGTAAATGGCAATATCGTCAACGCGCCCTGCGTGTTCTTCAACGAACTTTTCGCTCCATACAAACATACCGCCGCTACCGCAGGTTGGGTCGTAAACACGGCCCTTGTATGGTTCGAGCATCTCAACCAATAGCTTCACAATCGAGCGCGGTGTGTAAAATTCGCCACCATGCTTGCCTTCGCTGTCGGCGAACATTCCCATAAAGTACTCGTATACCTGTCCTAAAAGATCTTTGGCATTACTAGAGGTAAAGGTGGTATTAGTGAACAGGTCGATGAGTTCGCCAAGGCGGCGCTTGTCGAGTGCTTCGCGGGCGTAGTTTTTAGGCAGCACCCCTTTAAGGGTTGGGTTGTCGCGCTCAACGGCGTCCATAGCTTCGTCAACTAAAACACCAATGGTCGGTTGCTTGGCATTTGCAACTAGGTGCTCCCAGCGCGCCTCTTTTGGCACCCAAAACACGTTATCGGCGGCGTAATAGTCTTTGTCTTCTGTGTCGTAGCCTTCGCTTTCGGCCTTTTTGTATTGTACGTCGAATGCATCGGAAATATATTTAAGAAAAATCAGCCCCAAAACAACGTATTTATAGTCTGACGAACTAATATTACCGCGCAGTTTGTCGGCGGCTTGCCATAATTTTGCTTGAATGTCTTGAATCTCCAAAATATTTCCCCTTTTGATATATTATACCACCTCAGTCAATTGAATGTTGCGCGTAGCCCAGCATTGCCAAAAGCCCCTATACAAAAAAATACCCGCACAAATCATGTACGGGTATTTTATTTTAGCGTGAGCTTTTTAGTAAACGCTCAACAGCAGCTCGCCACCGAGGCGTTGTTTGACGGCTTCGCGGCCGTCCATGACGCCTTTTGAGGTGCTGACGAGTACGATGCCTCGTCCGTTCTTCACCTTAGGGATGTCGTTTGCACCGACGTAGACGCGGCGGCCTGGCTTTGATAGGCGCTTGATTTCGTTGATGACCGAGTTTTCACCGGGCTTGTTGATTGTGACGACAAGAATGTCTCGTGGCTTTGCGGCCTCGACTTTCACATCGGTGACGTAGCCGGCTAGTTTTAGCTGTTCGGCGACGGTTTTCTTCAACTTGCTTGATGGGACGGTGATTTCATTTTTGCCGACAAGGACCGCGTTACGAATACGAGTCAGGAGGTCAGCGATTGGGTCTGTAGATTGTAGTGACATATGCTTTTTCTCCTTTCCTACCAACTACTCTTTGTAACACCAGGGATTTCACCCTTGCTTGCCTTCTCGCGGAAGTTAATGCGGCTAAGTCCAAATCGGCGCATATAACCACGTGGGCGACCGTGAAGTGCGTCGCGGTTCTTCCAACGAGTTGGTGAGCTGTTTCGTGGTAACTTCTGAAGACCGTCGAGGTCGCCAAGTTCCTTAAGCTCTGCACGCTTAGCGGCGTACTTTTCAATCATCTTTTGTCGCTTTGCGTCGCGAACAACTGCTGATGTCTTTGCCATTACTTGTTTCCTCCCTGCTTCTCAAACGGCATGCCGAACTTTTCAAGAAGTGCACGGCTTGCTTCCTTGCTGCCAGCCTTGATGACAAACGTCACCTGAAGGCCATGAATATGCTGCGTTTCTTCGAAGGTAAGTTCTGGGAAAATTGACTGCTCAACAATACCAAGGTTATAGTTTCCGGCTTTGTCGAAAGCCTTTACGCTAACGCCGTGAAAGTCACGGACACGCGGTAGGGCAACATTGACAAGACGATCGAGGAATTCGTACATACGAGCGCCACGAAGTGTAACGCTAATACCAACACGGTTCATGCCAGCACGAATTTTGAAGCCTGCAATTGACTTGCGAGCCATTCGATCGACAGGACTTTGTCCGGTGATTTTTGTGATTGTATTTCGCACGACTTCATAGTGATGCTTGTCGTCTTTGTTCTTTCCAATTCCTGCGCTGACAACGATTTTTTCAAGTTTTGGTACTTGATTAACGTTTTCAAGACCGAGTTCGGCTTGAAGTTCCTTGACGTACTGAGACGCATATAAGGCTTTCAGGCGAGGAGCGGTTGTTTGTACTGCTTTTGGCATTACTTAATCTCCTTTTTACTTGCTTGTAGTGCAAGGCGTACCTTTTGGCCGTCTGCATTTTTACCATATCCAACACGACTTGTTTTAGCCGACTTTTCATCGACAACAAGCGCAACCTTGTGAAGTGGTGTTGGAACGTGAATGTCACGCTTACCACCGTACGGGTTGAGTTGTGTTGGCTTTACGTGACGATGACGTTGACCGATTCCTTCAAGAAGAACCGCCTGCTTATCGGTAAGAACGGCCAAGACCTTTGCGGTCGTGCCTTTACTTGCACCACTTATAATTTTGACCGTATCGCCTTTTTTAATTCGCTTTACTGCCGTCATATTAAAGTACCTCCGGCGCAAGGCTAATAATCTTGCTGTAGCCTAAGTCACGAAGTTCGCGTGGCACTGGGCCAAATACGCGGGTTGCCTTAGGTGTTTTGTCATCGTTAATAATAACCGCAGCATTATCGTCGAAAGCAATTGTACTACCGTCTTTACGCTGGATTTGGTCTTTTGTTCGAACAACTACTGCCTTAACAACAGACTTTTTCTTTACGTTTCCGGTTGGGTTTGCATCTTTAACAGTTGCGACAATAACGTCACCAACGCGAGCATAACGGCGTCGAGTTCCGCCAAGAACACGAATACAAAGGATTTCCTTCGCACCGCTGTTGTCGGTTACTTTAAGGCGAGATTCTTGCTGAATCATACTAAGCCTCCTCTTCCTTTAGCTCAATTGAGCCGTGTGAACGTTCGTCAATGCTGACAAGGGTAAATGCCTTTGTCTTTGAAACAGGACGAGTTTCGGCAATGGTAACACGATCACCAATGCGCGCTTCGTTCTTTTCATCGTGCGCAGTGTACTTACGGTTCACAGAGTACTGCTTACTATAAATAGGGTGCGTCTCGCGACTTGTTACAGTTATTGTAATTGTCTTGTCGGCCTTGTCAGAGGTGACAATACCACTGAGTGTTTTTGCCATATTAGTTGTCCTCCTTCTGGCTTTCGACCTGCGCTGCATTAATTGCAGTTAATGTTCGCGCAATTGCTTTTCGTTGTGCAGTAAGAACGTGAGGGTTCACAAGGTCGCCTTGACGATGGCTCTTCTTTGACTCAAGCTGATTTGCTCGGAGTGTCTGAAGATCTTCGTGTAGTTGCGCAAGCGTCTTCACTTCTTCTACCTTCTTTACTGTCTTCTTTGCAGTTGCCATTATGCCTGCTCCTTAATGATGAACTTCGTCTTAACGGGAAGCTTGTGGCTTGCAAGACGCATCGCCTCGCGCGCAACCTCTTCATCAACGCCCTTCATCTCGAACAGGACAGTGCCTGCCTTAACTTTTGCAACGTAGAACTCGGGGCTACCCTTACCGCTACCCATTTTCACATCTTGTGGCTTACGAGTACGTGGGGTGTGCGGGAAGATTCTAATCCAGATTTTACCACCACGCTTAATGTAGCGGGTCATCGCCTGACGAGCTGACTCAATCTGGCGAGATGTGATATCATTATTTGACTGTGACTGGAGCGCGTAGTCGCCAAAAGCGATGTAGTTTCCGCGTGTTGCGTTACCCTCGTTCTTGCCTTTACGAACCTTTCGATACTTCATTTTCTTTGGTAATAGCATATCGATTAGCTCCTTTCACCCTTGTAAATCCATACTTTCACGCCAACTATACCAGCACCTGGTAGTGCGGCACGTGCTGAGTGGAAGTCGACATCGGCACGAAGCGTGTGTAGCGGGACAGAACCTTCGCTAACTCGTTCACGTCGAGCCATTTCGGCGCTATTAAGACGGCCAGACACCTGAATACGAACACCCTTAGCGCCAGCTGCCATAACATTTTGTGCGGCCATTTTAGTTGCACGTCGGAAGTTTGATCGGCGGCTAAGTTGGTGCGCGATATTCTCGGCAACAAGCTTCGCAGAAAGGTCTGGGCGCTTAACTTCTTCAATATTAACACGAACAGGTAGGCTTGAAAGTTTTTCAAGCTGAGCCTTAAGTTCGGTAACGCCTGCACCACCACGACCAATTACGACACCGGCTTTTGCGGTATGAATTGTAACTGTTACGAGGTTAGCCGAGCGCTCGATTTCGATACGAGCAATTGTTGGACGACTTTCGAAGCGCTTTTCAATATGCTCGCGGATTTTGATGTCCTCGACAAGAAGACGAGCAAAGTCCTTTTTGTGGGCAAACCAGCGTGAATCCCAGTTCTTGTGAACCTGGAGACGGAAACTGATTGGATTAACCTTCTGTCCCATTATTTCTTCTCCTCTTTCTTCGCTGTAGCTTTTGGAGCCGCCTTTACAGGTGCTTCTTCTGCCTTAGCTTCGACAGCTTTCGCTGGTGCCTTCTTTGGCTTGATTTCACCAACAACCTCAACGAGAATGTTTGATGTCTTCTTCTGGAATGGCAATGCACGACCGCGACTAGCAGGCTTAAATCGCTTTAGGCGAGTGCCTGTCGTGACAGAAAGTGTTGCAAGCTGCAAGCTCTTACCGTCAAAGCCGTGGTTGTTTACTGCGTTTGCTTGTGCGCTCTCGATAACCTTAATAAGCGGACGAGCAGCGCGACGTGGTGTGTGGTTAAGAATGACAATTGCGTCAGCAACCGAACGACCACGAACCAAGCTGGCAACCAATGCCACCTTGCGAGGTGCTTGGTCAACATTTTTGGCATATGCGCGTACTTTTGTATCAGCCATTATTTCTTATCCTTTCCACCATGCTTGCGGAACTTACGAGTTGGGCTAAACTCACCGAGCTTATGGCCAACCATATTTTCCGAGATAAGCACAGGAACGTGTACTTTACCGTTATGAACGGCAATAGTACGACCTACCATTTCTGGGCTAATAGTGCTTGCACGTGCCCAGGTTTTGATGATAGTTCGGTCCTCAAGACTCAAGGCCGCCACTTTCTTAGCGAGCTTGAAGTCGATGAATGGGCCTTTTTTGAGCGATCGACTCATATCCTACCTCTTCCTCTTCGCGTCGTGGCGCGACCTTACGATTAACTTCGACGTATCCTTGCGACGTCGGGTTCGATAACCAAGCGTCAACTGACCCCAAGGTGTACGAGGAGCCTTACCGGCACCGTGACGTCCACCGTCACCACCACCGTGTGGGTGATCTGCGGCGTTCATAACAACACCGCGAACACTTGGGCGGATACCCTTACGGCGATTACGTCCAGCTGAACCAATTTTAATGTTTTGGTGCTGGACATTGCCAACGACACCAATTGCTGCAGTTGCTTCAAGGCGGAACTTACGGACTTCACCAGATGGCATACGCACCTGTGCGTAGTCGCCCTCTTTTGCCATAAGTTGAGCCTTTGCGCCGGCCGAACGAACCATTTGCGCGCCCTTACCTGGGTGGAGCTCGATTGCGTAAATTTGGCTACCTACAGGAATATTTGCAAGTGGCATACGGTTGCTTGATTCGATTGGTGCGTCGGCACCGCTACGAATAACCTTACCAACCGTCATAGAAGTGTCGGCAAGAATATAATGGTAAAGACCGTTCTGATCTTTGACGCGAGCAATCCGAGCTGATCGGTTAGGATCGTACTCGATATGCTCGACAGTAACTACCATTCCGGCTGGAAGGTTGTGATTCATTAGACGATAATGTCGCTTGACACCACCACCGCGACGACGAACAGTTATTCGACCAGTGTTATTGCGACCGGCATTCTGCTTCTTACTTTTAACAAGACTCTTTAGAGGCTTGCGAGTAGTAATATCGCTAAGATCTTGAGTGCTCATACCACGTCGCGCAGGAGTTGTTGGGTTATATTGCTTTACAGCCATTACTTCTTCTCCTCTGCTGTTTCTTCAGCTGGTTGCTCAAAGATTGCCAATGAGCTACCGGCAGCAAGCGTAACGTAAGCTTTCTTGCTATCTGAACGCGTTGTTGTTCCAGGATAGCGATTTTTACCTCTAGAGAAGCGAACCGACTTACCGTTCTGAACAAGCGTCTTGACAGCCGCCACTTTTACGCCATATTGAGCTTCGACTGCCTCAACAATCTGCGCTCGATTAGCGTTCATAGGAACGCTAAAGACGTAGATGTTTCGTAGGCTTTGTGCGTAAGCTTTTTCAGTTGTAATAGGTGTTACTAGAAGATTGCTCATATTATGCATCCTCCTTTACCAACCAGCTCTTCAATGCAGGAATAGCGGCCTTAGAAAGAACGATGTGATCGGCATTAAGAATGTGATACACGCTCAAGTAGGTTGCGCGGACAAGCAGAATGTTCTGGATGTTGTTTGTTGCGCGAATCAACTCTGGAGTTTTTTCGTCAACAACAATAAGTGTTTTACGAGTAAATTTATTATCAGCAAGGAACTTAGCAGCTTCTGCTGTTTTGCCAGTAGTTTTAAGGTCAAGCACATGAACCTTCTTGGCTTCGTTGGCGAGTGTTAGCGCCTGACGGACTGCCTGACGCTTTGCGTGAGTTGGAATACGCTTGGTGTAGTTTTCGTTACCAAGTGGACCGAAAACGATACCACCACCGCGCCAGATTGGGTTTCGAGTTGAGCCGAAGCGAGCACGTCCGGTACCCTTCTGCTTCCAAGGCTTCTTACCACCGCCACTTACATCACCACGAGTTTTTGTGGTAGCACTTGCAAGGCGGTTGTTTGCAAGATACGCATCGTACGCCAACTTCAATAGTTCGTGATTCTTCACGTCTACTGCAAAGATTTCCTTAGGAAGTGTTGTCTTTGCCTCGGTCTTGGTTGTATCAGCCATTATGCCTTACCTCCGATAACGATGAGTCCGCGCTTTGGTCCAGGAACAGCGCCCTTAAGCCCAATAAGGTTGTTTTCAGCGTCAACGTAGCTAACAACAAGATTCTTAACGGTGACTTGCTCGTGGCCCATATGTCCAGCCATTCGCTTACCCTTGAAAATCTTTTGTGGATACATTGAACCGATAGAGCCCGGCTTACGAGTGTTTCCCTTACCACCGTGCGTCTTGCGGTGGCGCTTAAAGTTGTGACGCTTGATGGTTCCTGCGAACCCCTTACCCTTGCTTGTACCAGTTGCGTCAACGACGTCACCTAGCTCAAATGCAGTCACATCGATTGTGCTGCCAATGGTAATATCTGCTGGAAGTTCATCGACGCGGATTTCGCGTAGGAACTTTGGCGTCGTTTCTGACGCTTTGACGTGTCCAGCCACGGCCTTGCTCAGGTTCTTACCCTGCTCAAAACCTACTTGGACAGCGTTATAACCATCTGTTTCGATGGTTTTTACCTGAGTCACTGTCACAGGTCCAGCTTGGATAAGCGTCACAGGAACTGTTTTGCCATCTTCGCTGATGAGCTGGGTCATACCAATTTTGGTACCGAGAAGTGCTTTCATGCTCTTCGTTCTCCCATTTAAAATTCTTGGTGGCTGGTAGTATCGGTGGGATTTTACGCCCTCTGACTTGCCAATTCACCAAGAATAGTTTGCTATTTAATCGTAAAAGTTACTGCCGTATATTAGCACACTTCACCTCAAGAGTCAACAGATTGACTAGTTTTTAGGCCAAAGAATAGCATAAAGACTTGAAACTCCTTATGTTTTTCGGCATACTAGACATAGAGAAAAACCATTTAAAGGGGCATCTATGGCAACTACGAAGAAAACAACCGCTGGAAAAACCACAGCTCGAGCAAAAGCACCAGTGAAGAAGGCGCCGGCTAAAACTGCGGTAAAAGCACCAGCTAAAAAGCAATCAGTCAAAAAATCAGTCAGTAGCAACCAAGAATACAAGTCATTTAGGCTAGCTAAAGACGGTTCTCTTATGACATTTAAGGTCACCCGCCAGACTGTTTACTGGGTAATTATTATGTCATTTGTGATCTTCTTCCAGCTTTGGATTATTCGTCTTCAAATTGATGTGGCGCATCTTGTGCAACAGCAGAAAGATCAAGCCCAAGAACAGATACAATCGTTTTAATCACTTTTGTCTATCCTGCTTTTGCCTATCTTTAATAAACCCGTCAACAAAAAATCAGGCCCATAAAGCCTGATTTTTTAGTTTGGCGAGAAAGACTACATTCGAATTTCTGCATCAACTCCAGCTGGTAGGCTAAGGTTCTGCAGGCTATCGATTGTTTTCGGCGTTGCGCCTGTGATATCGATAAGACGCTTGTGAACACGCATCTCGAAAGTTTCACCACCTTTTTTGTAAACATGTGGTGATTTCACAACAGTAAACGTACTTCGTCGGGTAGGAAGAGGCACTGGACCTGCGACCTGCGCACCGGTACGGATTGCCGTATCAATAATTTGTTTTGCTGATTGATCGATGACCTTGTGATCGTACGCCTTAAGACGAATACGAATACGTAGGCCCTCTTGCTTTGCTTCTGCCACAGGAAGAAACCTTTCTTGCTTTTATCACCAAGCAGGCGACCACGTAACTTCTGCTTGAATAGTGTTGTTTACACACTCACTTCTGGCCGAATTATCGTGATTATTAAAGTATTACCCTCTTATTATAGCATTTTGCAGAGTTAATAGCAAATATGATACGACAGCTTAGAATACGGCGGATTAAAATCTTGCGTGTATCGCACCTATGGCGTGGTCAATGCCACATTGCTTGTACGAATAAAACTATAGCCACCACTAATGACAACGCTGGCAGAAGTAGCAACAGCCAATTACGTGGCTTCTTGATTAGAGTTTCTATAAGATGTATCACAAAGACTATAAAAGAGAAAAATATCCAGGCCGGAACAAGAAGAATACCATCGCCGGTACCAGATACGAACTCACCGCTCTGACGCATTCTTTCGGTGTCCAAATTTATCGAGACGACAATTATAATAGCGCCAAGAGATATGACAGTCGATATTGCGGCCAGAATTATTTGCATAAAGCGGTTTGATTTTGCCATTTGCTGATCTGAAGCTGGTGTACGTTTTTCAGACTGCACCGTATTGGATTTTGCCATTTTCTTACCGCTCATAATACCCGAAACTACAACGAACGGAAGCGCGACTAAAGCGAGGCTCGCAACACTATTTAGTAGACTGGAAACGTATATACCCGGAGACAGATCTAGAAGAGGCACGACGCCTAAATAAAATGAATTCGTGACGACTATAAAAACAGTCAGTAATGCTATGGTAGCTTTATATTTTTTGATAGATATTTCATGCCAGTATTCTAGCATAAGCATACTATATATACCAATTTAGCTAATGGCTTAAGCGCTAGTTAAGAAATGTCCAAAAAACGAAGCACGCCCTGATAATTCAGGGCGCACTTCTTGATTATTGGTAGGAGAACTACTTAACAATCTTTGTAACAACACCGGCACCGACAGTCTTGCCACCTTCGCGGATAGCAAAGTTAAGACCTTGCTCCATAGCGATTGGTGAAAGAAGCTTGACGATGAAGGTTACTGTGTCACCAGGGATGACAAGCTCTTTGTCAGCTGGAAGCTCGACTTCACCAGTAACGTCAGTTGTTCGGAAGTAGAACTGTGGCTTGTAGCCCTTAGAGAATGGAGTGTGGCGTCCGCCTTCTTCCTTCTTAAGGATATAAACCTCTGCTTCAAACTCGGTGTGAGGAGTAATTGAACCTGGCTTAGCAAGAACCTGACCACGCTCGATGTCTTCACGCTCGATACCACGGAGAAGAAGACCAGCGTTGTCACCTGCTTGACCACGGTCAAGATTCTTCTTGAACGCTTCAATTCCAGTAACAACAGATTTTTGTGTAGCCTTGATACCAACGATTTCAACTTCGTCGTTAAGGTTAATAACACCCTGCTCGATACGACCAGTTGCTACTGTACCTCGACCCTTGATTGAGAAAACGTCCTCAATAGGCATAAGGAAGTCTTTGTCCATATCGCGAGTTGGCTCTGGAACGTATTCGTCCATAGCTGCAACAAGCTCCATAACGGCATCTTCGTACTTTTCGTCACCTTCAATAGCCTTAGTTGCAGAACCCTTGATAATTGGTGCGTCTTCGTCAAAACCGTTCTTAGCTAGCAGTTCGCGAATGTCCATTTCAACAAGCTCAACGAGCTCTGGGTCGGCAATGTCCATTTTGTTAAGGAATACGATGATCTTTGGCACACCAACCTGCTTAGCAAGAAGTACGTGCTCGCGGGTCTGTGGAAGTGGACCGTCTGTTGCAGCAACCACAAGGATTGCACCGTCAACCTGAGCGGCACCCGTAATCATGTTCTTAACGTAGTCTGCGTGTCCTGGCATGTCCACGTGAGCGTAGTGACGCTTTTCTGACTCGTACTCTTGGTGAGATGAAGCAATGGTAATACCACGTGCTTTCTCTTCTGGTGCGTTGTCAATTTGGTCGTAAGCGATAGGCTTGTTCACGTCACTTGGAAGGCGCTTTGCAAGTACGGCAGTAATAGCTGCAGTAAGACTGGTCTTTCCGTGGTCGACGTGACCCATAGTACCAACGTTTACGTGAGGCTTGCTTCGATCGAAATTTGCCATCTAGTTAGTTCTCCTTTAATTAATTATTTCCTACTTTTTTCGCATGAGATAAATATACCC
>Ga0222423_1000626_pt1 | contig 21800 bp, 21 predicted proteins | sample 3A0metagenome_FD_182472 | JGI IMG/M metagenome (GOLD analysis project Ga0222423, IMG submission 182472) | Enriched microbial communities from leaf-cutter ant dump, University of Wisconsin, Madison, United States - 3A0 (version 2) | ecosystem: Environmental > Terrestrial > Nest > Insects nest >...
CCCGGTCGTCGGCGTCCAGATCGCGTCCACGGAGGACATCGCGCCGGAGGGCGTGCGGCTGGTCGGGAACCATCTGACCGGCAACGGGATCGACCTCGCCTACCTCGCCTCCCGGCGTGCGCCGGGCGCGGGCCTGTGCGCCGACGACAACGTGCTGACGACGACGGAGCCCACCGACGTGCTCGACGACTGGGACTGCTCGGCGGGTGGCAGCGCGCGCGCCGCCGGCGGCACGGTGAAGCGGCCCGACGCCCCGGCCGGGATCTCGTTCCGGGACGTGCAGGCGCCACCGCGGCAACCGACGATGCCGGCCGACGCCCCGACCGGCGCGGCCGCTCCGCCGGTCGACGTCGACGCGATCGCCCTTCCGCCCGCCGACCTCCTCGCGGACAGGGCCCACGCGTGAGCCGGGCGGCCCGGGTCGGCGTCCTCGTGGTCGGCGGCGCGCTGGCGCTCGCGGCCCTCGCGGGCTGCACCGACGACCCCGCGGACGCGCCGCCGACGAGTGCGGCGACCGCGTCGGCCCGGCCCATCACCTCCGACGAGGCGAACCGGCTGGCCGTCGCCCGGTTCACCGTCTGGGACCAGCGATGGACGGACGTCGACCTGCGCGTGCCGGTGGTCGGCGACGTCCTGCACCTGGTCGGTCGGGCCGACCTGCGGGAGCACGAGGCGTACGCGCGGGTGACGTCGAGGGAGGGCGACGCGCTGCTGCAGTGGGACCTGACGGGCAAGGCCGTCCTGGGCGTCGCCGCGGGGGTGGGTGTGCCGACGCCGGCGCCCACGGCCGCCTGGCGGACCGCGGCGATGGACGGCGACGACCCGCTCGACGCGGCCTTGCTGCTCACGCTCAACCTGGCGTCCGACCGGCCCGAGAACCCCGTGCTGCTGCAGCAGAACGGAGCCCGGTGGGTGGGCTCCGGGTCCGTCGACGGGACGGCGGTGGACGTGTTCACCGCGCCGGCGGGCGGCGCCGAGGCGGAGGCGAGCGCGTCCACGACCTCGAGCCCGCGGTCCGCTCAGGACAACCCGCTGGTCCGGTACGCCGTCGACGCGCGGGGGTACCTGCGCGAGGTCACGGCCGACACCGGCCGCAGTGAGCCGCTCGTCGTGACGCTCGCGCCGTCGGACGACACGACACCCATCGAGCTGGTCCCCGGCCTGGTCGGCTGATCAGACGCCGGTGGTCAGGCGTCTGGCGCGGGGCGGACCTCGTCGCGCAGGCGGCCCATGCGCGCGTCGAGCTGGGCGGCCACCGCGGCGGCGTCGTCGAGCTCGGCGCGCAGGTCGTCGGGCATCTCGGAGCGGTACTTGTAGCGGAGCTTGTGCTCCATGCTCGCCCAGAAGTCCATGGCGATGGTGCGGATCTGCAGCTCGACGGGGATGTGCTCGGTGTGCCGGGACAGGAACACGGGGACCTCGACGATGAGGTGCAGCGAGCGGTAGCCGTTGGGCTTCGGGTTCGCGATGTAGTCCTTCGTCGTCAGCACGGTGAGGTCGGGCTGGGCGCTGAGCATCTGCGCGATCCAGTAGACGTCGGAGACGAAGGAGCAGGTGACGCGGATGCCGGCGATGTCGCGGATCTCGGCGCGGATGGCGGGCACCGTGAGCTCGGTGCCCTGGCGCAGCGCCTTGGCGAGCAGGCTCTCCGGCGACTTCAGCCGGGTGCGGACGTGCTCGATGGGGGTGTAGTCGTAGACCTGCGCGAACTCCTGGCGCAGGATGCCGATCTTCGTCGAGACCTCCTCGATCCCGAACCCGTAGTACATCTGCAGGCGCAGGAACTCGTCGCGCAGGATGCGGGCCCGGGCGAACCACTCGCTGTCCGCCTTGGCGAGGTCGGTCGGGTCGCCGCGGCGCGCGCCGCGCAGCGCCTCGAGCAGTTGCAGCTCGAGGTCGGGTTGTGCGGCGTCGGCGGGCCGGTCGGGGCGAGGGTTCACGGGTCTGGGCTCCTCGTCGCCTGCGTCGTGGACGGGTGCGGGGCGACCTCCCCAGGATATCGACGGCCGTCGCGCGTCCCTCGGGACCTTCGGCACCCGCGAGGACAGCGCTTCCCTTAAACGGTTCATCGGCCTGTGTGCGGCCTGTGCCCGGCGCTAGCGTCCCCCGGAGACGGGTGCGACGACGCATCCCCGGTGCCCTTGAGGAGATGCGTCATGAAGCGCCCCACCGCACTGTCCAGGCTGATCGCCGCCGCCACCGCCGCGCTGATCGGCGGGGGCGTCGTCGGCGCCGTCGCCGCCCCCGCGAGCGCGGCCGTGAGCTGCGCCGTCACGCAGAAGGTCGTCAGCCAGTGGAACGCCGGCTACACCGGCGAGGTCACCGTCAAGACGGCCGGTGAGCGCATCGACGGATGGACGCTGAGCTGGACGTTCACCGCGGGGGAGCGGCGGAGCCAAGGGTGGATGGGCGACTTCACGTCCAGCGGCGCGACCGTCACGGTGACGAACCCCGGCTGGGCGCGCGTCGTCGGGGCCGGCGGGTCGTTCACGCTCGGCTACAACGGGACGCACACCGGGACCATCGCGCCGATCGCGAACGTGAAGCTGAACGGCGTCGCGTGCTCGTCGGGCAGCACGCCGACGACCCCGACGCCCACGCCTACGACGTCGATGACCCCGAAGCCGACGCCGACGGCGACACCGACCCCCACGCCGAAGCCGACGACGACAGCAACCCCGACCCCGACCCCCACGCCCACGCCAACGACCGCCCCCACGCCCACGCCGGTCACCTGGAACCCGCCGGCATCGCTGGTCACGCCGCTGGCGGAGGTGTGGCAGCACGAGGAGTCGACGTACAACGACCTGTACGGCTTCAAGAACTACGGCTGGGACCAGGTCTTCGCCAACGGCGGGTCGCTCAACATCTGCGTGCGCTGGGACTCCGACCAGCCGGTGAGCGCGGCGCTTCGGGACAAGATCCAGGCGAAGTACGCGCAGCAGTACGCGCTGTGGTTCGCCAAGCTCAAGGGCTGGGGTGGCTGGCCGTACGACACGGTGCCGGTGAAGGTCGTCGGCTGGGCCGTGCGTGACCGCAGCCTGCTGCAGTGGACCGACGACAGCGTCGACATCTACGTCAACGACATCCGCGAGGACGCCCCGCAGTGCGCGGAGAACCGCGGCCGGTACTTCCACCAGGACGGCAGCTACCCGGGCGGCGCCGCGCGGCACTACGACCAGTCGCTGTGGCTGACCAAGGGTTCAGCGGCGGCGCGGGCGGTGACTGGGGTCAGCGGATCGGCGCGGAGTACTTCGTCGGCGCGCTCGACAGTGCCAACGTGCACATCCTGCTGCACGAGATGGGGCACACGTTCGGTCTCGACGACTTCTACGACTGGACCCCCACCGGGCAGACGTCCTTCATCATGATGGCCGGCTCCGCCACGCAGATCACCGACTTCGACGCGTGGATGCTGCGCGACTGGTGGCGGCACCTGAAGTCGCGCTACGGGTACTGACGGGCGCGCGAGTCAGCGGACGGTGGCGTCGGGCTCGGGGCCCAGAAGTGTCTCGAGCAGCGTGACGAGCTGGGTGCGCTGGTCGGCGCGCAGCCGCTCCAGCGTGGGCGCGAGCTCCCGGCGGGCCTCGAGGTAGGCGCGGCGTGTGAGCTCGGCGCCGGCGGGTGTGAGGTAGACGTCGACGGCGCGGCGGTCGTGGGGGTTCCTGTCCCGGGCGACGAGGCCGCGGCGTTCGGCGCGGTCGACGAGCCCGGACATCGTCGACTTGTCGAGGCCGAGGTAGGCGGCCAGGTCGGTGATGCGCCCGCGCCGGTCGCGCAGGATGCCGAGGACCCGGACCTGCGTCAGGGAGAGGTCGTGGGCGGCGCCGAGGCGCGTCAGCACGCCGGTCACCTCGAAGGTGGTGCGCACGAGCACGTCGACGAGCGGCTCGAGGGGTTCGTCGGACGTCACACCTGCACCCTACTTGACATAGATGGGATTCCCAACCAATCTGGAGTAGTTGGGAATCCACACCATCTCCGGAGGTTGCCGTGCACGCCGCTCTCCTGTCCGCCGCCGATGCCGTCCCCGCCTACGTCGAGCGTCCCGAGCCCGTCGCGGCCGGACCCCACGACGTCGTCGTCGACGTGCTCGCCGCGCCCCTGCACCACCTGACCCGCTCGCGCGCCACCGGCGCGCACTACAGCAGCGCCGGCACGTTCCCGCGCGTCCCCGGCGTCGACGCGGTGGTCCGCGACCCGGCGGGACGCCTGCGCTACGTCGTGCTCGACGACACCGACCAGGGAACCTTCGCCGAGCGCACCGTGATCGACGAGCGCCGTAGCGTCGTCCTGCCCGACGACGTCGACCCCATCGCGGTCGCCGCCGCGATGAACCCCGGCATGTCGTCGTGGGTCGCCCTGCGCCGGCGCATCGACTTCACGGCCGGCCAGCGCGTGCTCGTCGTCGGAGCGACGGGCGCAGCCGGGGGCATGGCCGTCCAGGTCGCCAAGCACCTGGGTGCCTCGCACGTGATCGCCGCGGGCCGCAACGCCGCACGCCTCGCGGAGCTGCCCACACTGGGCGCCGACGAGACGTGCGGGCTCGACGAGCTCGCGCGAGCCGCCGACGTCGACGTCGTCCTCGACTACGTCTGGGGTGAGCCGGCCGCCGCCGGCATGGTCGCCATCCTCACCGCGCGCACCGCCCGCCGCGCGCCCCTGACCTGGGTCCAGATCGGGTCCATGGCCGGCCCGACCGCGCCCGTGCCGTCGCCAGCGCTGCGGTCCGCGAAGCTGAGCATCGTCGGCAGCGGCATCGGTTCGCTAGGCCCCGACGAGATCCTGCCCGAGCTGCCCGCGCTCGCGGCCGCGGTCCGCGACGGTGCGCTCACCCTGCCCGTGCAGGCCGTGCCGCTCGCGGACGTCGCCGCTGCGTGGGTCGAGGACGGCGCCGAGCGCGTGGTGCTCGTGCCGTGACCGACGTGTGATCGTGACCTCGTTGCCCTCAGGTCGTGGCCCGGACGCGTCGATGTAGAAGGACGCGGCCAGCGACCAAGGAGGGTGGCCATGGCATTCACGTTCGACGCGACCCCGGCGGCAGCAGCGCCCGTGCTGCCCACGCAGACGGCTGCTGACCCAGCCAAGCTGCGGGACGAGATCCACCGGCTCCAGCAGCGTCTGCTGCGGGCCCGGGAGTCGTACGACCAGGACCTGTTCAGCGGCGACGCCGAGGTCCCGCTCGACGAGCAGCTCAAGAGCATCGCGACCTACACGGCCCGGCTCGAGGACCTGACGGCCCAGCTGCAGCAGCACGAGAGCGGCGCACCGGCGCCGGCGGCCCCGGCGCCGTCCGCGCCCCCGCCGGCGGCGGACGTGGCCTACGTGCCCTCGCAGGGTCCGGGTGCCCGCCAGCCGGCCGCGCACGACGCGGCGTCGTTCTTCCAGCAGCAGGCCCCTCAGCAGCAGGCCTCTCAGCAGCCGGCCCCTCAGCAGCCGGTCGCGCAGGTCCCGCAGCCGCGGCACGCGCAGGAGCCGGCGGCGGCCGCAACGCCAGTGGCGCGCCGGGCGCCGATCCCCGGTCCCGGCATCACCAACCCGGACGGCTCACCGCTGGTCAGCGACGGCACGCTCATCCGCACGGAGGAGGGAGCGATCGGCGAGTACATCCGGTTCGCGGCCGAGCAGCGGTGGATCGCCACGTCGCGCCCCGGGCAGGCCGGCAGCTACGACGCGGTCTGCGACCTGCTGCTCGCTGCGCTCGCGCACAAGCACGGCGGCACGCCTGACGAGGAGCGAGCCTCGCTCGTCCGCCACGTCGACGCCCGCTACCGCCGCGACTACGGCTGACAGGCCCGCACGATCGAAGGCGTCAGCGGACGTGCTCCGCGAGGCGCGCGATCCCGCCCTGCTCGACGGCCTGCTCCAGGATCGCCGCAAGGTCGAGCGAGAAGTCGAACCCGACGAGCGGTGACTCGGTTCGCCCCTCGGCCAGGCAGGCGTGGACGTGGTCGAGCATGTACCGATGGCCGTGCTCGACGCGGTGGTCGTGGACGGTCTCACCCTGCTCGGTGCGGACCGTGAGGCGCGGCACGTCGAACAGCTGCGCGTCGATCTCGATCGAGCCGGCCGTGCCCTCGATCCACGCACCCGAGCGGGTCCACGACTCGATGCTCGTCGCGAGCGTCGCCGTGCGGCCGCCCTCGTGGGTGGTGACGAGGGCGGTCTGTCCGTCGACGCCGGTGGCGGTCAGGGTCGAGACGGACCGGACGCGCGTCGGGCGGCCGAGCAGCGTCAGTGCGAGGCCGACCGGGTAGGGCCCCAGGTCGAAGACCGACCCACCGCCGAGCGCGACCTCGTGGAAGCGCGGGGCGTCGCCGGGAGCTCGGAAGCCCAGGTCGGCGCGGAGCGCGCGGACGTCCCCGATCTCGCCCGAGGCGACGACGTCGAGCAGAGCCTGCGTCCCCGGCAGCATCCGGGTCCAGTACGCCTCCATGAGGAACGTCGACCGGGCGCGTGCGGTGTCGACCAGGTCCTGGGTCGCGGCGAGCGAGACCGTCATCGGCTTCTCGACGAGCACCGGGGTGCCGTGCTCGAGCGCCTGCTTCGCCGGTGCGTGGTGGTGCGGGTGCACCGTCGCGACGTAGACGACGTCGACCGCCGGGTCGGCCAGCAGCCGGTCGACGGCGTCCGGGCCGCCGTAGGCGTTCGCGTGCGTCGGACCGTCGGCGCCGTGCTCGTCGGCGAACGCCTGCGCACGTCCCACGTCACGCGACGCGACGGCCGCCAAATGGCCGCCCTCGCTGACGGCCAACGCGGCCGCGACCTTCTGCGCGATCCCGCCCGGGCCGACGAATCCCCATCCGAAGCTCACCCGCCGACCCTACCCAGCCGCCACTCCAGGCACGAGGCAGCCGCAGCTCCCGCGGCACCGTCCACGCGGTAGGTCGGGTCGGCCGACGTCAGGCCGGGGTGCGCAGGATCGACGTCATCTTCTTGCCGCGCGCGACCTCGTCGACCAGCTTGTCCATGTACCTGATCTGCTGCATGAGCGGGTCCTCGATGTCCTCGACACGTATGCCGCAGACGACGCCGGTGATCAGGGCGGCGTTCGGGTTGAGGTGCGGCGCCTGCGCGAAGAACGTCCGCAGGTCGACCCCGTCGGCGACGGTCCGGCGCAGGCCCTCGTCGTCGTAGCCCGTGAGCCAGCGCACGACCTCGTCGACCTCGTCGCGCGTGTGGCCCTTGCGCTCCACCTTCTGCACGTAGAGCGGGTAGATGCTCGCGAAGCTCATCGCGAAGACGCGGGACGGGTCGGCCACCGGCCCATCCTCGCATCCCCGGCCTGACGGGCGCGCTGGGTGGCCCGTCAGGCCAGGCGGTCCACCGCGGCCGCGACCAGCAGGGCGACGCCCAGGTCCAGGGTCGGCTGGGGGACCGGTGCGAAGAAGGGCGAGTGGTTGGGCGCGACGCCCGGCGGGAGCGAACCCATGCCGGTGGCCGCGGCCAGGTTCATCCCGGCGAACGCCGTCGGGTCCCAGCCGCCCAGGTTCCAGTAGACGAGGGGCACGCCGGCGGCCGTCGCGAGCTCGCCCACGTCCTCGCTGCCCGCGAGCGGCGGCAGGGAGAACACGGCGGGTGAGCTGCCGGCGGCCTCGATGCTCGCGCGGTGCTGGTCGAGCACGCCGGCCAGGACCGCGCGCGTGCGGGTGGACGCGTCGACGTCGTTGACCGTCGTGCCGAACGACGCGATGGACTCGATCTCGGGTGCGGCGGGGGCGCCCGACGCCGCGCTCTCCGCCTCGACGATCCGGTGGATCGCGGCGATGACCCGCGCGCGGACGTCCTCGGTGAAGGACCGCACGTTGACCAGCAGCTCGGCGCGGTCCGGGATGATGTTGGCCTGGGTCCCGGCGCGCAGCGAGCCGACGGTGACGACGGCCGACTCGGTGGCCCCGACCTCGCGCGCGACGATGCCCTGCAGCCGCATGACGAGCGCCGACGCCATGACCACGGGGTCCACGGCCGCCTCCGGGCTGGACCCGTGGCCGCCCTTGCCGTGCAGCACGATGCGCAGGGAGTCCGCCGCCGCCATCGCGGTGCCCGGCGTCAGGTTCACCGTCCCCACCGGGAACGGCATCACGTGCTGTCCCAGCACGATGTCCGGGGCGCCGCCGATCCGGTCGTAGAGGGCGTCGGCCAGCATGGTGCGCGCCCCGCTGCCCACCTCCTCCGCCGGTTGGAAGAGAGCGACGAGGGTCCCGTCCCACTCGTCGCGTCGGTCGGCGAGCTCGGCCGCGGCGCCGATCAGGCAGGTCACGTGGACGTCGTGCCCGCACGCGTGCATGAGGCCGCTCGCCACGCCGTCGACGGTCGTGGTCGCGTCCGTGGACGCGTACTCCAGGCCGGTGCGCTCGGTGACCGGCAGACCGTCCATGTCCGCGCGCAGCAGCACGCGCGGACCCTCGCCGTTGCTCAGGACGCCGACGACGCCCGTGCCGCCGATGCCCTCGTGGACCTCGAACCCGCGCTCCCGCAGGGCCGTGGCGGCGATGCCCGCCGTGCGGTGCTCGGCGTACGCGAGCTCGGGGTGGCGGTGCAGGTCGGTGTAGACGTCGAGGAGCTGCGCGCTGGTCAGGGCGGTCATGGCACTCATCATGGCCCGCCCGGGCGGGCCGTGGGGCCGGAGCCGGAGCGGCCTGCGACGAGGCGTCTGTTGCGGACGGCGCTCGCACCGCGAGAGGGTGCGGCACGACGTTGCGACAGGCCGACGAGGAGACCCGATGAGCCAGCTGGTGCCCATGCGGCCGCGCGACCCGCACGAGCCCGGGCGGACCGCGAGCCCGCTCGAGCTGTTCTTCGACCTGGTGTTCGTGGTGGCTGTGAGCATCGCGTCCGCACAGCTCCACCACGCGCTCACCGACGCGCACGTCGCCGACGGGATCGTCGCGTACGCGATCGTCTTCTTCGGGATCTGGTGGGCGTGGATGAACTTCACGTGGTTCGCCACGTCGTTCGCCACCGACGACTGGCTCTACCGGGTGCTGACGTTCGTGCAGATGGCGGGCGTGCTCGTGCTCGCGGCGGGCATCCAGCCCGCGTTCGAGGACCAGGACTACACCTGGCTGGTGCTGGGCTACGTGGTGATGCGCGTGGCGATGGTGGCGCAGTGGCTGCGGGCGTCGCGCCGCGCGGGCGAGCTGCGGCGCTCGACGCAGGTGTACGCGTTCGGCATCGCCGCCGTGCAGCTGCTGTGGCTGGTCATGCTGCTGCTCCCCGACGAGGTCGCGCACGTGGTCCTGGTGGTGCTGGTGGCCGCCGAGCTGGCCGTCCCCGTGGTCGCCGAGCGGAGGGGGACGACCCCGTGGCACCCGCACCACATCACCGAGCGGTACGGCCTGTTCACGCTGATCGTCCTGGGTGAGAGCCTGCTCGCGTCCGCCAACGCGATCATCGAGTCGTTGCACGACGACGAGGCCGTCGGGCCGCTCGTCGGGATCTCCGTGCTGACTCTCGTCGTCACGGCGGCGCTGTGGTGGATCTACTTCTGGCCCCCGCACCACCGCGCCATCACGTCGCTGCGGCACTCGCTGCGCTACGGCTACACGCACTACTTCGTCTTCGCCGCGGCCGGCGCGTTCTCGGCCGGCGTCGAGGTGCAGATCGACCGTGCGACGCACCACAGCGAGCTGGGTGCCGTCGCGGCGGCGCTGACGGTGGGCGTGCCCGTCGCGGTGTTCGTGCTCGGCATCTGGTGGGTGGCGGTCCGCGACGCCGCCGACCGGTGGGTGGACGTCGCGCTGCCCGCTGCGGCCGTCGTGGCGCTGGTCGCGTGCCTGCTGCCCGGTGCGTTCGTCACGATCGCGGTGGCCCTGGTGCTTGTCGTCGTGATCCTGGTGCGGCACCCACCGCTGGAGCGCTGAGAGGCGCCGCGCGGCTACGCTGCCGGACTGTGCAGCCGCTCACCGTCCACCGCTCCGGCAGCCCTGACGCCCCTACGGTCGTGCTCGTGCACGGTCTGACCGACGCGGGCACGAACTGGCCGGACCTGGTCACCCACTGGGGCGACACGTGGGACGTGGTCGCGCCCGACCTGCGTGGTCACGGTCGGTCGCCGCGGTTCGAGCCGGACCAGCTCGACGACGCCCCGGACGTGCTGCTCGCCGACCTCCTGGCGCTGCTCGACGAGGTCGCGGCACCCGATCGGCCCGTCGTCCTCGTCGGGCACTCGCTGGGCGGGATCCTCAGCCTGCGCGCGACCCTCGCCCGCCCGCACCTGGTGCGCGCCCTGGTGCTCGAGGACCCGGCCAAGCCCGACGGGACGCGGCTCGATCGCGCGTTCGTCGAGCAGAACCTGGCGTTCGTCGAGGCCGTCACGGCCGATCCCGCCGGCGAGATCGAGAAGGCGCTGCGCGAGACACCGTGGTCGCGCACCGAGATCGAGGCGTGGGCGGCGGTCAAGCCGCTCGTCGACCGGGCCTACCTGCGTCGTGGCCTCTACCTGGGCGACCCCGCGTGGGAGCAGCTGTTCAACGCGCTCACGGTGCCGACGCTCCTGGTGCTGCCGGAGGTCGCGCCCATGGCGCCCCGCGCCGACGAGCTGCACAACGACCTGCTGCGGACCGTCGTCATCCCCGGCGCCGGCCACTGCGTGCGGCGTGACCGTCCGGAGGACTACCTGCGCGCGGTCGACGCGTTCCTCGCGGAGGTCGTCGGGCGCTGACGGCGCTGACGGCGCCGACGGCGCCGAGGGTCAGATCTCGGTGCGTGGGGAGGCGGGGGTCTCCTGCACGTCGGACGTCTGCGCCGGCTCGGGACGCGACGGGAACGCGCGCCGCGCCACGAGCACGACGACGAGGCTGACGGCCGCCAGCGCGGCGGCGACGAACGGCAGCGTGCCGAGCCCGGGACCGGACAGCACGGCGGCACCCAGCGCGGCCCCACCGCCGATGCCGATGTTCGCGGTCGCGTTGACCAGTGCGCCGATGACGTCCGGAGACGCCCCTCGGGTGCGGATCGCGGCCGTCTGGAACACCGAGGCCATGGCGCCGAACGCCCCGGACCACGCGGCGACGGCGACCAGCACCTCGGCCCGCGCCGGGAAGACGAGCCCGATCGCCAGCAGCGCGGCCGCCATGAGGGCGTGCACCGCCAAGGTCCCGCGCCGGGGTGCTCGGTCCAGGAAGGACGCGGCGACGGCCGTGCCGACCATCCCGAGCGCGCCGAGCCCGAGCAGCACGGGCCCGACGGCCGCCTCGTGCAGCCCGGTGCCGAGCAGGAGCAGCGAGACGTAGGTGTAGATCGTGTACTGCGCGAGGTAGGTGAGCGCGTTGGTGCCGGTCACGACCGTGAGGGCCGCCCGACGGTCGCGGCGCGAGTGGTCCGCCGGCGGGGCGTCGTCGCTGCTCACGCCGGGTAGCAGGGTCGCGACGAGGACCGTCGCGAGCGCGCAGCCGCCGGCCAGCACGGCGAACGCGTTGCGCCAGCCGACCGCGTTGCCGAGCGTCGTCGACAGCGGCACCCCCAGCACGAAGCCCGCCGACGCCCCCGCGGTGACCAGCGCGAGCGCCCTGCCGGTGAACTGCGGGGCGACCAGACGGGACCCGTACGCGATGCTCAGCGAGAAGAACAACGCGTGCGCGATGCCGCCCAGCGCGCGGCCCGCGGCGACCAGGGCGAACGACGGCGCGAGAGCGACGAGGGAGTTGCTCACGGTGTACGCGATCAGCGTTCCCATGAGCAGTCCCTTGCGCGGCAGCCGTCGGGTGCCGATCGTCAGCGGCACCGCGAGCGCGGCGACCATGAACGCGTAGACGGTCACCAGGAGGCCGGCGACCGACTCCGTGACGTCGAGGTCCGAGCTGATCTGCGGGAGGAGCCCGACGGGCACCATCTCGGTGGTGACCGCGACGAACGTCGCGAGCGTCAGGGCGACGAGCCCACCCGCGGCGGCCCGCAGGCTGCCGGCGCTCCCAGGCGACCGATCCGCTCTCGTCACGCGCACGCGGGTCGGTGGGCGGCGCGGGCGATCACTCCCTCAGCCTGCGCCGCTGATCCCGGTCCGGCAAATCCCAGCCGGTCAGCGCGGTACGACGGCCGCCACCGCCGTGACCTCGAGAAGGGCACCCGGCACGGCGAGGCCCGCCACCCGCGCCGCTGTCACGAGCGGCGGCGGGCCCGCGGTCGCGATGAGCGGTGCGATCGCGCCGTACGCCGCGCGGATGTCGGCGTCCGCGGCGATGAGAACCGTCCACTGGATCACGTCGTCGAAGCTCGCCCCGACGGCCGCGAGCGCCGTGCCGACGTTCTGGACCGCGCGGCGCGACTGCTCCGCCACGTCGTCGGACACCACCGTCCCCGCGTCGTCGACGCCGTTCTGGCCGCCGACGTAGATGGTCGAGGCGCCCGGGGGGACGACCGCGACGTGGCTGAACGCCGGGCTCACGACGAGCCCGGCCGGCTGCATGCGTGTGATCTCCATCGACCCACCCTGGCACCGCCCACCGACACGGGTCCGAGGACGACGATGCCCGCGGGCGCGGGTGGCGCTCGCGGGCATCGGTCGGCGGGTGGGTCAGTCGGCTGCGACCACCTGGTGGTGTCGCTCGAGCTTGGCGCCCTCGACGTCCACGTCGGGCAGCAGACGGTCGAGCCAGCGGGGCAGCCACCACGCCTTGTCGCCGGCCAGGTGCATGACGGACGGGATGATGAGCATCCGCATGAGGAACGCGTCGACCAGCACGCCGAACGCCAGCGCGAAGCCGAGCGGCCGGATGGTGGACTCGCCCGAGAACATGAACCCGCCGAACACGGAGATCATGATGATGGCGGCGGCCGTGACGACCGTGCGGCCGGCCCGGACGCCCTCGGCGACGGCCTGGCGTGCGTGAGCCCCGTGGGCGTACGCCTCGCGCATGCCCGACGTGAGGAACAGCTGGTAGTCCATGGCCAGGCCGAACAGGATGCCGACGAGCAGCGTGGGCAGGAAGCTCAGGACCGGGCCGGGGTTCTGCACCCCGAACACCGACGACAGCCAGCCCCACTGGTACACCGCGGTGACGCCGCCCAGCGCCGCGAACAGCGAGAGCACGAAGCCACCGGTCGCGACGAGCGGGACGAGCAGCGAGCGGAACACGAGCACGAGGATGAGGAACGACAGCCCGATGACGACCGCGAGGTAGATCGGCAGCGCGTCGGACAGCTTCTCCGAGATGTCGATGTTGGCGCTCGCGCTGCCGGCGACCGCCAGCGGCACGGTCTCGTCGCCGACCTTCACCGTGGTGTCGCGCAGCGTGTGGACGAGCTCCTCGGTGGACTCGGAGTCCGGTCCCTCGCGCGGGACCACCTGGAAGACCAGCACGGTGCCGGCCTCGTTGGCGCCGACGGGCGCCACGGCGACGACGTCGTCGGTGTCCTTGATGGCGCCGCCGATGGTCGCCTGGGCGGCCGTGAGGTCGTCGCCCGTGGCACCGCCGGGCAGGTCAGCGACGACGACGAGCGGGCCGTTGGCGCCCTCGCCGAAGTCACGGGCCGTGATCGTGTACGCCTGGTACTGCGACGAGTCGGTCGCCTCGGACGCGCCGGTGGGCAGCCCGAGACGCATCGAGAACGCGGGGATCGCGACCGCGACGAGCGCGGCGACGCCGACGACGATCCGCACGACGGCGCGGCCGGTCTTCATCGGGGTCGCGGGTGCGTGGACGACCGGCGCGCTGTGGTGGGCGTCCCGCTCCTTCTTGCGCAGGATGCGCGTGCCGAGCAGCCCGAGCAGGGCGGGCGTCATGGTGGTCGCGACGAGGACGGCCACGAGGATCGCCCCCGCGGCGACGGTGCCCATGAGGCCGAGGAACGGGATGCCGGTGACGTTGAGCGCGACCAGCGCGATCAGCACGGTGCTGCCGGCGAAGACGACCGCGTTGCCGGAGGTCCCGTTGGCCAGCCCGATCGACTCGTGCACGGGCATGCCCGCCTTGAGCTGGCGGCGGTGCCGGTTGAGGATGAACAGCGAGTAGTCGATGCCCACGGCCAGGCCGAGCATCGCGCCGAGGATCGGCGTCACGGACGTCATCTCGACGGTCCCGGACAGCGCCATCGCCCCCGCGACCGCGACGCCGACGCCGAGCAGCGCGTTGATCAGCGGCAGGCCCGCGCCCACGAGCGTTCCGAGCATGACGACGAGCACGATCGCCGCGACCGCGAGGCCGATGATCTCGCTCGGCCCGCCGACCGACGGCGTCTCCTGGGTCAGGTCGCTCGAGTACACGGCCTCGACGCCGTCCGGCAGCCCGGCGTCGATCGTGTCGACGACGTCCTTCTTCGTCTCCGGCGTGACCGACATGAGGTCCTGCGTGAAGGCGACGGTGCCGATCGCGGTGGCGCCGTTCGACGAGACCGTGCGGATCTCCTGCGACATCGCGAGCAGCGCGCTCGCGGTCTTCAGCTGCTTCTGGGAGGCCTCGAGCTCGGCGCGCTTGTCGTCGAGCTGCTTCTGCTGCGTGTCCAGCTCGGCCAGCGCTGCCGTGGTCTGCGCGCTCTTGCCGTTCTGCGCGACCGCCGCGTCGAGCTGGGCCCGGGCGTCGTCGATCGTCTGCTGCGCGGCGTCGAGCTGCGCGGCGCCGTCGTCGGCCTGCTTCTTGCCCTCCTCGACCTTGGCCGCCTGGGCCTCCCGCTGCGCGGTGGTCTCGAACGGGTCGACGACCTGGGAGACGCCGTCGATGGTCGTCACGTCCTCGAGGGCCGACGAGATGCCCTGCTGCTGGTCGTCGGTGAGCTTCGAGCCGTCGGCCGAGTGGAAGACGACCGTGCCGGTGCCCCCGCTCGCGGCGGGCAGCTCCTGGGCGAGGCGGTCCTGGACCTCCTGCGTCGGGGTGCCGGGGATCGAGAGCGTGGACGACAGCGAGCCGCCGAACGCGACGAAGCCGCCGATGGCGATCACGAGGATCGCGATCCAGGCGGACACGACGAGCCAGGCGCGTCGGGCGGAGAACCGGCCCAGCCGGTACAGCAGTTCAGCCACGGAGAGTCGCTTTCAGGCGTGCCGGACGTGAGGCCCGGCGGTGGGAGAAGTGGAGCGGGGTCATCCGCTTCGGGCAGCCTACGTCGCGCTGTCGCAGGATGCAGCGTCGGTCGGGTGTGAAGTTGATCGCACCTATCCACTTGAGGGGTAGGCTGGCGTCATGACCACGCCCCGTCCCACGCTCCGGCGCGACGCCGAGGCCAACCGCGTGCGTATCGTCGCGGCGGCCCGCGAGCTGTTCGCCGAGCGCGGCCTGAGCGTGGGCCTCAACGAGGTGGCGCAGCGCGCGGGCGTCGGCGTGGGCACCGTGTACCGACGGTACGCCGACAAGATGGACCTGGTCCGGGCCGCGCTGGAGGAGCCCCTGGAAGGGGTGGTCGCGCTCGCGCGGCAGGCCGACGACGAGGCGCGCGCCTGGGACGGCATCGAGCTGCTGCTCACGCAGATCGCCGACCTGCTCGTCGAGAACCTGGGGCTGCGGGACGTCGCGCTGGGCGGCGGCAAGCAGCCGTTCGGCCTCGAGGCCGCGCACGGCATCGTCGAGGTCATGGAGCGGCTGTTCGAGCGGGCGCGTGCCGAGGGGGACCTGCGCGAGGGCGCCGACGGGTCCGACATCCTCGTGACGCTGTGGCTCGTCACGACGGTCGCCGAGCACTCGGCCGACGTCCGGCCCGGCCTGCACCGGCGCTACCTGCGGGTGCTGCTCGACGGCCTGCGGGCCGCGCCCGACCGCCGGCCCTTGCGGGGCGCGCTCGACGAGGAGCAGGCCGACCTCGTCGCCCTGCGCTGGGCGACGCACTAAGCCGCGCCGACGAACGGTGCGTCCGTTCGACCCGGGCGAGTCGTCTAACCTGCCCGGCCGACCTTCCAGTACCCGGTGAACTGGATCCGGGCCTTCGGCACGCCCGCCGCGACGAGGTGGCGGCGGCTCTCGGCGACGAGCTGCTGCTCACCGGCGAGATAGGCGTGCAGGCCCGCGGGGTTCGTCGGCGTCCGGTCCCGGACCGCGTCCAGGGCCAGCAGACCCGGCCGGTCGTGCGGGTCGGAGCGCGGTAGCCAGCGCACGTCGACCCCCGCGGGTGCGTCGACGTCCTGGGCGTCGTCGGCGTGCGGGACCTCGACGATCGCCACGCCCGTCGCGTCGCGCGGCAGGTCGCGCAGGATCCCGACGACGGCCGGCAGCGCGGACTCGTCGCCGACGAGCAGCACCTCGTCGGTGTCGTCGAGGGGGTCGAACCCGCGGCCCTGGTCGATGAGAGCGACCTGCTCGCCGACCTCGGCGCGCTGCGCCCACGTCCCCGCGATGCCGGTGTCGCCGTGCGCGACGAAGTCGACGTCGAGCTCGCCCGCCTCCGGCCGGTGCGCCCGGACCGTGTAGTTGCGGAACGGCGGCCGCGTGCCGGAGCCCGTGCGCAGGTACTTGAGGTAGCCGACCATGCCGAACCGCTCGGGGACGGCGGAGAAGTCGGTCTCGTCGTCGGTGCACGGCAGGAAGAGGCGGAACCACTGGTCGAAGCCGCGCTGCGGCAGGCGCGTCAGGTCGTCGCCCCGGAACGTCACGCGCACCATGTGCGGCGTCACCCGCTCGCTCCCTGCGACCTCCGCCAGGTAGACGCCCGTGGTCCTGTGACCGTCCGTGAACCCCATGACCACCCTCTCGTCGACGTGACTTAGGTGACCCTAACTTGAGGTCCGTACTCTTGTCACCGCGTCGCTCGCGAGCTGTGGACCCCAGGTGTCGTCACGCGAGGTCGTCGTCGGGCCGGGGCGGCGCCACCTCCGACCGCTCCAGGAACGCCGCCGCACCGACGGCGAGCACCGCCGCGACAGCCGTCAGCGCCAGGCGCTCCACCCCCAGCCCGACGCCGCTGCTCAGGCTGCCGCTCGATCCGAGCAGGATGATCACGGGCGTCGCGGTCATCGCCTGCCTCTCGACGTCCTGCACGATCGCGTAGCCCACGGTCAGCAGTGCGCACAGTGCCGCGACGACGATCGTCGCCGGGTCCGGGAGCACCACGACGGCGACGATCGCGAGGACCACCCCGGTGACCGTGCCGGCCAGGCGCGCGCTCGCGGCCGTGCGCGACGCACGCGAGGCCGGACGCAGGACGGCCGCGAGCACGATGACCAGCCAGTACCCGTGCCCCAGCCCGAGCGAGCGCGTGACCAGCACGGCCGCGCCCGCCAGCACGGCGAAGACGACGGCGTGCCGCCACGCCGAGTCGGCGGGGACGGGTGACGCGGTCCGGGGGACGTGCAACGCGCGGGCGACCACCTGCACGAACGCGAAGCCGCCCGCGACGCCCAGCCCCACCCCGAGGCTCCCCGTCGCGACGTCGACCGTCGCGAACACGGCGGCCAGGACCGGCGCCAGCATGCCGATGCCCGACGCGCGCCGGGTCAGCGGCCCCTGTGCGATCCCGAGCGCGGCCACGACCAGCGCGCACAGGACGGTCGACGAGCCGACGAGGGAACCCGCCACCGCACCGGCGACGCACAGCGCACCCACGGCGGTGCGCGTCGCCGCGGTGGTCGCCGCGGTCGCCGCCGGGACGCCGGCCAGGACGCCGAGCGCGAAGGCGAGCGTGACCGCGGGGCCAGCCAACCAGGCGACGAGCCCGGCGGCGACGACGAGCGGCGCGAGCAGCGCCGCGGCCGCGGCCAGCGCGCGTGGCGGGGGAAGGAGCGATGCTCGTCGTTCCACGTCGCCGACAGTAGTGCCCGAGCAGCGCCTGCCCAGCAGTGCCCGAGCCGAGCACGTCTGCGGTGGCGTGATGGCCGTCGGGTGCGCTCCCGGGGTCAGTCCGCCAGCAGGAAGCCGCCCAGGGTGGCGACGGTCCGGTGGTGGGTCGAGGCGGTGAGGTGGCCGCGGTGGCGGACGATCACGAGGTGGCTGCCGGGGATCAGGGAGGCGGTCTCACGAGCCAGCTCGGGACCGTAGAACCGGTCCCGGTCCCCCATGACGACGAGGGTCGGGGCACTGATCGGGTCTGTGCCGCCGGTCAGGTCGAAGGCGACCTCGGCCTCGAGGGTCGTCGCGAGGTCGTCGCGGGCGTCCGGATCCCCGAACGCTCGACCGGCGCCGAGCCACGCCACCGCACCGGCGGCGGCGCGGGTGCCGCGGGGCGCGACGGCCGATGCGGCGGCGCGTGCGGCCGCCCGTGCACGACCCGCGCGCAGCAGCTCGGCGACGCGGGCCTGCACCTCGCGACCGGTCGGGGACAGCCGGCACGCGCCGCCGACGACCGCGAGCCTGCGCACGGCCCCGGGATGGTCGGCCGCGAGCTGCAACGCAATGCTCGCGCCGGTCGAGAAGCCCACCACGTCGACGATGCCGTCGCCGAGGGCTGTGATCGCGCGGGCGTGCTCGTCCGCGATGGCGGCCATCGTCGTGCTCGCTGCGAGGCCGGCCCGACGATTCATGACGACGAGCCGCCGCCCACGCACCGCACGAAGTGGGGAGAGCGTGCCGCGGACGAGCGAGTCGCGCGCGACGCCGGTCGCGGCCGACAGGCCGGGAAGGACGAGCACCGTCGGGCCGTTCCCGACGGCGGCCCACCGGAGGGGGCCTGCCGTCCCGTGGTCGATGCTCACGCGACGCACGTCGCACGTACCGCAGCCGTCTCCACTTCCAAGATATAGAGCAGAGGGGGCCTTGCCGCAAGGGCCCCTCCGGGGCGCAGAATCGCTGCTCGCATCCAGCCCTCTGCGCCACGGGAGCACCGCGTGACCCTGCCGACGACCGGCGTCTTCCAGCTGCCCGACCGTCTCGCGGCGAAGGGCGACCCGGCGTTGGTCGCCGCCGACGAGCGACACTTCGCCGCCATCTCGTCGGCCCTCGAGGCCACCACGACAGACCTGGCCGCCCGGCTCGACGAGGTGCGCAGGAACCCGGGCCGCGGCGGGACGGGGGCCGTCGACCGGGACGCCGAGATCCACCGGCTGACCGCGCGGCTGGCGGCACTGCGGCGGTTCGGGCTCGACCTGTGCCTGGGGCGGGTCGTCCCCGCTGACGGTGGCGAGGCCGTGTACGTCGGGCGGCTGGGGCTGACCGACGGCGCCGACCGACGGCTGCTCGTCGACTGGCGTTCGCCGGCCGCCGAGCCGTTCTTCGCCGCAACCCACGCGGACCCGCACGGGTTGGCGAGCCGGCGGCGGTACCGCTGGACCGGCGGGCGGATCACCGACTACTGGGACGAGGCGTTCACCGACGCGGGCCTGGCGCAGACCGCCGCGCTCGACGACCAGTCGGCGTTCATCGCGAGCCTGGGCGCCAGCCGCTCGCCACGGATGCGCGACGTGCTGTCGACGATCGCCGCCGACCAGGACGCGATCGTGCGCGCGGACTCGGCGGGCGCGCTCGTCGTCGACGGCGGTCCGGGCACGGGCAAGACGGTCGTCGCACTGCACCGCACCGCCTACCTGCTGTACGCCGACCCGCGCCTCGGGCACCGGCGGGGCGGCGTGCTGCTCGTCGGCCCGCACGAGCCGTACCTCGCGTACGTCGAGGACGTGCTGCCGAGCCTGGGGGAGGAGGGGGTGCGGACCTGCACGGTGCGGGACCTGGTGGTCGAGGGGACGTCGGCCGGCCCCGAGGCCGACCCCGAGGTGGCGCGGCTGAAGTCGTCGGCCGCGATGGTGGCGGCGATCGAACCCGCGGTGCGCTTCTCGGAGCGACCCCCGGCCGAGGGCCTGCTCGTCGAGACCGAGTGGGCGGACCTGTGGCTGAGCGTCGACGACTGGGCCGAGGCGTTCGAGGCGCCCGATCCCGGCACGCCGCACAACGAGGCCCGCGAGCAGGTCCGCGACGCGCTCGTCGAGATCCTGGTGGACAAGGCGGCCGACGACGGCGTCGTCGGCGACCCGGGCGATCCCCTCGAGAGCGGCGGCGTGACCCGTGACGGCCTGACGCGGCAGCTGCGCGACCACCGGGCGCTGAGGGCCGCCCTGAACCGCGCGTGGCCCATGCTCGAGGCGACCGAGCTGCTGGCGGACCTGTGGTCGGTGCCCGCCTACCTGCGGCTGTGCGCACCCTGGTTGTCGCGCGAGGAGGTCACGCTGCTGCAGCGCGACGACCCGCGGGCGTGGACCGTCTCCGACCTGCCCCTGCTCGACGCGGCCCGGCGACAGCTGGGAGACGCCGACGCGGCCGCGCGGCGGCAGCGCCACGACGCGGCGGTGGCGGCGGACCGTTCCCGCATCAAGGACGTCGTCGACGACCTGATCGCAACCGACGACTCCGAGCTCGGGATCATGAAGATGCTGCGCCACGAGGACCTGCAGGAGGCGCTCGTCGACCCGGGTCTGCTGCCCACCGCCGACGTCGACCCGCTCGCGGGACCCTTCGCGCACGTCGTCGTCGACGAGGCCCAGGAGCTGACCGACGCCGAGTGGCAGATGCTGCTCGCGCGCTGTCCGTCGCGCTCGCTGACCATCGTCGGTGACCGGGCGCAGGCGCGGCACGGTTTCACGGAGACGTGGACCGAGCGCTTGCAGCGCGTCGGGCTGGACCGCGTGACCGTCGCCTCGCTGACGGTCAACTACCGCACACCGAGCGAGGTCATGGCGGTCGCCGAGCCGGTGATCCGCACCGCGCTGCCGGACGCGAACGTGCCCACGTCCATCCGGACCGCCGGTGTCCCGGTGCGGCACGCGCCGACCGACGAGCGGGACGCGATCGTCGATGCGTGGCTGTCGGCGCACGACGAGGGGACGGCCTGCGTCATCGGCGACCCGACCTTCGTCGCGCGCGACCGCGTGCTGTCGCTCAGCGCCACGCTGGCCAAGGGGCTGGAGTTCGACCTGGTGGTGCTGGTCGACCCGGAGCGGTTCGGCGCCGGGATCGAGGGTGCCGTCGACCGCTACGTGGCGATGACCCGGGCGACCCGCGAGCTGGTGATCCTGGCGTCGGCGTAGGCACGGTGGAGTCGCGGGTTCCTCGCCGAACCGCGGGTTGCAACCTGCGACCCGACGAGGAACCCGCGACCCGACGAGCTGCCCGCGTGCGCCGCCGAGTGCTCGTGGCAGCATCGGGACGATGGGAACCGACTCGCGACACCTCGCCGTCCACATCTCCCGACCGGTCGCGGACGTCTACGCCTTCGCGTCCGACCCGGCGAACCTGCCGAAGTGGGCTTCCGGCCTGGGGGGCCCGATGGTGCGCGACGGCGACGGCTGGTTCTTCGACACCCCCGACGGCAGGGCGCAGATCGTCTTCGCGCCGGCCAACGGGCTCGGCGTCCTGGACCACGACGTGGTGACGCCCTCCGGCCAGACCGTGCACGTGCCGATGCGGGTGATCGTCGACGGGTCCGGCAGCGAGGTCGTCTTCACGCTCCGGCGTGGTGACGGGATGACCGACGACGACCTCGCGCGCGACGAGGCGCTGGTGACGGCAGATCTGGACAGGCTCCGCGACATTCTCGAATCGGCCGCCGACGCCTGACGAGGCCGACGCCTGACGAGGCCGACGAGGGCGAGCGGAAAGGCCGGTGCCGACGCGCAGGCCGCCGTGGGAGCCTTCCCACCAGGTGGGCGCAGCGCCCGGTCGATCCCGGTCGCTGACACGATCGGGTCCACGATGTGATCGCGATCACGGGGGTGTTCTCATGCAGCGGCAGGCGCAGCGGTGTGGCGACCGCACCGAGCAGCAGCAGTCTGCCGAGTGTGCGCTGGCTGACGCTGCGGTGGCTGACGCTGCGCTGAGCAGCGGGGCGTCGCGCATGAGGGAGCGCGCGGGTGTGAAGGTGCGGGTGGGGGACCAGATGGCGGTGATGGCGCCGTGCTGGTCGTAGGTGATGTGTTGGGTGGTGCCTGCGCAGGTGAGCTGGTCGACGGCTCCTGG
>Ga0222423_1000628_pt1 | contig 21727 bp, 14 predicted proteins | sample 3A0metagenome_FD_182472 | JGI IMG/M metagenome (GOLD analysis project Ga0222423, IMG submission 182472) | Enriched microbial communities from leaf-cutter ant dump, University of Wisconsin, Madison, United States - 3A0 (version 2) | ecosystem: Environmental > Terrestrial > Nest > Insects nest >...
CCAGGTAGTTCATCACCATGTAGACGGTTTCGTTCTCGCGGAAGAAATTGAGCACGCTCACCACCGAGGCGTGCGAGATCTGCGCCAGCGAGCGCCCTTCTTCAAAAAAGCTCTTGAGCCCCAGCCGGTACAGCGACAGCTTCTCGGACGGCACCTTGGGCAGCAATTCGCCGGGCGCGCGCGTGGCGAGGGAAGAAGGGAGATATTCCTTGATGGCGACCTGCTGGCCTTCGGCGTCGAGGGCCAGGTACACCACGCCGAAGCCGCCGGAGGACAACCGGCGCACCACACGGTAGCCGCCAATCGCGGTATCGGGCGGCAGGGGAGCCGGTTTGATTTTTGACATATTTTGCGAAGATGACTCGGGGGTAGAGCGGAGGCCGGATAATCGCCGGATCGCAAGCAACCATCAAAAAGTCCAATGCCAGTTTACAGCATGACCGGATACGCCAGCGCACAGCACGGCGGGTCCGCCACTGGCGCTGAAACCGATGCCCGCGCGCCCCAACCGCGCCGGCTGGGGCTGGAAATCCGCTCGGTCAACAGCCGCTTCCTGGACCTCTCGTTCCGCCTGCCCGACGAACTGCGCGCCCTGGAACCCACCCTGCGCAGCCTGCTCACCGCCCGCCTCAAGCGCGGCAAGGTCGAGGTGCGCGCCGCACTGGACGGCGACGACGGCAACACCCTGCAGGACCCGCCCGCGCGCCTGCTGCAGCGGCTCAATTCACTGCAGGACTCCGTCCGGGCCTGGCTGCCCAATGCCGCCCCGCTTTCGGTGGCCGACGCCCTGCGCCTGTGCGCCAACGCCCATTCCGGCGGCGAAGAGAACTGGGCCGACACCGTGCCCGCCCTGGCCGAAGAGGCCCTCGATGCCCTGCTGGCGGCCCGCGAACGCGAGGGCAAGCGCCTGGCCGCCATGCTGCTGGACCGGGTCAAGCAGCTGCGCGCCCTGGCCGGGCAGGCAGGCCCCCTGGTGCCTGAACTCGTGGAACAGCAGCGCCAGCGCTTCCTGGACCGCTGGAACGAAGCCATGGCCCTGACCGACGGCGCCACCCCGCCCGAGGCCGCCCGCGACCGCGCGCTGACCGAGGCCACGGCTTTTGCCATCCGCATCGACGTGGCCGAGGAGATCACCCGGCTCGACTCGCACCTGGACGAGGTCGAGCGCCTGCTCAAGAAAGGCGGCGAAGTGGGCAAGCGCCTGGATTTCCTCATCCAGGAATTGCACCGCGAGGCCAACACCCTGGGTTCCAAGTCCGCCGCGCTGGACCTCACGCGCATCAGCGTGGACATGAAGGTGCTGATCGAGCAGATGCGCGAGCAGGTGCAAAACATTGAATGAGGCTCCATGTAGTGCCATCTGGTCCCGAATTTCCGATTTACCCGCCATTTTTCAGCAACTTGGTGCCCCATCTCGTCCCAATGGTGTGACCATGAAGTGTCACTGCGTCTCACCAGAGCGCGCGTTTCCTGCCGGATAAATCGTTGAAGGCCGAGCCTAGACACGCTCCCTGAGGCTACTGCGCGGCACTGCATGGTCCGCGCACCGTGCAGTTGGCCGCATTGGCCAATACATCCATTTGCTTTGCTCTCGACTTCGCCCCTGTAGGCTGGCGGTTTCGTGTGGCGTTTGCTCCCCAGCCGTTGCGCGCTTCACCCCTCGGAGCGACGATTCCCAATGAATTTCGACTGCCTGCCCAGATAGGCCAGTCGCGCGCAGCGTTGTTTACAAGGTCCGCCATGCCACCCATCGAACAGAAGCCAAAGACAGTCACAGACCTGACACTGCGATCCTGGCTGAATGCAGGATCGGTTGACCGAAGCGTCGGCAACGGGCTGATGTTTGTGGCCTCCGAGGCCAGTTCGAGATCAGGACGAGCGTCCTGGATCCTGTGCTATCGGTTCGGTGGCAGGAAGAAGGAGAAAGTGCTCGGACGGTACCCAGATATCTCACTCAGGGAAGCCCGCGAAATCGCTCTGCGCGATCGGGCACTCATTCAGCAAGGAATGGATGTGGCCGCCCTCAAGCGCCGCGAGAAGCTGAAGGCCCGCGAGACGCACAACGTCTCATCCCTTGCACGTCTCTGGTACGAACGGGAGATCGAGCCTCGATACAAGCACCCCGAGAACGTCGAGCGGGTGCTCCGCCGGCACATCAAGCCGGCCATCGGGCGACTTCCTGTCGACGAAATCCGCCCTATCCACATCGACGATGTGCTCACGCGGATCGTGTCTGCCGGGGCCCCGACGGTTGCAAACGATGCTCGTCGCTACCTGCATCGCATGTTCCACTTCGCCGTCAAGCGCAAATGGCTCGAGCTGAACCCAGCCTACGGATTCAGCACCTTTGATGCCGGCGGCACCGAGAAGGCCAAGAGCCGGTGGCTCACCACCACAGAGTTGACCACCTTGGCGGAAGCTATGCGGACGACGCCGAGTTTTGGCCGACCGAATGAACTGGCGATCTGGCTGTTGCTCGCGCTTTGCGTTCGGAAGATGGAACTGCTGTCGGCCCGCTGGGCAGAATTCGATCTCCACGAAGCCGTGTGGACATTGAAGCCGTCGCGCACCAAGACAAACACTGCGATCCGAATTCCCCTGGCCCCTCCAGTCATCGAGTGGCTAGAAGAACTTAAAGTGTTCTCCTTCGGCAGCGACTACCTGTTCCCCGCACGGCGGTTGGTACAGGAACGCCTTGGGATCCGGAACACCAATCGCTACCCCCATGTGGGTCCAGACACTTTGAACGTGGCGTTGAACAGGCTCCCTTTAGGGAACTTGGAACACTTCACCGTGCACGATATGCGCAGGACAGCGCGCACACAGATGGCGGCGCTCGGCATCGACCGGTTCGTTGCGGAACGGGCGTTGAACCACAAGGTCAGAGATGTGGAAGGGATTTACAACCAGTACGACTACTTTGAGGAGCGCAGGGTGGCCTTGTCGCGCTGGGCTGCATTGCTTTCAGGTATGGACACACTTGCTTCGTCTTTTGCCGGATCAAATCTGTAGGGCCTAAACCATGCGCGAAGGGTCTGCAGCCACACATCGTCAACCGGCAAAGCGCTGCTCCGCAGCGATTGCGGTCCTGCGTCCAACCGAAATCGGCGCCTGAAAGCGGTCGCTAGCTAGCTGACAATTTTTGGACCGGGGAACACAGCGTCATAGTTTTTGCAGCCCTCCTAGGCCAGGAGGCGTTGCAGCTACAGCGACGCAGGTAGCGCTCTGTCCTGGAGGTCAATGAGTATGCGAGCAGCAAGCGCTTCCTCGGCTACCCTCACGTCGAGTGCCATCATCTGCGCCGACAGTTCATCATCCCAGCTTGCTGCGACCACGGCGCCAGCCAAAGATACCCGCGTCGTCACCGTCTCGGTAGCGCTCACGTAGTCGTCCGCACTCATCCGCCATGGCCGCGCCGAGTGCTCGCGGATAACGAGGTTGGCGATCCCGATACCGGGCCAATCAAAGTCCCCGTGGTACCAAAGGCGTGCACCCGCTGCAGCCAGTTGGGACAGCAGCGTCCGCTGTGCAGCGCCAGGCATCCCGTCCGTGCAAACCAACGGCGCACAGTCGTGCCCCAGCCGATCGGCTGCGATCGCCACAATGTTGGGGTTCTCGCAGACGAAGACATCTCGCTCGGTCACGTTCCACGCTGGCATCGATCGCAACAGCTTGCGAAGTGAGATGAAATCGGGTTCGCCGAGCGGTCCGAGATGGCGACGCCCCGCACTTCGCTCGCTTGGAATCACAGGCAGGTTCAGAAACAGTGCCGGCCGGGCCAGTTCGTTGACCAGCACACCCGCTGTCGCCCACGTCTCACGACGATCTTCTTCGATGTCCTGTTCCTCGTCGCCGGCGCGACGTGCGTGGCGAAGAACGGCCAGGACAATCGAGGACTCAGGCCGCCCGGAGTCCAGCGCGTGAGCGTCACCTAAGACCGCCGCAGCTAGCTGCGAGCGCGTCATCCCGTTGGCCGGAAGGAATTTGAGTACCAGCTCGACACGGCTCAAGAGCTGAGCGGCGACGTGCATTCGAGTCCCCGAGTGGCGCTTCACAAGGCCCCGGTTCTGCGTACTCGTCAGCCAAGACGACAGTGATTGGTTGCAGACTCCCTCGAAGACCGCCGCCCAGCCGGCGCGCTGCTCGTCTGCGAGCGCGACGCGATTGACTATCTGCCCATCCAGCTTCTCTAGCGCGTCTCGCAGCGAGCTCGCCAAGCCCGCTTCCACGAGCATCGCGTCCACTGTGGGCACATCGAGCGTGAAAGAGTTCGTGGCACGCGTGGCCGCGCCCGTCAGCGCTGCCAGCGCCGTTCGCTCGTGTGGCGCCAGATTGAGCAAGCGCACCTGCGTTGGCAAGTTGCCCTCGTCTTCAAAACGGCGCCTCAGTCGCTGACGCAGTTGAGCCAGATCTGGCGAACCAAGCAAGCGATGGAGTCGAGAGTCGGCGGTCATGGACGTGGAGGGAATCGGCTATCAGGGTCGGGCTGCTGCTGCTTGGCCTTTCCGTCCCAGGCCCAGCGCGAAACAAAGACAGCGTCAACGTCTTCTCGGCGCTGGAGCTGGCAGATGGATACGCCTGGCAATTCTGCGTAGCAGGCCCATTCGCGCTCGCTGGTGATGATGAAGTCCAGATCGAACTCGCGGATGAGGGCCATGCAGTGCGCCCGAGCGGCGTCGTCAATGCCCGCAAAGGCCTCATCTAGCAGCATGAGCCTGGGCGCCATCGCGCCCTCCGTGCGGCCGTAGAAGCTTGCGACGGCGGCAAAGAGTGGCACCGTCAGACCCAGCGCGCGTTCGCCGCTTGAGGCCGGCCCCGACAACTTCTTCCACTGATTGGCCTGCCAGCGCTCGACCTTGAAGCGATGCCACTTGCGGTAGTCAAGGGCGCGCGCAAGTTGGTCACTGAGCGAGGTGCTCGCCTGAGCGCCAGACTCGGCCAGCTCTCGTTCGGCCTTGATGCGTTCCTGCAGCATTCGCCCGACGACCTCTCGGTCCTCCGTCGACCACAGGTCAGAGGACTTGTTCAAGAGGCGCTTGCGGGCTTCGGGCAGTCCCAAGGGGGCGCCTTCCGCCTCAGACAATGGCTCCCAGAGCAATCGGAACTTCACGCCAGTCGATGTCGGTCGCTTCTTAAGCTCCTCGTTGATGGCACTCACATGGTCGTCTGCCATCTTGAGCAGGCGCTGCACCTCGGCAGCGATCTCCGCCTGCAGATGGCCTTCCAGGATCTCCTTTTCCTTGTTGGTTAGAAGCTCACTTCGGTCAGCGATCTCACGTTCGAGCAACTTGACTAGGCGGCCGGGTTGCTCGGACTTGTTTTGATAGACCACGCGAACGACCAGGCCGAAGTCGGTCTGCTCGCCCGTGCACTGGTAGCCCAGGCCAGAGAGCGCGGTCTGCAGGGTGCTAAGGTCATCGTTGATGTGCTTCTGTACCTTGTGCCAGGCATCGTCGCTATCGTTGACGTGAGCGAGCGCCTGCTCGAGTCGCCGCGCCAGCGTCAGCGCCGGCTCGATAGTCCAGGGGGCGACAGATTCCGGTACCGCGATCTCAGGCGCGCCAGCAGCCAGGATGCCGCTAGCTGCAAACTGCTGCAGTTGGGACACCACGGTCGCCCGTGTTGTCGTCTGCGCGTTCAGTTCCGTTTGCTTGTTTTCGAAGTATTGGGCTGCGATGGCTCTCTTCTCGCCAGCGCTCTTATTGGTAGCACGTGCGCCGTCTTGCGTCTCCTCGCACTGCCCCACCAACAGCCTCAGGCGTTCGAGTTCTGCCATCAGCTCCTTAACCTTCAATCCAACGGTCGACTCCAGCGTGCGAAGCTCCGCGTCAGCGATGGTCAATTCTTCTTGCCGCTGGAACTCCTTTCCCGACGCCTCTTCGAGCGCTGCCTGGGCCTCGTCGCGTCGCTGCTCCTGCAGCGCAAGCTCCGGTCGAAGCGTCCTCAGCGCCTGGGCAGCGTCAAGGAACCTGGTCAGCTTGGCTTCGTAGGTCAGCAATGCTTCCTCGATGGGCAGCAGAGCTTCCGCCGTAGTCGGCAGACACAGGTCGGCAGCATCCAACTCCAGCTTTCTGATCGCCGCATCAAGGGGCTCCTTGGCTTCGGCGAGTTCGAGCTCGGCTTGGTCGAGACGGACGCCAGCACGTCTCTCGGCTTCAATCACCGCAACGCACTTGTGGTACCAAGACCGCACTAGCGAGTCTGAGGGTGCGGACTGCAACTCAGAGCGCGCGACATCCTTCCGAGTGGTGATCGCCTCGATACGGGTCTCCAATGAGGCTAGTGTCTGGTCGAGTTCGTCCAGCAAAGCGTCGATCTCCGCGATCCTGCGTGCCCTCGCCAGCGCTCTGGATGTCGCGCCGATGTAAGAGGCCTCGGGCTTGTGCCAAGCTCCAGAAACCGGGCCAATTCGATAGCGCCCGTCCAGGCCGATCCACGCTTCGTCTCCGGAGTCAGCCTCATCGCAGGCGATGCCTTGGAGCAAGCGTTGCACAACGTTGGCCGAAGTGACTTGACCCTCGGCCGAAACCGGCACCAGCCAATGCGCCAACGAGCTCACTTTAGGCGTTCGAGCCACCAGCGTCGTGTCAAGCACCGCCGTCTCTTCATCTGCCGCTACCAGTTCTCCGTTCGGAGATACCCAGGCATCCAGAATTCCCGAAGCCTCCAGCGCGGCCTCCAGCGGCGCCAGCTTCTCAACGGGTAGTCCCTCTGCAAAGTCGACCAGCTTCCAGAACGGCGCCCCGTCCCGCTGAGCACGCGCCTGTGGATCTCTGGCCGCCGGTGCCGGTGGCTCGGGGTCAGTTCCGAGCAGCAGCGCTTTGCGTTCGATCTGCAAGACTTGGAGCTGACGCTGGGCGGATTGGCGTTCCAACCCGACCGCCGCCTCCTCGCTGGACAAAGTGACCACGGCCGAGGCATGGGCAGCGTCCAAGGCCTGCCGACCTGGGTGCTCTGGCGGCACGTCAAGAACCCACTCGCCGACTGCGGCCACAGTGTTGTCGTGGTTGACACGAAGCTCACGCAGCTTACCAAGATGCTCGCTCCAAGACTCAACGTGTGAGCGCCCTTCTTGGTCGAACTTCTCTTCGGTCTCAGCCCGCTCCTCACGGGCCGCCTGGAGGTCATCAAGCGCTTCGTCACGTCGTCGCTGGCGACCATCGAAGTTGGCGCGCTGACGGTCCACTGCAGCCATCAGCAAGCGAACCGCGCTCAAGCTCTTTCGGCGCTCCGTGGCAACGCCGTGCAACGCGGCTCGCTCCCGCTCGTAGGCGCTAGGCTCGAGCGTGTGCAACTGGGCGCCGCCCGTCACGAGAAGCACGTTCTCGAGCACGTCATCCCTGAGCTTCGCTGAACTGGCTGCCGCCAGGCTCTCCCCCGAAGCCAAGTCAGCGCTCTTGACGTGCGCGTCCACGCGGTTTGAGTACTCCTGAAATTGCGATGAGGCAGCGTTCGCCTTCTTCCTCGCTTGCTCCACGGCCCGCGCGGCTTCTGCGAGTTCATCCGTGCTGCGATTGACCTGTGCCTGAGCGCGGTCAAGGCGTGCGGCATCCGCGTTCGCAGGGTCCTCCTTCAGCACCTCCCACGACTTGCGGGCATCTGCGAGGGCGAGATCGGCCTGCGCTTCCTCCGCGACGGCGATCCGCTCTGCTTCCGCTGCTTCGGCGGCTCTCTCCTCGGCATCGTTGCGGGCCTTGCTTGCGTTGTCAAAGTCCGTATTGGCCTTTCGCAGCAGTCTTGCCTCGCGTCGAGTCCGCGTTGCTGCGTAGGCCCGATAGCGTTGCTCGAAATGCTGTACCGCCACCGACAGCGCGTTGTACTGCTCGAGTGTCTGACGCTCGTCCTCGAGCTTTCCGAGAGCATCGGCGACATCAACCAGCATGTTGTCAGCGATTGGTGGGAGTGCCTGAGTCAGCGCCGCCGACAACGCGGCCTCATCTGGCTTCTTCGACAACTGGGGCTGACGCAACTGGATCAGCGTGTCGATGAGCGCGTCGTAGCGAGCCGTGCCAAGCTCAAACAGGCGTTCATCGACGGCCCGGCGATAGGCAGTGGCCGTTGGATAGATCTGCCCGTGGCCCTGGATGGCTTCTTTCAAGCGTTCTTTGTTGAGCACCTGCCGCTCGGTCGACAACAGCCAAAGATCGCGGTTTATGCGCGGCGTGTTGGCGCCACCATCGAGCATGAAATACCAGGCGTCCGGCTGAGGCTTGGTCGCAGTCGCTAGCATCCCAGCGCCCAGCGTCACGAACTCAGCCTCGCCAGTCGCTGTGAGGCACCCGAACTCGATCCAGGCGTAGCCGATGCGACGGTCATAGGCATTGCCCATCAAGAGATTCCACGACATCTTCTTGCCGCCGTCGCCGTCCGGCTCGATGCGTGACGATTTCAAGTTTGCATCCAGCAGAAAAGGCATCGTCAGAGAGAGAACCTTGGACTTGCCCGTGCCGTTATTGCCCCTCAGAAGCAAATGCCCGTCGTTGAACCAGAACTCCTCACTGTCGTAGTGGAACAGCGCGACAAGGCCCAGCCGAAGCGGCTTCCACCTCCGTGTCGTTGGCATGGGCAAATTGACGGCCCGCGCCTCTCGAACCAAGTCCTCTTGAGCATCAGTCATGGTCAAACTCACCGGAAAGGAGATCAGGGGTTGCGGAGTCAGACTTCGAGGTTGCCCCCTGTACTACGACATCCTTCAGAGAAAACCGAAACATCGCCGGCATCGGAATGACCGAACCGCCGTCCATTCGCACTAGATGCAGCCGTTCGAGCCGGTCCAGGGCCTCTTTGGCCAAGTCACCTTCAGAGCCCGCCCGTCGGGCGGCCACACGCCACAGCTTCCCGAACCTCTCACGCACACTGGCAATGAAGCCCTCGACCTGATCAATGGTCGCTGTGGGCGCTTCAACAGGGCCGTCCGCTCCTGAGGCCTTCAAGAGCGAGCACAGGTACTCCGCCACGAGCAGCGTCACGTGTGCATCGGTGCCCTCGTCTGGCATAGAGACGTCGGTCAACTGACCGTCGACGTCGACGAGCGCGGTCCCTTCGAGTCGCTGCTCCGGGGCAAGACCCGTCGCGTCGCAGATGCGCCGCGCCATCGCTCCCCGTTGATTGGTGAAGTATGCGAGGCTCGCGTCGTCCAGCTCGTCCAGGTAGATGACCGGGTCGTCGAGTAACCGCCGCGCCAGCGCAAACCGCAGGACAGCCATGCGACCGTCCTCACTGTCCGGCGCGTACTCGGCGCATAAGGCAGCCATCCGCTCATCGAACGTCACGGGCTGCTCGTCCTCCGACCATGTTGACGGGCCGCGAGCGCACGCAAGCACATTAGCTAGCAGCCGACGGTTGACGTCGTAGAGCGCATCACCTTCACCACTGGAAGCCTGGACGAACGCCTCCTCGTCGCCAGCCACCCTTGAGAGCACCCCGAACTCCAGCAGCGTCTTACAGACGGCCACCAGCTCCTTGCGCTCATGGTGCGACTTGAGATCGAAGGTGAAGGATCTGTTTTCCAACAGTGGGTCAGCCGCAGCGGCCAACAGCTGCTCGCCGAGCGTACGGAGCGTGACTTGAACATCAGCTCTCTCGAGGACGTAACAGGCGAGGCTGAACAGAACGTAGCGACGACGATCGAAGCCCGAGAGCCCGCGCGTGTCGTCAGTCGTATCGCCCGGTCGCTTTTGCAATCGCACGCCTTCGCGGTAGCTGAGCAGGGGCCAGCCGGCCTCTCGGGCATACCAATCACCGAGAGCATCGGCATGTCGGCGCACCAGCGCAAATTCAGGGTGCATTGACGACATCAAGGGGGTCATCAATGTCGCGCGAACTGCCGCGCGGAACTCGTCTTGCTGCCTGTGCTGCTGCAAGCGACCAATACTGCGGCTATCCAGAGGTTTTTTCATCTTGTTCATGCATCGGAGATCGTGAGCAAGTGGTCTTGACCACTGAACCAACCGTTTTCAGTTTCGATGACAGCCCGCGTGTTGACACCAAGGGGTTCCAGCTTGATCTTGAGCAGCCCGTCGCCCGTCAAGCGCTCCACGGTCATGTCAGGCCGGCGCTGCTCGGACAGCGCCTCCGCCAGCAAACTAAGAAAGAGCGCGAACTCTTCGCGGTTGAGAACTCCTAGTTCGGACAGCTTGCTGGCCCGCCCAGTTGCCAGACGGGCCCGAGCAGCCTCGACCTGCATGGCTTCCTGTCGAAATTGATTGGCGAGGGTTCTGCGTTCCTCAGACCGGTCTCTCTCACGTGGCAGTACACCGCGAGGGCTGGCCTCGCCGTATTCACGCAAGCGTGGATGAATGGCAAGCGATGGCCCGTTGGCCCAAGAGGTGTTCGGGGAAACGGTTTCGTCGCTAGCCGGAACCAGCGAGAAGTGCCGTGCAGGGTTGAGCCCAAATGCCGCTCGTGCCATCCTGTGCGCCTGGGAGTCGTTCTCACAGGCGGCGAACCAATAGGCTAGGGCGCGGAAGTCAGCGGATCTGTCGCTACGCCCACTGCGCCGGTCATTGACAGCGCTGATCGCGTTCAGCAGTTGCGGAATGGCCGTCCTCGCCCGCGCTCGCAAATGGTCTGATTGAGAGGGCTCGTAGCCGGTGCTCAGAAACCAACCGCGAAGTCCCTTCCAGCGCTCAGTCCAAGTCTGCCAATGCCGAGTCGTCGCGTCCAGGGCATCTGCTTCGTTGCCCGGCGCGGCATCCGTCGCCTCGCGCTGAGCAACCTCCCAGATAAGCGATCGCATGAATGGTTCAAGCGCAACAATCAACTGGCCGATGCTCTCTGAGCGTCGCACGAGATCACCCAGGAAGCGGTTGATGTAGTCGATGAGTTGCTTCTTGTAGCGTGCCACGGTCGTGGCCTCCGCACGCTGCAGATCGACTCCGCGAGCAACTCCCGACATGAACGCCTGCGCGTTTTCGGCTAGCCCCTCGAACCGGTGCACCAGGTCCCGTAGTCCCTCGTGGACCTTGATTACATCCGGCCGACCCTCGGTGACGAGGAGATGAAGTGCCTTCAACCGGGTCGCTATATCCTCGAGCGCCACCGATTGAAGTTCAGCGCGGCGCTTCATCGCCTCTGAGAACATCTCAAGCGACGACTCAACGGCTTCGCCGCCCAACGAAAGCCGATAGAGGAAGCGCGCTCGGTAGAAGTCGGCAAGATTCGAGACCCGCGTCGTATCCGGCTGGGACTCCAAGTTGCCCCAGTCCGTCAGCTGCTGCAACGCTAGCGCAAGTTCATCGGGCGTGGGTCGAGCATCACCCCATGCGCCCTCCAGCAAGATCTCGTCCGGCCTCAGAGAAAGCCTGAACTGACGTCGTGCCGAGGCAAAGACACCCAAAACAGTTCGATAGATGCGAGCCTTGTCAGCCGTCACGTGACTGAACAGCCTTGTGTGCTCTTCCTTCATGAAACCTCCTCCCCAGGTGGTTGCGGTGAAGTTGACGGGAAACGAACGGTACCGATGTCGGACTACCTTCTTTCGGACACGGCGCTGCTAAATCAGCTTGGCGCCGACGGGCATCCGTGAGCTGGCGGCAGTGCAGCCAGCGCCTCCTGAGTGAAGACTGCGCTCCGAGGCAAGATCCCGCTCGCCACGACGTTTTCTACGGTGACCGCCGGGTCGGCAACAAAGAACGTCAGCACGAGCCCCCGCTTGGCGCGAGTGCAGCAAACGTACAACAGTCGCAGCGTTCGGCTCCAGGTGTTTTCATCTCCGTCTTGGGCTCGTGCACGATCTGCCGCACGGGCGTCAGCGCTGGCGAAGACCCGCTCGTAGTTGTACGTTCGGTAGTCGCTCTCCTCTTCGTCCATCACAACAACAACGCGGTCGAACTGGGCGCCCTTCACGCCGTGCTGCGTGGCATAGGGGGAGCCTTCTGAAACATAGCGTTCGTAGGGCTGAAGCTCTTGCGCAGAGCATTTGAAGAACTTCGCCATTGGCACGTCCGAGGATCGCACTTCGGCCTGAGCTGCATCAGCAGCCTCGGCCTCCTGAGCTGCGTCAGCAACATCTCCGACGAATCCGAGCACACGCTCATAGCGCTCGTCGAACTCGAACAGGCCCGCGTCGCGGAGATGGAGGGCTAAGTCACCAACGGTGGTGCCCACCTCATCCAGCATGGCGACGAGTCTCAAAACGGCTGCGTGCAGCTCTCGCAGCACATCCGCGGCACGGTGGCCGGTCAGAGCCTCAGGCGCCAGGCGCGGGCTGAACTCCCGGAGCAGGTTCATCGCTGCAAACTGGTTGCCGGCCTTCACGGCTGCAACGATTGGCAGCGCGAAACTAAGGAACGGTCGAACGGGCCAGCCGGTGCCGTCCTGCATCCCCTGCTTCATGGCCTCCGACGTCTTGTCGTTCAGCGCCGAGTAGATGCCACCGAAGCCGAGCCGATTTGCGGCCATTCGGTGCACGATGACAAGAATCTTGACTGCGATGTCTGGGGTCGTCCAACCCTCGTCGCTGTTCGTCGCCCCGCTCCACGCCCGGACTCTTGCCAGGGTCTCGGTTCGGTTCAGCGTGTTCGGCAGGACAAACATCCGGGCCGAGCCCTCCACGAGTTTGAGTTCTCCATCGACCCTTTCGTGCAGCCCGCGGACTTGCTCCATGCCGTCGCCCTGCGCACGCACAGCGTTGGCGACGTCCAGGATCTGCTTGGCGCAGCGAAAGTTCTCCGGCTTCGTGATGGCCCGCCAGTGATCTTCGCGCTGGATGTCGCCCGCCCCTCTCATGAAGATCGACTGCATCGGGTCGCCAAAAAACCCGAGACAGAACTTGCCCCGCATCTGGGTTTCCACTTCCTTGAAGGACTTGACCACGCCCGGGAACGTGTCCTGACTCTCATCAATGAATACGAACGGGTAGTTCAGCGCCACGACCCTTCGGAACAGCGGGCGGTTTTGCAGCAGGAAGTCGGCGAGCTGAAGGATGTCCTCGTGGCCGAGGATGCCCTTCGCGTAGTCACTACCGACGCCGTAGCTGAACGTCTTGACGCCATCCAGAGCTTCCAGGTTTCGGGCATAGCGCTCCTGGTCGGCTTTGTTCCTGTCGCGCGTGGTTTGCCGAACACGCGAGCTGTAGTTCTTGAACTCTTCTTCCAGCTCGGAGATCCGCCTGCGGATGTCGTTCTGCAGCCAAGCCTTGATGTCGGCCTGAAACGTTTTGGCAATGGCCCAGTAGAAACTGTGGATGGTCGAGACATGAACCAGCGGGTCGTCGTTGACGTCCGCCAGGATTTCATTGGCGGCGAGGTCTGTATAGGTGATGCACGCGACCTTCTGCTTCCTCGCCCGCATGCTGGTGCCGTGCTCCGACATCACCCTGTCCAGCGCTTTGATGAGGGAGGTGGTCTTGCCGGAACCTGCGCCGGCACGAACCACGAAGGGCTGCGGGGGCGTCGCGGCAATGCACGCGTGGATCTCGCGGTCGGCGTCAGTGTCCGGGCTATCGACTCGCCTGCTCATGCCGTCTGCTCCGCGCCAGCAACGACAGCGACAGTGCCAGCCGCAGTCGGCTCAATCGTCGCAACCTCGGTGGCGATGGCCGTTTCCGCCTCAAGCTCATGGGCCACCTTCGCTTCGAGCCAGGCCAACCCCTCGGCGATGTACGCGGGAACCTTCCATCCATTGAGCGGCCCACTTGCGAGGACCTCCAGCGCAAAGCGGGTCTTGTCGAAGTTCTTGCCGACCACCCTGTCATGCAACTTCTCAGCCAGTTCCTCGGGGCTGTTCGGTGCGCGCTTCAGCTTGAGGCCGACCGCCCGGTTGGCCTCAGCCTGACACCAGTCGGCGTTCTCAAGGCCAAAGGCCTCCTCAAGCGTGCGGCCACAGAGTTGCGCGGTCGCCGAACCCACCGTCACCGAAACCTTTGTCTGATAGGCCACTCGGACCGCTGCACTGGAACCTTCGGCCAGCGATAACGTCTTCTGCTCCGCCGTAACGTCCCAGAGCTCGGCCACCGAGCGCTTTTTGGGAATCCAGCTGATGAGGGTCTGGTTGGACGTGACGGCACCTTCCACGTGCGCATGGCAAGTGCTTCCGCGCTTCTTGAACTTCTTCTTGCCACTCGGTTGTGTCGCGTCGTCGTCTTCGAGCTCGAAGGGTTTCAAGTCGTCGTCATCATCCACGTTATCACCAGCGCCGGCGGTTTGCGCGGCAGCCGTCTCGTCATCCGACTTGACTGTCACACTGTCAAGGTCTGTGACGAGCAGCGTCGTGAGCCCGACGAAGGTGATGAGTTCCTGGAAGCGATGCGCGAACGCGCCACCGACTTCAAGGATGGTCAGGGCGGAGGAACGCAGGCGCTTGGCAGCCGACTCGATCATGGCTGGCAAGAGCAGGCGCTCGACGTTGCCTTCCACCAAGATGACCGCGTCGGAAAAGAAAAGGTCGCAGTGCGTCAGCTTCAGATACCGCTGCAGGAACTCGCGCGCTGGAGCTTCGGCCTCGCCCGTCTTGAAGAGGGATAGATTCCGCACGTCCGTGTGATGGTCCAGTTGGTCGCTGACGCGGCGGAAGTACCGGATGGGAGAGAACCCGCGTTCATAGAGGACGTGCGGGGAATGCGTGGTGATGACGAGCTGCGTGTGGAAAAACGTCGCATGATCGTTGGCATCCGCAAGCAGGCGCAAAACGTTCCTAATGAAGACCTGCTGAATCTGCGCGTGCAGATGAGCCTCTGGCTCTTCAATGAAGACCAAATGCAGCGGCGCCCGCTTGTCTTCCTCGGCTTTCCACTGCTCGTGCAAGTCAAGCAGTTCAACCACCATGTAGACCAGGTTCTTGAACCCCAGGCCGTTGTAGCTGTCGGGCAGTTGAGCGGTGGCCGCACCCGGAACCACGTAGTGAACCTTGGCGTTTTGCCCCAGGACGGTGGTCGGGTCCAAGGCCGCCCGGATCACGATCTCGGGATTGTTCACGCCTGGATAGCCGAGCTTGGCCAGGTGCTTGAGGGTGTCACTGAAGACTTCCTCAAGGTGGAAGTTCAGTTCTTTCTCCGAGGTATCGAGCGCTTTGAGAGCCACATGGTCGTCGCCACGCTTCTCCAGATTGCGGTGATAGAAACGGCTGAGGCGCCGCGAAAGGCTCTCGGCTCGGTCAGAGCTGCCGGCGTCCGGGTCGTCGAGGTGCCGCTGCGCGCGCAGAAAGTCCACCTTCACCAGCGACTTGAGAATGGCCGCACCGCCCGGCTCCTTGCTTAGGGGCAGCGGCTCGTAGTCGGCCTCCTTTGCCCGATAGCCGACAAAGGCACGCTCATCGAGCACGTAGTAGCGGAAGGTATATTCCTTGCTCAGTTCCTTGGTGAGGTACTTCGTCAAGCTTTCTGGCCAGGGCTTGTACGCGCTGGCCTCGGCTACCGCCTCAACCTCATCCCCCGTTCCCGCCTCGGCGGCAGGCTCACTAGCTGCCTTGCGCTTTGCTGCCAGCGCAATCGCCGCGTTGTTGGCCTTCTCATGCAGTTCATTGAACCGTTGGACGAGTTCGTAGGCATCGCGAGGCTCGAACGCCACACGGATCCCGACGCACTTGCCGTCCCACTCAGTGCTAGGAAGCAGTGACATCGCGGTGGCGAGGTCATCTTCACCGACACGGAACCAGAGATCCAAGAGGATGGACGGCAACCTCTTGGGCGCTTCCTCATCCCCCGGAGCTGATCTTCCGATGGCGTCGATTTCGGCCCACAGCGCTGCGCTGAAATCAAAGAGCTCGAACTTCTTCGCATCGCCCCGGAGCATGGAATACAGCCCTTGGACTGCGGACGTCTTCCCGCTGTTGTTGGCGCCGACGAAGATAGAGATCTCGTCATCGAGCTCAATGACAACGTCGCGCAGTCGGCGGTAGTTCTGCAGCCGATAAGCCTGGAGCTTCATGATGACCTCCCTCAAAATGTTGCCGGGAGGCTTGGTGTTGAGCATGCTGGCCCGCAGCATTCTCCCGAGTGTTCGCGCTCTTGCCCCCTCACTGCATTTGATGGCATTTTGCTACAAATCCGACATCGGGCGGCTCATACAGATTGCGGCTAGGCACGTCATGCTGACTCGCCGCCAACTATGCAATGCGCACACGAATTCACCAACTCAAGCATCCTGCCGAAGTGGGCGATACGGAATAACTCGGCAGCAAAGCGCCAGTTTTCGCCATCCAGCCATCGGCAAGGCGCTGTGGGTGCCACACCTCCTGTACCGCAAGGTATTTGAATAGCAACTGCTTTGCCAACCTTCGGGCGCACTCGACGGTGGCATCGCCAGCCTGCCAAGCTCCACACGCTGAGGTACAGCTTTGAGATGCACCTGCTAAAGACGGACAGCAACATCCCAACCGTGCATCATCCCCTAAGTCACGCCAATGTGGGCGACGACCACAATCTAAACACACGTGCTGCGGATGTATGGCGGGGCAGATCGCAACCCCTTGGACTTGCTAACTCGCACAGAGGTGCCCCAGACCGGTCGCTCGTGAAGTTCCTCTATCAGCCTGAAGCAGACTCGCGATTGGAAATGCTAGCTTCGACGCGCTCGGATCCAGCCTTCAGAAGAGATCGTCGCTGAACCTGGGGATCTCTGCCACCTGCCCCAACAAAAAATCCGCCCTGGCCACGACGTAGTCCGCCAGGGTACGAACAAAGGGCCGCTCCTCCTCCACGTACACAGGGTCTTGGGCCTGCGCCCTCGCCTCCTCCCGCGCCCACTCGCAGAGCTGTTTCAGCTCGCGTGCAAACGTACGTCGTGGGAATCCCAGTCGCTCGCAGAAATCGGCCAGGGCAAATGACTTCACGGCCGGCAACGCGAACTCATCGCCGAACGCCATCGCCAGTTCCTGATCGATGTGGCGGGCGTCGTACACGGCCACGCTGACCAGGTCGTAGAACGGTGCCACCGCCAAGGCATCGCCCCGTCCGAAGAAGGAGATGTTCTTGCCATGCGCATCGCTGTTGCCCAGCAGCAGCGTGGTGATCGCCCAAAGGGCCATCTGCCGGATGCCGATGGCTGCATTCGATAAATGCGGCCGCAGCGTGGCCAAGGCCTCGAAGCTGGCGCCATCGCGGATGTGCCGCACGTCCTCTGCATTGCCCAGCGGGCGCTCGTACTTGTGCGACACGGGCAGGTTCAGCGCCTGGCAGCCGTCGATGACGTGCAGTCTGCGCACATCCCCGCCATCACGCACCCGATCGAAGCGCTCGACGCACAGGACCGGCGCAGGCACGCGCAGGATCTCCACCTCGGCCGCCCAGTTCTCCTTCAAGCGCCGCTGCCCGAGCCGGTTGACCAGCCGCATGCAGAAATGCTCGTTGACCACCATGCAGGGCAGCTTGTCGTTCAAAGGCTCGGGCTTGAGGATGTGCGTCGACGAGAGCGCGCCATCCGCCAAAAACAAGGCATCACCTTCGCGCAGCACCAGCAGCTTGTCCTGGTAGCCCGCTACCGACATGCGTACCTTGTCGTCCCATATGGCGAACGGAATCCTGTTGCGGTCGTCGATGCGCTGCTGCAGTTCGGCAAGTGCCACAGGCCGCCGCTGCGCCTCTTGCGCCTGCGGCAGTTGCCCTGCGGGCAGGAAGCTCAGAGCGCCCGCCGTCTCGCGGCCCAGCACCCGGATCAGACCGAAGAGGTTGCTCTTCTGGACGTGGGTGAAACTGGAAACCACGTCCAGCGCCCGCCCTTCGGGCAGCAGATTGTCGATGAAGCGCCGCACCGCGACCGTGGACACTTCCCCCGCGAGGGGAATATGCGGCGACAGCTGGAATCGGTGTGCACGCTGACGCCAAGCTGCGCTGTACGCGAAGCTGAATTGATCCTGCATTGGATCGAACGCGAGCCGCCCGACCAAGTCCGTGCCACAAAACACGTCCAGCGCGAGATCCGGGTTCTGTGCAGGGAATGCACTGCTCATTCGGGCTCCTGCTGCCGCGCCAGGTCCCGGAGCTTCAAGGCCTGTTCCCTAGAGACGACCAGCACCTCCAGCCCAAGCCCTTCCAGAACCTTGAAGAGTCGATCGGTGGTGATCGACTTGCCATTTTCCAGACGCGACAGCACGTCGGCCGAGACGCCGCAGAACGCGGCGGCATCGTCGATGCGCATGCGGGCCTGCGCCCGCGCGTTGCGCACGGCGGCCCCCAGCTCTTCGAGGTTTTCAACCCGGGGATCGCTGGCGGGATGTGCGGGGGGAAGACGCCGTGCCATGCTCAACTATAGTTCCGAAACAGCGGAACTATAGTTGAAAGCCAGGGATTCGTCGAGTTATTACGAAAAAACGGAACTATAAACATGCCCATAGGGGACAGGCCAATTATTCCGCCATTCCGGAACAACGCCAATAACCCCCTCATGAGAGCGCCGTTGCCTCGATCCGCGCAAGGTCAGGCTACAAGGCAGTCTCGCTGCTCGTGCAGAGCCTCTTGGAGAGCGAACCTGAGCAGACGGTTGAACCAGAACTGGCATACCAGCAAGGCATAGGGATGCGCTCGCAACGAGCCTTCGTGCGGTATGCACACCTCCGCCCTCCCCACCAATCGGTTAACGGATGTCTTTTGCCTGTAAAAATATACAGCCACTCGACTTTGCCACGCCGAGTTCACTGGAGATCAAGTAAGCATGGCACCGTAAGATCCGTCCTTAGGACGGATCTTACGGTGCCATGCTGAAAGTCGCAATCTGCTTGACAATCCATAAGGCATCGCTACACTAAACGTCCTAAGGACGTTTAGTGTAGCGATGCCAGAGAACAGCATTTCCGTGATGAATGATATGGCGGATCAGCTGAGTAGCTGGCCCCAGCCAGTTATCACCAGCTACGAGCTCGGTCGCATGTTCTCGAGCGTCACCCCCACGCCTCTCTCCCGAACCACCTACGACTCGCTTCTCGAAGCCCTCAAGGCCGTCAAGTTGGTCAGTGCTCACAAGGATTTCCACGGAGCGGTCTACAAGCTCTTTGGAAAGACTGACGTATTGCCGGCGGCAGTTGCTTGCTCTGCAGACCCCTTCGCCTACCTTTCTCACCTCAGCGCCATGTCGCTCCACGGCATCACCGACCGCCTACCCAAGACCTTGTACCTCTGCACCCCCCCCAGCCCAGAGTGGAATGAAGAGGCTCGCCACCGGATGGCCAAAGACCTGGGGGAGCGCTTAACTGAATACAACGAAGCGAAGCTTCCCCAGTTGCGCTACGTGCTGGGCGACAAAATTGGTTCAGCCAACCTGCACGTACTTCGCCGATCCAAGAGGGGCGCCTTCAAAATCATCAAGGATCGAGGAATCCGGGTCGCCACCATCGGCCGCACATTTCTGGACATGCTTCGTGAACCAGAAAACTGCGGCGGAATGCAGCATGTCATCGACACGTACAAGGAATACGCCTCAAACCATCTCGCACTCATTTGCACCGAGGTTGACCAAGACGGGAATGCTATTGAAAAAGTGCGTGCGGGCTACTTGCTGAAGGATGTCTGTGGCCTGAACCATCCAACCATCGAGGGGTGGCGCGCATTTGCCCAACGCGGAGGCTCCAGAAAGCTTGATCCGAACGAGGAGTATGCAAGTTATTACTCGGAAGAGTGGCAGATTTCAATCAACGTACCGTCCCTGATGCCCAACCATACTGGCGATGACTGATGTGAAGGTACTGGACCTCGCCGCCTGGGTCGAACAGGCGCCCACTGAATACAAGGACTTTCGCGAAGCAGTCCATCTGATTCTTCAGGGCGTCGGCCAATCGAAGGAGCTACACGCCAAGATGGTCATGAAGGGTGGCTTGCTGATGGCCATCCGCTACGAGAGCTCGCGGTTCACCAGGGACATTGACTTCTCCACCTCGGAGAAGTACCAACCGGGTTCCGAGGCCGCACTCGTCGAAGAGCTCGACCAACAGCTCCTTGCTGCGTCCGACCACCTGCCCTACGCCACCAGGTGCAGAATTCAGTCGTTCGAAATCAGGCCCAAGGGCGAGGGCAAAACCCATCAGAGCCTGAAGCTCAAAATTGGCTACGCGGACTCCACCAATCCGCGGGCGTTTCAACGCCTGCAGTCCAAACAGTCACCGCGGGTCGTCGAGATCGACTACAGCTACAACGAGGCCGTCTTTGACATAGAGGTGTTCGAAATCGAAGAGGGCGTGGCGCTGAGCACCTACAGCCTGCACAACGTCATCGCGGAGAAGCTGCGCTCACTTTTGCAGCAGCCCATCAGGAACAGGAATCGCCGCCAGGACGTCTACGACCTTCACCTCCTGATTTCGAGCGATATCGCATTGGAAGCTGCCGACCTGGCTCGGATACACGGCTTCTTCCTGGACTCCTGCAAATCCAAAGACATCGCGCCAGACGCGAACTCGATGGAGCAAGACGTCATAGTGGAAATGGCGTACAAGGACTACGCCACGCTCCAAGACGAAGTGGACGGAGACCTGCCTGATTTCGACGAGGCGATGAAATCCGTTCAGGGCTTCTATCGCTCGCTTCCTTGGTGAGAAAGCTCACGAAAGCCCTCAGATCGCGCCAGCAGATTGACCGCCTGCGCCGTGCAGTACGGCTGAGCCACGTGATCGAGTTCCTCCAGCGCTTCCTCGCAGGCCGCACCGAATTCTCCAGCATGTAGCGATGCATGGACTTGATCGCGGATTCGGACAGCCGTGATGCAAGAGGCGTATTTTGGCGACCGATGAGCAGGTCATGTCGTCGCCAGCGACGCATCAACGAAACATGTACTGGTCTTGGCCCCCGCATAACCGGACACGGTCTATACGCTGGTTGACGCGCTCCCGGTCTGGGCGACGCGCTGTTGATGTTGCCTGAATTCCCTGGGCGATCGCATCTTCAGGCTCGAGTGCGGATGCACGTTGTTGAAGTGCTCGAAGGCCGCGGGCAACTGCGCCATGACTGTCGTGGCGTCCGCCAGATCCATGCGGCTGACGTAGTCGCGCTTGAAGGTGTTGACGAAGCTCTCGGCCATGCCGTTACTCTGCGGGCTGCAGACTGGCGTTGTCACTGGCTTGAGACCCAGTGAGCGAGCAATCGCGCGGGTGTCGCCAGCGATGTACGCACCACCGTTGTCCGTCAGGAATTCCAGCTGGCGACCCTCAGGAATTGCCTCCACAGTGCCGAAGCGCTTCTCAACCGCCTCGATGAGCATCTCGCGCACCGGCTCGCCTGGCAGGCCTTTACCAGGCCAAGCTCGCCACGCGATGACCTCTCGGTCGCAGCAGTCCTTGGCGAACGTCGCGGTCACGGTCTCGCCCGAGTCGCACTTGATCTCGAAGCCGTCAGAGCACCACCTCGTGTCACTCGTGCTCACCGCCACCTTGCCCTCGTGTCTGCGGCTGGACTGCGGCCGGCGCGGGGCTTTCGGTAACAGCAACTTGGCCTGGGCCATCACGCGGTACACGCGCTTCGGGTTGACGACGACACGGCCCTCGTCAACGCGTTTTCGATTGACCAAGGCACACGCTCGGCGATAGCCGTAGCTTGGCAGGTCCGCGATATGCTGACGAATCTCGCTGAGCAGTTCTTCATTGGGTGCAGGCGTTCGATTCCTGCGCTCGTCACGCCAGCTTCCCGGGCGGCGAACTCATGTGTGCACGTGTGAGCGCGCCAGCCCCAGTGCCTCGCAGACGGTATGCGCGCGGCGAACCCATCTTGACCGCTGTCGGCGGCCGTAGCTGACGATCAGATGGCGTCGGGTTGCCAGCGATGCGGCAGCAGTTCCTCGATCTGGTTGGCCTTGTGCGTGGGCAGCCGTGT
>Ga0222423_1000629_pt1 | contig 21689 bp, 19 predicted proteins | sample 3A0metagenome_FD_182472 | JGI IMG/M metagenome (GOLD analysis project Ga0222423, IMG submission 182472) | Enriched microbial communities from leaf-cutter ant dump, University of Wisconsin, Madison, United States - 3A0 (version 2) | ecosystem: Environmental > Terrestrial > Nest > Insects nest >...
CGTTCATGACATAGATGCGATCGCAGGTCCCGAGCAGTTCCGGCATCTCCGACGAGATCATCAGGATGCCCTTGCCCTCGGCGGCAAGCTGGTTGATGATGGAATAGATTTCGAACTTGGCGCCGACGTCGATGCCGCGCGTGGGTTCGTCGAGGATCAGCACCTCGGGATTGGTGAACAGCCACTTCGACAGCACGACCTTCTGCTGGTTGCCGCCGGAAAGGTTGACGGCCTCCTGGTAGATCGAGTGCGAGCGGATGCGAAGCTGCGAGCGATAGCCGGAGGCGACCTTGGCCTCCTGGTGGCTGTCGATCACCGTCGCCCTGGAAACGCCCTTGAGGTTGGCGAGTGTCGTGTTGTGCATGATGTTGTCGATCAGCACGAGGCCGAGCTGCTTGCGGTCCTCGGTCACGTAGGCGAAGCCCGCCTCGACGGCCTTGGGGATCGTGGAGACGTCCACCGGCTTGCCGCGCATGAAGACTTCGCCGGTGATCTTGTGGCCCCAGCTCTTGCCGAAGAGGCTCATCGCCGTCTCGGTGCGGCCCGCGCCCATGAGGCCGGCAATGCCGACGACCTCGCCGGCGCGCACCGTGAAGCTCACGTCATGCAGGAACTGCCGGTCGCGGTGCTGCTGGTGGAAGACGTTCCAGTTCTTCACCTCCAGCAGCGTCTCGCCGATGTTCGGCTCGCGCGGGGGATAGCGGTCCTCCATCTCGCGGCCGACCATGCCCTTGATGATGCGGTCCTCGGAGATGTCCTCGTTGTGACAGTCGAGCGTCTCGACCGTGCCGCCGTCGCGCAGGATGGTGATCTGGTCGGCGACCTTTTTGATCTCGTTCAGCTTGTGCGAGATGATGATGGAGGTCATGCCCTGCGAGCGGAACTCCACGAGCAGCTTCAGGAGCGCGTCGGAGTCCTTCTCGTTGAGCGAGGCGGTCGGCTCGTCGAGGATGAGCAGGCGCACCTTCTTGGAGAGCGCCTTGGCGATCTCCACGAGCTGCTGCTTGCCGACGCCGATATCGGTGATCAGCGTGCCCGGCGGCTCCTTGAGGCCCACCTTGTCGAGCAGCTCCTGCGTGCGGCGGAAGGTTCCCTTCCAGTCGATGACCCCGTTCGTCGCCACCTCGTTGCCGAGGAAGATGTTCTCGGCGATCGAAAGAAGCGGCACGAGCGCCAGTTCCTGGTGGATGATGATGATGCCCAGATGCTCGCTGTCGGAGATCGTGGAGAAGCGACGGACCTCGCCGTCGAAATGGATTTCGCCCTCGTAGGAGCCGGCCGGATAGACGCCGCTCAGCACTTTCATGAGGGTGGATTTGCCGGCGCCGTTTTCGCCGACAAGGGCGTGGATCTCGCCTTCGCGGACCTTCAGGTTGACGTTGTCGAGCGCCTTTACGCCCGGGAACGTCTTCGTGATGCCACGCATTTCGAGAAGGGTCTTGCTCATATACAGTTTCCAGCGGCCATCCCCTGCCTCGTGACAGGGAAAGCGAGCCTATTCGCTCTGCGATCCGGATAAAAGAGGGTTCGCGCATAAAGCGCGAACCCCGGAGAAGGAAGAACGATCAGTTCTTCAGCTGGTCGGCCGTGTAGTAGCCGGAGTCCTCGACGAGGATCTTCTCGGCGTTCGACTTGTCGACGGCGACGGGCTTCAGCAGGTAGGACGGAACGACCTTGACGCCGTTGTCGTAGGTCTTGGTGTCGTTCACTTCCGGCTCCTTGCCTTCCATGATCGCGTTGACCATGCCGACCGTGACCTTGGCCAGTTCGCGCGTGTCCTTGAAGACCGTCGAGTACTGCTCGTCGGCGAGGATCGACTTGACGGACGGCAGTTCGGCGTCCTGGCCGGTCACGACAGCGATCGGCTGGTCGGCCGAGCCGTAGCCGACGCCCTTGAGGGCCGACAGGATGCCGATGGACAGGCCGTCATAGGGCGAAAGAACGCCATCGACGCGGCCGTCGGTGTAGGTCGAGGACAGGAGGTTTTCCATGCGGGCCTGAGCGACCGCACCATCCCAACGCAGCGTACCGACGGTTTCCATGCCGGTCTGGCCCGACTTGACGACGATGTCGCCCTTGTCGATCAGCGGCTGGAGAACCGACATCGCGCCGTCGTAGAAGAAGAAGGCGTTGTTGTCGTCCGGCGAACCGCCGAAGAGCTCGACATTCCACGGCTTGGTGTCCGGGAACTTGGCCTTCAGGCCGTCGACGAGGCTGGTGGCCTGGAGAACGCCGACCTGGAAGTTGTCGAAGGTGGCGTAGTAGTCGACATTGCCCGAATCGCGGATCAGGCGGTCGTAGGCGATGACCTTCACGCCGGCGTCGGCAGCCTTCTGCAGGATGTCGGAGAGCGTCGTGCCGTCGATGGCGCCGATGACGAGAACCTTGGCGCCCTTGGTGACCATGTTCTCGATCTGGGCGAGCTGGTTCGGGATGTCGTCGTCAGCGAACTGCAGGTCCGGCGTGTAGCCGGCTTCCTTGAACAGCTTTTCCATCGTCTCGCCGTCCGAAATCCAGCGGGTCGAGGTCTTGGTGGGCATGGAGATGCCGACCATGCCCTTGTCCTGGGCAAAGGACGGCGCCACGAACGACGCGACGCTGATGGCAGCGGCGGCGAGAAGCGAAGTGATCATTTTCATTGAAAGGTCTCTCCCTGGTGCGCACTGGCCGGATGGGCCAGGCATTGATCTGTGCGCGGGCGGGGTCGCATTCAGACGACGGCCTGGACTGGTCGGCAAGCCTACCTGTCCCCACTCCCAAGGACCCCAGCGCACATGCGCAAAACCTCTCCTGAATTGCCATAACTGTCAAATGCAATAAGCTTCTAATTCGATATCAAAATTGATATACAGAGGCGGAAATATAATATTTTTACCGATCGGAGTAACCATGCATTCGCACGACAACGTCGAGGAGCAGCTTTTCCCCGAGGAAGGCGGCGGCGGCCTCCTGGGCGTGGGGTTGCTGCGCTCCGGCCTGAAACTCAGCCACCTGCGCATGATCGTCGCCATCGAGGAGCACAAGCAGGTGAGCGCGGCGGCGGATGCGCTCAACATATCCCAGCCGGCCGCCTCCCGCATGCTGACGGAAATGGAGACGATCCTCAAGGCGCAATTGTGCGAGCGCATCTCGCGCGGGGTGGCGCTCACCGCCTTCGGGCGCGCCTTCGCGCGGCGCGCGCGCACCATTCTCCTGGAACTGCGCGAGGTGGACCGCGAGCTTTCCGCGCTGAAATCGGGCACCGGCGGCTCGGTCTTCCTCGGCGCGGTGACGGCGCCCGCCATCAGCCTCGCCGTGCCGGCGATCCAGCAGGTCAGCGCCGCCTATCCCGGCATCGAGGTGAACGTGCGCGTGGAGACGAGCAATGTGCTCGCCCGCGAACTCATCGCCGCCCGGCAGGACTTCATCATCGCGCGCGTGCCGGACGAGCTCAATCCGCGCCTTTTCAACGTCACCGAGATCGGCATCGAGAAGGCCTGCCTCATCGTGCGCAAGGGCCATCCCCTGACGGAAAAGCCCGTCGTCAGCCTCGCCGACCTGCCGCATTTCGACTGGGTGTTCCAGCCGGCCGGAACGTTGCTGCGCCGGCGCATTGAGGAGCTGTTCATCGCCGCCGGCGTGCCGCTGCCCGCCACCGTCGTCAACACCTCGTCGATCCTGCTCACCACCGCCATCGTCTGCGGATCGAACGCCATCGCGCCCGTCGCGCGCGACATGGCCGTCTTCATCGCCGACGTCGGCGCGCAGGCCGGCGAGATTTCCATCCTCAACACGGATTTCGAGATCGACATCAAGCCCTACAGCCTTATATCCGTGAAGGGCCGGGCGCTCCCCCCGAGCGCCAAACTGCTCTATGATCTGATCCTGCAACGCAGCCGGATGCTTTCGCCGGATTGAGGAGAGACCATCCATGTTCGGCATGACCGTTTTCGAATCGGTGCTGGAACGGCTGAAGGCCGAGGCGCGCGAAGCGGCGGACGACCTGCCGCCGGAAGACGAAGCCGCTTCCATGGAGGTTCGCGGCCTTCCCGCCGGCTTTGCCGGGCTGGGCATGGGCAAGACCTTCGTTTCGGCCCCGCAGGCCGCCGCCGCCTATCTCGATCTCTACGAGGAACCGGCGCCGCCGCCCGCCGAGCCGCCGCCGGCACCGCCGCCCCATCTCCTGCGCACCGCGCCGCAGGACGTGGCGCAAGACCTGGCGCTGACCGGCCGGGAGAGCGTGGAGGACCTGCTTTCGCGCCGCCGCGCCTTCGCGCGCGACAATCATCCCGACCGCGCCCCGGCGGACCTGCGCGCCAATGCGACGCTGCGCATGAAGATCGCCAACATGCTGATCGACGAGACGATCCGGCGGATCGAGGTGGAACGCAGCCTCGGTCTGTCGCGCTAGCCTTCCGCTCCGCCGCCCTCCTGCGGAGGTTTCGGTGCGGAGGGCTTGAAGAACAGGATCAGGTTGGCGAAGGTATAGGCCGTCACGGCAAGGAAGATCATGCCCCAGGTCTGCTCGCCGTTGTAGAACTCCACGCCCGTCCACGCCGCGCAGGCGCCGACCAGCAGCACCCGCCGCCAGAGCGGGCGGTAGAAGGGATGGTCGGGATCGATGAACTTCATGACGGTCTCCTGTCGCCTTGCGCGCCTACATAGGCGGTTTTTCTTCCGGGGGAAACCGCCCTTTCCCCTCCCGCGTGGGGCGCGGCAGGCTTGACGCCCCCGGCAAGAAATGGAACACTTGTTCCAAAGATTATCAATTGCAGCTTATCCATTCCGTTTCAAACGGAACCACATGCACCCGCGGCACGATCGCGGCGCCTTCGCGGGGTGAGCGAATCGCCCCGCCCGTCCCGCCGCGAAAGGCTTGCGGCATAGAAGAGAGAATGAAGATGACTGTGAGATTTGGTCTTCTCGGCGCAGGGCGCATCGGCAAAGTCCACGCCAAGGCCGTGACCGGCAATCCCGACGCCGTGCTCGTCGCCGTCGCGGACGCCTTCCCGGCGGCCGCGCAGGCCATCGCCGGGCAATATGGCTGCGAGGTCCGCACCATCGAGGCGATCGAAGCCGCAGGCGACATCGACGCCGTCGTGATCTGCACGCCGACCGATACCCATGCCGACCTCATCGAGCGTTTCTCGCGCGCCGGCAAGGCGATCTTCTGCGAAAAGCCCATCGACCTCGACGTCGGGCGCGTCAGAGCCTGCATGACGGTGGTGGAGGAGACCAACGGCAAGCTGATGGTCGGCTTCAACCGCCGCTTCGACCCGCATTTCATGGCCGTCCGCAAGGCCATCGACGAGGGCCGCATCGGCGAGGTCGAGATGGTGACGATCACCTCGCGCGATCCCGGCGCCCCGCCGGTCGACTATATCAAGCGCTCCGGCGGCATCTTCCGCGACATGACGATCCACGACTTCGACATGGCCCGCTTCCTGCTCGGCGAGGACGTCGTCTCGGTCTCGGCCACCGCCGCCGTGCTGGTCGATCCGGAGATCGGCAAGGCGGGCGACTATGACAGCGTTTCCGTCATCCTCCAGACGAAATCCGGCAGGCAGGCGATCATCTCCAATTCCCGCCGCGCCACCTACGGCTACGACCAGCGCATCGAGGTGCACGGCTCGAAGGGCATGGTCTCGGCCGAGAACCAGCGTCCCGTCTCCATCGAGGTCGCCAACGGCGACGGCTACACCCGCCCGCCGCTCCACGACTTCTTCATGACCCGCTATACCGAAGCCTATGCCAACGAGATCGCGGCTTTCATCGCCGCCATCGAAAAGGGCGCGACGATTTCCCCGTCCGGCGCAGATGGCCTCGCCGCCCTGGCGCTCGCCGACGCGGCCGTGAAGTCCGTGGAAGAAAAGCGCCAGATTTCCGTCGCCTGACGGCCCCTCTCCCAAGGCAACTGGCCGGGCGAGAAATCGCCCGGTCTTTTTTGCGCCGGGATCACGCGGGCATGGCCATGCCTGCCCGGCTTTTTCAGCCCGTCTTCACTCCCCGACCGCCTTCGCCGCGATGATGTCGTGGTCCATCTCCGCCAGAGCCCGGTCGAGATGGCCTTCCAGCACCAGCGTCGCCTCCTCCGGCACGACGGAGATCGGCGGGGGGCCGAAGAGGCGGACCTGCTGCGACTGGGCCAGCCCTTCCTCCAGGCCGCGCTGGATGAGGTCGAAATAGCGCGTGCCGGGGCCGGTGATGGCGATCGGCATGCTGTCGTAGAGGCTCACCATGCGCGACAGCCCCTGCCCCAGTGCCAGGCCGGCCTGGCGGAAGGCATATTCCGACATGCGGTGTCCCTGCCGCGCCCGCAGCGCGATCTTGTCCATCTCGGCAAGCGGCACGAATTTCGCGGGGATCGTATCGGGCGGCACCTCGAAGGCCGTGCGCAGGATGCCGTAGAAGCCGGCCGAGGCCTCGATGCAGCCCTGCGAGCCGCAGCGACACAATTTTCCGTCCGACGAATTCAGCATGTGGCCGAAATTCGGCGCGGTCACCGTCAGTTCGCCGGACCGCTCGCGCCGCGCGATACCGAGCCCGATGCTGTGGCCGAGCGAAAGCGCGGCGACGGCCTGCAGGTTCTCCGCCCCCGCCTTTTCCATGCGCAGCGCCATGGCGTGGGCGACGAGCAGGGTTTCGTTGCTGATGAGGATCTTCGCCCGCCAGCGCGGCGAAAGCAGCGCGGCGAAATCCACCTGCCGGTCGCCGAAGATCGGCGACCAGAGGAGCAGCGCCTGCGCCGGATCGACGAGGCCCTTGCTGCTGATGGAAACGATGAGCACCCGCTCGCGCGAAATCTGCGAACGCTCCGCCAGCCTGTCGAGCGCGGCCACGAAAGCGTCGGCAAAGGGCTGCGTCGCCGGATCCGCATGGTTGCGCGCCTCCTCGAAACGGTCGATCAGCGTGCCGCCGTAGTCGGCCAGCGAATACTGCACCACGTCGGAGGAGATGCGCACCGTCACGAGATAGCCGGCATCGCGCCGCTGGCCGAAGATGACGCGGGGGCGGCCACGCGTGACGGACGCCTGCTGCTCGCGCCGCTCCAGCACCTCGGCCTTCTCCAGCTCCGCCGTGATCGCCGAGACCGTGGCCGAGGCAAGGCCCGTATGGTGGGAAATATCCGTGTGGGCAAGCGGCCCGTACCGGCGCAGGGACGCAAGGACAAGCGCACTGTTCTGCTGACGCACAAGCTCCGTGCTCGACTTCACCAGCATCGCCCGTTTCCGCCCGCTTTCATCTGCTGCAACACATGCTCCTCCCAAAGCATCTGTCACGCCGTCGTTCAAGACCCGTCAAAGCCTTGTTGACAGCCTTCGAAAGTTCTGACATCTATTTTCTCGACTGTCGAGAAAAAAGTCCCGGCATCGCCGGGAGGGGCATCTGGACAGTATTATCGTGACCGGTCGTTGATTGGGCGGGAGGTTCGCCCGGACGGCCGGCGTTCACTTGGGAGGATAATATGAAATCCGTTCTGAAGCTGATGGCAGGGGCTGCCATCATCGTTTCCATGCATTCCGCCGTTGCACACGCCAAGGACCTCGTGGTCGGCGTTTCCTGGTCCAACTTCCAGGAAGAGCGCTGGAAAACCGACGAAGCCGCCATCAAGGCTGCGCTCGAGGCCTCCGGCGACAAGTACATTTCGGCTGACGCCCAGTCCTCCGCCGCAAAGCAGCTGACCGACATCGAATCCCTGATCTCGCAGGGCGCCAACGCCCTCATCGTTCTCGCCCAGGATTCCGAAGCCATCGGCCCGGCCATCGAAAAGGCCGCGGCTGAAGGCATCCCGGTCGTCGGCTACGACCGCCTGATCGAGAACCCGGCCGCCTTCTACATCACCTTCGACAACAAGGAAGTCGGCCGCATGCAGGCCCGCGAAGTCTTCAAGGTGAAGCCGGAAGGCAACTATGTCTTCATCAAGGGCTCGTCTTCCGACCCGAACGCCGACTTCCTCTTCGCAGGCCAGCAGGAAGTGCTGAAGGAAGCCATCGACGCCGGCAAGATCAAGAATGTCGGCGAAGCCTACACCGATGGCTGGAAGCCGGAAAACGCCCAGAAGAACATGGAGCAGTTCCTGACGGCGAACGACAACAAGGTCGACGCGGTCGTCGCCTCGAACGACGGCACGGCCGGCGGTGCGATCGCAGCGCTCGCCGCGCAGGGCCTCGCCGGCTCCGTCCCGGTCTCCGGCCAGGACGCCGACCACGCCGCGCTCAACCGCGTCGCGCTCGGCACGCAGACCGTCTCGGTCTGGAAGGACTCGCGTGAACTCGGCAAGCGCGCCGCTGAAATCGCGGCCGAACTTGCCGGCGGCAAGACCATGGACGACATCGAAGGCGTCACCACCTTCAACGGCGGCCCGAAGGGCGTCGAGATGAAGTCCGTCTTCCTCGCACCGTTGCCGATCACCAAGGACAACCTGAACGTCGTCATCGACGCGGGCTGGATTTCCAAGGAAACGGCTTGCCAGGGCGTCAAGGCCGGTACCGTCGCAGCCTGCGACTGAGCCGGCAGCCTAGAGCTGACCATTGCCGGGCGCCGCAACGTCAACCGTTGCGGCGCTTGCGCAAGATGGGCAGCGGGCGGAGGATGAGGCGGCGACACATCCTCGCGCGGGACCCGTCCCGAGAACGCCCGGACGACACGTTCAACAGAAGTGGGGAAACGGCAAAGCCATGGCCGACATCACGAATACCGCAGCTGCCAATCGCGCGCGCTTGGCCAGCGAGAACCCGGTGAAGCGCTTCTTCCGCGCCACCGAAATCGACACCCGCCTGCTCGGCATGGTCGGCGCCATGCTGATCATCTGGATCGGCTTCGACATCCTGTCGGGCGGCCTGTTCCTGACGCCGCGCAACCTCTGGAACCTTTCCGTCCAGACCGCCTCCGTCGCCGTGATGGCGACCGGCATGGTGCTCGTCATCGTCACGCGCAACATCGACCTGTCCGTCGGCTCCATCCTCGGCTTCGTCGGCATGACCATGGGCGTGCTGCAGGCGGAGCTGCTGCCGCAGGTGCTCGGCTTCAACCATCCGGCCATCTGGGTCATCACGCTCGCCGCCGGCCTCCTGCTCGGCGCGGCCATCGGCGCGCTGCAGGGCTTCATCGTCGCCTTCCTCAACGTTCCCTCCTTCATCGTCACGCTCGGCGGCCTGCTCGTCTGGCGCGGCGCCACCTGGTTCGTCACCAGCGGCCGCACCGTCGCGCCCATGGACGCGACCTTCCGCCTGATGGGCGGCGGCACCAACGGCTCCATCGGCGCCACGGCAAGCTGGATCGTCGGGGCGCTGGCCTGCATCGCCATCGTCGCGACGGTCGCCAATTCCCGCAAGCAGCGCAAGCGCTTCGGCTTCCCGCTGCGTCCCATGTGGGCCGAATACTTCCTGGTCGCGGTCGGCTGCGCCCTGGTGCTCGGCGCCGTCACGGTCGTCAATTCCTATCCCTGGCCGGTCGCCATCGCCCGCAAATTCGCCGACGCCAACGGCATCGCCTGGCCGGACGGCGGCCTCTTCATCCCGCACGGCATCGCCATTCCCGTGCTGATCGCCATCGTCGTCGGCATCGTCATGACCTTCATCTCGACGCGCCTGCGCTTCGGCCGCTACGTCTTCGCGCTCGGCGGCAACCCGGAAGCGGCCGAGCTTGCCGGCATCAAGACCCGCTGGGTGACGATCAAGATCTTCGCGCTGATGGGCATGCTCTGCGCCATCGCCGCCGCCATCTCCACCGCCCGCCTCAATGCCGCGACCAACGCACAGGGCGAGCTCGACGAGCTCTACACGATCGCGGCCGCCGTGATCGGCGGCACGTCGCTCGCCGGCGGCATGGGCACCATCGCTGGCGCCATGCTCGGCGCCCTCGTCATGCAATCGCTGCAATCGGGCATGGTGCTGGTCGGCATCGACACGCCGTTCCAGCGCATCGTCGTCGGTGTGGTCCTCGTCGTCGCCGTCTGGCTCGACACGATCTACCGCGCCCGCGCCAAGTAAGAGGAGCCCACCCAATGACGGACACCCGTACGCCCCTCGTGGAGATGAAGAACATCTCCATCTCCTTCGGCGGCATCCATGCCGTGGACAATGCCTCGGTCGATCTCTATCCCGGCGAGGTCGTGGCTTTGCTCGGCCATAACGGCGCCGGCAAGTCGACGCTGATCAAGGTCCTCTCCGGCGCCTACAAGCGCGACAGCGGCGAGATCCTGATCAACGGCGAGCCCGCCGAGATCACCAATCCGCGCGACGCCAAGAAATACGGCATCGAGACGATCTACCAGACGCTCGCCGTCGCCGACAACGTGGACGCGGCCGCCAACCTCTATCTCGGCCGCGAGCTGCGCACCCCCTGGGGCACGCTCGACGACGTGGCGATGGAGGCCAAGACCCGCGAGGTCATGGGCCGCCTCAACCCGAACTTCCAGCGCTTCAAGGAGCCGGTGAAGGCGCTTTCCGGCGGCCAGCGCCAGTCGGTGGCGATCGCGCGCGCGATCCTCTTCAACGCCCGCATCCTGATCATGGACGAGCCGACCGCCGCGCTCGGCCCGCAGGAGACGGCGCAGGTCGGCGAGCTGATCAAGCAGCTGAAGAAGGAAGGCATCGGCATCTTCCTCATCAGCCACGACATCCACGACGTCTTCGACCTCGCCGACCGCGTCTCGGTGATGAAGAACGGCCAGGTCGTCGGCCACGCCCGCACCGAGGACGTGACGAAGGACGAGGTGCTCGGCATGATCATCCTCGGCAAGGTCCCGGAAAAGGCCATCCCCGGCCCCGGCGCCATGCAGACCGCCTGATACCCCAGCAAAAGCCGCCGGCCACCCCGGCGGCTTTTCCTTCAAAACAGATCCCTTTCCCGCAATTTCCCGATTGAAGCCCGCCCCCACCTGGGCTAAGAACCCCTCATCGGACAGGCGAGTCATCGCCGGGCAAGCACCCGTAGCTCAGCTGGATAGAGTGTTGGATTCCGATTCCAAAGGTCACAGGTTCGAATCCTGTCGGGTGCGCCACCGAACTAACTGATATCATTGATTTATCAGTCTTTGCTTGATATATAATTTAACGAAAATAAGCTAGCGCAGTCCTAGCCCAGTCGCATTTTTGCGTTCGAAAAAACTCAAGCTTTTCAATGCCGGTGAGATTTGTGCGGGACGCCCGTTAGCACAGTCTTAGCGCAACCGCGCTATCGTAGTAACACCATTGGAAACCGGGTTCATGTTACAGCGTACCAAACAGCCATTCGTTCTTTTCCAGCGCCCAGGCACGAAAAACTGGTCCATGCGATACAGCATGGACGGCAGGCAGATCAAAACATCCCTGCAAACGCCCGACGAGACCGAAGCCTTTCGCCTCGCAAACCAGATTTGGCACGAACAGACCTATCGGTTGAAACAGGGTCTCACCATCGAGGAGCAGCCCTTTTCCAAGGTGGCCGAGGAATTCATCAAGAAAGTCGAGTTCGAGGCTTCCGCCGACGAGCGCAGCAAATACCATCCGATTTATTGGCCGCCGATCATCCGCCGTTTCCCGATGGCCTATTTCGGCGACAAACCCATCGACACCATCACCTCGGCCGATCTGGAACGCTATCTACTATGGCGCAAGACCTACTGGACATCTGGCCCCGGCTCGAAGATCGAGAAAATCCGCTGCGAGCGCAATGGCCGTATCTATAGCCGCGCCGCGCCTCGAAAGGTTGCCGCTCTCAGCACGCTCAACGGGGAAATGGTCATCATCCGTGGCATTTTCGAGCAGGCGGCTCGCTGGGGTTATTGTCAGCCCCTCGTCATGCCATCCACAAAAACCCGCAAGCGCGTGGATAATCGCCGACCGAGCTTCACAAACGCGGAATACACGGCGTTGCTCCGGGTCTGCGAGAAGCGCATGTACGAGAGCTTCACGGCGGAAAGGCACATTCAGGCCAAGGATGGCAGAACGTGGAAGCTGCCGCCTCCCAACAAGCATGTCCGCGCTGATCGTATCCGGCTCTATGCCTACATTCTGCTGATGGGAAATACCGGCCTGCGGCCGACGGAGGCCAAGAACCTCACATGGGGCAATATCCTGCTGTACCGCGAAACCCGCAACAAGCCGGATCACGAAAAGGATGCCCGCTTGCAGGTGAGAGGCAAGGGCAAGCATGGCGTCAGCGTCCCCTTGCCAAGCGCGATCTACGCTCTTGGCATATTGTGGGACCTGTTCGAGGAGGAAATCGGACGAGAACCCAACGACGACGATCCCCTTTTCGCCAACCATGAGGGAAAACGGATCAATTCATTCAAGCGCGGCTTCGCGGAAGCGTTGAAGGCGGCTGATCTGGAGCGCGATCATCGTGGAGTGCGGCGCACGCCCTATTCCCTCCGGCACTACTATATTTCATCGCGGATCGAAGAAGGCGTTCCCGTCCACGACATCGCCCGAAACACCCGCACCTCCATCGCCATGATCGACAAGCATTACGCGCAGGTCAGCACCGAGCAGATCAAGGACAGCCTCCGGCGGGGATACGAGGACTGGTACACCGAGGCCAAATTCGACGCGGCAGAGCAGGCAACCGACTTCAAGGTTGCAGCCCTCACTCGGAAGGCCAATAAACTGCGCAAGGAGCCGTCAGGCCGCAAAGGCATCGAACCCGCGTTCGACCCGGCCGTCCCGGATGAGATAAGCCCGCACGCCGTTGGCGATGACGAGCATGGCGGTTTCGCTGAAGCTGTCGAAGGTGACTTCCGTTAGGATTTCACGGATGGCGGCATGGGCTTCCGAACGAAGCGCGTATCGCTCGTCATCGTTGCCCGTCGCCGCCCATGCCGAACGCAGGATATTCAGACGCTCGTTCGTGGAAACAGGGCGCTGCTGTCTGGCGATGAGCTTGCGGCGATCCTGCTGGAGCCGGCCAAGCTCGGCCTCGACCGATTGCCGTTCCACCTGCCGGGTGCGGAGGAGGTCAAGGATGGTTTCGAGCGACTGGCCATTGTCCTCTATCGCCTGTGCCAGCCGCCGCTCCTTCCGGCGCAGTTCATCGCATTTGAGGATCAGGCCGGAAATCCTCTCGTCCAGCACAGTCACCGCCTGTCCCTGCGTCGCTCTTTGCAACGTCGCGGCAAGGTTCAGTTCCATGACGTGATCGAGAACGGCGGTCTCGAACGGCTCATAGCGGAAATGTCTCCGGCCATCGGTGCATCGCTGGCCGCGAACATAGTTGCTGCAAACGAGATATCGGCCGGCCACCCCGTTTTTCGCCCTGCTCAGCTTCATCGTCATCGGCCCGAGGCAATGGGCGCAATGGCATAGGCCGGTGAACAGGTTGGCGAAGCTCTTGCCCCGTCGTCCGGGTTTGCCCACCATGTCACGCATGGCCTGAACGCGAAGAAACAGGTTCTTGTCGATAGCAGCCGGGAAATAGCTTTCTATCGGATCGCCATCGGGAACGCGCTTGCCCTCTTCGAGACGATGCGGCTGGAACGTGCCGATGACGTCATGGCGAGCGAGCAGGCTCTTGATGATGCTTTGATACCATCCGTCCTTGCTCTTGAAGGTCGCAACGCCATCGGCATTGAGTTTGCGGGCAATCGCCGTTGCACCAAGACCGCGCGCAGCCATCTCGTAAATCTGCCGAACCGTGCCTGCGTGATCGTTCAGCGCGAAGTCATAGCTGTTGCCGCTTTTCCGGCGGGCGTCGATCCAAGCGGGCGTCAGGCTGGTGATCTGTCCTTTGCCTTCCCGCGCCGTCTGCCGCTTCCGGCGGTTGGCCGCCCGGATGCGCTCGCTCTTCGTCTGGCTCTCCTCGTGACCGCGCGACATCACCGCCAGACCGATGATCAGCTTCGTCCAGTCGCCCTTGAGGCTGTCTCGGCTGTAGATTTGCCGATCACCAAGCCCGAGGGTGACGATGACGACGCCGGCGTTGATGAGCGCCATGAACAGGGTCAGGGCATCAGGCACGGCCTCCCGCGAGAGACGGTCGAGGCTTTCGATCAGCAGATAGCTGCCTTTCGGGATTTCTCCGCTCTCCACCATGGAGAGAAACCGGCCGAGCGCGCCGCTCTTGAAGTTCTTGCCCTTCCACGCGCTCACGCCGATATCGCGCAGGCTGTCATCGAGGATCAGGCCATGTTCCTCGGCAAAGGCGCGGGATCGCTCAAGCTGCCGGCGGAGACTGTCGCCGCGAAGCTGCTTTTGCGTGCTCATTCTGACATAGGAGAAAGCCCGAACCGGGCCGGTTTGCGGATTGTCGCTCTCGATCTTCTGCATGTGTGCCCTTCCTCGTGTCGAACGGCCAACACCGTAAGGAACGCGGAGCGATAGCCAAGGAGGATATGGCGTAAACGGCCATAATGGCGTGGGGCTTTGGCTTGCATGATGGCTCCGGCGGCTTTCACGACCGAAGACGAAAACCGACGCAAACACACAAGTCTTCACCCACAAGTGGTACATGGCGGGCGATTAAGACAGAGTTAATAGCGCGGGAGCGTAAAGGCGTTCACTCGGACGGTAGGCTGGCTTGCAGCAAGACAGGCAAGACATCGCATCGAGAAGGCCATGACCAGCATCCTGACGAACAATTCCGCGATGGCCGCGCTTCAGACCTTGCGGACAATCGGCGCCAGCATGACCGACACGCAACGTCAGGTCAGTTCCGGGCTTCGGGTGCAGGTAGCTGCCGACAATGCTGCTTACTGGTCGATCTCAACGACGATGCGTTCGGACAATATGGCGCTGTCAGCGGTTCAGGATGCCCTCGGCTTGGGTGCCGCCAAGGTCGATGTCGCCTATGCGGCCATGGAAGCTTCCGTCGATCTCGTGTCCGAAATCAAAGCGCGGATCGTCAGCGCATCGGAAAGGGCGGTTGATCGCAGCAAGCTTCAGGAAGAGATTTCGCAGCTTCAGCAGCAATTGATCACGGTTTCAGACAGCGCCTCCTTCAACGGAGAGAATTGGCTGAAAGCGCCGCTCGCGCATTTGAACGATGCCAGCACGAAAAATGTCGTCGGCTCCTTCACGCGAGACGCTAGTGGTGGCGTAAAGGTCAACACGATTGACTACGTGCTCAACATGTCAACTGTTCTGTTCGATACCGGAACGGATAACGTGAAACACGGCATCCTGGACTTTGAAACCACTTACGGAGGTTGGGAAGAATATTCAGTGCCAATTTTCTATGACGACGGATCGTCGGAGGCCTTCGTCACAGGTTTCTTTACATATGAAGAATTGTTTAACGCTACGATTGGCAACGGCGGAGACTATGAATTCTCAACCATTAGCCAAAATGGAAAAACTCATAGCGTTCTCATCGAACTGACAAGCGGGAATAACTACCCTTTCTATTATGAACACTCCCCCGGCTTGTGGGTGTCGTTAGGGGATTATTCCGATATGTCATACAATCCCGACGGCTCAGGGGAGACGCCGTTATTTTGGGTTAGCGGGCTCCCATTTTTCATTCAGAAAGCCCATCCCGGCTCTTATCCTTGGCGTGGCCTGGACTTCTCCGTAACAACCCTAGATGTCACGGCGATAGACCGCGTGTTTAAACTGCCGGAGACGCGCGATGCCGCTCTGGAGAAGATGCTTGGCTTCGTCGATCAACAGTTAGAAAAACTGGTTTCGGCGACGGCGAAACTCGGCGCACTGAGCAGCCGCATCGCCATGCAGCAGGATTTCGCGACCGTTTTGCAGGATTCGATCACCAAGGGCATCGGTCGTCTGGTCGACGCCGGCATGAACGAGGCATCGACCCGCCTCAAGGCGCTGCAAACACAGCAGCAGCTTGCCATCCAGTCGCTCTCCATCGCGAATGCGAACGCCGACAACATCGTTCAATTATTCGGACGCGCCTGATCGCCCGTCTTTTTCCATCCCCACAAGGACACCCAGAACCATGACCTTTCCGAAAATCGGCAAACTCTTCACCCTGAGCGCCAAGAGCGTCTGGCAGCTTGAGGCGCAGACCTTCACGCCATGGCTTGCGGAAAATCTCGGAGTGCTGAGCGACGCTCTGGATCTGTGCGATCTGGAACTGAAAGGTACGGAGGAAGATGTCGGAGACTTCCGCCTCGATATTCTCGCCGAGGATGCCAATGGCGATCCGGTGCTGATCGAAAACCAGTTCGGCAAAACGGACCATTGCCATCTGGGCCAGCTTATCACCTATATGGCAGGACGGCGGGAAAACATCACCGCCATCTGGATCGCGGAAAAAATTCGGGAAGAGCATCGCGCCGCAATCGACTGGTTGAACAGCGTCACGGCGGAAGGGATCAATTTCTTCGCGGTCGAAGCCCTTGCGCTCCAGATAGACGACAGCGCCCCGGCTCCATTCTTCCGCGTCGTCTCCCGGCCGAACAATTGGACCCGCGCGGTCGATGCCAAGATTGCCGAGGGGCAGGAGCTTGCGGAACGCCATATCACGAGGATGGCCTATTGGGCCTCCTTCGCCGACTTCGTGAAGACCAGAGACCCGTCTTTCCACGTCCGGCCCAACACCAAGGAAAACTGACACGGCTTCAAAATCGGAAAATCGGGCTTCAGAGTGTCCGGGCTGATCAACAGGAAGAAGATCGGGGTGGAGCTGTACATCCTGAACGATCCCTTCAAAACCGTGTTCCGTGCGCTGGAGCAGGACCGGGCCGAGATAGAGCGGGAAATCGGCAGCACTCTTTCATGGCAGGAGCTTCCGGGGAAGCAGGCCAGCCGGATTGCGCTCTACAAGACGGATGTCGATGTGACCGACGAGGACAGCTATCCCGCAATCCACATTTGGATGCTGGAAAACCTCCAGCGTTTCCGCGCCGCGTTCAAGCCTCGCGTGAAGGACCTCGATCTTGACGAGGGCGAGGAATTCCTTGGGTAGCCCGGAGCGGTAAAATCTCCGGTCGCTCTTTTGGCGGACGGCTGTATCCCGAAGACACATCAACGTTTTCGGAAAGGATTGCAGCATGTCGCACCTGAAGGCCCTCAAGCTCGCCAACGCAGAACCCGCCCGCCCTTCCGCCGATCCGGTCGAGCGGGCGCGGGAAACCGTCATCGCAGCCCTTTCGGAGCAGAAGTCGATGGCCGAGGCCAAGATTTCCGGCACCGAATACATCGCCGTCCACATCGTCACCCGCAAGGATGCGGACGGCAACCGCGTCCGCGTCGAGGCCAGAAAGCGCCTTCGTCCGGGCTGGTTCACCGACAAGACCGGCAAGACATTCTTCGCCCTGCGCTTTGCCGGAAAGGCCATCGAGTTCGCCAAGGACAAGAACGCCGTCGAGATCGGCGAATTCGGCGCTCTGCCCGCCGTTCTCGACACGCTGCGCGAAGCCACCCACGCCGGGGAACTGGACCAGCAGCTTCTTGCAGCGATGAATGCCCGCAAGGCCACGCGGCGCAAGGCAAGCTGAGTTTATCGGCCATCATCGGATAGAGGGCGGGGCATGTTCCCCGCCCTTTTCATTTATCCTAACCTCAGAACCATGAAAGCCGGGAGCCTATGAACAGCTATTCCAACATCGACAGCATCGTCATTCTGACCGGGGCCGGCATATCGGCGGCGTCGGGACTGGATACATTCCGCGACAAGGGAGGTATCTGGGCGCAATACGATTATCGCGAGGTGGCGACGCCGCAAGGTTTTTCCCGCAATCCCGACAAGGTCCACGCCTTCTACAATATGCGTCGCCGTCAGGCTCTTACCGTCAAGCCCAATGCGGCGCATCTCGCCCTGGCGCGGCTTGAGCGGGCGTGGCAGGGCAATTTCCTGCTCGTCACGCAAAACGTCGACGGGCTTCACGAAGCGGCCGGATCGCAAAAGCTGCTGCATATGCACGGGGAGCTTAATTCCGCGCTGTGCCGGTCCTGCGGGAAGCGTATGGGCTGGACGGACAACATGGACGTGTCCTCGCCATGCCCTGCCTGTCAGGAGATCGGAAGCCTCCGCCCCGATATCGTCTGGTTCGGGGAAATGCCCTACCATATGGACAAGATCGGCGATGCGCTTTCCGGCGCGGACCTGTTCGTTTCCATCGGCACGTCCGGGACAGTCTACCCTGCTGCCGGTTTTGCCTTGCAGGCCCGAGCTGGTGGCGCATTCACCGTGGAACTCAATCTCGAACCGTCCAGCCCCGGCACCGATCTGTTCATGGACTGCATCGAGGGGCCAGCCGAAGATACCGTTCCGCTCTGGGTGGACCGGCTGCTTTCCCGCTAACGGATACATAGCGGGACGGACAGCAGCCATATAGCCCCCGCCCGCCCCTGTAGGGCTCATGCACGCGCTTTCCGCCCCGCAAGCTACTTGGGGCTACCCCGCCCCCCGCAACTGCCCTCAAGGGGCTATGGCAAAATTTCCGGTCGCCCTTTGAGGACGCTGGCTTTAGCTCCCCGGCAACAGGCGGAGGGCGGGTGAGCATGGACAGCGCGGGCGAGGAACTTTCTCCCGAGACCCAAGACCTTGCTCTCCTGTTCCTGACCGATCTGCATATCGGCAACATCTCGATCCATCAGCTCCGCACAAAGCGCCCATTCCGCGTCCGGTACGAACTCGACGGCCATATCCGCGATCAGGCTTTCCTTTCGAGCCTGTCGTGGCGAGCCGTGATGCTGTTCGCGCTGGAAGACGGAAAAGTCCTCACGGTTCACGAGATGGGCGAAACGGGCCGACTGGCCGAAACCTTCCCCATGCACATCATGACGAGACTGGCGGAAAATGCGAGGAACGGCGGCAATGTCGTTCCGGCGCTCCGTTTGGTCGATCCCGAAAGCGGCGCATCGGCCATCATCACCCGAAGCCGTGGCAAGGGCCATGCCGTCGATGCCCTGCACGATCTTGGTGGCCCTCCCGTATTCCAGCCCCTCTGGATTTCCGACCTGCTGCGCCTTGACGCCTTGATCGGCATGAAGCTGGTGAAAGACGGTGCCTTTGCACCGACGATGCCGATCAGCGCCTATCTCGAAGCTGCGGCCATGACGGAGAGGATCGTTGCTGAACCGGAACTGGCGACGATGCAGCTCACCGGCATCGTGCCCCGATTGCCTCAACCTCGTCCTCTCCCGGCGGTACTGGCGATGTTCGATGAAAGATGCAGAACGTTCCCGGCACTTGCAAGGCTCCGGGAACGCACAATTTACGACGAGTACGGCCATCGCCATCGTCAATAACACCAGCTCGGCACGACTACTCGTCTATACGCTCTGGGATATCGCCTGTTTCAACCGGCTTCCTCCGCATGATGGTGCGCAAAGACGTGAGCGCCTTCTCCGAACCTGATCCGGCGAACACCTCATCGATCAGTTCGACTGCCTTCCGAAGTCCGAACGGCACCACTGCGTTCCCATCCCGTTGCGCCATGTCCATTAGCCGGTTGGCCTGCAAGATGGCCGAAAGCTCGGTATAGACAGCATGATTGGAGATCATCATGTTTCCGGTGCCATCAACGGCTGTAAACCATGGGTCGGTTCCGGGCATGAAGTCGCCGTTCGTGCACCTATCCGCCAACGGACTGCGATATGGAAACGGGATCTCCGGCTCGAATTCTCCGCCGCGTGCCGGCATAGTGTGGTTGATCAGGCGAAAGTCATCGCCGTTAGCCAGCAATCCAGTGGTGATCTGTCCGTATCGCTGTGCAATGGCGAAGCCAAGGGAGCTGTCGAAGCTGACCGTGATATCTGACCTTACATGCTTTCGCAGCGCACATTGAAGTGCTGTGGCGAGAACGGCAAAAGCGGGCTGGGCGGTCCCGAGGAAATGAATATGGGTGACGTGATCGAAATCCTCGGCATCGAGCATGTCGCGGAATTTCTTCGCCCAGAACCACATGTCCAGCCGGGTGTGGCCCGCAATCGCCAGCCCCTCCAGCCGCAAGCCGGAAACTTCCTTGGCCCATGCCTCGGCTTCCTTGTGATCCCGTCCCTGATAGACGGACAGCAGGCGAAGGTCCGATGCGGTGCGGTTGTCCTTGGCGAAGATCAGGTTCGCCTTCGTCCGCTCAAGACACTCGCGGAAGTCTCGGATGCCACTCGCGGGGACGTTCAAGCTTCTTGTCGGGATATCGAGGATGATACCGACGTCGCAGCAACACTCCTGCCATTTCAGAACCTCGGCACGAAATGACGCATGAGACGTCTTCACCGCCCCACTAATGAGGGAATAGCCCCCGCTGTCGCCAAGAACGAAGCTGGTGTCACGATCCCGTTTCTTGACCATATCGGCCCGGCTGTCGTTGACGGCGAACGCCGCCGTGTACAGCATGTTAGGCCAGTGGAAGAGCTTGGCGTTAGGGTCCAGAAAGTTGAAGTCAACGGCCCGAACACCAGTTGGCAAGCGATCCCGGAGCGTCTGGCTCATCCGCTCGACTGCGAAATGCGCATAGTCTTTGTTCGGCGCGGGAAGATAGAGGGCGTAGTCCACCCAGGTACTGTTAAAATCCATGGGGTGTTCCTTTAAGAGGAAGAGGACACCGGGGGACCGAGCCCCCGGCAATAGGCATCAGGCGTCAGCCTGCGTGGATTTCGCGATGGATGGATCGGCTACATCGGCGCCATCCCGGTTTTCAGGCCACGCGATAGGTTCCAGCTTGGCGACATGGCGGTTCGAGCGGGTCATGCCTTCCAAGGCGGCCGGGATGTGGACCCAGTACTCAGCGAACTCGGTGGCGAAGGAGATCGCCACCATGTCCCGGTCCAGCGTCACGCCGAAACCGTTGGCAGGCTTTATGCCCGCCAGAGCTTTCGCGACAGCAAGGAAGTCATCCGGGCGAACCCTCACAACCGCGTTGCGTGTGGCACTCGTCTGCCCTTGCCTGAACTCGCTGACCGTGAGCCGCCCGTCCGTGATTTGCAGGATGATCGGAAGCGTGTTCTTCAGGAGGCCCTTGGCCTTCGCAGCGACCTGATCGATCTTGTCGAGGAAGTCGGGAACCTCCTTCAAGGTGGCGGTCGGAACGAACGACGGCGCGATGACGAGCGGATAGTTCCCCGCGCGGGATCGCACACGCTCGATCAGCATGCCGACATCTTTCGTTTTGTCGTCCTCAACCTTGGCCACAGAGGTCGTGAGGCGGATGCGTGCGATGCCTTCCGTTTCGCCCGCGTCGGTCATTTCGAAATCGAACGCGTCTTGCCGCTTCGGATCGATGATGTTGAGGGCAGCTCTCCGCCGCCCGAACGTCTGGAACCTGACGTGGCCTTTGACCTCGATGCCGAGAAGGCCGATTTTCGGCTTCACGGATACGACGACGCTGCTATCGCTAAGGATGGGGGAGATGGTCATCTCACCCCCCGGATGAAACACGTATTGCCGGGAAGCAAGACGGCGAGGAGAGCCCGGATCGTTGGGGTCATCCACCTCCGGGTTCTGAAGATGCTCGGTCCTTTCTTCCGCAACGGCCTCGCCAACGGTGAAAAGCTCCGCCATGAAGCGAATGCAAGGATCGGCAAGCTTTAGCTGCGGGTACAGATGGGCAAGGACCTCCGGCGGAAGGTCGAGCTTTTGGGTCACCTTAACCGCGTCCCCCTCCGAAAAGGTCGCCAAGGCCACCACGATTTCGCTGCCGTTCGCGAGTGTCTTTTGCAGCAGGGTTTCTTGGTGGAAGCCGTGCGCCTCTGGTGAGAGGTGGCTCGGCAAATCTGAACAGTTGAGATAAGTGGCTTTCGGCTTTTGAACACGGCAGTATGCCGGGAACAGGAGCCATGATGACGAAACGACCCCGCCGCAACCACAGCCCCGCCTTTAAG
>Ga0222423_1000630_pt1 | contig 21689 bp, 6 predicted proteins | sample 3A0metagenome_FD_182472 | JGI IMG/M metagenome (GOLD analysis project Ga0222423, IMG submission 182472) | Enriched microbial communities from leaf-cutter ant dump, University of Wisconsin, Madison, United States - 3A0 (version 2) | ecosystem: Environmental > Terrestrial > Nest > Insects nest >...
AGAGGAAACCGATGGAGCCCACGCCGGGCTGTTCGCTGTCCTTGATGCCGTCGCCGTTGCCGTCCCCGGGCACCACTGTGCCGTCCGGGCCGGGGATGCCGGGGGCCTGATCTTCCACCGCGCTGGGGATGCCATCATTGTCGGGCACGCTGGGGGTGACGGGCGGGGGCACGACGGGCGGCTCGGGGTCGGGCGGGATGACGGGCGCGGCACCCACCACGATGTCGAAGCTGTCGGTCACCGTGCCGCCGTTGCCGTCGTCGGCGGTCACGTCGATGCTGACGGTGCCCGGGGCGGCGGGTGTGCCGCTGAAGGTGCGGGTGGCCGGGTCGAAGTGCAGCCACCCGGGCAGCGCGCTGGTGGTGTAGGCCAGCGTGTCGCCCGCATCCGCATCGGCGAAGGTGTCGGCCGCGAAGGCAAAGCTGAAGGCCGCTCCTGCCGTCGCGGTCCTGTCGGCGATGGCGCTGGCCACCGTGGGGGCATGGTTCGTCAGCGCGGTCAGCGTGAAATCGTTGCCGTCGCCGCCCTGGTAGCTGGCGACCATCAGCACGCCGCCCAGGGTGATGGTGCCGCCTTCGGCCAGGCCGTTGAAGGTGCCGGTGATGGCGTCCGTGCCGTCGTTGTCGATGAGGGTGTAGGTATCCCTGTGGGCAGGGGTGTAGCCAAGGCTGCCGGAGAGCGTGGCGCCGGCCAGGTTCACCGTGCCGTGCACGCGCACCTGGTCGTAGCCGGTGCCTGCCGTGGTGCCGTTGATGTCCGCCGCCAGCACGCTACCCGATTGCAGGAGCAGGCTGCCGGTGCTCAGCGCGGCCACGCCTGCGTCGATGCCATCGACCCCGGCGGCGAGCGTGGCGCCGGAGGCCACGGACACGCCCGTGTTGGTGGACAGGCTGCCCAGCGCCTGCAGCGTGCCCTCGGCGACCGTGGTCTGGCTGTCATAGGTGTTGGTGCCGCTCAGCGCCAGTGTGCCGCTGCCCACCTTGAAAAGCCCGCCGCTGCCAGTGATGCTGCCGCTGAACTGGGTGCTGGTGTTGTCGCCGCCGACCGTCAGCGTGCTGGAGCCCAGCGCCACCGTGCCCGCGCCCGCCAGCGAACCGATGGCTTCCGACGCGGACAGGCCCAGGGCAGCGCCCGACAGCACCGTCACGCCCGCCGTGTCGTCAACGGCCGCGCCGCCCACCAGCGTCAGGCTCCCGGCCTGCACCTCGATGGCGCCGGTGCTGGTGTTCACGCCAGAGAGCGTCAGCGTGCCGCTGCCGGTCTTGACCAGCCCGCCCGTGCCGCTGATCGTGCCCGCAAACATGGTGCTGCCGTCGTTGCCGCCGGTGGTCAGCGTGTGGCTGCCCAGCGCCAGCGTGCCGCCGGGGGCGCCGATCAGCGAGCCGATGGTTTCGTCAGCCGCCAGCTCCAGCGCGCCGCTGGCGCGGACGGTGACCTGCGCGTTGTCCCCCAGGGCCGCGCCGCCGCTGGCCACCAGCTTGCCTGTGTCCACCACCACGCTGCCGCCGTGCGTGTTGCTGCCCGACAGCGTGACGCTGGTGCCCGCCTGGCCGCCCACGAACAGCGTGCCCGCGCCGCTCACCACGCCCGACAGTTCCAGCGCGCCCACGTTGGCATAGACGGTGCCCGTGCCAGCAACGGCGACCGCGTTGCCGATGGCGACGGCGGCGGTGCCCCGCAGCTCGCCACCGTTGTTCAGCACGATCGCACCCGTGCCCAGCACGCTGCTGGCGCTGGCCGAGAGCGTGGCATCGGTCAGCGCGATGCCGCCGGCCCAGGCGGCGGCGTTGCCGGTGTTCGTCAGCGTGAGCACCTCGCGCGCGCCGCCCGCCACGCCGGTCACATCCAGGACGCCGCTGCCGCTGAACAGGCCGCTGAACGTGGCCGCACCGCCCTCGACGAGGCGGATGCTGCCCGCCCCGGCCATGTTCACGGCGTTGGAGAAGTTCAGCGCCGTGGCCGTGTCGATGGCCAGCGCGCCGCCCTTGAAGGTGATGCCGCCCGTGCCCAGGCGGGCGGTGGAATCCACCGACACCGCGCCCGCCGTAAGCGTGGTGCCGCCGCCATAGGTGTTGTCGCGGGCCAGCGTCAGCGTGCCGCTGCCCGTCTTGTTCAACCCCACGGAGCCGGAAATCTGGCCCGCCAGCGTGACCGCCGCATCGGCTTGCACGGTGGCGGAGGTGCTCAGCCCGAAGCTGCTCAGGGTGAAGGCGTTGGTCAGCGTCGTTGCGCCCGTGACCGCCAGGGTTGCGTTTTCATAGATCGAGACCGTGCCGGTGCCCAGGCGGAGGGCGGAGTCGATGGACACCGCGCCTTCGATGATCGTCAGGCCCCAGGCCGATCCGTTGTTGATGCCGGTGGAAAGGGTCAGCGTGCTGGAGTGGAACTTGCTCAGCGTGCCGGTGCCGGAGATCGTTCCGGTGAGCGTCAGCGCGTTGAAGTTGTTGATCGAACCCGCGCCCGTCATCACGAGGTTGTTGGACAGGCTGGTCAGGGTGCTGTCGCTCGTTGCGTACAACGCACCCGTGTTGCTCAAGCTCACCGCGCCGGAACCGAGCCGGCCGCCGGACGACAGGATGACGGCCCCCCCGTTGAGGCCAAGCCCCCAGGCCTGCCCGCTGTTGTCGCCCGACAGGGTCAGGTTGTAGTTGCCGTTCTTGGCCAGCGTGCCGGAGCCGGTGATGGCCCCGGAGACGATGGTGTTGGACGTGGCCCCGCCGCCCACCGCCAGCGTTTGCGTGCCCAGCGCCACCGTGCCCGCGCCCGCGAGGTTGCCCACCGTGTCGCTCTGCGCCACCGTCAGCGTGGCGCCCGCCGACACGCTCACCGCCGTGCTGTTGGACAGCGCGCCGCCGCTGCGGTCCAGCACCAGCGTGCCCGCGCTGACGGTGGTGGCGCCGGTGTAGGTGTTGGCGCCGGTCAGCGTCAAGGTGCCGCTGCCCGCCTTGGTGAAGCCGCCCGCGCCGCCCATCACACCGCCGAAGCTGGCATTGCTGGCATAGGTCGCCGTCAGCGTGGTGCCGCTGTCGAAGACAACGTCGGTCACGGCGGTGCTGTCGCCGGTCAGCGCGCCCACCGTTTCGCTGGTGCTGACCTGGAGCGCGCCGGTGCCGGAGAGGGTGACCGCGCTGGCGTTGCCGATGGCCGAGCCGCCAGAGGCCACCAGCGTGCCCGCAGTCACCGACACGTCGCCACTGTGCGTGTTGCTGCCGCTCAGGGTCAGCGCGCCCGCGCCGCTCTTGGTCAGCGTGCCGCTGCCGCTGAGCACGCCGCTCAGCGTGGCATCGGCGCTGTTGCCGAGGGTGGAGGCCGCAGCCACCGCCACCGCGTTGTCGATGGTGGTGGCCCCGGTAATGGCCAGCGTGCCGCCAGCCAGCGTGACGGCGCCGCTGCCCAGGTGGGCGTCGCTGGCGACGGACAGCGTTCCGGCCGTGATGGTCGTGCCGCCGGTCAGGCCCGTGGCGTTGCCGCTGTTGTTCAGCACCAGCGTGCCCGCATCGGTCTTGTTCAGGGTGTAGCCGCCCGCCAGCGCGCCGCTGAGCGTCAGCGTGGCGCCGCTGGCGGCGCTGACGTCGGCGTTGCCGGTCAGCGTGACGGTACCGCTCACGGTGCTGGTGCCGTTGGTGAGGTGCAGCGCGCCGTAGTTGACGCTGCTCACCGTCTTGCCCGTGCCCGCGATGTAGAAGGACTCGGCAAAGGTCAGGCCGCCCGCCAGACGCACGGTGGCGCCGCTGGCCACCGTGGTGGCGCCCGCCGTGGTGCCCATCGCGTTGGCGTGGCTGGCGATCACCGTGCCCGCCGTGACGTTGGTCGCGCCGGTGTAGGTGTTGTTGCCGCTCAGCTCCAGGATGGCCTGGCCGCTCTTGGCCAGGCCGCCGCTGCCCGACACCACGCCCGCAAGGCCGACCTGGGTGGCGCCAGCGCCGCCGCCGACGTTGAAGCCGCCGCCCGAGCTGCCGAGCACGATGGCGTTGTCGATGGTGAAGGCCGAGGTGCCGTTGGTCAGCGAGCCGCCGTTGAGCGTCAGCGTGCCGGAAGATAGGTGGTCGTCGCTGCCGATTTGCAGCGAGCCGCCGTTGACCGTGATGCCGCCCGACATGTTGGCCTCGTTGCTGACGCTGCCCAGCGCCAGCGTGCCCGCGCCGTACTTGACCAGCGAGCCGATTCCAGCCAGCGTGGCGTTGATGGTCACCGTGCCGGTGGAGTTGATGAAGCTCAACGCCGTGCCGCCGCCCAGCGTGACCGTGGTGCCGCCGCTGACCGTCAGGCCCGCAGCCGAATCGGCGTTGATCGACAGGCTTTCGCTGATGCTCAGGCTGCCCGCCAGGGAGACGCTGCTGCCGCTGAAGGCGCTGGTGAGCACCAGCGTCTGGCTGCCGGTGGCGTCTGCCGCTGCAATGGCCACCGCCTCGCTCAGGCTCGTGCCGTTGCCCGGGTCAATGACGGCGGTGTCGGTGGTGTTGGTGACGTAGATCATGTCGCTGGTCACCACCACATCGGCCGTGGCGCTGCCGCCGCTGCCGTCGTTCAGGGTGAAGCGCAGCGTGGCGTCGCCGCTGGGCGTGTCGTTGCGGTAGGTGACGCGCTGCAGCACGTCCTGCACCAGCGCCGTGGTGGCCGTGGCGGCGCTGCTGGTGAACTGGATGGTGAGCACGCCGCCGGTGCTGGTGTAGGTGGCGAAGGTGCTGCCGCCCGATTGCAGGGTGCCGCCGCTGACCGTGAACAGCGCCCCCCCGGTGTTGAAGCCGAACACGTCGGACGCCACCGCCGTGCCGCCGCGCTGCACCGTGAGGCTGGCGCCCGCCCAGTTGTTGGCGGCGCCCAGCTCGGCATCGGACACCGTGGCGTTGCCGCTCACGTCCAGCACGATCGTGCTGCCCACGCCGGGCCAGTCGACGCTGTCGCCGTGGAGGTGGCCGATGGCGGGAGGGGTGTTGGCAATGGCGGCAGGCTCGAAGTCCAGGTTGTCAATGACCAGCCACAACTGGGTGCCCGTGAAGGTGAAGCTGGTGATGCCCTCGGCCCACGCATTGCCCGCCAAGTCCCCCGCCTGCAAAAACACGGACCGGCCCCCCGAGCCATTGAGGGTGTAGGTGCCCAACGACTCACCCCGGTCGTTCGTCAAGGTGACGGGGCCGGAGCCGCCAAAGTCGTAGAGGAGAAATTGGATTCCCGCGAGATTGAAAGCGCTGCCGCCCACGGCAGAGATCGTGACGCTCGACAAGCTGCCCTGCCCCTCGGGTTGGGCCGCCGAGTAGTCAAAGATCAACTGGTGGGTATTGGCGTTTTGCGCGTCGCGCAGACCCTCGTTGTCGATCCGGCTGCTATAGGTGATGCCATTGGCACCCGTCAGCACGTACTGGATGCCGTCCAGCGTGAAACTGTTGCCGGAAATATCCGCTTTGGCGTTGTCGTTGTAGTTCTCATCGGCAGGAACTGGCATGGCGGACTCCTTGGGGCTTAAGCATCAAATCGGCCTCTAGCGCTTATGTAGCAAGCGCAAGCAGCTATTAAATCAATAGTATTCAGAACCAGAACCCGTGCGGCAGGTCGGGCGCCTGGCCCGTCAAGGACAGCGGCAGGTACGCGGGTGCGCCCGGGTCGGTGATGATGCCGTCGGCCTTGCCGTCCGCATCGAACTGGCCGCCGTCCTCGATGTGGAAATCCAGCCGCATGCGCCCGCCTTCCATCACCATCTTTCCGCCGTAAGGCTCGCTGGCCAGGTTCACCCATTGGCCGTGCGCGTCCTGCTTCCAGTAGCCGTTCACGCCCAGCGCCGGGTCCAGGTACAGGCTGAAGCTCTCGCCCGTCTTGCCCTTGCCCAGTTCGATGGTGAAGCTCACCAGCCCGATCGGCGCCTGCATGCCCTCGGGAGCGTCGGCCGGGGCGTCGAGCTGCTTCAGGCTCAGGATGCGCGAGTTGTCGGTGGCGCTGCCCACCTTGCCGTCCTGGCTGCTGGCCACCAGCGTGGTGAAGGTAGGCGGCGCGCTGCCGGGGTTGCTCTCGGCCGTGGGGCTCAGGAGGAAGCCGATGGACGCCACGCCGGACTGTTCGCTGTCCTTGATGCCGTCCCCGTTGCCGTCCCCAGGCACCACCGTGCCACCGGGGCCGGGGATGCCGGGCGCCTGGTCTTCGATGGCGTCCGGAATGCCGTCGATGTCGGGCAGATGGGGCGTCACCGGCGGCACGGGGTCCACCGGATCGGGCGGCGTGGGCGCGGGGGCGTTGACCTTGACGCCCGTGGTAGGGGCAATGCCCGCCAGGGCCAGCGTGGCGTCGTTGCCTGCCGCATCGCGCAGGGTGGCGCCGTTGGCCTGCAAAGCGCTCACGGCAATACCGCTCAGGTCCACCTGGCCCGTGGCCACGGTCATCTGGAACGTCAGGTCCGTGACCGGGCCGCTGCCTCCGGTGTAGGCGGCATAGACGGTGCCGCCGGTATCGAGCGCGATGGCCAAGCGCGGGGCGCCGCCGCTGGTGTCCACCGTCACGGCCTCGCCAAAGTGCACCGTGAAGTCCAACACCTGGCCCAGGGTATAGGTGGCGTTGGCGGGAACGTCCACGGAGGTGACGGAGGGTGCGATCCCGTCGATGACCAGCGCGCTTTGCCCCGCCAGGCTGGCAGGGCCGCCGACCGTGGGCAGGGTGAGGACTGCCGTGTCGCCCTGGCTGACGCTGGCGATGGCGGCGCCATTGAGCGACAGCGCACCGGCGCCGGCGTATTCGAGGTCGCCGCTCGCATCGTCGGCCTGTACCACGTAGGAGAAGGTGAGCGTGGCAGTGCCGCTGCCCGAAACGTAGACGGCGTTGCGGTCCACGGCGCCGGTTTCCAGCAGCAGAGTGGGCGTGCCGCCGCTGACGTCGACGGCCTGGTCGAAGGTGACGGTGATGTGGACGGTGTCGCCCACCTTGTAGGTGCCATCGGGGCTGGCCCCGGCCACACCGGTGATCGTCGGGTTGGGCTGGGCCACGTTGATCAGGACGGTGTCGGTATCGGTCTGGCCACCGCCGCTGCCCGATTGGCCGAGGTCGTCGGTGGTGATCTGCACCGAGGCGGGGCCGTAGTAGCCAGCGGTGGGTGCGAACGACAGCCCGGCCAGGGCGTTGTTGATGTCGCCGAGGGCGCCTTCGAACACCATGGTGCCGTCGCCGGTGCCGTTGCCGTTGCCGACCAGGAGGCTCAGGCCGCTGATGCCGCTCAGGGTGAGCAGGCCGTTGCTGGCGGTGAGGGTGACGCGCACCATGCCGGCGTCCACGTCGGCGACCGACAGCGTGTTGCCGTTGCCGGTGCTGAACACCAGGGTGCCGTCCTGCAACACGCTTTGGGTGCCCGGCACGCTGTTGACCGGGGCGTCGTTGACGGCGTTGACGGTGAGGGTGGCGGTGGTGTGGCCGGTCAGGCTGCCGCCGCTGCCGGTGTTGCCGCCGTCGTCGATGGTCACGTCGAGCACCACGTTGCTGGTGGCGTTGGCGGCGGTGATGTAGCTGACGGCGCCGCCGGTGACGAAGGCATTGATGTCGGCCAGCGTGCCGCTGAGGCTGAGCGTGCCGGTGCCCGAGCCGAGCACGGTGACGCCGGACGCGCCGGTGGCGCTGAGGGTGCCGCTCGCCACGCTGAACTGCACGCTCACCGTGCCCGAGCCGGCGTCAATGTCGCTGAAGCTGATGCCGGTCAGCGCGGTGGCCACGTCCTCGGTGACGGCGATGGACGGGGGCGCGCTGACCTGCGGCGCGTCGTTGACCGGGGTGATGGCGATGGTGACCAGGCCAAAGTCGGTCTGCGCCGCGCCGCCGGAGTGGCCGCCGTCGTCGATGCTGGCGGTGAGGTTGACGCTGGCGGTGCTGTTGGCCGCGCCCAGGAACTGCACACCGCCGCCGATGATGAAGGCGTTGATGCTGGCGACCGAGCCCGTCAACGTCAGCACGCTGGGGATGCCGCCGACGGTGACGCCGCCGCCGCTGTTGGCCGACAGCGTGCCGCTGCCCACCGACAGGGTGACGGTGACACTGGCGCTGCCGGCGTCCGCGTCGGCAAAGCTGATGCCGGTGATGGCGGTGGCGGTGTCCTCGGCCGCGGTCAGGCTGGCCGGCATCGACACGGTCGGCGCGTCGTTGGTGGCGGCGACGGTGACGGTGCGGTCGGCGCCGCTGCTGTTGCTGTTGCCGTCGTTGACCGTGAAGGTGATGGTGCGGTCAAGAAGGGACGGCGTATCCGAGCTGTTGCTGTAGGTGACGCTGCGCAGCGCGGCCTGCCATTGCGCGGCGGCGGCGCCGGCGGCCGAGGTCAGCGTCAGGATGCCGGCGCCGCTGTCGTAGCTGGCGGCGATGTCGCCCATGGTGGCCGGAACGTTGGTGAAGGCCAGCACGTCCTGGCTGCCCCCGAAGTTGTTGCTGATCGCCACCGTGGCGCTGGAGAGCAGCGGCGAATCGCTGTCGGCCACGGTGAGGCCGTCGTCGATCACCACCGGGGTCGAGGTCACGTTGTTGCCTTCGACGAAGGCGGCGCTGCCGCCGCTGGCGGTGACCACCGGCGCGTCGTCGATGGCGGTGACGGTCAGGGTGGCGGTATCGCTGGCGAACGAGAACGCGCTGGTGCCGCCAGCGGTGCTGGCGTTGACCTTGGTGCCCTGCTGGCCGGCGGTGGCGCCGCTCTGGTCCCACGCGCGGTAGGTCAGGCTGACGGTGCCGCCGTTGATGCCGTCGGGCACGAAGCGCACCCGGTCGCCGCTGCGCAGCAGCAGCGCCGAGGCGTCGGAGACCATGCCAATGGCCTGCCAACTGCCGCCGTTGTCCACGCTGTATTGCCAGGTGCCGGTGCCGGAGTCCAGGCCGGTGAGGGCAATGCCCTGCGCCGCGCTGGCGTCCACATCGGCGACATGGGAGGCCAGAAAGCTGGAAACCGCCACGCCGGGGTTGTTGGTGTCGGAATCGGTCAGGCCGGTCAGCGCGGGGCCGCCCGGGACCAGCACCGGGGCGTCATTGACGTTGCTGACGGTGAGTGTGGCCTGCGCGGTGCCGCTGGAATACGCGGTGCTGCCGCCGTTGGTGCTGGTGCTGGCGGTCTGGCGCGTGCCGTTGGTGGATGCGGTGCCGGCGCTCTGGTCCCACGCGCGGAAGGTGAGGCCCGCCGTGCTGCCGTTGGCGCCGTCCGGCACGAAGCGCAACTGGGTGGTACTGGACAGCAGCAGCGCGGCGCTGTTGGAGACCGCGCCGACACCGGTCCAGGGGACGCCATCGGTGGAGTATTCCCAGGTGCCGCCGCCGCTGCTGGCGGTGATGGCGATGCCGCTAGCGGGGCCGTCCGGGTCGGCGTGGGTGGTGCTGCCCAGCAGGGTGGAGACGGTGACGGCGGACGAGGTGGTGTCTTCGTTGGTGCCGGCCCAGGTGTAGGGACCGCCGGACAGCGTCGGCGCGTCGTTGACGCCGGTGACTGCCACTTGCGCGGTGGCCGCCGTGGAGGTGGCGCCGCCGCTGTCGGTGACGGTGAAGTTGATCTGGCGGGCGGTGTCGGTGCCGCCGGCGGTGGGGTCGTCCGAGTTCGAGGAATAGGTGATAGAGCGCAGCGCGGCCTGCAACGAGGCCAACGAGCCGCCGCCGCTCAGGGTCAGCACTCCCGTACCGCTGTCGTAGCTGACGGTGAAGCCGTTGGGCGCGCCGACTGACAGCACGTCGTCGGCGCGGAAGTCGCTGACGGTGGCGGTGGCGCCCTGGAAGGTGGTGCTGTCCACGTCGGCAAGCGTCAGGCTGCCGCTGAGCACTGCGGCGCTGCCGCCCTCGGTATAGCTGGTGTTGCTGTTGGCCGGGCTGAGCGTGGGCGCGTCGTTCACCGCCACCACGTTGACGGTGACGGTGTTGGTGGTGGTGGTGTAACTGTCGCCGTCGTAGACGGTGACGCTCAGGGTGCGCGCCGACGCGGTGGGGTTGTCGACGTTGCTGTTGTCGTACACCAGGTTGTGCAGCAGCGCTTCGACCGCGGCCGGCGTGGCCGAGGCCGAGTTGAAGGTGATCACCAGATCGTTGCTGCCGCTGCCGCCGGTGAAGGTGCCGATGGCGACGCCGCCGTAGGTGATGGTGCTGCCGCTGACGCCGATCTGCCCGGCGCCGGTGCCCTGGTTGCGGATCGACAGCAGGTCTTCGGCGGTGACGCGGTTGGTAGTGATCGACACCCGCACGCTGCCGCCGTTGTAGTCGGCCGAATCGCCGTCCGACACCGTGGCATTGCTGCCCAGATCGATCAGCCGGGCGCTGTCGCCCTCGGTGAAGGTGATGCTGTCGCCTTGCAGGCCGCCCAGCACGGGGGGCGCATTGGGCACGTAGCTGGTGTTGAGCGCACCGCCGTCGTTGTAGATGCCGGTGACCGCGGCGGGGCTGGGGCCGGGCGAGCCGGTGCCCAGTTCCTGGCCGCCGGCGCCGCTGCCGGCGCCGTTGTTGGTCATGGCCGCGTTGTTGGCCATGGTGATGTTGAAAGTGCCCTTGTTCCACACCGCGCCGACGCCGCGCCCGCCGGCACCGCCGTTCTGGTTGCCAAACGAGCCGCCACCCCCGCCACCTCCGCCGCCACCCCCGGCGCCGAGGTTGTTGCTGATGATCGAGTTGCCGATGACGTTGATGGTGCCGCCGACCGCGTTGTAGATGCCGCCCGCCGCCGAGCCGCCGGCGCCGCCGGTGGCGTCGATGCCAAGGCCGCCGCCGCCGCCGCCGATGCTGATGCTGCCGTTGGTGGCGGTGCCGCCCGTGCCGCCGGTGGAATAGCCCAGGTAGCTGCCGCCAGCGCCGCCGACGCCGGTGCCGCCCTGGCCGCCCATGCCGGGGAAGGCGCTATCGGCGCCGCCATGGCCGCCCTGGTTGGCGCTGCCGCTGCCGCCCAGATTGTCGGAGACGCCCGATTCGCCGCCGCGGCCGCCGATGCCGCCGCCCAGCGCGCCGCCGCCGCCGCCACCGCCGCCGTCATAGGCGAAGTTGCCGCCGCCGCCACCGCCGCCGGCCGCCGCGTTGGCGGTGACCGAGGTGTTGAGCAGGGTGAGCGTGCCGGCGTTCCAGATCCCGCCGCCGAAGGCGTTGGCGGCAGCCAGGCCGCTGCCGGCGTCGCCGCCGTTGCCGGACACCAGGCCGCGGGTGATCACCAGGCCGTCGAGCGTCACGTTGCTGCCGGCCTGCACCTGGAGCACCTGGCTGCGGTAGTTGGCGTCCAGGGTCACGTCGGCGACGCCGTCGTTGTTGAGGTCGCCGTCGAGGGTCAGGTTCTTGTTGATGACCAGCTGGCTGGTCACGCCCACCGTCATGGCGCCGCTGAAGGTGATGGTGTCGCCGGTGGTGGCCGCGGCGATCTGGTTGCGCAGGGTGCCGGCGCCGGTGTCGGCGTTGCTGGTGACGGTGAGGGTGGCCAGGTCGTACTGGTAGTCCGTCTCGGCCTGGGCCGAAAGCACGGCGGCATGTTCGATGCTGCCGGTGGATATCTCCAGCGCCCAGTCGCCTCTCGCCCCCGTGCGGTTGTCGCTGGCCGCCACGTCGGCCTGCGTGAAGGCGGCCAGGCTGGCGACGAACTCGGCGCCCGCATCGCCGCGCCCCGTGTCGCACGCGTAGATGAGCATGTCGCCATCAGCGGTGAGCCCTCTGCCGATGGCGGCGAGGGCGGCCTGGATGTCCGGCCGCTCCAGCGCGGCCTGGTCGAGAAATGTGCCGCCCAGCCACAGCTGACCTTCGCTACCGTGGGCCAGCACATGCACCGCGCCGACATCGCCACGCTCGCCCAGAGCCGCGGCCATCTGGGCCAGCCCGTCTTCGCCAGGACGCAGGTAGATGACTTCCACGCCGGGCTTCATGCCCTGCATGAGCGCTTCAGCGTCCTTGACGCGGCTGTCCACGAAAACGATTTCGCGGGCGGGTTCGGAAACGGTGCTGTTCATGACGGTGCTTTCCTGCTATCGGGGAGACGGGCAAGGGCTCAGGGTGCCCTGGTGGTTCTTGATGGTGATGACGTTGGCGCGGCTGCGGCTGCCGTCCTGCCAGAAGGAGAGCTTGCTGTACTGCTCGAAAAGATCGGGAGGCAAGATGGTTTGCCGCGCCTGGAGCGCCACGCTGCTGCGCACCTTGTGCAGCCCATGCAGGCCGAGGGCTTCATCGAAGTCGGGCGCGTCATAGCGCACGTCGCCAAAGTCATGCCCAAACTCCGGCTCGCCCAGGAATTGGTAGATGAGCGGCATGACCTTCTCGGGTGCCTGGGCCAGCAGGTCGTAGTCCACCACCAGGAGCGATGCAGCGTGTTCGCCGTAGAAGGCCTCTTTCAGCGCGGCCCAGGGGTAGCCGACCATGCGGTTGCGCTGGGCGAGCGTGTCCACGCGGCTGTAGACGGTGTTGCGCTCGGTGTCGTCGTTGAACAGGCGCGTGGTTTCGTAGGGGTTGGCGCGGTAGCGGCGCTCGATGCTGTCCATGACCCAGGCGACGTTGCGCACGCAGGCGATGAGCCGGGCGCCGGGGAACAGGTCCATGAGCACGGGCAGGTGGGCGCTCCACATGCGGTTGGTGTCGAACACCACGTCCTTGCCCGCCTGGTCGGCGTAGTAGCTGTCGAACAGGCCGCGCACGAGGCGACGGCGCTGCTCCTTGCTGACAACGGGACCAAACTCGCTGCCCGCGCCGAGCTGGTTGATCATGCCTCGAAAGAGGCTGCCCACGGGGCTGGTCATGCCGGCGTGAAAGCGCGGGTTCTGCAGCAGCAGGGCCGACAGCAGCGTGGAGCCGGAACGGGGCAGGCCGGTAATGAAGTGGTAGCGCATGGGATCAAGCCTTGAGCATCTGCCGCACTGCCTCGGGCAGCGTGGTCACGCTGGTGTCGATGCGCAGCACGGGGGCCTCTGGCGGTTCATAAGGGGCCTGCACGCCCGTCATGCGGGTGAGCTGGGCGGCGCGTGCCCGGGCGTACAGGCCCTTGGCATCGCGCTGTTCACACACGGCCAAGGGGGTGCTGACATGGATTTCCTTGCAGCGCTGCGGCCCGATCGTGGCGTAGGCCCGCGCCCGGGCCTCGGCGGCCGGCGAGATCAGGGCCACCACGGCGTGCACGCCATTGGCATTGAGCAGCTGCGCCATGTGGGCCGCACGGCGCACGTTCTCCGCGCGGCTTGCGTGGTCGAATCCCAGGTCTTGGCACAGGCCGGCCCGCAGCTCGTCGCCGTCGATGACACAGGCAGCCTCACCCTTCAAGCGCAGAGCGCTTGCCAGGGCCTGGGCCAGGGTGGTCTTGCCCGCGCCCGACAGGCCGGTGAGCCACCACGTGCTGGCCCGTTGCTGCTGTTGCATGAGAGGGTATGGATTGTGGGGGGCCATGGCAGCGGCATGCGCGTGGCAGGTTTGCATGGTGGATGCCGCCGTCATGGTTTGAGGCATTTCATGGTTTTTTCCTTATGCAGCAAGCGCAAGCAGCTATCAAATTCGCAGTACTCAGAACCAGAACCCGTGCGGCAGGTCGGGCGCCTGGCCGGTAAGGGACAGGGGCAAATGCGCGGGCGCGCCGGGGTCGGTGATGATGCCGTCCACCTTGCCGTCCGCGTCGAACTCGCCGCCGTCCTCGATGTGGAAATCCAGCCGCGTGCGCCCGCCTTCCGTCACCATCTTTCCGCCGTAGGGCTCGCTAGCCAGGTTGACCCACTGGCCGCTGGCGGTTTGTTTCCAGTACCCGTTCACGCCCAGGGCCGGGTCCAGGTACAGGCTGAAGTCTTCGCCCGTCTTGCCCGCGCCCAGCGCGATGGTGAAGCTGACCAGGCCGATGGGCGCCTGCAGCCCTTCGGGGGCGTCTGCGGGCGCGTCCAGTTGCTTGAGGCTGGTGATGCGCGAGTTGTCGGTGCCGCTGCCCACCTTGCCGTCCTGGCTGCTGGCCACCAGCGTGGTGAAGGTGGGCGGCGCATCGCCAGGGTTGCTCTCGGCCGTGGGGCTGAGCAGGAAGCCGATGGAGCCGACCGAGGGCTGCTGGCTGTCCGGTATGCCGTCGCCATTGCCGTCGCCCTGCACCACCACGCCGCCGGGGCCGGGGATGCCAGGGGCCTGGTCTTCCACCACGCCGGGAATGCCGTCGTTGTCGGGCACGCTGGGGGTGACGGGCGGGGTGACCACGGGCGGCTCGGGGTCGGGCGGGGGTGTGACCGGGACGGGCTGGGTGGTGAAGTGGTAGGTGGCCTCATCCGCCACGGCGGCGGCGGCGTTGCCTGCCACGTCCACCAGCGCGCCCGCGTCCCAGGTGACGTAGTAGGCGATGCCGGGGCGCAGGCTGGCGGTGGGGGCGATGACGAGCGCGCCGCTGCCGTCGATGCTGATGGCGGCGGGCACCAGGGTGTCGGTGGCGGTGTCTTTCAGATAGACCTGGGCCAGGGTGCTGCCTGCGGCGTCCAGCGGCTCGCTAAAGGCGAGGGTGAGGCTGCTGCCGGTGGGCACGCCGGTGGCGGCGTCTGCCGGGGTGCTGGCGGCGGGGGTGAAGGCGGGGGCCACGGTGTCGAGCACGTAGGGCGTGGTGTAGGCGGCGCTGGCGTTGCCCGCGGCGTCTGCCACGCGCACGGCCAGGGTGCCGCTGGCGTTGAGGGTGGTTGCCAGGCTGTAGCTGGTGCCGCTGACCGTCGCCAGGGCCCAGGTGGTGCCGCCGTCGAGCGAGACTTGCACCGTGTCGCCCCCAGCCAGCGGGGCGCTGAGGGTGCCGGTGATGGTCTGGGCGGCAGTGTGGGTGATGAAGTCGGCGGTGTTGCTGCCGGTGTCGGTGCCGAAGCTGGCGCTGACCACGGCTGCGGTGGGGGCCACGGTGTCGATGAGCAGCGACGGCAGGGCGCCGGCCATGCCCGCGTTGCCCGCCACGTCGGTGTAGCCGCCCACGCTGATGGCGGCGTTGCCGCTGGCCACGTTGGGCGTCGGGGTGAAGTCCGCGTGGAACACGCGGTTGTCGGCGGTGGGGCTGATGGGGCCCAGCGTGCCGCCGCTGACCGACACGCTGCCAATGCCGAAGCCCTCGGGGGCTTCGCTGAATGTGAAGGTGATCCGGGCGGGCCCGGCCGATGAGGCAACGGCCCGGTCGGCGGTGATTTGCACCGTGGGCGGGGTGTTGTCCAGCACGTAGGGCAGGCTCAGTGCGGGGCCTGCATTGCCCGCCGTATCCACCACGCGCACATGCAGGGTGCCGCTGCCGGTAAGGGTTGCCGCCACGGAGTAGCTTGTGCCGCTGGCTGTCGCCGTGCTCCAGGTGGCGCCGTCCAGCGACACCTCCACCGCTTCGCCCGCCCCCAGTGGGGCGCTGAGGTCGCCGCTGATGGTTTGGCCTGCGACGCTGGTGACGAGGTCGAGGGCGCTGCTGCCGGTGTCCACCGAGAAGCTGGCGGAGGTGGGCACGGTGGTGGGGGCCAGGGTGTCGATGGAAAGGGGAAGCGCGGAAGTGACGCCCGTGCCCGCATTGCCCTGCGAGTCTGTGATGCCCGTGTTGTCCAGCGTGATGGTGCCTGTGCCTTCCAGGCCCTCGGTGGGCGTGAAGGTGGCCGTCCAGACCATGGGGTTGGGCGTGGCGCTGACGGCGCTCAGCGTGCCGCCGGTCACGGTGAGGTCGTCGTTGGTGAAGCCCGTGACCTCTTCGTTGAAGATGAAGGTGACGAGCGCTGTTTCGTTCACGCGCAGGGCGGCGGTGCTCGGGGTGATGGCGGCCGTGGGGCCGGTGGTGTCCATGCTCACCACGAAGCCGGCCACGTTGGGAGTGGCCGCCACGTAGGCGCCGCCGTCGTCGGCCACCTGGTTGGCGTTAATGTCGATGGTCCAGGCGCCGTTGTCGGCGTCGTCCCACGCGCCGCCGGAGGGCGCGGCGGTGTAGGTGGCCGTGTTCGTGCCCGCGTCCCAGGTGGCGCTGGTGATGGCGAGCGTGAGCGAGTCGGTGCCCCGGCGCACGGTGACGTTGCCCGTGCCGATGGTGGCGGGGTCGATGCTGCCGTTGCTGTCGGCGTACTGCACGGTAAAGCTGTAGCTGGCGCCGCCCGCCCCGGCCTGGAGCACGTCGGCGGCGGCGACGCTGCCTGCCGTGGGCGGGGCGTTGACGACGCCGGATACGTTGATGCCATTCGTGGCGTCGGCCACGTTCAGGGCGGCATCGGCGCCCGCCGCCCAGTCGTCGGCGGCGTCCAGGTTGTAGGTGGTGCCGCCGCTGGAGCTGAAGCCGTTCTTGTTCAGCAGCGCTTGCACTGCCGCCTTGTCGGTGGCGCTCAGGGTCAGCGCGAAGTACGTGCTGGCCTCGATCGCCGCGTTCGGCGTATCGGTCAGCGTGTAGGAGCCGCCTTGGCCGGTAATGGTGAACTTGTTGGCCACGATGTCGTTCGCGGCGTCGCGCACGGTGAACCCCGAGCCCCAGACCACCAGCACGCCGGTGGCGGCATCGTACTCGGCATCTTCGATGGTGGGCACGGGCACGTTGCTCACCGTGATGGGGTTGCCCGTGAGGTCGGCCACCACCACGGCGGCTGCGGCGCCTGCGGCCCAGTCTTCGTCGGCGCGCAGGTTGTAGGCGCCGCCGCCGGTGGCGCTGGTGCCGTTCTTGTTGGCGATCGCGTTGACGATGTTCCTGTCAGCGGTGCTCAGGGTCAGCGTGAAGCTGGTGGCGCTGGTGATTTCCACGCTGGACGTGCTGCTCAGTTGGTGGGACATGCCGCCTTCGCCCCTGAAGGTGAACTTGCTGGACACGATGTCGTTGTTTGGGCCAGAGCGCACGCTGAACCCCGTGCCGGTCACCACCAGCTTGCCGGTGGCGGCGTCGTAGGCAGCGCTGGTGATGGTGGGCACGGGCACGTTGCTCACGGTGATGGGGTTGCCCATGGTGTCGGCCACCGCCACGGCGGCGTCCGCACCCGCCGCCCAGTCTTCGGCGGCGGCCAGGTTGTAGATGGTGCCGCCGGTGGATTGGTTGCCGTTGCTGTTGATGATCTGGTTGACGGCGGCCTTGTCCGAGGTGCTCAGGGTCAGCATGAACTCGGTGCTGCTGCTGATCTCCACGTCGGCCGTGTCGGTCAGCGTGTAGGTGACGCCGCCTTCGCCCGTAAAGGTGAACTGGCTGGCGTCAATGTCGTTGGCCCCGCCAGAACGCGCGCTGAACCCCGTGCCCGTGACCACCAGCGCGCCGGTGGCGGCGTTGTAGGCGGCGTTGGTGATGGTGGGCACCGGCACGTTGGCCACCGTCAGCGGGGTGGTGGCGGCGGAGGTGTCGGCATTGCCGATGGGGCCGTTCCAGTCGTCCGCCGCGGCGAGGTTGTAGGTGGTGCCGCTGGTGGAGAGGGTGCCGTTCTTGTTGAACAGCATCGCCAGCGCGTTCTGGTCCTGCACGTTGAGCGTGACCGTGAAGCTGGTGGCGTCGGTGATCTCCACGTCGGACGACGTCAGCGTGTAGGTGGTGCCACCTTCGCCCCGCAGGGTGATCTTGCCGACCGCAATGTCATTGGTGCTACCCGGCGTTCTCACCATGGAGGCGCCGGTCACGGTCAGCGTGTGGGCGCTGGCGTCGTAGCTGGCGTTGGTGATGGTGGGCCGGGTCACGTTGCTCACCGTGACGACATTGCCGGACTGGTCGGCGGGGGCGCCTGCGATCCAGCCGGTGGCGGCCGCGAGGTTGAAGGCGGTGCCGCTGACGGCGGTGCTGCCGTTCTGGTTGAGCAGGCCGTTGACGGCCACCTGATCGGCTGGGTTGAGGGTGACGGTGAAGGCGGTGGCGCTGGTGGCCGTCACGTTGGCGGTGGTGAGGGTGTAGCTGGCGCCGCCCTGGCCGGTCAGGCTGAGCTTGCCCACGTCGATGGTGCCGCCCGGGGCCATATCGGCGGCGGTGACGGCCAGCGTGCCGGTGCTGGCGTCGTAGGTGGCGTTGGTGATGGTGGGGGGGACTGTGTTCAGCACGAAGCTGTCGAAGCCGTCGTAAAACCCTGTGGGATTCGAGGTGATGACCACTTTGTCGACATTGCCGAAGATGCTGGGGTTCAGCAAGACGGTGTATTCGCCCATGGCCAGGCCGAAGCCGAGTCCGCTGGTCTGGGTGCCGGTTGTCTGGCCATCCCTGTACCCGGTTACCGATGCGAAGCCGCCGCCGAAAGCGTTGATGAAGAAGCTGACAAAGTTGAATTCATCGCCCGAAGTGGTTTCGACCGTGATGGTTTCCGCGCCGGTGTAAGCCATGGCGGAAAGGCTTGGCGTGTTGTTTTCGCCATCATTGATGTCCATGAACCAGTAGCCATCGGCTTGGCCGTTGTCGTAGGTGATCTTGACATCGCCCTTGGTATAGACCTTGCCGCCGGAATAGGCGATCGCTCCCAGCTCCGGCTCGGTGAACCCGTCCGCGTCGAAGTCAATGGTGATGTTGGCTGGAATGCTGGGCATGGTGATACCTTTTCGGCGGTTGAATATGAAGCCGTCGGCCTGCAAAGCCCGCCCCGCGATGCGCTGGGAAAGCCCCTGGTGCCTTGGGTGGAGTTTTAGTCTTTTTGGCCTCTAGCGCACTACTGGCAAGCGCGAGCAGCTATTAATTTGGGGAGCAATCTGGCGTTGCCGCATGAAACCCGAAAGGCGGGCCGTGCAATCACGACTTCTATTCCCTGGCAAGAGGCTTGTATCAGACTATTGTCAAATTTTGCAAATTGAATATGGCTCCGTGCGTTGGTTTGCATGCAACCGGGTCACAACAGTGCTGCTCTATAAGCAGATTCGCTTACTAGGGTTTTCACTGTCCACCCCCTACAATCGCAGACCCTTACAAAGCTGACAGGCCCTTGCCGCAGAGGCCTTTCGCACCCACCCGAGCTGGAGACACTGAATGCCCGAGAACACCACGGCCCAGAACAACAACCCCGACAAACGCGCCCAGTTGCGCCGCGCCGCTCTCGAGTACCACGAGTTCCCCAAGCCCGGCAAGATCGCCATCGCCGCCACCAAGCAGATGCTGAACCAGCACGACCTGGCGCTGGCCTACTCGCCCGGCGTGGCCGCGCCCTGCGAGGAGATCGTGAAGGACCCGGCCGCCGCCTTCCGCTACACCGCGCGCGGCAACCTGGTAGCCGTGATCTCCAACGGTACGGCGGTGCTGGGCCTGGGCGACATCGGCGCGCTGGCCTCCAAGCCGGTGATGGAGGGCAAGGGCGTGCTGTTCAAGAAGTTCGCCGGCGTGGATGTGTTCGACATCGAGATCGACGAAAAGGACCCCGCCAAGCTGGTGGAGGTGATCGCCGCGCTGGAGCCGACCTTCGGCGCCATCAACCTCGAAGACATCAAGGCGCCCGACTGCTTCTACGTGGAGCGCGAGCTGCGCCAGCGCATGAAGATCCCGGTCTTCCACGACGACCAGCACGGCACGGCCATCACGGTGGCGGCGGCGATGGTCAACGCGCTCAAGGTGGCGGGCAAGAAGATCGAGGACGTGAAGCTGGTCACCAGCGGCGCGGGCGCGGCGGCGCTGGCCTGCCTGAACCTGCTGCTCAAGGTGGGCGTGCAGCGCAAGAACGTGTTCGTCACCGACCTGGCGGGCGTGGTCTACGAAGGCCGCGAGGAGCTGATGGACGACGACAAGCGCCAGTTCATGCAGAAGACCGACGCGCGCAAGCTGGCCGAGGTGATGGTGGGCGCGGACGTGTTCCTGGGCCTGTCGGCCGGCAACGTGCTCAAGCCCGAGATGGTGGCCACGATGGCCGAGCGCCCCATCATCTTCGCGCTGGCCAACCCCAACCCCGAGATCGCGCCCGAGCTGGCCCATGGCGTGCGCGGCGACGTCATCATGGCCACGGGCCGCACCGACTACCCGAACCAGGTGAACAACGTCCTGTGCTTCCCGTACATCTTCCGGGGCGCGCTGGACTGCGGCGCCACCACCATCACCGATGAGATGGAAATCGCCGCCGTGCACGCCATCGCCGAGCTGGCCCAGGCCGAGCAGAGCGAGGTGGTGGCCGCCGCTTACGTGGGCGAGCAACTGGCGTTCGGCCCCGAGTACCTGATCCCCAAGCCGTTCGACCCGCGCCTCATGATGATGATCGCGCCGGCCGTGGCCCAGGCCGCCGCCGACAGCGGCGTGGCGCTGCGCCCCATCGCCGACATGGACGCCTACCGCGACCACCTGCAGACCTTCGTGTACGCCTCGGGCACCACCATGAAGCCCATCTTCACGGCCGCCAAGGCCGCCGCGAAGAAGCGCGTGGCCTATGCCGAGGGCGAGGAAGAGCGCGTGCTGCGCGCCGCGCAGATCGTGGTGGACGAGAAGATCGCCCGCCCCACGCTGATCGGCCGCCCGGCCGTGATCGCGCAGCGCATCGAGAAATTCGGCCTGCGCCTGTCGGAAGGGCGCGACTACGACGTGGTCAACGTCGAGCAGGACCACCGCTACCGCGACTTCTGGCAGACCTACCACCGCATGACCGAGCGCAAGGGCGTGACGGTGCCCATCGCCAAGATCGAGATGCGCCGGCGCCTGGCGCTGATCGGCTCCATGCTGCTGCACAAGGGCGAGGTGGACGGCCTGATCGTGGGCACCTGGGGCCATACCGCGCACCACCTGCAGTACATCGAGCAGGTGATCGGCAAGCGCGCGGGCGTGAACACCTACGCCTGCATGAACGGCCTGCTGCTGCCCGACCGCCAGGTGTTCCTGGTCGATACGCACGTGAACTACGACCCCACGGCCGAGCAGCTCGCCGAGATCACGGTGATGGCGGCCGAGGAGATGGTGCGCTTCGGCATCAAGCCCAAGGCGGCGCTGCTGTCGCATTCCAACTTCGGCTCCAGCAACCAGCCCAGCGCGGTGAAGATGCGCCAGACGCTGGAGCTGCTGCGCGTGCAGGCGCCCTGGCTCGAAGTGGACGGCGAGATGCACGGCGACGTGGCGCTGGACGGCAAGGCGCGCGCGGCCATCATGCCCCACAGCGACCTCATCGGCGACGCCAACCTGCTGGTGCTGCCCAACATCGACGCGGCCAACATCTCCTACAACCTGCTCAAGACGGCGGCGGGCGGCAACATCGCCATCGGCCCCGTGCTGCTGGGCGCGGCGCAGCCTGTGCACATCCTGACAGCCAGCACCACCGTGCGCCGGATCGTGAACATGACGGCGCTCACCGTGGCGGATGCCAACGCGTCGCGATAAGCCATTGATCAATAGCAAGCACTAACTTCATAAACCCCTGATCACCCCAGGCGCCTGCCCAATCTTTGTGCAGGCGCTTGCTTTTTAAGGGCCCTTGAGTCACACTAGCGGCTCGAAATTTCGGGTAAACCCGTAGTTTCTGAAAGGTTCGTTGATGCTGAAGGCCGTAGCCGCCCGGGCGCGCAAAGCAGGGTTCGTGTGTGTTGTGGGTATTGCGTCCGTGTTGTCCCCGATGGCGGGACATGCCCGCAAGCCCCCTGTGCCCGCCGGCCATGGCGCCGCCCCCACCGTCGCACTGGCCGAGCTGCCACCCCAGGCGCGGTCCACCTATGCGCTGATCCGGGAAGGCGGCCCTTTCCCGTATGGCAAGGACGGGGTGGTTTTCGGCAATCGCGAGCGGCAGCTGCCCGCCCAGAAGCGGGGCTACTACCGCGAATACACCGTCAGAACGCCAGGATCGCGCGACCGGGGAGCCCGGCGCATCGTGTGCGGCGGCAAGCCCCGGGTTCCGGACGCCTGCTACTACACCGGCGACCACTACGCCAGTTTTCGCGAAATCGTCGAGTGAATC
>Ga0222423_1000632_pt1 | contig 21661 bp, 20 predicted proteins | sample 3A0metagenome_FD_182472 | JGI IMG/M metagenome (GOLD analysis project Ga0222423, IMG submission 182472) | Enriched microbial communities from leaf-cutter ant dump, University of Wisconsin, Madison, United States - 3A0 (version 2) | ecosystem: Environmental > Terrestrial > Nest > Insects nest >...
AACAGGACAGTGAAACGACTTCGCGCCGATGATAGTGCGGGTTCCCGTGTGAAAGTAGGTCATCGTCAGGCTCTTACAAACCCCTCAGCCCCTCCCTGGTTCTACCAGGCGAGGGGCTGCGGCTTTTTGGAAACGAACAGCACGAACCGGGGTGCATTACGGCGTTTGCTGCCGTAGGCATTGGCCATCGACGAAAACGCGCAGATCGCCGGTTTCAAACGCAGTCCACTGCTCATTTGTCGTCAGCGGCGCGGTTGCGATCACGGCCACCCGATCGTTGGGTGTAGTGCAGGCCGCAAAATCAATGCTCAGATCCTCGTCGCTGAGCTGGGCATGCGCAAAGGGATGCCGCCGCTCTATGTAATGCAATTGGGTGCTGGCGTGCGCCCATAGGGCTTGGCCGTTGGAGAGCAGGAAATTGAACGTGCCATGAGGGGCGATGCGTGCTGCGAGTTCCTGCAGCGTCAAGGTGAGTTCGTCGATGCGGGGAACACCCGCGTGGGATTTGGCCAGTTCCTGCATCAGCCAGCAGAAAACATGCTCGCTATCGGTGCTGCCTACGGGTTGGAAATGCGCGTGCAGCCGTGGGCGGAAGTCTTTCAAATCGCCGTTGTGCGCAAAAACCCAGTAGCGCCCCCATAGTTCACGCACAAAAGGGTGGCAATTTTCCAGACTGACCAGGCCTTGTGTGGCCTTGCGGATATGGGCGATGACGTTGCGGCTCTTGATGGGGTAGCGGCGTATCAGTTCTGCGACCGGCGAGTTGACGGCGCGCTCGTGATCGACGAAGTGCCGCAGGCCTTTGTCTTCAAAGAAGGCAATGCCCCATCCGTCCGTGTGATCCGCCGTGACGCCCGCGCGCTGCGCGAAGCCGGTAAAGCTGAAGGTCACGTCCGTGGGCGTGTTGGCGTTCATTCCCAGCAATTGGCACATGGCGCGGCCTTGTAATCAGGATTTTGAAATCATATCGGCAGACGGTTCTTCGGCCGGGGCCGAGCGGCCGCATTGCTGGCAAATGCAGGCGCGGCCGCGATCGGCGGGGGAGAGCCGCGCCAATACGTCCTTATCTACCGGTGTGTGCATGCACCAGCAGGACTGCGGCTGCTGACCCGCAGCCATGGCGCAGAGATTGGCCTGTCCGCATACAGGACAGCGATTGGGGTCCATAGATCGTGGCATGGGTAGAGAATATGCGCGGCCATCAACGGCAACGGCGCCCGAAGGCGCCGCTGCACGTAGAGGAAAGCCCGTTGGATCAGCGCATGCTACCGCCAGGGCGGGGCGGTCAGGCCTTGCCGGCCTTGACCTTCAAGCGCCAGGCGTGCAGCAGTGGCTCGGTGTAGCCGCTAGGCTGCGTCAGCCCCTTGAACACCAGGTCGCACGCTGCCTGGAAGGCCGCGCCGCCAAAGTTGCCCACCATGGGGCGGTAGGCCGGGTCGGCGGCGTTCTGCTGGTCCACCTTGGCGGCCATGCGCTCGAACGTAGCGCGCACCTGCGCCTCGGTGACGATGCCGTGCAGCAGCCAGTTGGCCACATGCTGGCTGGAGATGCGCAGCGTTGCGCGGTCTTCCATCAGGCCGATGTCGTTGATGTCGGGCACCTTCGAGCAGCCCACGCCCTGATCGACCCAGCGCACCACGTAGCCCAGGATGCCCTGGATGTTGTTGTCCAGCTCTTGCTGCTTTTCTGCGTCGTTCCAGCTCGGATTGGCCGAGACGGGCACGGTGAGCAGGCCGGTCAGCAGGTTGTCGCGCTGCGCGTCGGCGTTGGTTTTTTCCAGCTCCGCCTGAATGTCGGCCACCTTCACCTGGTGGTAGTGCAGCGCGTGCAGCGTTGCGCCTGTGGGGCTGGGCACCCAAGCGGTGTTGGCGCCCGCCTTGGGGTGGGCGATCTTCTGTTCCAGCATGGCGGCCATCAGGTCGGGCATGGCCCACATGCCCTTGCCGATCTGTGCCTTGCCGCGCAGGCCCATGGACAGGCCGACGACCACGTTGTTCTTCTCGTACGACTGGATCCAGGCGCTGGTCTTCATGTCGCCCTTGCGCACCATCGGGCCGGCGTGCATGGCGGTGTGCATCTCGTCGCCGGTACGGTCCAGGAAGCCCGTGTTGATGAAGGCCACGCGTGCGGGCGCCGCGGCAATGCAGGCCTTGAGGTTGACCGAGGTGCGGCGCTCCTCGTCCATGATGCCCAGCTTGACGGTGTTCTCCGGCAGGCCCAGCAGTTTTTCCACGCGGGCGAACAGTTCGTTGGCAAAGCCCACTTCGGCCGGGCCGTGCATCTTGGGTTTGACGATGTAGACGCTGCCGGTGCGGCTGTTCTTGATGCCCTTGGCGCCCAGGCCTTTCAGGTCATGGATGGCGATGGCGGTGGTGACCACGGCGTCCAGGATGCCCTCGGGGATTTCCTGGCCCTGCGCGCCCCACAGAATCGCGGGGTTGGTCATCAGATGGCCGACGTTGCGCACAAACAGCAGCGAGCGGCCATGCAGCGCTACGGGCTGGCCATTGGGGCCGGTGTAGACGCGGTCGGCATTGAGCCCGCGCGTGAGCTGCTTGCCGCCCTTGGTGAACGACTCGGTCAGCGTGCCGCGCAGAATGCCCAGCCAGTTGCTGTAGCCCAGCACCTTGTCCTCGGCATCGACGGCGGCCACCGAGTCCTCCAGGTCGAGGATGGTCGACAGCGCAGCCTCCAGCACCAGATCGGACACGCCGGCCGCGTCGCTGCCGCCGATGGGCGTCGCGCGGTTGATCTGGATATCGATGTGCAGGCCGTTGTTGACCAGCAGCACGCTGCTGGGTGCGGCGGCGTCGCCCTGGTGGCCGACGAACTGGGCGGCGTCCTTCAGGCCGGACGTGCTGCCGTTGTTCAGCTGCACCACCAGCTTGCCGCCCTCGACGCGGTACGCCGTGGCGTCCTTGTGCGAGCCGGCTGCCAGCGGGGTCGCCTGATCGAGGAAGTTGCGTGCAAATTCGATCACCTTGGCGCCGCGCACCGGGTTGTAGCCCTTGCCCTTCTCGGCGCCGCCGGTCTCGCTGATCACGTCCGTGCCGTACAGCGCGTCGTACAGGCTGCCCCAGCGGGCGTTGGCCGCATTGAGGGCGTAGCGGGCGTTCAGGATAGGAACCACCAGCTGCGGGCCGGCCTGAATGGCCAGTTCCGCGTCCACATTGGCCGTGCTGGCCTGCACACCCTGCGGCACCGGCACCAGATAGCCGATGGTCTCCAGGAACTTGCGGTAGCCCGCCATGTCGGCAATCGGGCCGGGGTGGGCCTTGTGCCAGGTATCCAGTTCGGTTTGCAGGCGGTCGCGTTCAGCCAGCAGGGCCGCATTCTTGGGGGCCAGATCAGCGACCAGAGCGTCAAAACCCGACCAGAAACTGGCTTGATCGACGCCAGTGCCAGGCAGCACCTGCTGGTTGATGAAGTCGTGCAATACGGTGGCCACTTGCAGGCCGTGGACTGGGGTGCGTGCGCTCATGGAAAACCTCTTGGCGATAACAGAAACAAGGCCATGCCTCGGGCAAGGAGGCGTGCCGATACTGTATTGGAAATATTTCCATCAATAAACAAGGCGAATATTCATTAACTAATGACTAAATTGCAAAGATTGACGACACTACCCGGGCACGATCGGGCCTGCTGCTGTTGCGTCAAGGGTGTTGCGCTCCACGAGCGCGCAGGCCGACTGGAATTCCATCAATGGACAAAATCAAAGCCTTCGAGTCCTTTGTCTCCGTGGCCACGCGCGGTAGCCTGACGGCGGCGGCCAAGGCCGAGGGCGTGGCCCCCGCCATCATGGGGCGGCGCCTGGACGCGCTGGAGGAGTACCTGGGCGTCAAGCTGCTGGTGCGCACCACGCGGCGTATTACGCTGACACACGAAGGCAGCGCCTTCCTGGAGGACTGCCAGCGCCTGCTGGCCGACGTGGCCAATGCCGAGGCCAGCGTGTCGGCGGGCGGTGTCAAGGCCACGGGACACTTGCGCATTACCGCGCCTGCCGGCTTCGGGCGGCGCCACGTCGCGCCCCTGGTGCCGCTGTTCCGGGATCTGCACCCGGACGTGACAATCTCGCTGAACCTGAGCGACCGCGTGGTCGACCTGGCCGGCGAGGGCTACGACTGCGCCGTACGCGTGGGAGATCTGCCCGACTCGTCGCTGGTCAGCGTGCGCATGGCTGATAACCGCCGTCTGTGCGTGGCAACACCGCAGTACCTGCAGCGCCGCGGCACGCCGCTGCATCCGGGGGATCTGACCCAGCACGACTGCCTGACCCTGTCCAGCGACGCCTCGCAGACGCGCGGATGGGCGTTTCGCGTGCCGTTGCCGGGCGGTGATGGCGCCAGCGAGGTCGTGCACCTCAAGCCTGGCGGGCCGCTCGACTGCTCGGACGGGCAGGTGCTGCACGACTGGTGCCTGGCTGGCTGGGGCATCGCCTGGCGCAGCACTTGGGAGGTGGAGACCGAGATCGCCACCGGACGCCTGGTGGCCGTACTGGAGGAATTCGCCGCGCCGCCCAACGGCATCTATGTAGTATTTCCCCAGCGCAAGCATCTGCCGCTGCGCGTGCGGCTGTGGATCGAGTATCTCAAGCACCACTACGCTCGGCCGGACTTCTGGCGGCGCGAGGTGGGTCGTTGAGCGTTGTGCGAAAACCACGCGAACCTGAAGTTGGACGAAAGGAAGCCATTGTGATCACCGAAGCTCTGCTGGCATACGCCCATATATTGGCCATCCTGATGATGGCTACCTTCGTGACCAGCGAAACCGTGCTGTGCCGCAAGGAGTGGATCAACCCTGCCGCCGTCGAGCGCCTGGTGGTGGTCGATCTGCTCTATGGTATTTCGGCGCTGGTGCTGCTGGCCACGGGGCTGGCGCGCAGCTGGTGGGGCGTCAAGGGCGCGCAGTGGTACTGGGCGCAGCCGCTGCTGCACGCCAAGGTGACGTTGTTCGTGATCATCGGGGCCATGTCTGTCGTGGCCACGCGCCGCTTCCTGCGCTGGCGCCGCGAACTGCGCGCCACCGGCGCCATGCCCAGCGACACCGAGGTGCGCAGCACGCGCCGGCTGATCATGGTCGAGGCGCACCTGATCGCCGTGATACCGCTGCTGGCGGTTTTTCTGGCGCGGGGCGTGGGGACGAAATAGAAAACAAAAGAAAAAGCCCCGCGCGCGGCGGGGCTGGTGTCGGGGGGCGGGAGCCGTCAGGCTGCCGGGGCGGAGGCCAGGCATTCCTTCATGAAGGCCTTGCGCTCGTCGCCCTTGAGCGCCTTGGTCTTGGCGTCGGCGTTGCAGGCCTTCATCTTGTCCTGCTGCTTGGCCGGCGCGGCCACGGTTGATTTCGCGCTCAGGCACTCCTTCATGAAGGCCTTGCGCTCGTCGCCCTTGAGCGCCTTGGTCTTGGCGTCGGCGTTACAGGTCTTCATCTTCTGCTGCTGGGGCGTCAGCTCCTTCTTGGCCGGCGCGCTGGCGTCGGCGGCTTGCGCGGCAAACGAGAAGGCGAGGCTGGCCGCGGCCAGCAGGGAAAGCAGTTTCTTCATGTAATGCTCCTGCAAAAAGAGTAATGAAAGCCCCGCAGTTGGCGATTTGCCCCGCGGGCCAGGGAGCATAACGCCGCCGCCGCGCTTTGCGCTGACGGGGTGACCCGTAGAATCCGCATCCATGCTTTCCGTCAAACAGCAATTGCTCGCGGCCCTGGCCGGCGAGCTGGAACAACTGTCCCCGGGCGCGGGCGTGCGTGCCGCGTTCGAAAACCCCAAGGTGGCCGCGCACGGCGATTTCGCCTGCACCGCCGCCATGCAGCTGGCCAAGCCGCTGGGGCTCAACCCGCGCGCGCTGGGTGAACAATTGCGCGAGCGCGTACTGGCAACGCCGGCGTTTGCCCAATGGGTCGATGCGGTCGAGATCGCCGGCCCGGGCTTTCTGAACATCCGCCTCAAGGACGCCGCCAAGCAGCAGGTCGTGCGCGAGGCGCTGGCGCAAGGCGCGCACTTTGGCTTCCAGCCCGCGCGCGGCGAGAAGATCCTGGTCGAGTTCGTCTCCGCCAACCCCACCGGCCCGCTGCACGTCGGCCACGGCCGCCAGGCGGCGCTGGGCGACGCCATCTGCAACCTGTACGCCAGCCAGGGCTGGAGCGTGCACCGCGAGTTCTATTACAACGACGCCGGCGTGCAGATCGACACGCTGACCAAGAGCACGCAGCTGCGCGCCAAGGGCTTCAAGCCCGGCGACGACTGCTGGCCCACCGATGCGGACAACCCGCTGGCCAAGAACTTCTACAACGGCGACTACATCCAGGACATCGCCGACGCCTTCCTGGCCAAGGCCACGGTCAAGGCCGACGACCGCGAATTCACGGCCAACGGCGACGTGCAGGACGAGGGCAGCATCCGCCAGTTTGCCGTGGCCTACCTGCGCAACGAGCAGGACAAGGATCTGCAGGCGTTCAACCTGAAGTTCGACGAGTACTACCTCGAATCGAGCCTGTACACCAACGGCCACGTCCAGGCCACGGTGCAGCGCCTGATCGACAGCGGTCACACCTACGAGCAGGACGGCGCGTTGTGGCTCAAGAGCACCGACTACGGCGACGACAAGGACCGCGTCATGCGCAAGCAGGACGGCGGCTACACCTACTTCGTACCCGACGTGGCCTACCACATACAGAAGTGGCAGCGCGGCTATACCAAGGTGGTCAACATCCAGGGCACCGACCACCACGGCACCATCGCCCGCGTGCGCGCCGGCCTGCAGGCCGCCGGCGTGGGCATTCCCACCGGCTACCCCGACTACGTGCTGCACACCATGGTGCGCGTGGTGCGCGGCGGCCAGGAGGTCAAGATCAGCAAGCGCGCCGGCAGCTACGTCACGCTGCGCGACCTGATCGAGTGGACCAGCAAGGATGCAGTGCGCTTCTTCCTGCTCAGCCGCAAGCCCGACACCGAGTACACCTTCGACGTGGATCTGGCCGTGGCGCAGAACAACGACAACCCGGTGTACTACGTGCAGTACGCGCATGCGCGCATCTGCTCGGTGCTCGCCGCCTGGGGCGGCGACGCGGCGGTGCTGGGCGGCGTGGACCTGGCGGCGCTCACCGGGCCGCAGGCGCAGGCCTTGATGCGGCAGCTGGCCCGCTACCCGGACATGCTGGCGGCGGCCGCGGCGGACAACGCGCCGCACGACGTGACCTTCTACCTGCGCGAACTCGCGGCCAGCTACCACAGCTACTACGATGCCGAGCGCATCCTGGTTGATGACGAAGCTGTCAAGCTCGCCCGCCTGGCGCTGGTGGCGGCCACCGCCCAGGTGCTGCGCAACGGCCTGGCCATGCTGGGCGTTTCGGCTCCGGCCACAATGTGAAGATTCCTGCTATGAAAAAACCACAACGCGGCGGAACCATCGTCGGGTTCATCCTGGGGCTGCTGGTCGGCCTGGCCGCGGCGCTGGCCGTGGCCGTCTACGTCACCAAGGTGCCTATTCCCTTCGTCAACAAGATCAAGTCGCGCGCCTTCGACAAGGACGAGGTGCAGCGCAACAAGAATTGGGACATCAACGCCCCGCTCACCGGCAAGAGCGCACCGCAGTCTGGTGCCGCTCCCGCCGCTACGCCGGTGCCGGACAAGGCCGCGGCTTCGGACAAGCCGGCAGCTGCAGCCCCGGGCCAGGGCGCTGCGTCGGACGACCCGCTGGGCGACCTGGCGCGCGCGCGCGCCAGCGCTGCCCCTGCCGTGGCCCCCGCTGCGGCCAATGCGCTACCGCCCGCCACCGCCGCTGCCGCAGCGGACGCCTACGGCTACTTCGTGCAGGCCGGGGCCTTCCGCACCGAAAAAGACGCCGATGCGCAGCGCGCCAAGCTGGCCATGCTCGGCTGGGAGGCGCGCGTGAGCGAGCGCGAGCAAAGCGGCCGCGTCGTCTACCGCGTGCGCGTGGGGCCGTTCGCCAAGCGCGACGACGCCGAAATCCTCAAGGGCAAGCTCGAAGGCGCCGGGGTCGAATCCAACCTGGTGCGGGTGCAGCGCTGAACTTTTGCCGCGTCCCCGATTCCCAAACCAATCCATCGTCCACAAGAGAGCCCGATACATGAAACGCCGTGAGTTTTCCCTGTCCGCCGCCTCGGCCGCCGCCGCCTGCACGCTGAGCCTGCCCGCCATGGCGCAGCCGCGCCAGTTCCAGGACGGTCAGGACTACATCAAGCTCAAGACACCAGCCATGACCGATGCCCCAGCGGGCAAGGTCGAGGTCATCGAGTTCTTCTGGTACAGCTGCCCCCACTGCAATGCGTTCGAACCTACCTTCGAGCCCTGGGTCAAGGCGGCGCCGAAGGAGATGGCCATCCACCGCGTGCCGGTGGCTTTCAACAGCAGCTTCGTGCCGCAGCAGAAGATTTATTACGCGCTCGAAGGCCTGGGCTGGCTCGACCAGCTGCACGTCAAGGTATTCCATGCCGTGCACGTGGAGAAGCTGCCGCTCAACAAGGATGCGCTGATCTTCGACTGGATCGCCAAGCAGGGTGTGGATCTGGCCAAGTTCAAGGAGATGTACAACTCCTTTACCGTGGCCAACCAGGTGCGCAAGGCCAAGCAGCTGCAGGACGCCTACCAGGTCGAGGGCGTTCCCTCGATGGGCGTGGCCGGGCGCTACTACACCGACGGCACCATGGCCAAGAGCATGCAGAACATGCTGCAGGTCGTGGAATACCTGACCGGACTGGTGCGCAAGGGCGGGTAATTTCCCCCGGCCCGCAGCGGCCTGGCATACCCCGCAGGGCGCGCCGCGAGGCGCGCCTTCTTTTTTCTGCGCCGCCGCCGGACGGGTTGCGGGCCTGCTCCCCTACAATCGGTGCAAGAATCGTGCCCTATGAGAATCCGACCGACCGCCACCGCCCTGCTGGCCGCCCTGACCCTTGCCGTCGGGGCGCCGGCCCATGCCGAGAAGGCCGACCGCAACAAGCCCATGAACATCGAGGCCGACGCGCTGCGCCACGACGAGCTCAAGCAAGTCAGTGTGTTCACCGGCCGCGTGGTCATGACCAAGGGCACCATCGTGCTGCGCGGTGAGCGCCTTGAGGTGCACCAGGACCCGGACGGCTTCCAGCAAGGCGTGCTGACCGCCGGGCCGGGGCAGCGCGCCTTCTTCCGGCAAAAGCGCGATACCGCGCCCGGCGCGCCCGGCGAATACATCGAGGGCGAGGGCGAGGTCATCGAATACGACGGACGCAGCGACGACGTGCGCCTGATCCGGCGCGCCGAGCTGCGCCGCTACCGCGAGGCGGCGCTGACCGACCGGCTGTCGGGCGCGCGCATCGTCTACAACAACATCACCGACACCTTCAGCGTCGACGGCCAGAAGACCACGCCGGGCACCGACGCCGGCACGCCCGACGGGCGCGTGCGCGCCATGATCGCGCCCAAGGAGCAGCCTCCGGCGGCCGGCGCCGCACCCGCGGCCGAGCCTGCCGCCCCGGCGGCGCTGCGCCAGAGCACAGAGCTGGGCGGCGCGGCGAAGTGACGGCGGCCATGGATCAAGGCAGCCAACTCCAGGCGCTGCACCTGGAAAAGACCTACGGCAGCCGCAAGGTGGTCAAGGACGTCTCGCTGACCGTGCAGAAGGGCGAGGTCGTCGGCCTGCTCGGCCCCAACGGCGCGGGCAAGACCACCTCGTTCTACATGATCGTCGGCCTGGTGCGCAGCGACGCCGGCGCCATCCGCATCGACGGCCAGGACGTGACCCGCATGCCCATCCACCGGCGCTCGCGCCTGGGGCTGTCCTACCTGCCGCAGGAGGCGTCCATCTTCCGCAAGCTCAACGTCGCCGAGAACGTGCGCGCGGTGCTGGAGCTGCAGCGCGACGACGCCGGCCAGGGCCTGGCGCGCGAGTTGATCGAGCAGCGCCTGGACGAGCTGCTGCGCGACCTGCGCGTCGACCACCTGCGCGACTCGCCCGCGCTGGCGCTGTCCGGCGGCGAGCGCCGGCGCGTCGAGATCGCCCGCGCGCTGGCCACGCAGCCGCGCTTCATCCTGCTCGACGAGCCGTTCGCTGGCATCGACCCGATCGCCGTGATCGAGATCCAGCGCATCATCGGCTTCCTCAAGGAGCGCGGCATCGGCGTGCTGATCACCGACCACAACGTGCGCGAGACGCTGGGCATCTGCGACCACGCCTTCATCATCAGCGACGGCCAGGTGCTGGCGCAGGGCACGCCCGCCGAGATCGTGGACAACGCCGAGGTGCGCCGCGTCTACCTGGGCGAGCACTTCAGGATGTGACCGTGGCTGCGCTGGTGCTGCTCCCGTACCGCGATGCGCCGCTGCGCGCGCCGGGCGGCCGCATGGCCCGCGGGTGATGCGGCCCGGCCTGCAGCTGCGCGTATCGCAGCACCTCTCGCTCACGCCGCAATTGCAGCAGTCGATACGCCTGCTGCAGCTGTCCACGCTGGAGCTGGCGCAGGAAGTCGAGCAGATGCTCGGCGACAACCCCTTTCTGGAACTGCAGGACGACGCCCCGCAGGGGCCGGCGCCCGAGCCGGGCACGCAGCCCGGCGTGCAGCCGGACATGGCCCACGACGGCGGCCCCGACGGGCGCCAGGGCGAAGACGCCGCCGGCCCGGCGCCGGACGGCTACGAAGCGCCGCCGGACGAGCCCGCCGACGTGGGCGCCGCCGCGCTGGATTGGGAGGGTGACGGCGGCGTGGACATGGCGCACGACGATGCCTGGAGCGGCGGCGAGGCGCCGGCGCGCAACGGTGCCACGCTGGACGGCGACAGCGCCGATGCGGCCGACATCACCGGCGGCCACGAAAGCCTGCACGAGCACCTGCACCGCCAGGCGCTGGCGCTGCGCCTGGACGCGGTGGACCGCGCCGCCCTGTACTACCTGATCGAGTCGCTCAACGACGACGGCTACCTGGACGATCCCATCGAGGAACTGGCCGCCGCCCTGGGCGGCGCCGGCGACGCCGAGCAGCGCGAGGAACTGGTGCACCGCTTCACCGTCGCGCTGCGCCTGCTGCAGAGCCTGGAGCCCGTGGGCGTGGGCGCGCGCGACCTGGCCGAATGCCTGTCGCTGCAGCTGGCCGCGCTGGCTCCGCACGACGTGGACGACCCGGCCGTGCTGGACGCGGCGCGCGCCATCTGCCGCCAGCCTTTGACCCTGCTGGCGCGGCGCGACGTGCGCCGCCTGGCCGCCGCGTGCGGCGCCTCGTCCGACGCGGTGCGCGGCGCCATCGCGCTGATCGGGCGGCTGGAGCCGCGCCCGGGCCGGCGCTTTGCCCAGGTCGAGCGCAACGTCATCGTGCCCGACGTGATCGTGCGCAAGAGCGGGCGCGGCGGCGACTTCACGGTGCAGCTCAACCCCGACGTGATGCCGCGCCTGCGCGTGCACGACGTGTACGCCAGCGCCCTGCGCGGCCAGCGCGGCGGCGAGGGCCACCAGGCGCTGCAGTCGCGCCTGCAGGAGGCGCGCTGGTTCATCAAGAACATCCAGCAGCGCTTCGACACCATCCTGCGCGTGTCGCAGGCCATCGTGCAGCGGCAGAAGAACTTCTTCGTGCACGGCGAACTGGCCATGCGCCCGCTGGTGCTGCGCGACATCGCCGACGAGCTGGGCCTGCACGAATCGACCATCTCGCGCGTGACCACGGCCAAGTACATGGCCACGCCGCAGGGCACGTTCGAGCTGAAGTACTTCTTCGGCTCCGGCCTGGGCACCGAGACCGGCGGCAACGCCTCCAGCACGGCGGTGCGCGCGCTCATCAAGCAGTTCGTCGGCGCCGAGAACCCGGCCAAGCCGCTGTCGGACAGCCAGATTGCCGACATGCTCAAGGAGCAGGGCATCGAGTGCGCGCGCCGCACCGTGGCCAAATACCGCGAGGCGCTGAAGATCGCCCCCGCCAACCTGCGCAAGGCGCTGTAGGCGCTATATAAAAAACAGAGCTGCTTGCGCTCATGAATATTGAATTTCAGATACAAAACATCTTGAAATCCAAAGTAGGAAAGCGCAAACAGCTCCTGAAAAAGGATAGAACACCATGAACCACCTCCAGCTCTTTCTGCCCTGCGCCGCCGGGGTGGAAGGCTACCTGGCCGACGAGGTGCACCAGCTCACCGGCCTGAGCGGGCAGGATCTGCTGGTGGGCCGCGCCGGCGTGCTGCTGCGCGCCTCGTGGCGCGACGCGCTGCGGCTGAACCTGCACAGCCGGCTGGCGCAGCGCGTGCTGGTGCAGCTGGCGCAGCGGCCCTGCCGCGGCGAGCAGGACCTGTACGCGCTGGCCAGCGAGGTGGCCTGGGAAATCTGGTTCACCCCGCGCCAGAGCTTCAAGATCGAAGTCACGGCGCAGCACAGCCCGCTCAAGAGCCTGAACTTCGCCGCGCTCAAGGTGAAGGACGCCGTGGCCGACCGCTTTCGCGCCAAGGCCGGCAGCCGCCCCGACGTGGACACGCACCACCCCGACGTGCGCATCCACCTGCACCTGGCGGGCGAGGAAGCCACGGTCTACATCGACACCTCGGGCGAGCCGCTGTTCAAGCGCGGCTGGCGCAACGTGCGCGACGGCGGCGCCAAGGGCGACGCGCCGCTCAAGGAAACCCTGGCCGCCGCGATGATCGCCGCCAGCGGCTGGAACCCGCACGGCGACCAGCCCCAGCCGCTGTACGACCCCTGCTGCGGCAGCGCCACGCTGCTCATCGAGGCGGCGCAGATCGCCCGCCGCATGGCGCCCGGCCTGGCGCGGCGCTTTGCCTTCGAGCAACTGCTGCCGTTCCAGCCGCACGTCTGGAGCGCCATCAAAAGCGAGGCCGAGGGCGCCGTGGTGGCGGCGCAGGTGCCGATCTTCGGCAGCGACGTGTCGCACCGCATGGTGGACTTTGCCCAGCACAACGCCGAGCGCGCCGGCGTGGCGCAGGCGCTGCAGCTGCGCGGCGGCGACGCGCTGCAGCGCATGCCCCCGTGCGCGCAGCCCGGCGTGCTGCTGCTCAACCCGCCCTACGGCGAGCGCATCGCCGCCGCCGGCAGCGCGGGGCGCAGCGCCGGCGAGCGCATGGCGCAGGTGCAGCGCGCGGGCCGCGAAAGCGCGCAGACCGAGGATGGCGGCGAATTCTTCAGCCAGCTGGCCGCGCACTGGAAGAAGCACTACGCCGGCTGGCAGGCCTGGCTGCTCACGCCCGACCTGAAGCTGCCCGGCAAGATGCGGCTGAAGGAATCGCGCCGCGTGCCGCTGTGGAACGGCCCGATCGAATGCCGCATGTTCCGCTTCGACATGGTCGCCGGCCCGGCGCGGGCCCGCCCGCAGCCGCCCGCGCAGGCATGAACGCGCGCCCCACGCTGGCGTGGCCCATATCCGGCGCCAGCCCCGGCCAGGCGCCGCGCGCCCTGGTGCTCGACAGCAACATCGTGCTCGACCTGTTCGTCTTTGCCGACCCGCACGCGGCCGCGCTGCGCCAGCTGCTCGGCCAGGGCGGCCTGGACTGGATCGCCACCCAGGCCATGCGCGACGAACTGGCCTGCGTGCTGCGCTACGCCCATCTGCAGCCGCGCCTGGCGTTCCACGGGCTGGACGCGGCCGCCGTGCTGGCGGCGTTCGACGCCGGCGCCCGCCTGGTCGCGGCGCCGGCGCGCGCGCGCTACGTTTGCAAGGACGGCGACGACCAGAAGTTCATCGACCTGGCCGCCGCGCACGCCGCCGTGCTGCTGTCCAAGGACAAGGCCGTGCTGCGGCTCACCAAGCGCCTGGCCACGCTGGGCGCGGACGTGGCCGCGGCCATCGCGCTCGCGTAGCGCCCCGGCGTCAGCGTGGCGCCGTGCGGGCGAAACCCATTGTGACGGCTCTGCCGCCGCAATGGCGCTACAGTGCCGGGCTGCGTTTTTTTGTCGATCGATTCCATGTCCAACCTCATCGTGCACGGCGGCGCGCCGCTACGCGGGCAGATCAGCCCCTCCGCCAACAAGAATGCCGTGCTGCCCGTGCTGTGCGCCACGCTGCTCACGCGCGCGCCGCTCACCCTGCTGGGCGTGCCCGACATCACCGACGTGCGCAAGATCCTGGAGATCTTCCGCACGCTGGGCTCCAGCGTGCAGTGGGACGCCGCCAGCGGCGCGCTGCAGCTGCAGCACCGCGACACCGCGTTCGACCCGGCGCGCCACCGCCTGCCCGAGGAGATGCGCTCGTCCATCATGCTGGTGCCGCCGCTGCTGGCGCGCTTTGGCGTGGCGCGGCTGGAGGACAACGTCAAGGGCTGCACGCTGGGCGTGCGCGAGATCGACCCGCACGTCGAAGTGCTGCGCCACTTCGGCGCCCAGGTCGAGCGCAGCAGCGGCTCGCTGCTGGTGCGCCGCAGCGCGCCGCTGCAGCCGGTGCAGCACTGGCTGGACTACGCCTCGGTCACCACCACCGAGAACTTCGTGCTGTGCGCCGTCGCCGCGCCCGGCGTGTCGGTGCTGACCAACGCCGCCTGCGAGCCGCACGTGCAGGAGTTCTGCCGCTTCATGCAGATGCTGGGCGCGCGCATCGAGGGCGTGGGCACTTCGCGCCTGACGGTGCACGGCGGCGCCGCCGAGCTGGGCGGCGGCACCTTCCGCTTTGCCGAGGACTTCCACGAAATCACCACCTTCCTGGCGCTGGGCGCGATCACCGGCGGCGACGTGGCCGTGCGCAACAGCGTGCCCGAGCACTTTCCGCTGCTCGACCGCAGCTTCGCCAAGTTCGGCGTGCGCATCGAGCACGAGGACGGCTGGTCGCGCGCGCACGCCGACGGCCCGCTCAAGGTGCAGACGCCGTTCACGGCCAACGTGCTGACCAAGATCGAGGCCGCGCCCTGGCCCTATTTTCCGGTCGACCTGCTGCCCATCTTCATCGCGCTGGGCGTGCGCGCGCAGGGCAACGCCATGTTCTGGAACAAGGTCTACGACGGCGCGATGGGCTGGAGCAGCGAGCTGTCCAAGTTCGGCGCGCACGTCTACCAGTCCGACCCGCACCGCATCGTCACCTTTGGCGGCGGCCAGCTCTCGCCCGCCGTGGTCGAAAGCCCCTACATCATCCGCGTGGCCATCGCGTTGTTCATGGTCGCGGCCAGCATCCCCGGGCGATCGGAAATCCGCAACGCCACGCCGATCCGCCGCGCGCACCCGCGCTTCGTGGAAAACCTGCGCAGCCTGGGCGCCCGGGTCGAATGGACGGGCGAGGATTTATAAGAAAAATTAGCCTATAGCGCTTATCCAGCAAGCGCTAACAGCTATTTTATTAATAGCTAATCGAGCAGATCGAACGCCGCGTGCAGCCGCTGCACGTCGCGCCCCCAGCGCGGCCCCCGGGGCAGGCGGCGCAGCCAGGCCAGGCGGCGCACGGCGCGCTCCAGCTCGGCGCCAAAGCCCGGCGCGCGCGCCGCGCCGGCGCACCACTGGCGCCACAGCGCGCGGGCCTCGGGCAGGGCGCCGGCCTGGGCCAGGTGGTAGGCGCTCGAATGCGCGTAGCACAGCGCGTCGCGCACCTGGCACAGCACGGGGGGCAGCGCGGCGGCGGGGTCGTCCTCGAAGTCGATGCAGGCCACCACGCCGTCCGGGCAGCGCACCATGTTGCGCGCGAACGCCTGGCTCAGGCACAGGCTGTGGCCGTGCGCCGTATCCAGCGCCTGCAGGCCCAGGCGCCACAGCGCCAGCACGGCCTGCGCGCCGCCGGGCACGGCGTCGCGCATCTCGTTGGCCAGCGACGGCGTGGGCCGGCCGGCCGTGCCCAGGTGCAGCAGCAGCATGCCGTCGGCCTGCGCCGCCAGCACCTGCGGCACGCGCAGGCCGGCGCCCGCCAGCTGGCGCAGGCGCCGCACCTCGGTGGCAATCGCGGCGTTGCCGCCGGGGTTGGGCACCGGGCGCAGCGCCGGCAGGCGCAGCAGCCGCGCGGCGGCGCCCAGCAGCCGGTAGCGCCACGCGCTGTTGCCCGGCCCGGCGCGCTTGAGCCATACCTGCGCGCCCGCCAGCTGGTAAGGGGCGATGGGCTTGCGCTGCCGCGGCAACTGCCGGGCCAGGAAGGCGGCAAAGTCGGGCGGCGTGGAATCGGTACGGGAGGTGCTGGACATAGGGGCGGGGCTTACACTGGCCGGCTTTGGCGGCACGCCGGCGATGATACGTCCCGCGCGCCGTGCCGCTTTTCCCCTTGGACGACTGCCATGACCGAAGCCTCCACCACCCCCGACCCGGCCCTGGGCCCCGATGAACTCGACGAACTGGACGTGCTGCTCGACGAGCTGCGCACGCGCGATGAGGAGGTGCCGCAGTGGGAGTTCTGCGACGGCTTCCTGACCGCGCTGGCCTGCACGCGCCGCCCCGTGCCGGCGGCCGAGTGGCTGCCCATGCTGCTGGGCGACGGCCTGGCGCTGGACGCCGCGCCGGACGCGCCGCTGCCGCTGGTGGCGCCGTTCCAGGACGCGGCCGCGCAGCAGCGCTTTGTGCAGCTGTGGCAGCGGCGCGCCGACGAGGTGGCGCGCCAGCTCGACGCCCAGGCCGACGCGCTGGACGCCGACGACGCCTTCCAGCCCGAGGTGCTGGACATGCGCGGCGCCATCGCCAGCCTGCCCGAGGCCGAGCGCGCCGGCATGGACGATGCCCCCATCCCGTCGTTCGGCCAGATCTGGGCGCTGGGCTTCATGTTCGCCGTGGAGAACTGGGACGACGAATGGGCCGCGCCGCGTGACAAGGAGGCCGCGCGCTGGCTGGACGACGCGCTGGAATCCATCGTGGCGCTGACCGAGGACGACACCGGCAAGCCCGAAGTCTCGATGTACGCCGAGGACGGCCCGCCCAGCGTGAGCCAGGACCGGCTGGAGCTGTTCGGCGAAGCCGTCTGGGCCGTCTACGATCTGCGCCAGCTCTGGAAAAGCCTGGGCCCGCGCCAGGAAACCATCGTGCTGGGCCCGCAGCCCGGGCGCAACGATCCCTGCCCTTGCGGCAGCGGCAAGAAATACAAGAAGTGCTGCGGAGCCTAGCCCCCGGGGGCGCCCAGCAGCTGCGCCAGCCGCGCCAGCGCGTGCTGCAGCGTGGCGCTGCGCACGGCGGCGCGGTCGCCGCTGAAGCGGCGCAGCGCGCTGTGCGTGGCACCGTCCACCTGCCAGCCGAACCACACCGTGCCCACGGGCTTGTCCGCGCTGCCGCCCGTGGGGCCGGCGATGCCGGTGACGGCCACCGACACCTGCGCGCCCGAGCGGCGCACCGCGCCCTCGGCCATGGCGCGGGCCACGGGCTCGCTCACCGCTCCGTGCGTGTCGATCAGGCTGGCCGGTACGCCCAGCAGCTCGGTCTTGGCGGCGTTGGAGTAGCTGACGAAGCCGCGCTCGAACCACTGGCTGGAGCCCGCCAGGTCGGTGCAGGCGGCGGCGATCATGCCGCCGGTGCAGCTTTCGGCCGTGGCCAGCATCTGGCCGCGCGCCAGCAGGGCGCTGGAAATATAAGCCAAATTGGCCTCCAGGCCTTTACCATCAAGCGCTGACAGCTCTTGTTTTGGGAGTTTCACGGCGTTCTACCCCATGAAGTGGCGCCAGAGCGCGAGGCACAGCAGCGTGCAGCCGGCGGCGACCAGGTCGTCGAGCATGATGCCCAGGCCGCCGCGCCAGCCGAAGCCCTTGAACCGCGCGTCGGCCCAGGCCACAGGGCCGGGCTTGGCGGCGTCGAAGTAGCGAAACAGCGCGAACGCCGCGAGCTGGCCCCAGAAGCCCATCGGCATGGCCAGCCACAGCACGATCCAGATGGCGGCGACCTCGTCCCAGACGATGGCGCCCGGGTCGGCCACGCCCATGTGGCGCGCGGTGACGGTGCAGGCCCACCAGCCGCCGAGCAGCGCAGCGCCGATCAGCACGCCCATGCCCAGCGGCGCGAGCCAGGTCTGCAGCACCAGGTACGCCAGCCAGCCCCACAGCGTGCCCACCGTGCCCGGCGCCACGCGCGCCAGGCCGCTGCCCAGGCCCAGGGCGATGAAGTGGGCCGGGTGGGCCAGCAGAAAGCGGTGCAGGGGGCGGCCGGGCGGGGTGGATGGCATGCGGGGCAGAAAAGGGAGGGAGGTGGTTGCCGGGGTGGGAGGCGGGCGGGTGCGTCTCAGCGGCGCTCGCGCACCTGCAGCTCCTTGTCGTGGCGCAGCACGTGGCGCGCGGTGAAGCGGGCGCTGGCGCCGGGGGCCAGGTCCTGCTGCCAGGCGATGGCGCCGGGCTGCTTCTGCCACGCGGTGCTGGCGGGCTGGGGCTGGTAGGTGGATTCGACGCTGATCTGCGCGTCGAGCGAGACCGGCGCGGCGTCCAGCACCTGCAGCGCGATGGTGCGGTCGTGGCGGCTCTGCACCTCGTAGCTGCGCTCGATGGTGCGCTCGGTGCGCCCGCCGGTCAGGCCGGCGCTGGCGCTGCGTTCGCGCACGGGCTCGGCGCGCACCTGCACGCGCTCGTCGCGCCCGAAGGCCAGGCCGTTGCTCCACTGCGCCTCGTCGCCGGGGTCGAGGCGCCCCTGGCCCACGTAGGCGCCGTCGCGGTACAGCGCCACCGGGCCGGCGGGCCAGACGCCTTCGGGCATGGGCAGCTGCGCCACCAGGTAGGCGGCGGCCTCCTGCGCCGGCGTGGTGCGCACCAGCAGCTGCGCGGGCAGCGGCTGCGCCTGCAGCGTGAGCGTGACGCGCTCGCGCCCCGACGGCACGGTGATGCGCTGCGCCGGGGTGAAGGTGCTGGCGTAGGCGCCGTCGGCCTGCGCCACTTCGAAGCTGGCGTCGGTCTCGCCGGCCGCGCCCGCCGTGTCTACGTCGGCGCGCGCCGCCGCCATGGGCGCCGGCGCGGCCATCATCAGCTTGGCCCTTTCGGGTGCCGGCGGACGCAGGTCCAGCGTCCAGGGGCGCGGCAGGTACGGGGTGGCGTGGCGCAGCGGCTGGCCGGTGGACAGGGTCAGCTGCACGTCGCTCCAGTCCTCGCCGGTGTTCTGCGCCACCAGCGCCAGGCGTTCGAGCTGCACAGTGGCGCCGCGGCTGTCGAGCGCGGCGCGGTAGCTGGGCGACCAGCTGGGGCCGCGCAGCTGGTAGGTCAGGCGCAGCGCGGCGTCGCGCGGGGCGGCCAGGGTGACGGTGACGCTGGCCACCTTGGCCTGCGGGGCGGCGATGCGCTCGCGCTCGGCCTCCAGCGCCTTCAGGTCGCGTTCGAGCTGCTCCTGGTGGCGCCTGGCCTGGTGCAGGCGCACCAGCGTGTCCTGCGCCGAGCGGCGCAGCGCCTCGGTGGTGACGCCTATGTTGCCGGCGCCCGGCGTGCCCGGCCCCGTGGTCTGGGTGCTGGGGGGCGTGCCGGCGACGGTGTTCAGGTAGCTTTTGGCCAGCTCCAGCGCGTCGGTCTGCGCGCGCGCCTCGGCCAGCGTGTCCTGCGCCTGGCGCACGCGCTCGTCCAGCGGGCTGGCGCAGCCGGCGGCGATGTCGCGGTCGATCAGCTGCACGCGGATCTCGCCGATGCGCAGGCCGGCGTCGCCGCCCACCTGCAGGCTGGCGGCGTCCAGGCCTTGCGGCAGGCAGTCGAAGGTGTAGCTGCGGCTGCCGGCGGCCACGCGCGCCACGCGCTCGACCGTGGCGCTGCCGGGGTAGAGCGTGACCTGGCTGATGCGCGAGAGCGCGCCCGCCGGGGCGGCGGAGGGATTGGCCTGGGCATGCAGCCAGGGCGCGGCCAGCAGGGCGGCGGCCAGTGCGGCGATACGGGTGGGCAGCAGTGTCATGGCGGCAATGCTAGCAGCGCGGGGTGCAGACCAAGCCATCGGCTGGCATGGAAATGGAATCAATCAGTATCCGGCGCCGAAGTGGTCGAACGAGGCAAAGCGGCCCGCCACGGCGCGGCCCTGGCTGTCGTGCAGGCGCAGGCCGGGCTCGGCTTCCACCGTGCCGATGCGGGTCACTGCGGTGCCGCTGGCCTGCGCTGCGTCCTGCACGGCCTGGCGGCGCTGCGCGGGGGCGGTGAACAGCAGCTCGTAGTCGTCGCCGCCGGCCAGCGCGGCGTGCAGCAGGGCGTCTGCATCAATTTGGCAGTTTGCGCTTGCCAGGTAAGCGCTGTCAGCTATCAAAAGGCGTGCAATATCGGCGTTGACCCGGGCGCCCGCGCCCGACGCGGCCAGGATGTGGCCCAGGTCGCCCAGCAGCCCGTCGCTCACGTCCAGCGCGCTGCTGGCAATGCCGCGCAGCGCCTGCCCCAGCGCCACGCGCGGCGTGGGGCGTTCCAGGCGCTGGCGCAGCCCGGCCAGGGCGGCGGCGGGCAGCGGCAGCCGGCCCTGCAGCGCGTCCAGCGCCAGCCGCGCCTCGCCCGGCGTGCCGCTGACCCACAGCTCGTCGCCCGCGCGCGCGCCGCTGCGCAGCAGCGCCTGGCCGGCGGGCACTTCGCCGAACACGGTGATGCAGATGTTGAGCGGGCCGGCCGTGGTGTCGCCCCCCATGAGCTGGCAGCCGTGCGCGTCGGCCAGCCCCAGCAGGCCGCGCGCGAAGGCGGCGAGCCAGGCCGCGTCGGCGCGCGGCAGCGCCAGCGCCAGCGTGAACGCCAGCGGGCGCGCGCCGCAGGCGGCCAGGTCCGAAAGGTTGACGGCCAGCGCCTTGTGGCCCAGCGCCTCGGGATCGACGCCGGCAAAAAAGTGGCGCCCCTCGACCAGCATGTCCGAGGACACCGCCAGCTGCATGCCGGCAGCCGGCGCCAGCAGCGCGCAGTCGTCGCCCACGCCCAGCGCCACGGCCCCGCCGGGACGCGCCGGGCGCGTGAAGTAGCGCGCGATCAGGTCAAACTCGCCCACGGCCAACTCCGGTGTATGCACTTGGTAACGGCCTGCACCACTGGCGTGCCCGAGCCGCGGGCCATCGCGCAAGGGCCGCCCCGCCGCGCTGGTGGCGTCCCCCTTCCCGGAGCGCGCAGCGCGTAGAGAGAAGGGGGAAACGGCGTAGCCGTTCAGGGGGATGTTTCATCGTCCATCGCGAAAACGCAGCGCCGCCTGGCGCGTGACCTCGGCCAGCAGGTTTTCCTCGCCCATGCGGCCGCGCAGCCAGCGCGCGTCGTTCTGGCCGTCGGCGGTTTCGCCGCGCAGCATGTGCAGCGCCCCCGATGCGCCGTGCGCGCCCGCGTGGCGCGCGATGTGGTCCAGCGTCTGCAGCAGGTGCTCGCGCAGCGGCATGTGGCTGCCCGTGGCCGGGTCGACGTAGACCGCGTCCAGCCCGAAGCGGCAGGCCTGGAAGCGGTTGTAGGTGTAGACCAGGTAGTCGTCTTCCTGCGGCGTGAAGGGTTGCTCGGCCAGGAACCAGGCGGCCAGCGACTGCACGAAGCCGGCCAGCGCGGCGGCGCGCTCGATGCTCAGGGGCGTGTCGAACACGCGGATCTCGATGGTGCCGAACTCGGGCTTGGGGCGGATGTCCCAGTAGAAGTCCTTCATGCTCTTGACCACGCCGGTGTGCGTCATCTTGTCGAAGTACTGCTCGAACTCGCCCCAGGTCAGCACGCAGGGCGCGCGCCCCGACAGCGGGAAGGCGAACACCGAGTTGAGCCGCGCCGAGTCGAACGCCGTGTCCTGCCCCTGCACGTAGGGGCTGGACGCCGACAGCGCGATGCAGTGCGGGATGTAGCGGCTCATGCGGTGCAGCATGAGCAGGGCGGCGTCGGCGTCCGGGCAGCCGATGTGCACGTGCTGGCCGAAGATGGTGAACT
>Ga0222423_1000633_pt1 | contig 21632 bp, 23 predicted proteins | sample 3A0metagenome_FD_182472 | JGI IMG/M metagenome (GOLD analysis project Ga0222423, IMG submission 182472) | Enriched microbial communities from leaf-cutter ant dump, University of Wisconsin, Madison, United States - 3A0 (version 2) | ecosystem: Environmental > Terrestrial > Nest > Insects nest >...
CCCCGACATTCACGACGGAGGGCGCAGGATTCTTTTGAACGGTATGCCTGATAATGGTTTCCAGTTCCTGTATTTCATCAGCCGTTAAGGGGCGTTGTTCTGCGGTGGGCATTTTCAGGGTTAAGTCGATTGCGGTGCCGCCATGGCCAATCGCTACCGGTATCAGGCCTACGCCACATTCCTGAAGCAGTTGTGTCCGGTTGGCGTCGCAAATACCGGCCTCCAGCACAGCATGGGCGGAGCCAATCGTCGGGTGTCCGGCGAAGGGCAATTCGCGGTCAGGCGTAAAAATGCGTACATAATAATCGGCCTCAGGATGCCTTGGGGGCAGGATGAAAGTCGTTTCTGACAGGTTGGTCCAGCGGGCAATTGCCTGCATCTGTGCATCATTCAAGTCCGTTGCGTCTAAAACGACGGCAACAGGATTGCCCCTCAGCGGCACGGCGGAAAAAGCATCAATGACCTTGTAGCGTCGCATCATTTGCATCCCCTGGAGTCAACAGGCATAGATATGGCGCTACGCAAAACCGGACAGCGCCCATTGCAGACCATAGCGATTGACAGGGAAAAGCACATCCCGAAGCGGGCTAAAGGCTCAAGTTTGGGAGAGGGGGGATTGCGAAATCCGGAAAATGGTGGAGCTAAGCGGAGTCGAACCGCTGACCTCTTGAATGCCATTCAAGCGCTCTACCAACTGAGCTATAGCCCCATCTTTTCGATGGATCAGGTCGGTTGCGCCGTCCTGAGGTGGCGATTTCTAGTGCAGCGCAAACTGACTTGCAAGCCCTTTTTCGGGCTTTTTCAGAGTTTTTCACAGGTGCGTGATATCGGCCTGTAAAAAAGGGCAAAAGGCCGAAAAAAAGACCGCGATCTGCATCGCGGTCTCTTGATGGGCTTAGTTATCGTCGTCGTCTTCGTTGGGAAGGCCGTCGATATCTTCATCGAAGCTGTCGTCGTCATCGTCCTCAAGGAAGGGAACGTCATCGCCGTCATCATCGCCGAGGTCGGCATCTTCGATGTCCATATCGACGCTGTCGGGCGTGACGCGGGCCGGATCGGCGGGATCGAGGTCGTCATCGTCCTCATCGATCATTACCGGATCATCGGTGACGACCTCATCGATTTCCGGCGCGGAGACTTCGGGTTCGTCGTCTTCGTCCTCATCGCCTGCGGCCTTGCCCTTGACCTGATCTTCGGTGTCCTCATCGGTGCCGTAGTCGTCAGGCGTGACCGGACGCACGCGCGTACGGCGGGTGCGCAGGGCTTCTTCGGGGTCGAATTCAAACGCGCATTTCGGGCAGTGCGCGGGACGTTTGTTCAGGTCGTAAAACTTTGCCGTGCAGTTGGGGCAAATCTGCTTGGTGCCTAAGGCGGGGTCAGCCACGGATCGTCCTCGTCATTCGGTGGAAAAATGTGTTTGCTTTGGCTCCCTTGCCACTAGATAGGCCTCCTGTCAAAACCCCAATTGCACAATCGGCAGGAAATTTGTCGTGTATGGTGCCGACGGAAAGCGCCTGAGGCCTGATCCGGCGGGCGGAGACTGGCCTGAGAGGGCGCTTGCACTGGTATCGTGAATTTGAAGTTCGCTCGACGTTTGATATCAAAATGAAGCGAACTTCAAATTCAAAAACGATACCAGATACAATGGATTGCCAGTGTCCTTTTGAAACAACAACGCCGCTTCCGCAGGGTGTGCGGAAGCGGCGTGCTGTAAGCCTTGAAAAAGGCCTTGGGGCTTACTGAGCGGGTTGCTCGGCCGGAGCAGCCGCGTCAGACGGAGCCGCTTCGGAAGAGGTCGCTTCAGCCGGAGCCGCCGCACCTTCGGCGGCTGCCTTGGTGATGGACGAAGCCGTCAGCTTGGTTTGTTCGGCATCGAGGGTACCGACGATGGTGACCTGATCGCCGACGGCCAGACCTTCGGCCGCCGCAGCCGAGGCGTCAACGGCGATGTCACGCACCGAACCGGACTGGGTCGGAACGGTGACGGTATAGGCGCCATTGGCTTCCACAGCCGCCACCGTGCCGGTGACGCTTACTGCACCGTTAGCTTCAGCCGCCGGTGCCGGCGTTTGGGCTTGCTCGGCAGGGGCTGCCGGAGCGGCGGCGTCGGTAGCTTCCTGAGCCATGGCCGGAGCAAAAGCGAGCGCAGCCCCAAAGGCGCTGATCAGAGCCATCTTTGAAATTTGCGTTTTCATACTGAGTTCCTTTTGGTCTTTTGGATGGAGGAGGACTTTGTTGTCAAAAGCCTCTTTAAGATTATTGGAACAAAGATAATCACTGAAATGACCGTGAGGCCGTGACCGCTTTGTTGGGTCAAAGGTAGAAAGCGGGGGGTAAGGAAACGATCCATATGCCCCCCTCTCAGTGGGGGGAGAGCATAAAACACTTTTTGGCCTTATTTCCCGTGTGGTGAGAAAATGCCCCGGAATTACAGCCTGAGCGATAGGGGCGCATTTGTCGTTTTTTGTTCAGGCGGTAAGCGAAAGCGTGGTGTATTCAGGCCACGATGACTGTGCTTTCCTGTGGATCATCGTGAATGCTGGGTCTGGGTTGGTGGCATTTGTGTCGAAAAAGTTACAGTATGCGCGTCTGTGTGGTATAAAAATCGGATTAAAATGGCCTGTGTGCATAAGGGATTTGCTCGTTGCACCCCGAGGTAGAACTCGCTTTTAACGTGTGGCAAGGCACATAAGAAAATCATAAAAATGGGCGGCTATATGTTCGGAAAAATGAGCCTGTGAAAGCCATTGACGGCTATTTTTATGACTGAACGGTCGTATTTCGTGTTTTTGGTTTAACAAAGGGGCCTGTCAAATGATGCAAACCGTGTTCCGGTGCGGCTGGGTGGATGAAACCAAGCCCCATTATGTTGCCTATCACGATCAGGAATGGGGGCGGCCCGTGCATGAGGATCGCCTGTTGTTCGAGATGCTGATCCTTGAAGGGGCGCAGGCAGGCCTGAGCTGGGAAACCATCCTCAGGCGGCGCGATAATTATCGGGCGGCCTTTGCGGGATTCAATCCGGTGGCCTGTGCCGCTTTGAGCGATGAAACGCTTGAGGCCCTGATGCTGGAGGCGGGCATTATCCGCAACCGGCTCAAAATCTGGTCGGTGCGTAAAAATGCGCGGGTGTTTCTGGCGATACAGGCGGAATTCGGTTCATTCGATGCCTATCTGTGGCGCTTTGTCGGCGGGCAGCCGAAAATCAATCGTCCCGCCAGCCTGAAGGAAATACCGGCAACCTCGGCAGAATCGGACGCCCTGTCAAAGGATCTGAAAAAGCGCGGCATGAGCTTTGTCGGATCGACCATCCTCTATGCCTATATGCAGGCGGTGGGGATGGTCGATGATCATGTGCAGACCTGTTTTTGTTGCAAGGCCTGAGGTCTATATCAGGGACATGCGGATTTCAGATTCAGGACAGTAGGGCGCTGCGTTCGGCGTCACTCAGGAGGCGCCACTGGCCTTCGGGCAGGTCGCCGATCTGCACTGGCCCGATACGATGGCGGAACAGGTCGATGACCCGCAGTTCGCACATATCGCACATGCGGCGAATCTGACGGTTGCGGCCTTCGGTGAGGATGAATTTCAGGGTCTGCTCACCGACCTGTGTAACCTGGGCGGGCCTGAGCTTGCGCCCGTCCAGTTCCAGACCATGCCTGAGCCATTTCAGCTTGGCCTCGAAGATCGGGCCACGCACGCGGACGATATATTCCTTCTCAAGCTCGCTGTCGGGGCCGATGATCGCCTTGGCTATCACCCCGTCTTCGGAGAGGATTAGAAGCCCGTGCGAGTCCTTATCCAGTCTGCCGACCGGTGCCAGACGTGAGTTCTGATCCGGCCACTGCGTCAGTTGTCCGTAATGATTGGGACGGCGGATCATGCGCACGGCGGGGGTTTCACCGGCTTCGGGCTGACCGGAGACGATGCCCACCGGCTTATGGTAGATGACCGTCAGTTTTGAACCGCCATCGTCCTCAAGCGTCAGGGTCTGGCCCTTTTCGATCTTGCGTCCGGCGTCGCGCACCACCTCGCCATCGATCCTGACCAGACCGTCGGCAATCAGGCTGTCGGCCTCACGCCGGGAACAGACGCCGGTCTGGGCCAGCCACTTGTTGATGCGTTGCGGTTCGTCGCCGGTGTAGGTTCGGGAAAAAGACATGCCTTGCTGATAGACAAAATTATAGGCCTAGCCAATGGTTGATTATATATATGTCGCATGACCCTGTTTGATGACATTGCCGCCTGCCGTGTCTGTGCGCCGTTTTTGCCGCTCGGCCCCCGTCCGGTGGTGCAGGCTGCCGATCCGGCGGCGCGGGTGCTGATCATCGGTCAGGCCCCCGGTCGCAAGGTGCATGAAACGGGCATAGCCTGGGATGATGCTTCAGGCCGACGACTGCGCGACTGGATGCAGGTCAGGGCCGATGATTTTTATGATATGGCGAAATTTGCCCTGATGCCGATGGGCTTTTGCTATCCGGGCAAGGGCAGGGGCGGGGATAATCCGCCGCGCCCCGAATGTGCGCCCCTGTGGCACGGAAAAATCAGGGCGCAACTGCCGCATATCGGTCTGACGCTTCTGATCGGCACCTATGCCCATGCCGCCTATCTGGGGGCCGAACGCCAGCGCACGCTTGGGGAAACCGTGCAGCAGGCCCGCCTGTATGCGGAAAAAGGCTTCTTTCCTCTGGTGCATCCGTCGCCGCGTAACCAGATATGGCTGAGGAAAAACCCGTGGTTCGAGGCCGATATCGTGCCGGAACTGCGCCGAAGGCTGCGGGCTTTGGGGGTATAGGGGGGATTATTTTTGTCCGTGCCCATTGTGCCGAAGCCGAAGCTACCCATAAAGACTGTATCCTTATTGCGTACAGTTATTGCGGAGCAGACCATGCCTAACCCCTATCGCATCGTGGCCCTGACGGGGGCCTTGCGTCAGGCCTCTTTCAATACGGCCTTGCTGAAGACACTGGCGGAGACGGCCTATGAGGATATGGCGATCGCGGTCGCCGATATCAGCGAGGTGCCGCTCTATAATCAGGATCTGGATCAGGCAGCGCTTTTGCCGGCGGCGGTTCATGCCCTGAGGACGCAGGTAGCCGAAGCGGACGGGCTGATTATCTCAAGCCCTGAATATAATTACGCCATGTCGGGCGTGGCGAAAAACCTGATCGACTGGCTGTCGCGTCCCTATGGACAGGCGGCCCTTGCCGGTAAGCCGGTGCTGATCATCACCACCTCACCCGGTGCGACCGGCGGGGTGCGGGCGCAGTCACAGCTTCGCGGTACGCTGGCGGCGACCGGTGCCCATCCTCTGGGCGGGCCTGAGGTGGTCATCGCCGGCATAGACCGGAAAATTACCGAAGGCCGCTTTACCGACGAAAGCAATCTGGCCTTTATCGCTCAGGCGCTGGAGCGTCTGAAGGCCGAAATCGCGGTGCGTCAGGCACAGGCCTGATCCCCCTCGACAGAGCGGCGTAAAATGAGTCTAAATAGGGCATTACCTGCGGGTGATGCCTTTTTTTCCTTTTACAGAAGGTTGCTCATGAACCCTGTTGCCCTGTCTCTGAAGGCCCTGTCACTGAAGGCCGCCTGCCTGTCTGCGGTTTGTCTGCTGGCCCCTGTGGCGCAGGCCGAAACGCTGAAACCCTTTGGCTATCAGGACATGATATCGCTTGAGCGCCTGTCGGGCCTGAGTGTTGACAGGACGGGGCGCTATGCAGCCTTTCAGGTGCGTTCGACGGATCTGAAGGCCAATCGGGGGGTGATGTCCTTATGGATCAGGGAGATCGATAAGGCAGGAGCGGAGGCCTATCGGCTGAAAATCTCGGACGGCGGGGCCTTTGCTCCGCAATGGGGTGTCGATGGGGCGCTCTATTTCCTGTCGGCCCGCTCAGGGTCGGTGCAGGTCTGGAAAACCGATGCCAGGGGGGCCAAAGCCACGCAAGTTACCACCCTGCCGCTGGGGGTCGGGTCTTATAAGCTGTCGCCGGACGGGCAGGGGCTGGTGGTGTCGCTGGCGGTATTTCCTGATTGCCATGCCGAGGCGCAAGGCGAGATCGGCTGCACCCTGAAGCGTCAGAAAGCACAGGCGGCCACTCAGGCTTCGGGCGTAATCTATGACCGTCTGTTTGTGCGCCACTGGGATGAATGGAAAGACGGTACGCGCAACCATCTGTTCTATGTACCTTTTGCCGGTGGGGCGCCTGTGGCCCTGACCGGTGGTTTTGATGGCGATGTGCCGTCAAAGCCCTTTGGTGACGAAAGCGAATACAGCTTCGCACCGGATGGACGCAGCCTGTTTTTCTCAGGCCGTGTGGCGGGCAAGTCTGAGCCGCGTTCGACCAATTTCGATATTTACCGTGTCGATCTGGCCCGGCCTCAGGCGGTCAATCTGACCGCAGAGAATCCGGCCTGGGATACGGGGGCGGTGGTGTCGCCCGATGGCCGGACACTGGCCTATCGCGCCATGACCCGCGCCGGTTTCGAAGCCGATCAGTTTGGCATCTATCTGAAAGACTTAGCGACCGGAGACACGCAGCGCATCGCCGCCGACTGGGACCGTTCCGCCGACAGCCTTCAGTGGTCACAGGATGGCCGGAGCCTCTATGTCGTGGCGCAGGATGTCGGCACGACGCGCCTGTTCCGCCTTGATGTCATGACGCAGCAGGTTACGCCCCTGTCCACCGGCGGGCAGATCGATGCGTTTGCCGAACGGCCGCAGGGCTTTGTGTTTCTGAAGAGCGCGCTCGATCATCCGGCGCAGCTTTATCGTCAGGCCCCCGAAGCAGATTCGCTTGAGGCGGGGGCGCAGGCCCTGACGCAGATCAACCGCGATGTGCTGGAAAATCGTGCCTTCGGGGCCTATGAACCGTTCAGTTTCAAGGGCTGGAACGATGAAACCGTCCACGGCTATGCCATCAAACCGGCCAATTACGTCGAAGGGCAAAAATATCCGGTGGCCTTCCTGATTCACGGCGGGCCGCAGGGGTCGTTTTCCGATTCCTGGTCCTATCGCTGGAATCCTGAAACCTATGCCGGTGAAGGCTTTGCCGTGGTGATGATCGATTTTCACGGCTCAACCGGCTACGGGCAGGCCTTTACCGATGCCATTACGCAGCACTGGGGCGACCGGCCACTGGAGGATTTGCAGAAGGGCTATGCTCATGCCCTGTCGGCCTTTCCGTTCCTTGACGGGGATCGCGCCTGCGCGCTGGGCGGCTCCTATGGCGGCTATATGATCAACTGGATCGCCAGCCAGTGGAAAGCGCCGTGGAAGTGTCTGGTCAATCATGATGGCGTATTCGATACGCGCGGCATGGGCTATGCCACCGAAGAACTGTGGTTCTCGGAATGGGAAAACGGTGGCGATGTCTATCATCACGCCGAAAACTATGACCGGTTTAATCCGGCCCTGCATGTCAAAGACTGGTCGGTGCCGATGCTGGTCATCCATTCGGATCAGGATTTCCGCGTCATGCCGGAACAGGGGATCGGTACCTTTACCGCCCTTCAGATGAACGGAATCGAGTCGAAACTGTTGCGTTTTCCCGATGAAAATCACTGGGTGCTGAAGCCGCATAATTCGCTGATGTGGCATCAGACGGTGTTCGACTGGCTGAAGACCCACACGGCGGCGGAAGCGGTTAGTCGTCCCTGAGCTATTTGGCCCTGAGCTATTTGGCCCTGAACTGTCTGGCCATTCTGGCATTGATTAGCAGTTCACGCTTGCCATAGGCGTCGGCGGGTTCGATCTGGCTGTCCTCATGCCATTCGTTGAAGGACATCAACAGCACCCAGTCCGGTTGGGCCTCAATCGCCGCCAGCCAGAATTTGGCCAGGGTCCGGCCCTCGTCGCGGGGCACGACGGGGCGCTTTTCACCGCGCCCCAGTTCACGGTCATCGAAGGCGGGCAGAAGGGTGACGGTGGTGCGGATCAACGGTTTTTTTTGCGCCTCTACCCAGTGTTTGTAAAAGCGCCGACGCCACAGGAAGCGGCTGAGGCGCCATTCGGCGGCCTCGAACTGAATGGAATAGATATGCAGAATGTCGAACAGCGGCGTACGTTCGGCGATTTCCTCAAGGCTGTTGGCGGTGCCGGCATAATGAAAGGCCTTGCCTATTCGCGCCTCAACCCTTTGGCGCGCCTTTTGCCAGCCGGGCAGACCGATGGTCTGAAACACGCGATCGAACAGGAACAGCACCGGTCGTCCGTCGGCCCTGAGCCAGGCCGGATGACGGGCATAGTGCTGATGCAGATAGACTATATCCTCCGCCAGCGCCTCAGGCGTATCGGCGCGCTCAATATAGGCGGTGGCGCTCAGGCCGTGGGCGTGCAGCACCTCAAGAAACGGGCCGAGCTGTGTGTCGGTATGATCCTTTTGGCCCCACCATGAGCAGATGAGGCCCGTCAGGCCCGCCTGTGTCGCCTGCTGGGCATGGCGCTGCATGACGGCGGGATCGAGGCTGTCATAGGGGCCGGAAGCCGGATAGGCAGGTGCTTCGTCAAGCGTGCGCGCCTTGAGGTCAGGATTGCGCCAGTGCTGATAGCTGCCGCTGACCTCAGGTGTGGCGTACCAGCCGTAATAGAAGGCCAGAACCTGCCTGCGCGGGTTCCGGGCGCGGGCCAGCAGGGGGGCGATGACGGGCAGGGTGCTGAGGCCCGCCAGAAGGTGACGGCGGTTCATCTGTCCTTACCCTTGGCTTTTTTGCGGATTTCCCTGAGTTTCAGCCCTTGCCGCAGGGACAATATGCCGTTCATCGCCCCCTTGTCAGGATCGGCAAAGGCGCGGCCATAGGTCTTGACCCGCTCGGAAACGCTGTCGATAAACCCGGCTTCCCATTCCGACAACTCGATCCCCGCCTCGGTTGCCGCCTTTTTCGCCCGTTCCAGCGCCCTGAGAGTGGATTTCTGCAAGGCTTTTTTCTGATCGGCAGGGGACGGGGGAGCGGTCTTTGCCGGTCGGGCCTGTAAGGGCGCTTTTTGGCGCAGAGAAGTTTGGCGCAGGGGCTTGCGCGGCGTTTTCGATTTAAACGCCATGATCAGACCGGTGCGGAAAGGAGCCGATGCCCATACCGTTCATAAGAAACGGTAATTGCATAAAACGTCAAGGTGACGCTTAGAGCCCACCGATTGCCGACAGATAAAGATCGAGCAGGGCTTCTTCTTCTTCGCGCTTGATCTTGTCCTGTTTGCGCAGGCGTACGATCTTACGCAGGATTTTCACGTCAAAGCCTTCGCCCTTGGCCTCGTCATAGACCTCCTTGAGGTCGGCGGAGATGGCGGCCTTGTCTTCCTCAAGACGCTCGACGCGCTCGATGATGGTACGCAGACGCCCCTGTGCGGCGGCGGTGATGACATCGGGATGGTTTGAATCTTCGGACATGGGGAACCTGTGAAAGCTGTGGCTTTAACCATAAAGGCTGAGGAGGCGGGCCTCAATGCGCGTACGGCCTGTTTTATGGGGATAGCTTGTGGATGAATTGACATGCAAAAAGCGCTTAAAGCCGCAGCTCTAAGCGCTTTTTGAAAAAAGCAGCACCAAAGACGTGCGCGCTATATCAGCCTTGCTTGGCTTTGAAGCGCGGATCGGTCTTGTTGATGACATAGACCACGCCCTTGCGGCGCACGATCTTGCAGTCCCGGTGACGGGTCTTGAGCGACTTGAGCGAGCTACGGACTTTCATGGTCCCAACCTGACTTGTTAAAAAAGAAAAACCTGAAGCCCGATCAGTCATGCGAAACACGTCTTACAGGCGTTGTGAGGGCGGGTGCTTAACGGAAAGGATGGGGCAAGTCAACGCATCCGCAGGCGTTTTTGCCAGATTCTGCTGAATGGGCGGTCATTTTTATCGCACGGCTTTTTTATACAGCCCTCTGTAGGCTCGGTTCCACAGGATTGGACGCGAAATCGTGTGGACAGGTGCGCACAATAACGGCTTCGTTATCATAACGGCTTGTAAAGCGCCATATTCCCCGCCTATTCGGCGATGAAACCGTGCTAGGAATAAGGATTGAGTGCATGACCAAAGGCCGTTTGATGATGACCAGCCGTTTTGTGACCCTGTTCCTGTTTCTCGGGGCCTGTTCAACGGTGGCCAGCACGCCGGACAGCGCCCGGACCCCGACCCTCAGCCCGCCGGTGGCCGAGGGGGGGGCGCCTGTGGCCAGTGAAAATCCGTTTGAGGCCTGGAAGCGCGCCTTTATCAATAAGGCGGTGGCACAGGGCTTTGACCGCGGCTTTGTCGAGGCGCAACTGAAGGATGTCGTGCCTCAGGCGTCGGTGGTGCGCGCCGATAGTTCTCAGCCGGAATTTTCCCGTCCCGTCAGCGTCTATATCCGCAATGCCGTGTCTCAGGCGCGTATAGACGGCGGACGCGCGCGCCTGTCGGCCAATAATAATGTGGGATTTATCGAAGCCTCTTCGGGGGTGCCCGCGGCCATTCTGGGCGGTATTTGGGGCATGGAAAGCGATTTCGGCCGTGTGCAGGGGGATATTGACGCCGTCACCGCCTTTGCCACACTGGCCTGTGACGGGCGCAGGCGCGACTGGGCCGAGGCGCAGCTTCTCTATACCCTGACGGCGATCCGTGACGGCAAGGCCCCGCGTGAGCGTCTGAAAGGTTCATGGGCAGGCGCTATGGGCCAGACGCAGTTCCTGCCGGAAAACTATCTGAAACTGGCCCTTGATGGCGACGGGGACGGGGTGGTCGATATCTGGGGGTCGGCCTCCGATTCGCTGGCCTCGGCGGCCAACCTGCTCAATAAGGCCGGATGGCAGCGCGGTCAGGCCTGGGCTGTGGAGGTCACCCTGCCTGACGGGTTTGACTATTATCTGGCGGAAACCGAAAGCCGGACGCCGCTATGGTGGGCTGAGCAGGGCGTCCTGAGGGCCGACAGCGCGGGCTGGACGGACGACGAAAAGGCGGTCAATGCCACCCTGATCCTGCCCGCAGGGGCGCAGGGGCCGGCATTTCTGGCCCTGCCGAATCATTATGTTATCCGCAAATATAATAATTCCACCGCCTATGCGCTGGCGGTCGGGCTGATCGCCGATGGCATCGCCGGTAAGCCCGGGCTGAAAACACCCTGGCCGGATGAAACGCCCCTGTCGCTTGAGCAGCGTAAGAACACGCAGACGGCCCTCAATAGTCTGGGCTTCAAGGCCGGTGCCGTGGACGGGGTGATCGGGGTCGGCACGCGCACAGCCCTGAGGGAGTGGCAAAAAGCCAACGGGCGTCCGGCGGATGGCTATCTGACGCCGGAACTGGCTGAAGAACTGGCGCAGAAAATACCCGGTAGCTATTCCGCCGCCTATTGAATCGATCCGGTTTAAACCTGCCTTAATGATTAATCCTTAGGGTAAACGCTGTATAGGGATTGGGATAGCGGCGTTTAATGTTTCAGATTATCGGAATTGTGCTCCTGTTCGGGGCCGTGTTCGGCAGTTACATCATCTTTGGTGGCAATATGGACCCGATCGTCCATTCTGCCCCGCACGAACTGCTGGCGATTGGCGGGTCGGCCATTGCCGCGACCCTGATCGGCAACTCTTTGACGACCCTCAAGGGGATTGCCGGAAGTTTCGGTAAGATATTTTCCGGCCCGAAATGGAAGGCATCGGATTACAAGGACCTGTTGTCGCTTCTGTTCCTCCTGACCAAGACCATGAAGTCCAAGGGGGTCATCGCCCTTGAAAGCCATATCGAAAAGCCTGAAGATTCAAGCATCTTCACCCGCTTTCCGCGCATCGTGAAGGATCACTTCGCCGTGGATTTCATCTGCGATACCCTGCGCATGATGACCATGAACCTCGAAGACCCGCATCAGGTCGAGGACGCGATGGAAAAGCAGCTTGAGAAGCACCATCACGAAGCGCTTGAGCCGTCACATGCCTTGCAGAACATGGCCGATGCCTTGCCCGCTCTGGGGATCGTGGCGGCGGTTCTGGGGGTGATCAAGACCATGGCCGCAATTACCGAACCGCCCGAAGTTCTGGGGGCCATGATCGGCGGCGCGCTGGTGGGCACGTTTCTTGGGGTGTTTCTGGCCTATGGGCTTGTGGCGCCGTTTGCAGCGCGCATGGGGTCGGTGGTCAATGAGGAAGGGTCGTTTTACAAGATCATTCAGTCGGTTCTGGTGGCGCACCTGCATGGCAATGCCGCCCAGATTTCGGTCGAAATCGGGCGCGGCAATATCCCGTCGCCCCTGCAACCGAGTTTCCTTGAGATGGAAGACGTGCTGAACAATATCCCCGCCGATTCGTGATCACGAGGCCTTGGAAAGGCCTTTTTTAGGGGGACGGCTGACCTTTTTGTCACGCCTGCGTTTGGAAAAAACGAGCGAAAAGGCATTTTTATCGCCTGTTTTTCGACTTTTTTACATATTTTCCGGCAAAACTTGACCTATTGGGAATGTTTGGATCACATATTTGTGAAATCCCCTCTTGCGGAAAACCGGAAAAATATCGTATGACTGTGTTCGGGCGCAGGGATAGCCTTGGCGCTCTAACGTTAGAATTAAGGATCTGGATCCATGACCTCCGAAATCATCCGTAAGGCCCTGATCGCCGCCGCTGCCGTTGCTGCTCTTTCGGTTGCCGCTTGCTCGCAACCGGCAGCTACCGACGCTGCTGCTGACGCTTCTGAAGCCGCTGTTGACGCTTCGGCTGACGCTTCTGCTGCTGTTGAAGCCGCTTCGGAAGCCGCTTCGGTTGCTACCGACGCCGCTGTTGACGCGGCTGCCGCTTCGGTTGCTGCTCAATAATCATTCGCGCCTTTCATGGCGCTATGATTGAGATTAAGAAAGAGGAATGTCCCGCGGGCATTCCTCTTTTTTTATTTCTTCAATGAGCGTTACAGTGAGCGACAGGCACGACCCCGGACTTTATTTCGCTGAGGACGGTCAGCCGCGTTCGGAGCGTTTCGGAGACATCTATTATTCCTTACAGGACGGCCTGAGCGAAAGCCGTGCGGTATTCCTCAGGGGCTGTCACATGCCTGAGATATGGGCCGGACGCAGGCGGTTCACGGTCGGGGAACTGGGGTTCGGGACGGGGCTGAATATCTGCGCCCTGATGGCCCTGTGGGCGGCACACCGGCCTGAAGGTGGGCATCTGCATATATTTTCGATCGAGGGCTTCCTGATGCAGGCGCGAGAGGCGCGTCAGGCCCTGAGCGCCTGGCCTGAGATCGCTGCCTTTGCCGAGGCCATACTGGCGCAGTGGCCGCCGCACCGGCGCGGCTTTCATCACATGGATTTCCCGCAATGGGGTGTCAGCCTGACCCTGGCGCTGACGGAGGTGCGTGAGGCGCTCGATAGCTGGGACGGGCAGGCCGATGTCTGGTTTCTCGATGGGTTTTCACCGGCGCTCAATCCCGATATGTGGGCCGAAGATGTGTTGCAGCGTATCGGTCAGCATACGGTATCCGGCGGGCGGGTGGCGACCTTTACGGTGGCGGGCGGCGTCCGGCGCGGGCTTGAGGCGGCAGGCTTTACGCCGCGCAAGGTGCCGGGCTTCGGCAAGAAACGCGAACAGCTTGAGGCCGTGTTTCACGGCGACCGCCCTGCCGAAGCGCCCTTACCGGCGCGGGTGGCGGTGATCGGGGCGGGGATTGCCGGTCTGTCGGTTGCTCATGCCCTGAGTGACAGAGGCATTGCGGCGGAGATATTCGACCCCTCAGGCCTTGGTGGCGGGGCGTCGGGCAATCGCGCCGGTCTGATGACGCCGCGCCTCGATGCCGGTGACGGGGCCATTAGCCACCTGTTTGCCGACGCCTTCTATTATGCGCGGGGCCTGTATCAGCGCCTGTGCCCTGAGGCTATAGTCTCATGCGGGGTGCGGCAGAAACCATCCGGCCCGCGCGATGAAGCCCGTTTTCACAAGATCGCGCAGCAGGCTGGTTTTGCCGCAGGCGACATGCAGGCCGATGCAGACGGGCTATGGATGGCGCAGGCGCTGGCGCTTGAGCCGCTAAGGCTGCTGAAGGCGCTGGCTGAGGGGCAGACCCTGATCAGCGACCGGATCAGGGCCATTGAGTGTTCCGGCAAGGAATGGCAGTTGCAGGGGGCGGCGGGGGCCTATGGGGGCTATGATCAGGTGTTTGTCACCTGTGGTGATGGTCTGTTCGACCTTGGAGGGGACCTGAGCCGGAAACTCGATCTCCGGCCGGTCAGGGGGCAGATCGAAACGGCGCAGGCGGCCACACGTCCGGCGCAGGCGACGGCCTGGGGCGGCTATTATGTACCCCTGCCGGACGGGTTTGTCTTTGGCTCGACGCACATACGCGGAGACAGGGGGCGCGATATCCGTCCCGATGAGCGACAGCGCAATATAGAGACATTATCTCAGGCCTTTCCGGCAGAGGCAGCGGCCCTGAAGGCAGAAGCGCTGAAGTCGCGGGCGTCGGTCAGGGTGACGACGCGCGACCATCTGCCGGTGATGGGGGCGGTAGGGGCGGGACTGTTTCTGCTCAGTGGTCTGGGGGCGCGTGGCTTCTGTCTGGGGCCGCTTCTGGGGCAGGCGCTGGTTTGTCAGGCGCTGGGGCTGGCCTCGCCCCTGAGCCGCAAGGCATTGGCCCTGATCCGTAGCGAGCGGTTTCATTCCGATCCGGCATAGTCATCAAATGGCCGGAATTGAGGCGTTTCTTTAAGACTGAGTATATTGTGAGTATCCGCAAAAAGGGCGTGAGTGATTATGCTGAAACAACGGATGAGAAAAACAGTCGCAGTCATGGCGCCGGTGGCGCTTCTGGCTCTGGGGCTGGGCTTCAGTCAGGCGCAATCGGCCCCTGAGCCGGAAAAGCCGCGTGAAATTCCCCAGTGTTTTCGCACCAGTGACATACGCGGCTTCGATAATGATGACCGCCGCAAGCTGATTGTCGAAACCTATAACGGCAATTTCTACGAGCTGGAGCTGATGGGCGGGTGCATGGATATCGACTATGCCCTGAAACTCGGTTTTCGCGGGCGTAACGGCTCGGATCGGGTTTGTGGCGGCTTCGATGCGGAAATCTTTTACCGCGAACAGGGCGGCGGGCGTCTGAACCGCTGTCAGGTGACCAATGTACGCCCCTTCACCCATGAAGAAAACGAAGCCCGCAAGATCGAATTTGGCCGCAAGAAACCTGACAAAGGATAAGACCCATGCGTTTGCCCTATATATCCTGCCTGATCGCCGGAGCCGCTGCGGCCCTGATGCTGGGGGGCTTTGCCGCCGATCAGAAAGCTGACACCAACAGCGATAATACACGCCTTGCGCCGCAGCAGTGCGTCAATGGCGGTAATAGCATGACCCGACGGGTGATCGACAAGCAGACCGTGCTGATCGAGGACGGCGGGCGGGCAGCCTTGCTGACCCTGACGTCACCGTGCAGCAATCTCGATGAGCTTGACAAGATCGGCTTTGAATTCAACGGATCGACGCAAATCTGTGACCGGCGGGACGTGAAAATCCTCTATTCACGTTTTACGGAACGGCCCGTTCACTGTCTGGTGTCGAAGATCACGCCCCTGACGCCGGAACAGGCAAAGGCCTATTGAGTTTCGGATAGGGGTGTCACGATGCGGAAAACCACGGGCGGCGTCATAGCCTGTGCAATGATGGGGGTGTCGCTGTTGGCGGTGGTGCCGTCATTGGCGCAAAACGAGGTAGCGGCCAAACCGCTCAGGGCCTGTGTCAACGGGTCGGGTGCGGAGACGCATGTGCTGAATGAAACCACCTTGCTGATCAGGGATCACGGTCGCAGCGCGGTGCTGATCGAGGTGGCGGGCTGTCGGCTCAATCCCTATGATCCGCTGATTTTCCGCTATCGCGGTACGACGCAGATTTGTGATCCGATCGATGCCGACATTTCCGTGCGCAGCCCGGGGGGCTTCCAAAGCCATTGTTTCGCTCAGTCAGTGACGCCGGTTTCTCCTGAGGAGGGCCTGCGTCTGTCGAAACAGGCCTTTGAAAACGCACGCAAATAGGGCGGTGTCCCTTAGAGCCTGTTCCGTTCAAAATGAATCGGAACAATGCTCTTATTTTTTGCTTTGACGCGCTTTTTAATCCGAAAAGGGCGTCACACTTTTCGGAAAGCGCTCTAACTCAGGTAATAGAGTGCGCAGGCATGGGGATTAAGGGCGATCGTCAGGGTGGTGTCGATGTCTCCCAAACTCTCGCCCGTCCACAGATTGCGGGCCTTGAGGCGCGTCGGCAGGTTCAGGGCCTTGAGGGGCTGGCTGATGGTCAGGGGCGCGTCTGAAATATTGAACAGGGCCACATAGTGCCCCCCGTCGTCGCGGGCTGTCCAGACGACGCCGGCGCCGTCATTGGAAACAGGGCGGTTGTCGCGGCTGTGCTGATTGAGGCGGATGACTTCAGGATGGGTGAGCAGGGACAGGGTGGCCGCATCGAGGTGACGCAGGTCGCCGCCCATGATCAGCGGTGAGCGGGCAATCGCCCACAGGGTCATCAGGGTTTGCTGTTCGTCGGGTGTGAAGCGCGTCTGGCGGTTACCCATGGCCAGCATCCCCAGAGGCAGCATGTCGGCATCGGGCCAGGCACCGGTCTTGCGGTAGGGATTCCAGTTTTCAAGGCGCTTGAACTGTTCGTGCAGCAGTTTCCATTCATCCCAGAAATCGTCGGAGATGCGCCACATCTGGGCGTGGTCGCGCACATGCGCCGCCCATTTCAGGTCGGTTTCGCCGGGGGACAGGCTGAGAATCATCGGGCGGCCGGACTGGTTCATGGCTTGACGGATGGCTTCGACCTCAGCCCAGTTGTTGCTATAGGGGCGGCTCAGGTCATCGACCTTGACGAAATCGACGCCCCATTCGGCAAACAGACTGAAGACCGAATTATAATAGGCCTGCGCGCCGTCTTTCGACATATCGACGCCGTACATATCCGTATTCCATGTGCAGGTCGAATTGGGGTTGGCAATTTCACGCGCGCGGACATCGGTGCCGAAAACCCTGAGGTTACGCGCATAGGCCAGACGCGGAATGCCGCGCATCAGATGGACGCCGAATTTCAGGCCAAGGCTGTGGACATGATCGGCTAAGGGCCTGAAGCCTGCGCCATTGGCCGAAGACGGGAAGCGGTTGGGCGCGGGCCACAGGCGGCCATATTCATCCATCGTCAGTTCGGCACCGGGGCGGTAATCATAGCCGGTGGCGTTCGGCTCATACCACTGAATGTCCACCGTAAACACGTCATAGCCGGACGGCAGCAGTTTGTCGGCCATGATGGCGGCGTTTTCTTTGGCCTGAGCTTCGGTGATGGTGGTGGCAAATGAATTCCAGCTGTTCCAGCCCATCGGAGGGGTAGGGGCCAGAGGAGCGGTTTCGGTCTCTTGCGACTGGGCGCGGACGGCGGTTGCCAGCAAGGGCAGGCTGCCTGCGCCGAACATCAGGGCGCGGCGGTCAAATTTCACGGACATAGGTTCAAGTTTCCCTGTGGTCTTGTTTTGTCTGAGTATTGATGGTTTGGGCGTCGCTGCCAACTGTTTTTATGCATGTGCCTGTGAAACGGTGAGCTTGTGTTTGAAATCCTATCAGGAACACCGAGTTTGTTTTCTGTGTGGTCGTTTGGTTTGCCGGTACATTTTCCGATAGCCCGGCTAAACCATATGCAGAAGGAAAAACCTTATCGGGCTGTGGGATAGGGTTGGGTTAAGTGAAATGGAATATAATATTATTAGCTGATTTGATTTGATTTTATAAATTTTCTTTCTATTTCGTACTATCGTTTATGTCCACTTTTGTGTGCGGTTGGATTGTGTTTTTTTGCAGGGTTTTTGACTATCATTTCTAAACTGAATCGGAAATTTATTGACAATAATTCAGTTATATAAAACTTATATGGTTGTCTTTTAGGTGGCGGTGACCCGCCGGTCTGATCCAGAGGAAAACGCCATGAGTGAGGCCCTTTCGTCCCTTTCGCAGTCCGGTTTGAGCGAAGCGGAGCGGCATATACTGAACGTCATATCCGAAATCCGCTTCGGGTCGGTGGCGGTGGTCATCCATGACTCACGCATCGTGCAGGTCGAAAAAAGCGAGAAGTTTCGCTTCGACAGCCAGAAAACTCAGGAATCCTAAGTTCAGTTTTTTCTTATTTCTTCGGTTCTTTGAACCGAAGCGTGCCTGATGGTGACCGGAAGACAGCTTCAGTCCCCTTGGGTGCGGTCAGTAGGCGCAATATAACAAGCCCATTCGCCCACCTGACGGAACCGGCGGCGGATAGCGAAATCACAGACATCCCAAGGAGATATATCGTGACCGCTTTCCGTCCTGCCCGTAAACGGGCCAAAACCGCCGTTCTGGCCCTGCTGGCCAGTGTGTCCTATGGCGCGATCCAGACCGTGCCGGCCTTTGCCGATGCCGCCGCCGATGCAGCAACGGATGCCCTTCTGGCCACGGCAGAGGCTGGTATAACCGAGGTCTATATTACCGCCCGCCGCCGATCGGAAAATATCCAGAAGGTACCGATTTCCGTTTCTGCCGTCAGTGGCGAACAACTGGAATCACAAGGCATCTATACTGTGGATCAGCTCACCCGCGCCCAGCCGAGCATTCAGCTTATCACCTCAAATCCGCGCAATACGGCCACGACCATTCGGGGGCTTGGGTCAACTATCGGTCTGACCAATGACGGCCTTGAACCGGGGGTCGGTATCTATGTTGATGATGTCTATTATGCGCGTCCCGGTTCGGCGGTGGTTGACCTGATTGATATTGAGCGTGTCGAGGTGCTGCGCGGCCCGCAAGGCACCCTGTTCGGCAAGAATACGACCGCCGGTGCGCTCAATATCACCACCCGCGCCCCGGGCTTTACCCCCGAAGGTCGGGTCGAGGCTTCGGTGGGGGACTATGGCTTTACGCAAGTTAAGGCGAGCTTTTCCGGCCCGCTGATTGCTAATCTGCTGGCGGGCCGTGTGTCTTTCGGCAGCACGAAGCGTGACGGATTTTTCAGGAATGTCACGACCCATTCGCGTCAGAATGACATAGACAGCCGCCTGTTCCGCGCGCAGTTGCTCTATACCCCTTCGGACAGGTTGAATGTGCGTCTGAGCTATGATTTTGCCTATCAGAATCCCGAAGCCAATACGCAGGCCTTTGTGCGTTATGGGCCGACCTTGCGTGCGGCCAATCGTCAGTTTCCCTATCTGGCGGACTATTTCAACTATGCGCCGCCTTCGACCAATCCCTATGACCGTCTGGTGGATGTCAATTCCCCGCTTCAGGCCCGTCAGGTTATCAATGGCCTGTCCGGAACGGTCAACCGGGATCTGGGCGGGGTGACCCTTACCTCTGTCTCGGCCTATAGGCACTGGGACTGGACGCCACAGAATGACCGTGACTATACGGCTCTGTCGATTCGCACCCTGTCGAACAATCCGTCGGTGCAGGCGCAATTTTCGCAGGAATTCCGTCTGGCCTCCAATGGCAACCGCCGTTTTGACTGGGTTATCGGGGCCTATTATTTCGATCAGAATGTGGAAACCAACGGCAGCGAAGGCTGGGGCGCGGACGGGGCGCACTGGCTGATCGGACAGACGACCGGTACTCCGGCGGTGGCGGTGCCGTCCAATCTGATCGACGGCTATCTGTCGAAAACCCATGTGATTTCGGAAACGAAATCCGCAGCCGTTTTTGGTCAGGTGGTATGGAATATTTCCGAACGTCTGCGGGCTACTCTGGGCCTGCGCTATACCCACGAAGACAAGTCAGGCGATTTCACGCAAACCGTCTCGGGCGGGCTTGAGACGACCGATCCGGCGCTTATCGCCGCCAGGAACGGCATTGCCCGTAATCAGGCCTACAGGGCCGAGGTGTCGGACGGCAGCCCGTCGGGGCTGATCAATATTGCCTATGATTTTACGCCCGATGTTCTGGGTTACGTCAACTATGCCAAGGGTTTCAAATCCGGCGGGATCAATGCCGCCGGTATTCCGACCGCCGCAGACGGTTCGCCGTCACTGGTCAATGCGGTCATTGATCCCGAAGAGGTCATCAGCATCGAGGCGGGACTGAAATCGCGGTTCTGGGACAGGCGGGCGACGGTCAATGTGGCGCTGTTTACCACCGACATTACGGATTATCAGGCCAATGTCGTCGATTCCGGCCCCGGTGCGCTGCGGGGCTATCTGGCCAATATCGAGAAGGTTGAGGTCAGGGGCGTGGAAATTGACGGGCGTTTGCGGGCCACGGACAATTTCAGCCTTTACGGCAATATCAGCTATACGGATGCCGTCTATGCGTCGTTTGCCAATGGCCCGGCACCGCTTGAGCTTCAGTCGTCGGGGACATCCATTACCGACCTGAGCGGCAAGGCCTTGCCCGGCGTATCGAAATGGGCCGGAGCGCTGGGTTGGGAATATGTGCATCCGCTATCCATCGCCACCGTGTCCGGTCATGGCTATTTCAGCGGTGACCTGTCTTACCGGTCAGACTGGAACTCCGACGCTTCGGTTTCTGAATATTCTGACATTGACGCCTCGACTCTGGTGAATCTGCGACTCGGTTTCCGTGCCGCCAGTGGTACGGATCTGTTCCTCTGGGTGCGCAACGCTTTTGATGAGGAATATCTGCAATTTACCAGCGTGCAGGCGGGCAATTCAGGGGCCATCTACGGGCAGCCGGGCGATCCGCGTACAGTCGGCCTTACCTTGCGTAAAGCCTTCTGAAACAGTCTCTGGGAAAGCGCCGGTGTGATGTCACACGGGCGCTTTTATTGTCCGTTGACCGGCAGGCCGGACATCAGCCAGCCACGGATACCGGCCCCCATATGGCTATTGACGTCCCGTCCGGCGGCACGGGCAAATTCGAGCGCATGGAGAGAACGCACGCCGGCGGCACACATAAAGACGATGTCCTTGTCATCGGCGGCGGGCAAGGCGTCAGGATTAAACATCGACAAAGGCAGGTTGATACTGCCTGCGATCGAGGCCTGCGCAAATTCTGCCGGTTCGCGTACGTCGATCAGGTGAATCCGGCCTGCCGAAAGGGCGTCGGCGACCTCTGCGGGGCTGAGATTGCGAATGGTCTGTGACATGAGCGGGGCCTTAAAACAAAAGGGAAACCAGAGGGCGGTTTAAAACCATCCCCGCCTGTGGTCAACCAAGTGTGTCGCCATAAATTCCATTGGCGTCAGAATCATGCCAAGGCTGGCCTCAGACCGGTTAAAACAAATCATTAACCATAATTTGCCAGTATAGCCTCAGGGGCCTGACGGGCATTAAGGTTTGTTTAAATCTTTGGTCTAAGCTGCTTCTGAAATCAGTCGTTAGGGCGTAGTCGAATACAGTTATGGCCAAGGATAAAAAGCCGAAAGACGAGACGGAGCCGCCTGTGGACGGTGCGGACGGTGAAGCAGCGCCAGCCAAAAAGAAACTGCCGATCCTGATCATCGCCATTGCGGCGGGGGTTCTGGTGCTGGGCGGCGGCGGGGCGGCGGCCTTTTTCCTGATGAAGCCGAAACCGGCGGCCGAAGGTGAGGCGCACAAGCCTGAGAAAAAGCCTGAGAAAAAGAAGGCAGAGGGCGGACATGGCGGCGGCGGGGCGGCGGTTGATCCGAAAACCCAGCCGGTGATTACGCCGGGGCCGGACGGGGTGACCTATGTGACCTTGCCGGACATTCTGTCCAACATGC
>Ga0222423_1000636_pt1 | contig 21569 bp, 17 predicted proteins | sample 3A0metagenome_FD_182472 | JGI IMG/M metagenome (GOLD analysis project Ga0222423, IMG submission 182472) | Enriched microbial communities from leaf-cutter ant dump, University of Wisconsin, Madison, United States - 3A0 (version 2) | ecosystem: Environmental > Terrestrial > Nest > Insects nest >...
GCTGAAAAAGGGGCTGGCGCTGGATGAAGACAATCCCGACCTTCTGAACTTCCTCGGCTATGGCTGGATCGAGCGCAACCAGAACCTCGATGAGGCCCTGGCTATGGTGCAGCGCGCCCTGATCCGCCGTCCCGATTCGGGGGCAATCATGGATTCGGTCGGCTGGGGCTATTTCCGTAAGGGCGACTACCCTCAGGCGCTGGAATGGACGGAAAAGGCCATTGCCCTCGAACCGGCGGACCCTGAGGTCAATGAGCATCTGGGGGATGTCTATCAGGCGATGGGCCGTCATATCGAGGCCCGCTATCAGTGGGCGCGCGTCCTGACGCTCGATGCCGATGACACACAAAAGGCCCGCGCACAAAAGAAGCTGGAGGCGGCCGACGCCGTGCCGTCTGCCGTAACCGCCAGAGCCAGATAAACCGATGCAGGTGCGCGCTGGTGCCAAGGTCAATCTCTGTCTGCATGTCGGGGCGCCGGATGCACGCGGCTATCATCCGCTGCAAAGTCTGGTGGCCTTTGCCGATATGGGCGACGACCTGCGCCTGACCTCAGGGACGGGGGCGGCGCGTCTGACGATTGACGGGCCGTTTGCGCAGGGTCTGGCGGCGGATGACAGCAATCTGATTCTCAAGGCCCTGCGCCGTTTCGAGGCCGAAACCGGTGTGCCGGTTCCGGTCGATATTCACCTGACCAAGGCCCTGCCTCTGGCGGCGGGAGTCGGGGGCGGCAGCGCCGACGCAGGCGCGGTCTTGCGCGGTCTGAGGGCGCTTTATGCCCCGGACATGGATGAGGCCACCCTTGAGGCCATAGCCGCCTCCACGGGGGCGGACGGGGTCATGTGCCTGTGGTCGAAACCGGCGGTGGCCGAGGGTTATGGCGAAAAACTGACTTTCGTGAGCCTGCCGTCTCTGGCCTGCGTGCTGATCAATCCACGGGTGCCGTCACCGACGGCGGAAGTCTATGCGGCCTATGACCGTCAGGGCCGGTTTCCGCCCTTTGCGCCAGTTTTTACGCCGGATATGGGCCGCGATCCGGCACGGCTGATGACGTTTCTGCGGGCGGCGCGCAATGATCTGGAGGCTCCGGCCATTGCCCTCAATCCGGTGATCGGTGAGGTGCTGCAAAGCCTCAGGGCGCAGCCCCTGACGCAACTGGCGCGGCTGTCGGGATCGGGGGCGACCTGTTTTGCCCTGTGTACGACGGATGAGGCGGCCCGTGCGCTGGCGCAATCGCTTGCGGCCCTGTGGCCGCAAGCATGGATCAGGGCCTGCCGGTTAGGTTAGCTAAACACGAAAAGCGCGGCCTTCCCGAAAGAAAACCGCGCCAGAAGCGTTTTGCTCACCCGAAAGACGAATTAGTCTTTTTTCGGGGTGATGACCTGACGGCCCTTATAGATGCCGGTCTTGAGGTCAACATGGTGCGGACGGCGCAGCTCGCCCGTGTCCTTGTCCTCAACGAACGAGTTGGCACCGAGCGCATGGTGCGAACGACGCATGTTGCGCCGCGAAGGCGATACTTTCCGCTTAGGTACGGCCATTTTCGTCTCTCTTATTCTTCAAATCGCCGAAAGCTTTTTTGAGTATGCTCTCAGGCACGCAAATCATGTCGGGCGGAAAACCGTCCGGAAGGCGGGCCTTATGCCTCAAGCCCGTGCGTATATCAAGGGGCAATCGGCCCGAGGGATGAAAAAACACACCCTTCCGGCGGTGGCTGTAAGGTGATGCGCCCCAATGCCGCCTTATTTCATTCAGCCAATGTTCAGTTTCAAAGTTGTTACATGGCACCATAGCGTAATTTCCGCCCAAAGGGGTAGTGCCATGCAAATGAAATCCTTTCTCTCCCGCCATATGCCCAAGGCCCTGATGGGGTTGGGTCTGGCCTTTATCGTCAGCCTGCCGGCCGCCGCCAGCGCGCAGGGCTATGACGGCTATTGTTATCAGAAAAAATCGAACGCCACCGCCACAGGGGCCATACTGGGCGCGGTCGTCGGCGGGGTCATCGGCAATGAATCCTCGCACCGCTATGATCGCGGCGGCAATACGGTCGCCGGTGCGGCAGTCGGGGCCGCCGTCGGTGGTCTGGCCGGTAATGCCAGCGTCAGCTGCTATGAGGATCGCTATTACAGCTATGATGCCGGTTATTATGCTCCGCCCCCGCCGCCGCGCGGCTATGTGACCGTCTATTACAACCAGCGTCCCAGCTACGGTTACCGCAGCGTCTATCGTGAACGCTATTACGGGCGCTATGCCCCGCCGGTCGTCCATCATTACTATAATAACGGACGCCGCGACCATTATGATCACCGCAGGCCCGCGCCGCGTCCCCACGGCCATCCTGACAACCGCCGCCGTTACGACCGGCGCTGATGAAACCAAAGCCTCCGGCATCTGCCGGAGGCTTTGGTTTATTCGCTGATTGTCTTCAGAAGCTCTGTCGCGCCTTCATGGCCCTGTTCGGCGGCTCTGGTCAGCCACTCTATGGCCAAAGTCCTGTCTTCCTCTACGCCTTCGCCCTTATAGTAGCTGATGCCGAGATTATATTGCGCGGCCATATGCCCCTGTTCGGCGGCCTGCTTGTACCAGAAGGCGGCGGCGCGGTGATCGACCGGCGTGCCTTCGCCATTGTCGTACAGCACCCCCAGACTATATTGCCCCTTATCATCCCCGGCATAGGCCGATTGCAGATACCACTGAAAGGCCTTGGCCTTGTCAACCCTGATACCGTCGCCATTGTCATACATCAGGGCCAGATTGAAGGATGCCCACTGATTACCGGCAAGCGCCGCCTTTTCATACCACAGGGCGGCCTTGGGTTTGTCCACCTCTACCCCCTGGCCTTCGTCATACATATAGCCGATGCGGAACTGGGCCTTGGGTTCGCCCTGCTCGGCAGCCATGAGGAACCATTTAAAGGCCTTGGGATAGTCCTGCGGGAGGCCTGAATCCTCGACATAATAGAGTTTGGCCAGATTGAACCGGGCATTGGCATGGCCCTGAAGGGCAGCCTTTTCGTAAAAGACGAGGGCCTGTTGCGGGTCTTTGGCTATGCCCTGACCCTGCTCGTAGCTGATGGCCAGATTGTATTGCGCCTTGGGGTGGCCCTGAGCGGCGGCCTGTCTGTACCAGCCGACGGCGGCGGTTTCGTCTGTTTCCACGCCATAGCCGAAATCATAGCTTATGGCGGTCATGTACTGGGCTTCGGCATCGCCCTGACGCGCCAGATCGAGATAGAGGGGGAAAGCGGTGTCGTAGTCACCGGCCTCAAAGGCCTGTTCGGCCTGAGCCAGAACGGCAGCAGGGTCAGTGTCCTGAGCGCTTGCCGGAGAGATAGCCGGTGCAGAGGCCCATGCCAGAGGCGCCGTCAGGACACAGCCTATCAGGGCCGAAGCCGTAAGAAGGGGGCGAACGGGGAAAATCATGTAAACCGTCAGATATGGGGGTTAAGAAATACCCGCTTTATATCACGGGCAGGGCGGGGCTGACTATGAAAAAACCCCTGACGGGCAGGCCGTCAGGGGTGTGTTTCCGGTTTGGCTTATCCCGCCTCAGACCTTGGCGCGGATGGCCGCCTGAGCTGCCGCCAGACGGGCCACCGGTACGCGGTAGGGCGAGCAGGAGACATAATCCAGACCGACCGACTGACAGAAGCTGATCGAGGCCGGATCGCCGCCATGTTCGCCGCAGATGCCGAGCTTGATGTCGGCACGCGTGGCGCGGCCTTTAGTGGTGGCAATGCGGATCAGTTCACCGACGCCATCGGGATCGAGCGAGACGAAGGGGTCTTTTTCGTAGATACCCTTTTCGATGTACGGGTTGAGGAAGCGGCCCGAATCGTCACGGCTGATGCCATAGGTGGTCTGGGTCAGGTCGTTGGTGCCAAACGAGAAGAACTCGGCCGTTTCCGCCAGCCGGTCGGCCAGCAGGGCCGCGCGCGGCAGCTCGATCATGGTGCCGACCTTATAGTCAACCTGTGCGCCACGACGTTCCAGAACGACATCGGCCACGCGGCGGGTCAAGGCCACCAGACTGGCCATTTCCTCACGCGTGCCCACCAGCGGGTGCATGATGTCGGGACGCGGGTTCAGGCCGTCGCTACGGACATCGGCGGCGGCTTCAAAAATGGCCTCGACCTGCATCTCGTAGATTTCGGGGAAGGTGATCCCCAGACGGCAGCCGCGCCAGCCCAGCATCGGATTGGTTTCCGACAACTCCCTGACGCGCCTGGACAGCTTGTCTTCGGAGACTTCGAGGGCTTCGGCCACGGCCTTGATGTCGTCGGCGGTGTGCGGCAGGAACTCATGCAGCGGCGGATCGAGCAGGCGGATGGTCACCGGCAGGCCGTCCATAATGCGGAACAGCTCGGCAAAGTCGGCCTTCTGATGCGGCAGCAGCCTGGCCAGCGCCTTGCGGCGACCGGCTTCGTCATCGGCCAGAATCATCTCACGCACGGCGGTGATGCGTTCCTCGTCGAAGAACATATGTTCGGTGCGGCACAGCCCGATACCTTCGGCGCCAAAGCCTGCGGCAGTGCGGGCATCGTTGGGGGTTTCGGCATTGGTCAGCACCTTCAGGGTGCGGAACTCATCGGCCCACTGCATGATCTGATGGAAATCGTCGGAAAATTCCGGCTCGATCATGCGCACCGAACCTCTGAAGATTTCACCGGTCGAACCGTCGAGCGTGATCAGGTCGCCGTGGCGATAGGTTTCGCCGCGCGCGCTAAACTCACCGCGTTCGATGGAGATGGTCAGCTCACCGGCACCGGAGACGCACGGACGCCCCATGCCGCGTGCCACGACCGCCGCGTGTGAGGTCATGCCGCCGCGTGCGGTGACAATGGCCTTGGCGGCGTGCATCCCGTGGATGTCTTCGGGGGAGGTTTCATCGCGCACCAGAATGACATCTTCGCCCGCAGCGGCCAGACGCACGGCATCATCGGCGGTGAAAACGATCTTACCGGCTGCGGCCCCCGGAGAGGCGGGCAGGCCGCGCGCGATCAGGGTGCGGTCGGCCTTGGGGTCGAGCATCGGGTGCAGAAGCTGATCGAGGCTTGAGGGATCAAGGCGCAATAGGGCTTCTTCGGGGCTGATCAGGCCTTCGCGCGCCATATCGACGGCGATTTTCAGTGCGGCGCGCGAGGTGCGCTTGGCGTTGCGCGTCTGAAGCATGAACAGCTTGCCCTGTTCGACGGTAAATTCCACGTCCTGTACGTCGCGGTAATGTTTTTCCAGCGTTTCCACCGTGTCGCGGAACTGGGCAAAGACGTCGGGCAGGGCTTCTTCCATCGAGGGGTTACGCTCGCCCATTTCCTCACGCGCCTTTTGCGTCAGGGTTTGCGGGGTGCGGATACCGGCCACTACGTCTTCGCCCTGGGCATTGAGCAGGAACTCGCCATACAGGGCCGGATCACCGGTCGAGGGGTTGCGTGTAAAGGCCACGCCCGTCGCCGAGGTGTCGCCCATATTGCCGAAGACCATCGACTGAATATTGACGGCGGTGCCCCAGTCTTCGGGGATGTCGTGCATCTTGCGATAGAACTTGGCGCGGTCATTCATCCATGAACCGAACACGGCCTTAACGGCGCCCCAGAGCTGATCCTTGGGGTCTTGCGGGAAGTCGTGGCCCAACTCCTGCTTTACCAGCGCCTTATAGTCAGCAATGACCCGTTCCCAGTCCTTTGCCGGAATGTCGGTGTCGATGCTGACGCCCAGACGGTCCTTGTGGTCATCGAGGATGTCCTCAAAGGCATGGTGCTTCACATCCAACACGACGTTCGAGTACATGGTGATAAAGCGGCGGTAGCAATCGAGCGCAAAGCGGCGGTCACCGGTCAGACGGGCCAGGCCCTCGACCGTGGCATCGTTCAGACCGAGATTCAGAACCGTGTCCATCATGCCGGGCATGGAGGCGCGCGCACCTGAGCGCACCGACACCAGAAGCGGATTTTCCACCTGACCGAAGCCCTTGCCGGTGGTGGCCTCAAGGTCGCGCAGGGCCGTTTCGACCTCGGCGCTCAGGCCGTCGGGCAGGGTCTGCTGATTCTGGTAATAGTGGACGCAGGCCTCGGTGGTGATGGTGAAGCCCGCCGGCACCGGCAGGCCCAGTGCCGACATCTCGGCCAGATTGGCCCCCTTACCGCCCAGCAGATTTTTCATGCTGGCATCGCCATCGGCTTTTCCGGCTTTAAACGCGTAAACCCAGTGTTTGGACATGGAAAACTATCCCTCTTTCCTTTTCCCGAAACCTGTCTGATATCTGATCAATTCAGGCGGTATTTGTATGATTATATTGTTTTTTCAGACTTTTTCAGACTGATGTGCTGTTGTTATACGCAAAATGCGCTCTGGTCTGAATAGCTTATTGTAAAAAATTGTGTGTGGTGGCTGTGGTTTTTGCTGCATCGCAATATTTATGACCGGATTCCGGCGCGATGCCAATCACAAGCCCTTGAGGGGAAAATAAAAAATGACATAAAAAAAGCGCGGAAGCCTGAACTTCCGCGCCGGTTGGGTTTCCTAAACCAGTTTTGACAGGTCGCCGATGACCCCGAACAGGGCCTTGAGCGCCCCCAGCAGTTTCAGCCGGTTGTCCCTGACGTCGGCGTCTTCGGCATTGACCAGCACCCCGTCAAGGAAGGCATCGATGGCCGGTCGTAGGGCGGCCAGTTGCGACAGGGCCGCCGCATAGTTTTCTTCGGAAACGAAGGTTTGCACCGCCGGCTGGGTGACCGTCAGAAGACGGATCAGCTCGCTTTCGACCTCAGGGGCATTTTCCAGTGTTTTCGGCGCACCTTCGGGCAGGGGGCCTTTCTTCGCCTCGGCCGTGAGGATGTTGTTCAGGCGCGTAAAGCCTGCCTGAAGGTTGACGCCGTCGGGGCCATCCAGCACGGTTTCAAGGGCGTTGATGCGGGCCACGATGCGCAATATGTCGGTATCGGCAATGGCGAAACCGGCTTCGATGGCGTCAAAGCGCACGCCTTCGTCCTTGAGCATGACCTTGAGGCGGTCGGCGAAAAAGGCGCTGAATTCCGCGCTGACGGTCTTGTAGTCGCGGAAGGTCAGGAGGGCGTTTTCGACCGGATTATGGTTTTCGACATGCTCAAAAGTAATGTCGAGATCGTGGTCGCGGTCGGTTTCCAGCACATAGACGGCGCTTTCGAGCAGGCCCTGACGGAAATCGCGCAGATAGTTGTCATAGGTCGTCGAGCCGTTGTGGTTCCAGCGCGGGCCAGCCGAACCGCGCCAGTTTTCCGTATCGACATAGACGGCGCGCTTCGGCCCGGCATAGTTCAGCAGGCTGTGATACCAGCTTTCGAGCAGTTCATTGAGCGACAGGCGCACCGTATTGTCACGCAGGATCCGCAGAACCCCTAAGGCGGCACGGCGCAGGGCATAGGGGTCTTTGGAACCGGTCGGCTTTTCGTCAATAGCGAAAAAGGCCGTCAGGGTGTCGATCTTGTCCGCCAGAGCTACGGCCACCGATACCGCGCCTTCGGGCAGGGAATCGGAGGGGCCTTGCGGCCTGTAGTGGTCGCGCAGGGCATCGGCGATGTCGCGCGGCATTTTCGCCGCCTCGGCATAGTAACCGCCCATAACCCCCTGAAGTTCGGGGAATTCCCCGACCATGTGTGACGCCAGATCGGCCTTGGACAGGCGCGCCGCATCGGTGGTCATGCTGACATCGGCGCGGACGAAGGGCGCGATCTTTTGCGCCAGCGCAACAATGCGCTCGACCCGCTGGGCCATGGTCCCCAGTTTGGCGTGGAAGGTGACGCCCTTCAGTTTTGCGTTCCAGGCGTCGAAATTTCCGGCGCGGTTATCTTCCGACCAGAAGAAGACGGCATCCGACAGGCGGGCCGACAACACCTTGGCATTGCCGCGCTTGATTTCCGCGCCCTTGTCCGAGGCCTTGAGGTTGGAGACGACGACGAATTTGGCCGCCATCCTGCCGGTCGTTAAATCACGCACGGCAAAATATTTCTGGTGCGTGCGCATGGAGGTGCGGATCACTTCCGGCGGCAGGCTGAGGAATTTTTCGTCCATATCCCCCAGAAGCGGCACCGGCCATTCGTTCAGGCCCGCCACTTCCTCCAGCAGGCCGTGATCCTCGATGAGGGCGCAACCGGCGGCGGCGCAGACCTCATTGGCCTTGTCAAGAATGATCGACTGACGCTCAAGGTGGTCGAGAATGACGAAATGTTCTTTCAGGCCCTTTTTGTAGGTGGCGAAATCGTTGACGGCGAAGGGTTCGCCCGTGCCGAGGAAGCGGTGGCCTTCGGTGAGATTGCCCGCCGTTACCCCGCCGATCTCAAGCGGCAGTACCTGTCCGTCGAACAGGAAAATGATACGCTTCAGCGGTCGCACCCAGCGGAAGGACGAGGTGCCCGAGCGCATGGATTTCGGCCAGGGGAAGCTGAGGATCACGTCCTTCAGTATGTCGGGCAGGGCGTCGGCGGTTTTCTTGGCCGGTTTTTCGATGCGGGCGATAAATACACCGTTTTCGATCACCAGTTGCTCACGGCTCAGGCCGACCTTGCGCAAAAAGCCTTCGAGGGCCTGAGGCGGGGCCGATTCCTTTGGTCCCTTGACCTCCTCAAGCACGGCGGGCTGCTCCAGCGGCAGGCCTTCGGCGTGCAGGGTCAGGCGGCGCGGGCTGACATAGGCCTTGAGGCTCTGATAGCCGATGCCCTGCGCCTTGAGGCGGGCGTCGAACAGGCGTTCAAGGTCGCGCGCGGCCCCAAGCTGCATACGGGCAGGGATTTCTTCGGAGAAAAGTTCGATAAGGAGTTGGGTCATCTGGATTAACGCGCCTCTTCCTGAGCGGCCCACGACTTTTGTTCGTCTGAACGGGCTTCTTGCGAAGCCCATGACTTTTGTTCGTCTGAACGGGCTTCTTGCGAAGCCCATTCGAGGGCGCAGGCCTTACACAGGTCACGGATACGGCCGATATAGGATTGGCGCTCGGCCACGGCGATGGCGCCTCTGGCATCCATCAGGTTGAACAGGTGCGAAGCCTTCAGCACATGGTCATAGGCCGGCAGCACCAGCTTGTAGCCCAAGCTGTTTTCCGTGTTCAGGATACGGGTGACGTTGCGTTCCATGTCCTCGAACTGGCGTTTCAGAGTCTCGACGTCCGAAGCCTCGAAATTGAAGGCCGAAAACTGGCGTTCCTGTTCCTTGAAGACATCGCCATAGGTCGCGCCGTCATTGTTGAATTTCAGGTCATAGACGTTATCGACATTTTGCAGATACATGGCCAGACGCTCAAGGCCATAGGTCAGTTCGCCCGACACCACATCGACCTCGATGCCGCCGACGCCCTGAAAATAGGTGAACTGCGTGACTTCCATACCGTCACACCACACTTCCCAGCCAAGCCCCCAGGCCCCGACTGTCGGATTTTCCCAGTCATCCTCGACGAAGCGGATGTCATGCACCCGCGTATCCAGACCGATGGCCTCAAGCGACCCCAGATAAAGCTGTTGCAGGTTGTCGGGGTTCGGCTTCAGGATCACCTGATACTGGTAATAGTGTTGCAGGCGGTTGGGATTTTCCCCGTAACGGCCATCGACCGGACGGCGTGACGGCTGCACATAGGCGGCCTTCCACGGCTTTTTGCCCAGCGCCCGGAGGACGGTCGCCGGATGCAGGGTGCCTGCGCCGACTTCGACATCATAGGGTTGCAGGATGACGCAGCCTTGCTGGCTCCAGTAGTGATGCAGGGTCAGGATCAGATCCTGAAAAGACAAGGGGGCAGAGGTCGCTTTGGCCATGAGTATGCACACGCAGTTATAATTGCGCGCGAACATAAAGGGGCGGGCAGGGGCAGGCAAGCGGCCTTTGTAAAGAAAAGACGGAAAGCCCCTGTTTGCTTCTGGCCCTGTTCGCTTCTGGCCCTGTATCATGGGAGGCGGCTTCACAAAAAATGTGTGGGGTCGCTGTGACGCAAAAGCGGATTCAGACCATTCGGGAATGAAATGTGGCCGGATTAAGGAAAAACGCCTTTAGTTTCAAACGTAACGTAGCTGTGATGAGGCGTGAATAGGCAGGACGGGCGCCTTTCCCTATGGTGACGATGCGGATTTAGAATCGGTTAAGCATTCTTGATGCGCGGTTCATCACAGACCAGGAGGAGGGTATAATATGCGTGACGATTTCGAGACGACCGCTGAGGTCACCGATACGCCCGATACGATAACGGCTTCCCATCCGGTTTCGGAACCCACAGACGGGGAGGTTGCCTATACGCCGTTTGCAGCCATGCCGCTGCTGGATTCCTTGCGCGCCAGCGATTGACCCTGTTCGGGTAATTTAGTTTCTTTAGAGCGTTTTCCGAAAAGTGTGACGTATTTTTCGGATTCAAAAGCGCGTTAAAACAAAAAATGAGAGCGTTGTTCCGATTCATCGTGAACGGAACAGGCTCTAAAAGCCTTCGGTCATGCCGGAGGCTTTTTTGCGGTCGTCACATGCCTGTCGTGCTGAGGGGATAGAGGGGGCGAAACAGATGAGGTGTGGTATGCGCAAGATAATCGGCTGGCTGGGGTTTGTAGCAATGGCAGGGCTTTCGGCCTGCGCCAGCTTGCCGGAAATTCCGGCCGTACCGCAGGCGGCGGTGGCATCGGCACAGGCTGAAACCCCTGCGCCGCTTATCCTCATTTCCATCGACGGTTTTCGTCCCGACTATCTGACACGCGGTCTGACGCCGAACCTCAATGCGTTGGGGCAAACGGGCGTGAGCGCGGCCATGCGCCCGTCCTTCCCCAGTGTCACCTTTCCCAATCACTATACGCTGGTGACGGGACTGAGGCCTGACCATCACGGCATTATCGCCAACACCATGTATGATCCGCGCCGCCCCGATCAGCGCTTTTCCCTGTCCAATGCGCAGGCGGTAACCGACCGCTTCTGGTGGGATGACGGCCTGCCGTTCTGGGTCAGCGCCGAACAGGCAGGCCTTAAAACCGGCACCATGTTCTGGCCCGGTTCGGAGGCCGATATCCATGGCGTGCGACCGTCCTATTATATGAAGTTCAATCAGAAACTGTCCGGCAATGCGCGGGTCGATCAGGTGCTGGGCTGGATCGATCTGCCTGAGGCGGAGCGGCCCACGGCCCTGACCCTCTATTTCGATGCGGTCGATACGGCGGGGCATCATCACGGGCCGGATTCGGATCAGGTCAATGAAGCCATTACCAGCGTCGATCAGTCCATAGGCTATCTGATGGCCGGGCTTGAGGCGCGCGGCCTGAAGGGCAGGGTCAATATTATTGTCGTCTCCGATCACGGCATGTCGCCGACCTCGGCGGAGCGCGGAGTGTTCCTTGATGAAGTGGTGCCCGCAGACAGCTATCGTTATGTGTCTCTGGGGCCGGTGGCCCTGCTCAATGCCGTCGCCGGACGCGATGCCGAGGTGGCGGCCGGTCTGCTGAAAGACCATGACCATATGCAGTGCTGGCGCAAGGGGGAATTGCCCGAAAGGCTGCATTTCGGCACCCATATGCGTGTGCCTGAGTTTGTCTGTATGGCCGAAGCCCGCTGGCTGATCGCGCAAAACCGCACCAAAGGTGTTGGCTATACCGGCGGGGCGCATGGCTATGATCCCGAAAGCCCCGACATGGCTTCGACCTTCATCGCCACGGGGCCGGATATCCGGCAGGGCGTGACCCTTGCGCCGTTCGACAATGTCGATGTCTATCCGCTGATCATGCGCCTTCTGCACCTGACGCCGGCGCCGAATGACGGTAGCCTGACGTCGCTGGAGCCGGTTCTGGTCGCGCCGTAAGGGCACTCAGACGGATCAGGCCCTTTTTCACCACAGGTGGCAAGAGGCTGTGTTTCCAGAGGGTCGGGTCTTCAAAGCCCCGTAACGCCTTCAGATGCCGCACCGCCTGCCGGTTCAGTCCGGCGGCGGACAGGGCCAGAACCAGCCAGCCCTCTGCCAGACGTCTTTCCGCAGGCTCCTGACCGCTGGCCGCTAACAGGCGATCGGACAGGGTGAGCAGTTCGGTTTTAACCTCAGGGCTGAAAACGGCGCAGCCCTCGGACAGGTGGTGTTCATAACAGGCCCGTGCCACCAGTGCCGCATGACAGGGCGTGTCGGCACCAAGACGGGCGCGGGCCAGACGGAATATGGCCTCAGGCCCTGCGCCGCTGGCCGCGTGGGCCAGCATCAGGTTCATATAGCCGGACAGGGGCACATGGTGCGCTTCTTGTAAATGCGCCTCGGCTATGGCCTGCTGTGCCTTATCGAACGGGTTGATGTGCGTGGCCATAAGAAACGCCGCTGCCAGACCGTTACGCGGATCGGTTTTCAGCGCTTCGCCCAGCAGTTCCGCCGCTATGTTCAGGTGATAATAACGGGTTTCGATCCGGCTTTCGTGCGTGAAGTCCGCCTGCCCCATATCCCTGTGCCGGCCAGAAATGCCATAGCGCAAACCGCCGCACAGTATCAGACCGGTCACGTCCCTGCGGTTGTCTATGGCCGACGCCAGAGGCGTATCCGGCGGACATTTTTCCCCACACAGCTTGATCAGTTCATAGGCGGTTTCCGCTGTGGCCGCGGTCACAAACGTCTTTAATGGCCCCCAATCCGCCTGACGGATAAGGGCCAGAGCCTGTTTCGCCTTCATTGCTCCCCCTGACGGCTTCCTGTCGTTCCCTGTCTTTTCACCGGTTATCTCCGGTATTATGCCTTGATATGGCCATCAAAGATTTTAAATTATGATGAACGGATAAACCTGCCCCGAGCCTCAGACGAGATGCTGTCCATGACCCTGAAATCCCTGTGTATGGTCTCTGCACTGGCCCTTGTGGCCGCCTGTTCACCCGACAAGGGCGTGTCGCAGGATCAGTATCAGGGGCAGGGGTTCCACGAAGCGCCTGCGCCTGCTGACCGGCGGGTGCCCGGTGATGCCGCCGGAATGAAGGCCTCCTTTTCGCCGGTGGTGAAACAGGCGGCCCCCGCCGTGGTCAATGTCTATGCCCGCCGTGTCACCCGTCAGCAGGTCGATCCGTTCTGGAGCCTGTTCGGTGGCGGGCAGCCGCAAAGCCGCGTTGAGCAGTCACTGGGTTCAGGGGTCATTGTCCGCCCTGACGGTATTATCGTCACCAACAACCATGTGGTCGAGGGCGGGCAGGAGTTCATGGTCGTGCTGAATGACCGGCGGGAATTTTCCGCCAGGGTGCTTCTGGCGGATGAACGCACCGATCTGGCCATTCTCAGGCTCGAAACCAATGGCGAGAAGTTTCCGGTGCTGAACCTCGATGACGGGCGTGACCTTGAGGTCGGGGATCTGGTGCTGGCGATCGGTAACCCCTTTGGCGTCGGTCAGACCGTGACCAATGGCATCGTATCGGCGGTGGACCGCGTCGGCGCAGGCGACGGCGCTTTCATTCAGACCGATGCCGCCATCAATCCCGGCAATTCCGGCGGGGCGCTGGTGGATATGGACGGCGACCTGATCGGTATCAACAGCTTTATACTGTCGCGTTCCGGTTCGTCGGCCGGAGTAGGTTTTGCCATCCCTTCCGCCGTGGTGCGGCGGGCGGTGGATACGGCGCTTGGGGGGCAATCGACGCTGGTGCGGCCCTGGCTGGGAGCCAAGGGCGATGCCGTGACCTCTGAGATTGCCCGCTCTCTGGGGTTGTCGCGGCCCGACGGGGTGCTGGTGTCCGATGTCTATCCCAACGGGCCTGCCGACAAGGCGGGGCTGAAAACCGGCGATGTCGTCCTGACCGTCAACGGCGAGGCGGTCAATGACCCGCAGACCCTGAATTACCGCATCAGCCTGCTGAACCCCAATGACGAGGCGGCTCTGTCGATTGTGCGCAGTGGCAAGATTGCCGCCCTGACGGCACGGGTCGCCGCGCCTGCGGCGACGCCCGCAAAGGATCAGCGCGAACTGAAGGGCAATTTCCCGCTCAATGGGGCCACCGTGGTCAATCTGTCTCCGGCACTGGCGGAAGAAATCGGCATCGATCCGTTTTCGGCCCCCAAAGGCGTGATGATCTACAGCCTGTCGGGACGTACCTATGCCGCCGCTGCGGGCTTCCGCCCCGGCGATCTGGTGCGCGAGATCAACGGGCAGGCCATCAATACCACGGCCCAGCTTGAAACCTTGCTCAAGGCCGGTGCCCAGCGCTGGAACATCACCATCATCCGTAGCGGGCGTACTATTGCCGCCCAGTTTTAGGAACGGTTTCTAAAGGGTCGTTTTCTGGTCTGCAAAGATGCGGTTCCGGCCCCTTTTGATTGCCATAACCGGTGGAAGTGTTCTATAGATGTTCGCATGTCCGATCTGTTTCAGTCCGCCGGTTTAACCCCAAAACTTCAGCCCGAAGGTTTCAGGCCTCTGGCTGAGCGCCTGCGTCCGCAAAGCCTGTCCGAAATTGTCGGGCAGGACCATTTGCTGGGCGAGGGCGGGGCCATTGCGCGGGCCGTGGAACGTGGCTTCTTGCCGTCTCTGATCCTTTGGGGGCCGCCGGGGGTGGGTAAGACGACGATTGCGCGCCTTCTGGCCGCCAGTGTCGGCTATGAGTTTCAGCAGATTTCGGCGGTGTTTTCCGGTGTCGCCGATCTGAAAAAAGCCTTTGAAGCGGCGCAGATGCGCAAAAATCAGGGCGTGCGGTCGGTGTTGTTCGTCGATGAAATCCACCGCTTTAACCGCGCCCAGCAGGACAGTTTCCTGCCCTATGTCGAGGCCGGTGTGGTGACACTGATCGGGGCGACAACGGAAAATCCTTCTTTTGAGCTGAATGGCGCGCTGTTGTCGCGGTGTCAGGTGTTTGTGCTGAAGCGGCTGGATGAGGCGGCGCAGGACAAGCTGATTGCCCGCGCTGAAGCCCATTTCGGCCATGCCCTGCCGCTCGATGACGGGGCACGGGAAACGCTGAAGGGCCTGAGTGACGGGGATGGGCGGTATCTTCTGACCCTGATCGAATCGCTTGAGGCCATGGGGTTTGAGGCCCCGCTGAACAGCGAAGCCCTGTTGCAGAATCTGCAAAAACGCCGCCCCAACTACGATAAGGATCGGGAAGGGCATTATAATCTGATCTCGGCCCTGCATAAGTCGGTGCGTGGCTCCGATCCCGATGCGGCGCTGTACTGGCTGGCGCGGATGTTACAGGGCGGCGAAGACCCGTTATATATTGCGCGGCGGTTGCAGCGTATGGCCTCCGAAGATATTGGCGCGGCTGATCCCCTGTCCTTGCTGATCACCAATGCGGCGCGGGAAACATACGAAGTGTTAGGCTCGCCCGAAGGGGAACTGGCGCTGGCTCAGGCGGTCGTCCACATGGCGGCGGCTCCGAAATCCAATGCCGTCTATACGGCGTTCAAGGCGGCCATGAAGGCGGCCGCGGATACCGGCGACCTCGATCCGCCCGAAGTCATCCGCAATGCGCCCACAAAGCTGATGAAGCAACTGGGCTATGGCGAGGGTTATATATATGATCCCGACGACCCTGATGGCTTTTCCGGCCAGACCTATTTTCCTGACGGCATGAAGCGCCCGCAGTTCTATATGCCCAAGGGCGACGGCCACGAAGGCAAGGTAAAACAAAGGCTTGAGTATTGGGCGGAGCTGCGTCACAAAAAACAGGCCGCCCGCAATGCTCGGTAACCGGCGGGTTAATCGGCCTGTTGCTGTGCATAGTCCTGCTGGCGGAGCCTGATGCTTTCCATCGCGGCATAAACGGCATCGGTGGCGCGGTCGATGACCTCAAGGCCTGCGCCTTCGGCAATCGAATCGACCGTCAATAGGCGGCGGAAAGCGCGCGCGCCGGGCAGGCCGTGCATCAGGCCGAGCATATGTCGGGTGATATGCGACAGCTTTTCACCGGCCTCAAGCTGGGCTTCGATATAGGGACGATAGGCGCTAAGGGCTGAAAACGGATCAACGGTTTCAGGGCCGCCGAAAAAGCGCTGATCGACCTGACCCAGCAGGGCCGGTTCGTGATAGGCCTTGCGCCCCAGCATCACGCCATCGACATGTTTAAGGTGCGTTTCGGCTTCCTCAAGGCTGTTGATACCGCCATTGATCGAGATGATCAGGTCGGGATGGGCGCGTTTCAGCGCATAGACCAGTTCATAATTAAGCGGCGGCACATCGCGGTTTTCCTTCGGGCTGAGGCCCTTGAGCCAGGCCTTGCGCGCATGGACGATAAAGGTGGTGATGCCCGCCGCCTTACAGGCTTCCACAAGGGTGAACAGGGCGCTTTCCGCGTCCTGATCATCGACGCCGATGCGGCATTTCACCGTGGCAGGCAGGGACGAGCCTTCGCGCAGGGCCTGCATACAGTCGGCCACAAGCTGCGGTTCGCGCATCAGGCAGGCCCCGAAACTGCCGGATTGCACGCGGTCAGACGGGCAGCCACAGTTCAGATTGATCTCGTCATAGCCATAGTCTTCGGCGATTTTGGCGACGCGGTGCAGTTCCTCAGGCTCTGAGCCGCCGACCTGAAGCGCCACCGGATGCTCGCACGCATTATAGCCGATCAGGCGGTCGCGGTCGCCGTGGATGATGGCCTTCGAGGTGACCATCTCGGTGTACAGCAGGGCGTTTTTCGTCAGGGTGCGATGGAAGGCCCGGCAATGGCGGTCGGTCCAGTCCATCATCGGGGCTACGGAAAAACGGTAACTGTCTGCAAGGCGGCGGGTCATGGGCATCTCTTGGAGACGGTTTCATAAGGTCGTTTTCTGGTCTGCAAAGACAGAACTTTTCGCGTCAGACGCCGATCCTTTTTGGAAACCATCTCTTGATTATCGGTCGGCAGGCGCGGGGAGGTCAATATCTTCGGTCGCCGCATAGATCATGATGCCGGTGGCCACGGACAGGTTAAGACTGTCGGCCTTACCGCGCATGGGAATCTTGACATTGGTGTCGCAGGCGGCGGCAAGTTCGGGGGTCAGGCCGGACTGTTCGGTGCCCATGACGATCAGGGTCGGGCGCTGATAGGGGGCGCTACGGTGGCTATGGGTGGCGGTCAAAAGCGTGCCGACAACCGAACCCGTCCAGCGCGCACGGTCAGCAAGAAAGGCTTCACGCGTGCATTTGACGATCGGCAGGGCAAAGATCGACCCCATCGTCGCACGCACGGTTTCGACCGAGAACGGATCGACGCAATCGCCGATCAGGATCACGCCGCCTATACCCGCCGCATCGGCGGTGCGGATGATGGTGCCGAGGTTTCCGGGGTCGCGTACCTGCTCCAGCGCCACCCAGACATCATTGGATTTCGGGTCGATGTCGGTCAGGCTGTGGATGATCTGACCGAAGACCGCCAGCACCATCTGCGGATTATCCTTGCGCGAAATCTTCTCTAATATTTCGCGGGTTACCTCAAGCACCTGACCATTGACTTTAAGGGTTTCGGCAATGGCGCGATCCAGCAGCGGGTGGCGGTCGGCGTCCTTGCCATAGATCAGGATGCGCGGCACAAAGCCCTGCTCAAGGGCGTCGATGACGATTTTCAGACCTTCGGACAGGAAGGTTTTTGTGGCTTCACGCGCTTTGCGCATATGCAGGGCGCGGATGTCCTTGATGGTCTGATTGGTCAGGGAGGTGATCTGTTTAACCGACATCTGACCTCCAGCGGGCAAAGAAGGACAGGCCGATTTCACGCGGCGCAATATCGCTGGGTCTGGCCCCTTTCGGCGTCTTTGCCTCTTCCATCAGGGTCAGTTCGCCGTAATCAATATGCCCCCCAAGGCGTGCCGGTACGGTTTCGGCCATCAGGTGCGCGAGGGCGGGGCCTGAGACGCGGGCGGCATAGGCATTGAGCAGGAAGAAGGCGGCCTTGTCCGACAGGAGCTGCGCACACAGGCCGAGAAGCTCAGGCAAATCCTCGAACAGCCGCCAGACTTCGCCGGTCGGGCCGCGTCCGTATTTCGGCGGATCAAGGATGATGCCGTCATATTTATTGCCGCGTTTGACTTCGCGCTGCACATATTTGCGCGCGTCCTCGACGATCCAGCGGATCGGGGCGTCTTCCATATCCGACAGGGCGGCGTTTTCGCGCGCCCAGGCGACGGATTTTTTCGAGGCATCGACATGGGTGACCCGCGCACCGGCCGAGGCGCAGACCAGACTGGCGACGCCCGTATAGCCAAACAGATTCAGCACATGCGGCTGGTCATCGCGTTTTTCAATGATTGATTTTTGCCACGCCCAGTTGGCTGCCTGTTCGGGGAAGAAGGCCAGATGGCGGAAAGAGGTAAAGCGGCCATAGAATTTTACGCGGTCATAACCCAGCGCCCACTGATCGGCGGGACGGCGGGAAAAGGCCCAGCGGCCACCGTCCTCGTCCTCGTTTTCGGCGTCGAAAACGGCATCGGCCTTATCCCAAAGCGCGGGATATTTCGGCTGCCACCAGCATTGCGGCTCAGGGCGCACGACCAGATAGTCGCCATAGCGTTCAAGTTTTTTGCCATGACCGGAATCAATCAGGGCATAGTCGCGCCAGGGCAGGGTGCGTAAGGTGATGGGATGGTCTGAAACGCTCATAGACCGCACATAGCCGCAAGGCGGGGCGAACGTCAATCAGGCCCGTGTGGAACAGAGCCTGATATAGGGGCGTGGTCGGTCTTGTCCCAGTGAAAGGGACGGGTGAGCAATTGCCACAGGGCGTGCAGGCAGGCAATGGATTGTAATGACCAGTAGGCGGGCAGGGTCAGCATGTCCTTGAGCGTGAAAATAGCCCGCGCCCGCCGTGCGCCTGTGGCCAAAGCCGTCATGGCGGCGATCAGGCCGATGATGAATAATATCCGGTCGGCCATAGAAAAGCTGATAGCTTCCGGTTGCAGGAGGTTGACGAGAAAGGTGGTGAGGATCAGGGCGGTAAAAGGGGCATAGCACAGGGCCGACAATACGCTGGGGCCGATGCTCAGGCCAAGACCCAGCCAGACGGCAGGCCTGAAGCCGGCATGCAGGCGCGTATGTACCAGAAGGGTCTGGATATAGCCCTTGATCCAGCGGGTACGCTGTGGAATCCAGGTGCGACAGGTTTCCGGCGGGCTTTCGCCGGTCGGGGCGGCAATCAGGCCGCTGGTGTAACCATATTGCGCCAGCCTGAGGCCGAGATCGGCGTCTTCGGTGACATTATAGGCATCCCATGCCCCGATGCGGCGCAATATATCGGTTCGGAAATGGTTGCTGGTGCCGCCCAGAGGAAACGGCAGGCCCAGACGGTGCAGGGCTGGCAGGATGACCTCGAACTGCACGGCATATTCGGCGGCAAAATGGCGCGAAATGAACGGGGTGCGATGCAGGGGGCGCAGCGGGGCCTGAAGGCAGGCAAGATGTGGCGGGGCGTGGACAAAGCGCTGGGCGGCGACCCGAAGCTGTGCCGGATCGGGCAGGTCTTCGGCATCATAGATCACCGTCAGTTCTCCCTGTGCCTGCGCAAGGGCATGATTCAGGGCGCGCGGCTTGGTGCGCGGGGTGCCTTCGGGGACGCGGACAATGCGCATGTGACTGAGATCGTCGCGACCGGCCAGTATCTGCGCAAAGGCCCGGACCGTTTCGTGGTCATCGGCTTCGAGGGCCAAAAGGATCTCAAGCCGGTGGCGGGGATAGTCGAGGCGGTTGAGGGCGGCCACCAGCTGGGACGCGATGCGGGCCTCCTTATACAGAGCGACAATGACGCTGTAGGACGGGAGGGTTTCATTGGGGGGCGGAGACGGGGCGGGCGTTTTGTTGCCTGTCGGCACGCAACTGGCCGCCAGTCGGATCAGCGACGACAGCATGAAGCCGGTGAAAAACAGGACATACAGGCCAGACATGACGGCAGAGGGCCACACCAGCAGACAGGCAAGTCCTGCGCTTAATCCCGTCAGTAGACTCAGAACCTGCCACAGGGCCGGGCCTGAGCGCGCACTGAAGGCGGGAGACAGGGGGCCGGTGTCAGGGGAGGCAGACGGCGAGGCGGAAGGGCGGTCGTCCTCAATCCATTTTTGACGGAAATCATCTATGTACAGCGTGCCTGAATGTGGCATCTTCCCCCCGATGGCACTCGTTCCCCTTATGGGTGCGTTAATATATTATTAAGCATATGCGTGTGCAGAAGGTAACCAATTGCCAGTAGAGCGAATCTGTCAAAAACTCTCCTTTTGCGTGTGCATGTTTCTGGGGGGGCTGCTGTCGGATGTGTCAGCGGCGGCACCGCTGAAGGTCGTGTCGCTGGATATGTGCGCCGATCAGTATGCGCTGGGGCTGTTGCCGCCGGAAAACCTGAAGGGGGTTTCGACACGGGCGACGCATCGGGATGCCTATTTTCGGGCACGCGCCACCTCTGTGCCGCAGCGTCGCCTCAGTCTGGAAACCGTGCTGACCCTCAAACCGGATGCGGTGATACGCAGCTGGGGCGGGGATATGAAACTGCTGGCCGGTCTGGAGGCGCGCGGTATAAAGGTAATTCAGATCAATGAGGTATCCGACTTTGCTCAGGCTGGTGATGAGGTGGCGCGTATCGGGGGCCTGCTGGGGGTGCCTGAGGCCGGACGCGCACAACGGCAGAAAATGCAGGCGGCATTGACGGGGATCGGGGCTACGGGACGGGGGCGAAGCGTGCTTTATTATACGCCTTCGGCCTGGTCGGCAGGGGCGGACACATGGGTCGGGAAACTGTTTGAGACGCTGGGGTTCAGGATGGCCGGCGGGGGCGCAGGCTATCATTATCTGTCGCCCGAAGTGTTCATCCGTCAGACGGCGGACATCTATGCGCTGGGCTTTTATGAAGATAGCTATGCCATGCGGCGCGTGCCGGGGCGGCACCCTCTGGTGCGCAAAAAACTTGAGGCGGCGCAAAAGGCCGGACGGCAGATTGTCTTGCCTTCGGCTGTGCTTGCCTGTCCGGCGTGGTATAGCGCCTTTGAACTGAGTGATATGGCGCAGAAACTGAAATGATGTCGCAAACTTCCGCTTCTTTCCGGCTGATGCTGGTATTCGGCTGCCTGACCGTGCTGGGCCTTCTGGGGCTATTGACGCTGGGGGACGTGCCGCTTGGGCTGCCGGACTATGGGCAGGCGGTTACAGACCCTGGCAGTATTGCCGGTCAGATCGTCTGGCAAATCCGTCTGCCGCGTAATCTGTGCGCCTTTGTCGTCGGGGCCATGCTAGGGGTCGCCGGAGCCATTGCGCAGGGCTATTTCCGCAATCCTCTGGCGGAACCCGGTATTATGGGCGTGTCGGCCGGTGCCGGTCTTGGGGCGGCGGTGGCCATTGTGCTGGGGCTGGGGCTGACGCCGTGGGCGGTAGAGGGCGCGGCCCTGCTGTTTTCCGGTCTGGTGTCGGTGATTATTCTGGGGTTCGTGTCGCGCTTTCCTGACCGGCAGGCGCTGATATTGCTGGGGGTCGGGCTGTCGAGCCTGTGCGGCGCGCTGATGGCGCTGGTGTTCAACCTGTCGCCCTCTCCGGTGACGACGGCGGAAATCCTTGGCTGGATGATGGGATCAGTGGAAAACCGGAGCTGGGCCGATACAGGGGTGGCGCTTCTGGGGCTGGGGCTGTCGGCGGTGATGATACCGGCACTGGGCAAGGGGTTGCGGCTTCTGACGCTGGGGGAGGAAACG
>Ga0222423_1000638_pt1 | contig 21539 bp, 21 predicted proteins | sample 3A0metagenome_FD_182472 | JGI IMG/M metagenome (GOLD analysis project Ga0222423, IMG submission 182472) | Enriched microbial communities from leaf-cutter ant dump, University of Wisconsin, Madison, United States - 3A0 (version 2) | ecosystem: Environmental > Terrestrial > Nest > Insects nest >...
GTTCAATAATTGCCGAGCTAAGACTGAACGGAATGTTAGCGAAAATACTAAATGGTTCGGACGGAAGTTTCATCGTTAAGAAGTCGCCACGCCAAACAGTTACATCACTATATTTTGCGGTATTTCGTTCAAGTAGCTGTAGCGCGTGAGGTTCAATTTCTACGGCAACTACACGCTGGCCCTTTTCAGCAAGTGCTGCCGAAATGACGCCACTGCCAGCCCCAATATCAATAACCAGATCACCCTTTTTTATTTTGCTATGCCCGATTAGCTCTTTTGCTAGAGCAGGGCTACGAAGGAAGTGTTGCGAGTGGGTGTGGAGACGACTCATATCTCCTCATTATACCATAAAATTAATGAAATGTCACGGTCTTGACGCTTATGCTATAGCGTAATGTATACTATATATAGCTATGTTAGTACTTCTCTGCGAGCGTTTACTCTGGTAAACGGGAAGAGATTTCCACCAACAGGCATATGAAGCCACCAACGACGTCATGCACACCTGGGTTACCAAGGCGCCCCTGACGGTCGACACAATTCTATCGTGATATACGGTAAACAGGCAGTCGGTTAAGCGGTCCGCACTTCCCTCTCCGTATCACTCCTCCAAAATCCGTTTGCTGATCAAACTATTTTGTTCAGCATTTTTGCGTTCAACGCATAAAACAACTTAACTATTTGGAGAAAAATTATGAATCGTGTCACTATTAATGAACAGGTCGCCGTTACTCAGCTTGGGTTCAAGAAGAATCTTAGTACCTATCCGCGTCAAATGGAGTTTCGGGGAGTTATATACGACTTTATTGATGCTGGTTTGAGCTGTCTTGTTCGTATGGGCGACCGCGCAGCTGAAATTGTTACCGTATCTGACGGAAGTTCACTATATCGGCTTCGAAGTGACAACCATGGTGGTAACTGGACGTTGCTAAGTATTGGGTAGTAGAACTGACGTTGTTCGGCGTAGAAAGCGAGGTTAAATCAGGCCTCGTTTTTTTAACGTTTTACGGCCATAAAACTTATGGACTTCGACGACAAGAATCATAATTACGAAGCTACTGACGCCTGGAATAAAAAGGTCGCCAATAGCTATTGGGTGGACGTGTAGGACGCTTTGCAGTGGACCGAAGAAGGCTAAGCACTGTCCGATAATCGCAATAGATAGACCGACGTAAAATGGCCAGGCTTTAACTCTGATACGGCTAAAGACCGACTCATAGGTGCTTCGCGTGTTAAAGGCGCTGGCCCATTGAATAACAATTAAAGCCGAGAATGCAACCGTTCGTCCGTAATCGGTACCGTAGCGGTTGCTGTATATGATAAAAGCGGTTAAAACTACTGCGCCCATCGTTACTGCAATAAGAACAATGCGACCAATCATATATTTTGAGAAAAGAGGCGCATCGGGGGCCACTGGCTTGCGTCGCATCACGTCGCGTTCGCCCGGTTCTAGGCCAAGTGGTATAACCATTGAGGTATCTGTCATAAGATTTATCCAGAGGATCTGGACGGGGTGGAGTGGCAACGGCAAGCCAATAACGAGGGCGGCTACCGATACTATTACCTCGCCGATGTTAGTCGACAGCAGATAAAGTAGCATGCGTTTAATATTCGAGTAGATAATTCTTCCTTCGCGCATTGCGTTTACGATGCTGGCAAAGTTGTCGTTAAGCAGTACGATGTCGCCGGCGTCCTTAGCGATTTGCGTGCCACTGCCCATAGATATACCAACGTGCGCATTGGCTAGCGCTGGAACGTCATTGACGCCGTCACCTGTCATTGCCGTCACCTCTTTGATGCGTAGAATCTCAAGAATGCGGAATTTGTTTTCGGGCGTAACGCGTGAAAAAACACGGACCTCTTTTATCGCCTTCGCGAGCTGTTTGTCGGTCATTTTACTCATTGCTCGACTGTCGAAAACCTGAGAGCGGTCGCTGACTAGGCCAAGCTTCTGTCCAATATGAAAAGCTGTTTCGAAGTGGTCACCAGTAATCATGCGAACGGTTACGCCGGCGTTTTGAGCGGTCATAATTGCACGTCTTGCGACGGGCCGGAGTGTATCGGCAACGGCAACAAACCCAAGAAAATCGAAAGCGGTGCGTGAAGTTAGTTGATGAAAGGCCTCGATTGGCGATTTTAGTGTTGTTGAAGCAATGGCAACAACTCGATAACCTTGTATCGTAAGCTTTTGTAATGTTTCATGGGCTTCGTGGCGTTGCTCATCATTGAGGCGACTATTGTCGATAATACGCTCGGGTGCGCCTTTCACGACAAGCTCGTGGACACCCTGATGATGCCAGACGTTGCCGCTCATAGCAACCGATTGGTCGAATGGCAAAATAGCAACAATGCTACCTGGTAGCTTAACGACATCTTCGGCCTTTATGTAGTGGTGTAGTGCGATATCTAGTGGATCGTGTGTTTGCTTGCTGTTCGACTGCGCTAAAGATCGCAAAATAGTGCTTGGCATATGATGCTTCGTCCATTTTGGTTGCCAAACCTCTTGGACCGATAGCTTGTTTTCGGTTAGAGTGCCAGTTTTATCGGTAGCAATGGTTGTAATGACACCAATTGTCTCGATTGCTTTCATGCTACGAACGAAAGCCTTTTTGGCCGCCATTCGGCGCATACCAAGAACTAATATGACCGATATTGCTATAGGAAGGCCTTCGGGGATGGCCGAAACTGAAAGAGCTATGACAAATCGGAGCGCCTCACCGGCCTCTATTCCCCTGCTTACGGCAAGAATGAATGCCACTAAGGCGATAGCTGCAATAACAGAAATAACGAGCGTAATGAGTTTGTCGATTTTTCGCTGTACAGGGCTTGTTCCAGATGTATCTGCGGTATTGGTTAAGGCTGCGATTCGTCCGAATTCGGTTGCGTTACCAGTGCGCACAACGACACCAGTAGCCTCGCCAGCAACAACAAATGAACCAGAAAAAAGTATATTTGATTGTTCGAAGATTTCTTTTGCCCCGGTCAGTGTGGCGGCCTGCTTGGCAATTGGCTCTGACTCGCCCGTAAGGAGTGATTCATCGCATCGAATATTAGCCGCGCTAACGATACGAACATCTGCCGGCACTTTATCACCTTCGCTAAGGTGAATAATGTCGCCCGGAACTAGTTTTGAGGCGTCAAGTCGTACCGACTGGCCGTTGCGTGTTGCGTCAATGAACTCGGCCGAGTGTTTTTGCAGTGAACGTAGAACCCTTTCAGTTGAGAAGCGTTGGACGTAGTAAATTATAGCACTGGCAAAAATAATAACCACGACGATAATGGCATCGACGTAGGCAGCGTGCAAAAGGCTAATAACAACCGCCACAAGCAAGACTCCAATGAATATATTGGCAAATGGTTCAATCAGCTTGCGCCAGAGTGGCTCGCCTCTTAGGCTAATTATATTAGGGCCGTATTTTTTTAGTCGCGCGTGGGCTTCGCGAGTTGTTAAGCCCTCGGGGCGCGTGTCGAGTTCGGTTAACGTTTCTTCAATTGTTTTTTGGTAGAAAAGCATTAGCATTATTGTAACAAGAAAAACCCCTCATCGCGAGGGGTTAGACATGCTATTATTTAATGTTAACTAATGCGAACCAGCTGCAGTGCGCCCCGCCTGTTCGTGGTTGACCATTCAACGATATCGCGGACTGCTTTACCAATTAGGCTACTACCAAGCGGGCTTTCGATAGATATCCGCCCGTCACTAGGGTTCGCTTCGATGCTGTCGACTAGCGTGTACTGAAAAAGCCTACCCTGTTGGTCGATAAGGTCGACAACTGATCCTAGTGCGACCTTCATGCGTGTGCGTTTAGACGGCAAGAGCTTTGCGTTCGTCAGTAGTTGTCGTTTTTCGTACAGTGCTTCCTCGACGCTTTCTAGCTCGGCTAGGCGCTCGTTACGCGCTAGCCGATCGTCGTGACCAGTTGTTTTTTCGGTTTCCTTAAGGCGCATCATTGCAAGATGTCGGTCGTGTTCGAGTTGCTTAATAGCGCAACGAAGCTCCTGAAAACCTTTTTTGCTTAGTAATACTATTTGATTGGTGGCGGTACTCATAATGGGTTCCTCCTTTTAGATTGTGGCCTATTATTGCCACGTACTTAGTATCTCAAACTAAACTGAGATAACACTGAAGATTAGGACTTTTTTCGATACAGCGGTAAATGGACGGTCATTTTTACGCCCCCATCGACGTTGGTCGCTTTAATAGAACCGTGGTGGACATCGGTAATCTTTTTTGCGATCGAAAGACCAAGCCCGTAGCCGTTCTCGTTACTTTTTGTTCTAGAGCTATCACCTCTATAGAATCGATCAAACAGGCGTTCAAGAGTTTCTGGTGCGATGCGCTTTGCTTTATTTTGAACAGAAAATGATGCCATACCTCTGTGCTGGAATATTCTAATTTTGATAGGTGATTTTTTCGGGCTATATTTCAATGCGTTTTCGATAAGAATGCCCATAAGTTCGGCGATAGCCGCGTAGTTGCCCTCGGTTATAATATTGTCGCGCGCTATTATCTCGAAACGGTCTTCGTCTTTATAATAGTTATCTAGTTTTTCGGCCAAAACAACTTGAAGGTCAAGACGCTCTTTTTCAAGGTCGGCATGCTCAAAGCGCGATAACTTTAGGAGCATTTCTGAAAGGTTAATTAGTTTATTAACCTCTTCGAGGTTGCTCGATAAAAGCTCTCGGGCGTCGTCGATTGATAGTTCGGGATCTTGTAGCGATACCTCTAGCTCGGTCTTAATGGTGGCCAGCGGTGTTCTAAGCTCGTGGCTGGCGTCACTGGTGAAACGACTTTGTGATTCGTGGGCTTTTTCAATAGGTTCAAGCGTTCGCCTAGCGAAGTAATAGCTTAGCAGTCCGCCTGCAAGTAGTACGCCAACGTTAACCCAAAATAGCGACCAAAAAAGCTGTATGGCAGCTTCGGCTGTCTGGATAGACCGAGACGTATTGATTTCTTGGGGAGCTTCGCCACGGTAAAAGACGCCGGGTGCAATCTCGACGAGGCTCCGTTGTAGGTTTTGCAGGCGTACATCAATTTCGTGGTAGTTGATATTAAAAATAACAGCACTAAAGAGAATGCTGATTGACATAAGAATTGCTAGATACCAGCCGGTAAGACGAAAGGTTGCGGACTCGAACATCATTTCGCCTCAAGCTTATAGCCGAAGCCGCGGACAGTATGAATTAGTGGCGAATCGAATGGGCCATCTACCTTGCTGCGGACATATTTTATGTACACTTCAACGGTATTTGGCAGGACGTCGGCGTCATAATCCCAGACATGGCTAATTATCACTTCTTTACTTAGCGGCCGACCTTGATTGCGCATAAGATACTCAAGAAGCGCGAACTCCCTGCTTGTTAGGCTTAGTAGCTTACCGGCTCGTCTTACCTCGTAGGTTAAGGTGTTGAGCGATAGGTCACCTGCCTGTAATATTTCGGGCTGTCTTGGTATTGGTCGGCGAAGCAGTGCGCGGACACGAGCAAGTAGTTCTTCTAGGGAGAAGGGTTTTCCAAGGTAATCGTCGGCGCCAGCATTTAAACCTTCGGTTTTGTCTCGGGGGCTATCGAGCGCACTAAGGAATAAAACGGGCGTGTGGATATTGGCGCTGCGCATTGCTTTTACAATAGCGATGCCATCGTAGTCACCTGGTAGCATGCGGTCGATAATGATTACATCGTAAGGTTCGGTTGTTGCCATTGCGTAGCCCTCATCACCATTAAAGGCGATGTCGACGGCGTAAGTTTCACGCTCGAGCGCTTTTTGTAGGGCGCGAGCAATTTTGTGCTCGTCTTCAATAACTAAAACTCTCATGTTTCCATTATACGATAAAATTCTTAGATAAATCTGAGTAAAATTGCTTCTATGGTGTCTTAAGCGGTGGTTTGTTATACTACTGATATGAAGTTGGAAATAGATACACGCACATTCGTTCGATTTTGGCTTATTATTAGTGGCCTTGTGCTGGCCGCACTCCTTATATATAAAGCACAGTCAGGTCTGTTGATTCTTGGTATATCTGCATTCCTTGCCCTAGCATTAAATGGTCCAGTGAGCGTTCTTGCCAAGAGGCTTCCAAGTCGCAGCCGTGTACTTGCGACGGCCCTATCGTACTTAGCCGTTATTACCGCACTTGGCGCTGTTGTGTTCCTTGTAATTCCGCCAATTGTTCAGCAAACCGCCAAGTTTGCACAAAATATACCGTCTACCGTCGAAAATCTGACACAGCAGTGGCAGGGGCTACATTATTTTGTTGACGAGTACAACCTTCAGCCTCAACTTGATGGCGCGCTCGATTCTATTCGCAATAGCGCCGCTGGTTGGGCCGGTAACGTTGGACAAAGTGTTATAGACGGTATTGGTTCGGTATTTTCATTTATTGCAGCCCTCATTCTTGTACTTGTACTTACTTTCCTAATGCTTATCGAGGGGCCCCATTGGCTCGATAAGATCTGGTCACTTTATCGCGATAAAGAAAAAATGAAGCACCATCGTAATGTTATGATCAAAATGTACAAGACAGTTAACGGCTACGTAACTGGTCAGCTGGCTGTTTCTACAATTGGTGCGACGGCGGCTGGTTTGACGGTCTTCATTTTAAGCTTGATTTTCTCGGAAATTCCAGTTGGTCTTGCTATGCCAACGGCCGCAATTACTTTTGTCTTATCTTTAATTCCGATGTTCGGTGCGACTATCGGTGGAGTCATTATTACCGCACTGCTGGCCTTTAACGTTATTCCGGCGGCAATTATTTACGCTATCTATTTTGTTATTTACCAGCAGGTCGAGAACAACTTTATTTCTCCACACATTCAGGCGAAGCGTATCGAGCTATCACCGCTAACCGTGTTGGTTGCTGTAACGCTTGGTTTGTATATGTTCGGTGTTCTCGGCGGTATCATTGCAATTCCAATTGCTGGCTGTATTCGTATTCTTATTCAGGAATATCTTGACCGGCGCGCTAGTCGAGCTGGCGCAAAGCCTAGCCTTGCGAAATCTTCGAAGCAGGCGTAATTAAATCCTATAAAAAAGTTAAGCCCCGCCCATAAAGGAGCGAGGCTCAACTTTATGCACTGCGGGGTTCTACTACGAGGCTGTCTTTTGTAGACAGAACTCGCAGGAGTCGCGATTGAAGAAGTAGAACCTGAAACCATAGCTGGGTGCTATGGCAACAAGGCTAATGAGAAGCTGGTCTTCAGAGATCCCGTCCATAATGAACGGGTCGATGTCGTTGGCCCGAAAGTCGATGACTGCACCTGCTTTTGCCCGTGCAAGCTCAACTTTTGCTCGTCTAATCAGCTCTCTTGCTGCTTCATCGCTTTGCTCACACGACTCTGTGCGAACAGACGCCATTTCTGGCGACATCGGGTGCGCTGCTGGCATCCCTTCCTCACTCTTCCCTTCTTTGGTCTAGTGTAGAGGATACTTATTTATAACACGTTTTGAATAAATAATCTATAGTGAATATTCCCAAATTGCACCAGACGGCGTATCGCGAAGTGCGACACCGTTTTTAAGCAGCTCGTTGCGAAGCATGTCGGAAGTGGCGTAGTCGCCGTTCTCACGTGCATTGCGGCGTTCTATAATCTGTTTCTTTTGGCTATCAGTAATGTCGGGTGTTGTATCGAGTAACTTGAGTCCAAGGAGGTCATCAATTGTTTCGATAAAACCGATAAGTGCATGTCGATTGATGTCGTCAAGCCTTTTTGTGGCTAGCTGAGTAAAAGCCTCGTCAATAATTGCCATCGCTTTAGCTGTGTTAAGATCGTCGCTGATTGCTTCGCGGAGAGCGCCCGAGGCTGCGTACAACGAGACAGTTTTGTCGCTAGTTTGATGTTCGGTTAATGTGTCGTGTATTTGGTGCCGGAGTGCTGCTGCATTGCGCCAGTTTAGGCGTCGTTGTTTGGCTGCGTCAAGATTCTCGAATGTAAAATTGCCTTCGCTTCGGTAGTGGCTTTGTAGGACGAATAGCCTAAAATCAAGTGGACTATACCCCTTTTCGGTGAGGTCGGCTAAAATGTACCCATTTCCGAGCGATTTACTAATTTTTGTTCCATTAACCTTTAGGTGGTTATTGTGGATCCAGAATCGACTAAGCGGTTTACCTGTTACGCTTTCTGACTGAGCGATTTCGTTTGTGTGGTGAACGGGAATATGGTCGATACCACCGGTATGGATATCGAGTGTATCGCCAAGAAGGCTTCGGGCCATTGTTGAGCATTCTAGGTGCCAGCCAGGGAAACCTTGGGGTGTCGCCCCGTCGTCTGTTATATCACTAGGCGTTTCCCATTGCATATCGCGCGTGCTATCGCTTGGGGAAAACTTCCAGAGCGCAAAATCGCTGGCGTGACGTTTTTCGGTGTTGAACTCAACGCGGGCGCCAGCCTGTAAGGCCTCAAGGTCAAGGTTAGCGAAGTCGGCATAGCGCGGGAATGTCGAAGTATCAAAGTATATGCCATCGCTTATCTGGTAAGTATGGCCTTTTTGCTTTAGTTCACGCACAAAATCAAGCTGCTGGCTGATATAATCTGTGGCCTTTGGCATATGGGTTGGCTGAATGAGATTAAGCGCTTTCATGCCGTCCATAAATTCATTGGTGTAGTCTAGTGCGACCTCCCAAGCGGTTTTCCCCTCAGAGCGAGCGCCTTTTTCAAGCTTATCTTCGCCGTCATCGGCATCACTAACAAGATGCCCGACATCAGTTATGTTCATTACTCTTGTAACGTCAAGGTCGTGCGCCTGAAGAATTCTAACAAGTGTGTCCCAGTAGATATACGACACCCAGTTGCCAATAGTTGGTGAAGCATAAACAGTTGGACCGCAGGTATAAAGCGTTACTTTCCCTATTTCTTGTGGTTGAAAATCGTCAGTTTGACGACTTAAATGGTTATGAAATCGCAGATTCATAGTCGGTGTACGCCTTATCAACCGCAGTTATTAATTCTTGCATAATTGTGTCGAGGGACTCATTAACTTTAAAACCGGCAGCATACTCGTGTCCACCACCACCAAAGTAGCCTGCGATATGGTGAGCAATCGGTGCGTTGGTACGGATTTTACCAGTTAACTTGCCGTCTGGATATGTCTTGATTGCTACTGCAACCTCAACGGTGTCGACTAGGCGCATTTCATCTAGCACCAAGACACTTGGATTGTAGCGATCGCTGTACTCCTCGATATCTTCCCACGGTATATGAACGGTCGCGAGTATTCCGTCGAGATGATATTCGATCCGCTCAATTAGACGCCCTTTGTACGTAAGGATATCGGCTGGTTTTTTCATATATTCACGGCGCCTAGCCTCGATGTTTGCGGGTATGGCTCCAAGAGCGACAAGCTCGGCGGCAGCTCGATAGCTTTCGGCTGTTGTTGCTTGAGTTGTTAAGCCAAGACTATCGGCCTGGATAGAAATAAACATACTCTCAGCTGCTTGCGGATTTATAGCCCAACCGGCATCAGTTGCAAGTTCATAAAGAATTTGACCAGTTGCAACCGCCGTCGAAATGTTCAGCATAGTAAAATCAAACGGCAGACTGCCTTCGTCGTTTTGGTGGTGGTCAATCACAAGTACAGGATGAGATTCGAGAAAATGGCGGACGCCAGCAGTTTCAAGTGCTTGTTGCATTAATAACTCACTTGAGGTGTCTACGATAATAGCTAGATCGCAATCGCGTGGCCAGTCTTTGGTGACTCGGTCCCAACCATTTATATAGTGCATATATTTAGGAATATCAATAGCGCAGAAAAGAGCCACATCTTTGCCTATGTCCGATAGTATCTCTTCAAGTGCCAAAGAACTTCCAAGACTGTCACCGTCGGGATTTTCGGCCTGTATGACGACGATTCTCTTGGCTTCGTCAATAAGTTTTTGGGCTTCTTTAAACATTACTATCCTATTGTAGCAGAGTTACGATAGTGTTCGGCGACCTTCAAGGGCGTGGCTTAGTGTAATTTGGTCGGCATATTCAAGGTCAACGCCAACAGGAATACCTCGCGCCAGACGGCTGACGGTGAGATTGAGTGACGAATCTTTAATTTGCCTTTGAATAAATAGTGCGGTCGATTCACCCTCGACGCTGGCGTTTGTGGCGATTATAACCTCTTCAACTGCGTCGTCCTTAAGCCTTTTTAACAGTTCTGGAATATGAAGCTGCTCTGGGCCAACGCCGTCGATTGGACTAATTGCACCGCCAAGTACGTGGTAGGTCCCTTTGAACTGACCGGTTCGTTCTAGCGCGATAATATCGAGAGGCTCTTCTACCACGGCAACCAGCTTTTTGTTGCGATCGGCACCGGCATAGAGTGCCGAGACTTCTTCGTCTGAGTCTATTAAAGCAAATGTTACGGGACATGCTTTAACACGAAGGTGGACGTCTTGAATTGCAGACGATAAATTATCGGTTAACCGCTGATTACTGCGCAACAAGAAATAGGCGTATCGCTCGGCTGTACGCTGACCAACACCAGGCAGGTGACCAAGCTCCTCGATTAGTTTTTCGAGAGCATCTGGCAATAGCCTTGCCACGAACTATAGCCCTAGGTTGCCAAGACCGCCCATTAGAGGCTTCATTTTCTCGGCTGCGATTTCTTGAGCCTTTGCAAGCCCGTCGCGGACTGATATTTCGATCCACCGCTCGAGTTCGGCAATATCGTCGAGATCGACTCGCTTTGGGTCGATTGATACTTTTTTGATTTTGAGTTCACCAGTTACCTGTACTATAACAGCACCGTCACCAGCCTCTACTTCAACAATTTCTTTTTTGAGCTCACTTTGTGCCTTGCGCAGTTTATTGAGCATTTTCATTTGGTCAAACGCCATTGCAGCCTCCTTCGTAATGTTCTTTTAGTATACCAAAATCACCAGAGAGACGCGAGGGTTAGTCGGTATTTTTTGTATAGATATAGAAACGATTAGAATCGGCACTTCGGTCATTGGTAATGATGTGCTGAATTACGTAGCCTTTAGGTGCGGGAACGTCGCGCGTAGTAATAACCGTATTTTGTGACGGTTGATCAGAAAGCTGTATATCGTCCTGATACGAAAGAATCGCTGTATAGAATGGTTTTTGTGCCTTGTTTACTATTAACTCTTGTTTTCCGTCTGGAATAAGGCGAAGATCGGTTGAAAATAGCGTAGCAGCTTGAAGGCCATAGTGGTAGCCGTAGACATATCGGGTAATACCCGAGCCGATCAAGGCAACAACAAGAACGATAATTGGCACCAAACCCGAAACTCGTGCATAGGGATTGCGAGGAAACAGCCTATACCAGTAGTTGACTAGGTTGGTTAGACCAGCCGCGAGGAGGAACACTAATATCGTAAATGTCACACTTGTTAGCTCCGGATTAATAATTAGAACCGGTGTCATAAATGCTATCCAAATAAGGACTAGGTAGCTACGCGTCGCGTCACGTGTAAGAATTAGGTGATAAAATCCTAGGGCTATTAGCAGGAATGAGCCGAGACTAAAGACTGGTGTTAATAGTGTTGTTGCGCCAGGATTCCAAAAAAGGAAATACTGTTTAAGGACAGTAGTTAGATTATCGATGAAGCTTGGCCAGACTGTCGGTATCCCGAGTAGCTCTGGTAGAACATTTGGCGTACGGAATAAGGTAATTATAAATGGAATAAGAAGAGCAAGGGCAATGCTCGCAGAGATGATGATACGCTTTCTTGAGAGTCGTCGGATAATGGCACGAAGATGCGGGTGGAGCGCTATTGTCAAAATAACGGCGGCTATGGTGTAAATGCTTAGCGGTGTGTAAAGGCTAAGCGCAACTGCCGCTGCAAACAGTGATTTCCATAGGGCGCGATAATTGGTGGCTCTAGTAACTTGTGTGCCGAGCAGTAAGATCGTAACAGGCCAGAATACGTATAGGATATCGGGCGTCCCCTGCTGTGCAATGAGTAGAAATTGGCCAGTAGAAATAGCGATAAGCGATGACAGCACCGCTATGTTTGGCTTGAACCATCGACGTAGCAAGGCGATTAAGCCAAGTGCCGAAAGAAGTGCCAGTATAAGCGAGGGTAGCTTTATGACGAATATAGATGGACCAAAAAGATGTAATAGACCATCTTGTAGTATGTGGTACGGCAAGTTAATAATCGCAAGAGTGCCAATGTTACCGTATGACACTTGTTGACTTTGAATGACTGACGTCATTTCTGCATCTGATAGACCGCCTGGCACATAAAGACCAGCAAAAAGCAGTACACCAGCTAAGAGTAGCCCAACGGCAGTATACCCAATAACGTATCGCCATTTATAGAAAAAATAATCAGAAAAATCAAATGTCGCCATAGACTAACGACTATTATATCATCAGTTGGGTTCGTTGTTCTAATCGTGCTTTTTATCGAGCGACATAAATCGAAGTCGTTCTGGGTGGAAGTATAGCTCGACAGATCCAGTCGGTCCGTTACGGTGCTTAGCGATTATGAGGTCGGTAATGTTGCCCTTGTCGGTATCGGGATTGTAGTATGCTTCACGGTAAATGAACATTACAATATCGGCATCTTGCTCGATTGAGCCAGATTCACGAAGATCGGCAAGTTGTGGGATTTGTGGCGAGCGTGACTCAACTGAACGAGATAGCTGACTAAGGGCAATAACAGGAACATTTAACTCGCGGGCTATTAGCTTGAGTCCACGAGAAATCTCACTCACCTCTTGAACGCGGTTGCCGTCGCTACGCCCTGTTGCCTGCATGAGCTGCAAGTAGTCGACGATAATAAGCCCAAGTGGATGTTCGTGCATTGCGCGGCGTGCTTTGGTGCGCATTTCAAGGACGCTGAGGCCTGGCGTGTCGTCGATGTAAATTGGCGCCTCAGAAAGCTCGCCCATTGCATCGGAAAGCTTGCTGAATTCATCGGATGTTAAGTTTCCAGTTCGAATATTCCACGAGTTAACGCCCGATGCGTCAGCCAGCATACGGTCAACTAGCTGTTCTTTGCTCATCTCGAGGCTAAAAAACAGCACTGGTTGCTTGGCAATGGTCGCCACGTTGAACGCGAGGTTTGTTACGAGCGTTGTTTTACCCATTGCCGGACGAGCAGCTAGAATAATAAGGTCGCTACGCTGAAGGCCGGCGGTCATGTTGTCTAGGTCGCGGTAACCTGTACGTACACCGCGAAGCTGACCTTTGTTGTGGCTCAACTCTTCAAGACGATCGAAACTATCGTTTAAGATACTTTCAAGGCTGACAAGGTCTTGTTTTAGCGATTGGTCGCTAACTGAAAAAAGTTCAGCCTCGGCCTTCTCAAGAAGTTCTTGAGTTGATGTTTCTTCATCGAACCCCATTTCAGAGATGTCCGCACTGGCTTTAATTAAGCGACGACGAACAGCTTTTTGAGCAACAAGCTCGGCGTATGCTTCGGCGTGGGCTGCTGTTGGAACATAGTTGGTTAGTTCGGTAAGATAGGCAGAACCACCAATATCATCAAGCTCATTTTTACGTTTTAATTCGTCGGTCAGTGTTAAAAGATCAACCGGTTTATGCTTTTCGTAAAGGCGCATCATTGCACCAAAAACGATTCCGTGGCGTCGATCGTAAAAGTCGGTCACGTTGACATGTTCTGATATATCGGCTAGCGCTTCTTCGTCAATAAGAACGGCGCCAAGTAGACTCATCTCGGCGTCAAGGTTTTGTGGTGGGATTCTACCCTCGATTTGTTTACTGGTGGCCATCTCGCATAATTACAAGGTGTCGAGCGACACCTCTACTCCTCCACCCATAATACCAGCAACAGCCGCTGCTTGACTATTTTTTAACGGAGGTGGTGTGGGTACTGTGTGGACGGATAGTTGATAACTCCCAACGGTTTGGAGCGATTCATAGAGGTGCGAGCTGTATTTTGGATCATCTAGCTTTTTTTTGTAAAATGCATTTCCGGTGTATAGCGTTAACGTGCCGTCGGTAATTTCGTGCGTACACTTTGAAAGAACACTATAAAGCGCCACGTAATGTTCTTTGACGTAGTCGATAATAGCGGCCCAATCGAAGTCTTTAGGGTTATCGTGCTTCGGCATTGATGGCTTTTTGCGAGTTGCCTGTTTGCTTAACTCTTCAACAGTAGCTGAAACCTCAAGCACTGGAGTTGCGAGGGCGACAGTTTTTGGGTGTTCTTTCTTGTGTGATGACGATGATGACGCTTGGCTAAAATTGCCGAGTGCGCTAAGAAGTTTTAGCTCTGGATGTGAGGACTTATTAACATCAATCAGTGAGTCGAGAAGCTGTAAAAGTGACGGATTGTCGACGATTTTTTGTCGTAGCGCGCGAATAAGTTGGTCGCTAAGGACAGATGCGCCGATACCTTCGCTAGCAGTTGTGTCGAGAAGCTTAACTATAGACGGGAAATCACCTGCTTCGGCCGCTGCAAGAAGCTCGTTGACGCGTTCCTTCGGTGCAAGACCCAACGAAGCCTCGACAAGCTCGGCGGTAATGCCATTTTTGCTATCGGCAAGACTAGATAGCTGGTCGAGTAAGCTAATGCTGTCGCGGAAGCTACCGTCGCCACGTTCGGCAATTAGATTCAATGCTTCATCGGTAATGGCGATTTTTTCATTTTTTGCAATATATGCAAGATGCTGAACGGCGTCTTCTGTGCTTATGGCGCGAAAACCGTATTGCTGAGTGCGGCTAATGATTGTTGCCGGTAGTTTGTCGGCATCGGTTGTTGCAAGAATAAAAACGACGTGTGCTGGCGGTTCTTCGAGTGTTTTTAGGAGCGCATTGAAGGCTGGTTTTGATAGCATATGAACTTCATCTATTATATAGACTTTTTTGTCAGCCGATGTTGGTGCAAGTTGTACTTTTTCGCGAAGATCGCGGACATCTTCGACGCCATTATTACTGGCTGCATCTATTTCAATAATATCGAGATGTGTCGATGACTCGTCGTACGGAAGCTTATTTATTTCGTGAGCTAGAATACGCGCAACAGATGTTTTACCGACCCCACGCGGACCAGTTAGAAGGTACGCATGCGCAACGCGACCGGTTTCAAGCGCGCGAGCAAGAAGGTCAGTAATATGACGTTGACCAACTACATCGGTAAGCGATTTGCTACGATATTTGCGATACAAAGCTTGCGCCACTAACCCTACTCCCTTTATATGAGCTATTATATACGTTTTGACACGCAAATAGTGCCGTAGTTTTTACACTGGATTGGTAAAAGTGTCTAGCGAGGGCTTAAAGCGCCGCTTCAACAGCCGCCCAAGTTGCGTCTGGGTTGTCGGTTGGGACAATAATTGTGACTTGGTCGCCAACGTTAATTCGGAAGTATGTCACGCTTGCAAGAAGAATGCGGTATTCGCGACCATTCGCCTCGACGTAATAGGCGCCGTCGTGCTGGACAAGTGTTCCAATAACTTGGGTGCGGTCGATTGGACCGATTTGTTTGTAGATGAAGCTACCGTCATCGGCAATAGTGAGCTTAAGAATATCACCCTCAACGAGCTTTGATTTGCTTGCGTAGTTGGCTGGTACTGGATATTCCTTACCGTCGGCGCTGGCCATTTTTTGACCATCAAAAACACCTTCAACTATTTTTCCACTTACATCTTCGTTGGTGATTGACCGAGGTGTAATAATGTTGCCATTGTCGCCAACAATGCTAATAAGAAGCTCTTTTGCGGCCGCAAGATTTGTTTCCGCCTCTTGAATAAGCGAATGTAGTCGCTTTACTTGTTTTTCTGGTAGTTCAGACATAGATTCTCGCAGTTTCCTATCTGTATGTGTTTGAATGTAATATCACGCTTACTTATAACAGACGCTATAGCTTTTTGTCAATAGCGTTGTTTTGAGGGGCTTCGTTGTTGGGTGGTTGACAGAAATACCTATAGGTGGTATTATAAGAAGGTAGTACATTCACAAAAAACCTACTTCTAGGAGGAGAATTGGTACTTCCAATTCGTCAACGTAGGCAGTTGCTCGGCTACTCCCTTAGGGCGTTGGCCGAAGCTTCTGGCGTACCGCTGGAAACAATGTCTCGCATTGAAGCCACTGGGTCGTGCCAGGGTTTCGACCTTCACCCCGATCAGCTTCGGGTGATTGCATCGCAGTTGAAGTTTGCGGTCGAAGATCTTGATCCGACGGCCGTTAGCCGTTGGAAGCAGGCCAGCCTGGTAGTCGAAAAGGTCAATCGTGCGTCGGGGCGGTCTACTCCACCGTGGCGTGCGTCGCGTCGACCTCAGATGAGCTGGCGACTGTAACTACTCGCCCCGAACCATCGCTCAACGAAAAGAGCCTCGGTTTCGGGGCTCTTTTCTATTCTGCTGGCTTTTCCACATAAAAAACAGAGTGCGCAGTGAAAACGTTGTAAAAAAATACCCCACAATAATGCGGGGTATTTCTTGATATAACAATTCAGACCGAACGGGTGTATTACTGAAGCTCGACAGATGCACCAGCTTCTTCGAGAGTCTTCTTTGCAGCCTCTGCTTCTTCAGCTGGAACTTTTTCCTTAACAGTCGCAGGTGCGCCATCAACGATAGCCTTAGCTTCACCAAGTCCAAGACCGGTGATGTCCTTAACAGCCTTGATGACTGCTACCTTCTGAGCACCAGCGTCCTTAAGGACGATTGTGTAGTCAGACTTCGCTTCGTCAGCAGCTGCACCAGCGTCGCTGGCAGCAGGACCGGCAACAGCAACTGCAGCAGCAGCTGGCTCAATGCCGTATTCATCTTTTAGGATTGTCTTGAGTTCGTTTACCTCAAGGACGGTAAGACCTGTAAGAGTCTCCGCCAATTTCTTTAGATCAGCCATAATAGCCTCCTTATTGGGTTCAAAATTAAATGATTATTAACTGGTTGCTTTTGCTTCGATACCATCCAAAAGCGCGTGCAAGTTGCCAGAAAGAGCGTTGGTAACATCGTGAACTGGTGAAAGCAGTTGCGCGACGACTTCGGCAATAAGCTGGTTTTTGCTTGGTAGTGCCGCAAGTGCCTTGACCTCGTCGGCCGAAAGCATACCGCCTTCAGCAGAGATGGCGCCGGCAATAACGAGCGCTGGATTGTCTTTTGCAAAATCGTTAAGCACTTTTGCGGGAGCAACTTCGTCATCGGCGCTCAGTGCATAAAGCAACTGACCAGTAAGGACTGAAGTATCAAGCTCTTTGTAGGCTTCGATACCAGCAAGGGTGACGCGAACCAAACGGTTCTTGACGACCCTAATGGTAACACCAGCTTCGCGTGCTTTTGCTCGAAGTGCTTGAATGTCGGCAACGCTAAGACCTTGGTAGGTAGCGTAAACTGTCGACTTAGCACCCGAGAGGGATTCTGTAAGCTCAGCAACCAATGTGTTCTTTTTATCGCGACTAATTGCCATAAAAAAATCTCCTTGGTTTTTAAAATTGTGTTCGGTTGAATTGTTAAGGGTCGACATCTGGCGGTGTTTACCGAGAAACAAAAAAGTCTTTGGTTCTCGCACTGCCAAAGACTTTCGAAACGTCAACAAAAAGTGTTCATTTCCTCGGTGGCGGATTAAGCGGTGTTTCAAGACCACGGCCACTGTCTTTGGTATGTCTTGGTGAATTATACACGAGCGGTTGCTTAGTGTCAATAGGGGTAGAAAACACTGTTTGCTATGGACTCTGAAAAGAAAAAATGATATAATAGAAAGAATGAAACAAGAACCAGTAGCCGAAGTGCGAGTTCCCTCGCCCGAACGACCACGTCCCGAGACGTGGGCTGCTTCGACAATCGATACTTCGCCAGAGGGTCGTTCTCGCCTTTTTGAACAGTCAAAAATGCTTCGAGAGCGGACTGAACGAGCAATTGACACACTTGGCCTCTCGCGACATCTAGGCCATTACTTATTTTTAACCGTTGAGCAAAGGATAGCTCACGAAAATCATCTTAACTACAGTAGTTATGAGAATCGCCTAAACGAGGCACAATCGGCCGACGACTTGACTCTTGAATATATCGGCGCATTCCAGCGAGCCAAGGATAGCACGGCAAGTCCTGACGACCTGCTTATTGTTCGAGAGGTGAATATGATGGAGTCGGTGGAGCTTGGAAAGCTTTCGCATATTGGTGGCGAGGGTATCGAGCATGTTAAGGCAATGGAGGGGGCGGTTTATTCGGCGATTGATCATCGCTCTGGTATTATTGTCGCCAATCCTGAAGAATCTTTTAATCTTATTACAAACGATGCTTTGATGCTGGGAAGTAGTGACGGCATTCAAGCGATTACCGTAAACCGTAAGCGATGTATCGGTTATCTTCCTTGCGGTACGCGAATTGTTGAAAAGTCTCAGTTTATTTTGCGGACAGATGCCGATAGTACGCTCGACCCAGATATAATCGATAAGGTTCGCCGAATAAAAATTGAAGATGGCGAGACGTGGCGCGACCAGATTCTTCGCATTCGAGGTTTTGAAGATGTGGTCGCTAGCGTATTTAATGATGCAACGCAGCAGGATAGCACCGTCAAGTCACCAAGGAGCCGTTTCAGTGCAATTATTCCGGTTTCAACAACCGTCTATGCTTACAATAAAGAAATTCACGATGGTACAAAAACACGAGAGCATCGTCGCCGGGTTGATGCTCGCCTTGCTCAAGAGGCTGCTAGTAGGGTTGTTTTTCAACGAGCGGTTGACGGTAGCGTCGACATTACCCCAATAGAATAGTCGCTAGAAATCTATACCTCGATATATTTCATCGGCTATCGCGGTCGGTGGCTTGGTCGACATAATCGGCCTAACTCCGTTCTTGCGAGCAAGTTTTCGGTAGCCAGTTAATAGTTTGTTCTGGAAATCATCGTCACGCGACTCAAACGTGTCGGGCGTTTCGAGATTGCCACGGGATGCGATGCGCTTTTGTCGCTCGACTTCGTCGTCTAAGTCTAGTATAAAAGTGTAATCAGGCCTCATATATTCTTTACCGACTGCAAATCTTGTTAAGCCACGGATAATGTGGCGGTTATAACCTTCTCCGTAGCCCTGATAAACCTCTGTTGACCAATAGTTTCGAGCACTAACTACGTCTATACCACTATCTAGGGCTGGTTTTGTTGCCTGAAGCCAATTTTCTCGCCGTTGAGCCGTAAAAAGTAATATGTTGGTGAGTGCGGTGCGGCCGAGCGAGCCGTCTTTTATGATTCGACGAAGTTCACTGGCAATTGGAACGAGCGGCTCGTTTAGGTCGTTCTTGGCGCTATCTGGTTCGTCAACTCTAATAACATCACGACCGTCATTGCGCAGCTTTTCGGCCACTAAATTGGCCACAGTGCTTTTACCTGTCCCGTCACCACCTTCAATAACAATGTACTTTCCCCTATTCTCCATTTCAGCTCCTTATGACGATAGCCTGTTGAAGTGCCTCTCGCGCCAGCTAGCTAGATCTTCAATATCTTTTTGTTGTTGAGGTAGAATCATACTGCTATTCCAGTTTTCTTTTATGTCATTTATGTTGGCTGCAACGTTATCTTGATATTTTCCAGTGCTAATAGAGTATTCGATGTCAACTCCGCCTGTTGCAATAAAGACAAGCTGAGCAACGCGTTGACCAAGTGCAAGCGGGATATATTCAAACTCATTAAGATTGTTGACTTCCATTGTCCATCGGTTGACGTAGCCGGGATCACCCCAGCCGGCGCAGAAACAGGTTGCAACGCCGGTGCGACCGATTGTGCTACGGGTTTGCATGCTAGTTGTGCCGGGCGCTTTAATACCTATGAATTCATTAGTATGAGCCAAGATTCGTTCACCTGGGCGAAGCAGTATTATTGGGTGTTCGGGGTCGAGGCCTTTTATCTCGTCGGCGTCTTTCAGGTATTCTTGTTGCGTTTTGAATTGGGTGTCACTTACAACACCGCTCTCTTGAAGATATTCAAGGTTTTTTAATGTTTTTGCTATAACAATTCTGGCAGCTTTAGCTTGTTTAGGGCTGTCAAAGTATCGGTTAACATCATCGGCGTCAAAGGGGTTGAACATTCCTTGGACGTTGCGAGCGTTGCCAGCAAGGTAGAAATTCTCGCCAAGTCGGACATCTATACTGCTGCCGTTTACCTTATCGGGCAGAGGGTCGCACACTATATGGCCTAGCTCTAGCGCAACTCGTAGTTCTTTGTCGCTATAGACACCACTGCCGATAACCCTGTCTTTGTATGTTCTAACAGGAGTGTCGTTTAATGTTTCAACACTACGAATAACGTCATCGAAAGATACGCCTTGGTTATTCTCTAGTCTAAAAACATCAACACCACCAATATTATCTATAGATGGCCGCTTGTTTTTTGTGATTCTGATTGGTCCAATTTCCATGCCAGTTCCTTATGGTTAAATCGCCCCCGGCGAGACGCGTTCTCGGGCTGTGTGCCGAGTTTAAACTGTCTCGCCGAGGTGGTTTGTCTACTGCTTGGTAACGAGGCTGAAGTCGTGCTCGTTCTTGATGAACTTGCGATACTGCACCCAGTCGGCGCTAAAATTGCTCGGCAGGTTTGACTTTGGACCGTTCACTGGTCCGGTTGACTCAACGCCTGCACTGTTTGCAACCTGAGCGGCATGCTCGAGCGGTGACATGTGTCCGTTGCCAACTAGCCAGTCGTGCATCGCGATGTCCTTATCGGGGTCGCGCTTACCGTCGTGGGTCAGGTAGCTGACTCGAGCACAGCGACCAGCGCTGAGCTTGCACAGCACCTTGGGGTCATCGCCGTCAGCTTCGTTAGTGAACGGCAAGTGCCACTCGCCAGCCTTCTTGTATTCCGGTTCAAGCAGATTATGCATCTGCTTCATCATATTTGCGATGGTGCGGATTTCGAGCTGTGCGTTTTCGTCGGTACGAAGAGCGAAGAAGTTGCTCCACTCGGTCGCGGTGACAATAACGGTGTGCCACATGAACGGTTCGAGCAGCCGGTTGGTAATTCCCTTGGTTGTCGCCAAGAGGTCATCGCGCTTTCGTAGCTCTGAACTCTTGTCGACGTAGGCTTTGCCGATTTCGACAGTAGCCTTCCTGAGGTCGCCGTCGTTAGTTGCGAGTACATCTAGGAAGTATCTCGGTGACGACATCAACTCAAGCGCCTTAGTGACTGCTTGGTCTCGTTGCCTGAGCCAGAGTCGCCGTGCTTGTTCGGCTAGCTCACCCTCCATGGGCGGTCCAGCCTGCATTCCTCCAACATCCGTGCCAAACTCGGCCGGAATGAAGGGGTCGTCCAGCACTGCGAGCACCTGCTTCCAGACTGGAATTGCTCGCGAGCTTGCCGAGTTACGGCTAAACACGCGGTGCGTGTTGAACTCGGCAAGTACAATCCGAGGGAACGTAATGACAAAAGTCGTCAGACGAACCCCAAGGGGACTAATCGAGTCGCGTTCGATTCTGCATTCGTAAGTCATAACTGACCACCACTCTCGTGTAGAAATATAGACAAACTCTTAAAGTTCGCCCACCCTGTACTAGTCATTATAACAGAGGTCAAAAAAAGAGCAAGCTGGACTTGCTCTTTTCTGTAAGTCATAAACAACTAGTTAATGAAGTTTTCAACATTGATGCCAGGACCCATAGAGGTGCTAACGGTGATGCTTTTGACGTAT
>Ga0222423_1000644_pt1 | contig 21500 bp, 17 predicted proteins | sample 3A0metagenome_FD_182472 | JGI IMG/M metagenome (GOLD analysis project Ga0222423, IMG submission 182472) | Enriched microbial communities from leaf-cutter ant dump, University of Wisconsin, Madison, United States - 3A0 (version 2) | ecosystem: Environmental > Terrestrial > Nest > Insects nest >...
AGGCGTACTCCACGTAGCCGATGGAGTTGGGCAGGCGGCCCACGAAGGCGGCCACGCCCTCGTTGCCCTTGCCGCCCGCGCCCGTGGGCCAGTTCACGGCCGTGCCCTCGCCCACCTTGGCCTTCCATTCGGCGTTGACCTTGGAGAGGTAGTTGGTGAAGCCGAAGGTCGTGCCCGAGCCGTCCGCGCGGCGCACCGGGGCGATGGTGGCGTCGGGCAGGTTCACGCCGGGGTTGAGCGCCTTGATGGCGGCGTCGTTCCAGTTGGTGACCTTGCCCAGGTAGATGTCGCCCAGCACCTGGCCGGAGAGCTTGATCTGGCCGGGCTGGATGCCCTTGATGTTGACCACGGGCACGATGCCGCCGATCACGGTGGGGAACTGCACCAGGCCCTTGGCCTTGAGCTCATCGTCCTTGAGCGGGGCGTCGCTGGCGCCGAAGTCCACCGTCTTGGCCTCGATCTGGCGAATGCCCGCGCCGGAGCCCACGGACTGGTAGTTGATCTTCACGCCGGTGGCCTTGTTGTAGTCGGCGGCCCACTTGGCATACAGCGGCGCCGGGAAGCTGGCGCCCGCGCCCGTGGCTTCTTGCTGCGCCCAGGCACCCGACAGGGCACCGGCAGACAGCACACCAGACACCAGCACGCGAATCACAGACAGTTTCATGAGAATGACCTCTTGGGTTGTGGAAGCAATGGAGGGAACTTTAGGAAGGCTTTGTGACAACGTCGTGACATAAAACGCGCCGTCACGCCGCTGTCATGCCCGGCGCCTAGTCTTGGCGCCCATGCCCTTCCCCACCATGCACCGCCGCCGCTGGCTCCGGCTTTGCACCGCGGCCGCCCTGCCCGCCTTCTCCAGCCGCGCCGCCCTCGCCCAGCCTGGCGGCAAGGAGCCCGTGGCCGTCGCGCAGATCGCCGACATGTCGGCCGGCCAGCAGGACGTGAGCCGCGACTTCCTGATCGGCTCGCGCACCGCCTGGCAGGCGCTGAACGCCCAGGGCGGCATCCAGGGCCGGCCCGTGCAGCACCTCACGTTCGAGGTCGATGGCACGGGCCCGGGCCTGCAGGCGGCGTGGCAGAGCGCGCTGGCCCACCCGGGCTGCGTGGCGCTTTCGGGCAGCGTGGGCGACGGCGTCTCGGTGGCGCTGGCCGCGCTGCAGGCTGCCCAGCCCGGCACGCCCATCGCGCAGGCGGCGCCCTGGCTACACAGCGAGGAGGCCGGCCAGGCGAGCCAAGCAAGCGATACGCTGTTCGGCATCTTCCCCGGCTACCAGGCGCAGATCGCCCACGCGCTCAAGACGCTGGCCGTCATGGGCGTGCCCGAGCTGGGCGTGGTCTACGCCTCGGCCGCCGTGCGCCAGCAGTCGCAGGCCCGGGTGCAGCAGGCGGCGCAGGCGCTGGGGCTGCGCGCCCAGGCCATCCCGCTGAACCAGGCCACGCCCGCCCAGACCATCGTGCTGTTCGTGGGCGGCACGCCCGAGCTGCACGACTTCGTGCGCAAGCTCGTGCTGCAGCCGGGCCGCCACTGCTACATCGTGGCGCTGGCCGACGTGAACCTGCAGGTGCTGGCCCAGATGGGCGGGTCGGTGCGCAACGCCTCGGTCATCGCCACGCAGGCCGTGCCCCTGGTCACGGCGGGCCTGCCCATCGTGCGCGCCTACCGCGAGGCCCTGGCGCGCCTGTACGACGAGCCGCCCTCGCCCCAGGGCCTGGCGGGCTTCATCGCCGCGCGCTACACGGCCGAGGTGCTGCAGGGCATCAGCGGCCCCATCACGCGCGCCTCGGCGCTCGCGGCCTTCCGGCGCCGCCAGGGGCTGGACCTGGGCGGCTTTTCCGTCGCCTTCGAGGGGCGCAGGCGCGCCAGCGCCTACGTGACCCAGAGCATGCTCACCGCGGACGGCCGCATCGTCGGCTGAGAGCGTGCGCATGCCCTGAGCCCGGGCCGGTGCTATGCTGCGCCGCACCCAAACGCCGCATCCCCCATGCAAGACGGAACATTGCTCGCCGCCGTGGACCTCGGGTCCAACAGCTTTCGCCTCGAAATCGGCCGCTACGAACACGGCCACATCCAGCGCGTGGAATACCTCAAGGAGACCGTGCGCCAGGGCAGCGGCCTGGACGAGGAGCGCAACCTCGGCCCCGAGGCGCTGCAGCGCGGCTGGGACTGCCTGGCCCGCTTCGCCGAGCGGCTCGCGGACTTCCCACGCGCCCAGGTGCGCGCCGTGGCCACGCAGACCCTGCGCGAGGCGCGCAACCGCGACGTGTTCATCGAGCGCGGCAACGCCATCCTGGGCCACCGCATCGACGTGGTCTCGGGCCCCGAGGAGGCGCGCCTCATCTACCAGGGCGTATCGCGCCTGCTGCCGCAGTCGGACGAGCGGCGGCTGGTGGTGGACATCGGCGGCCGCTCCACCGAGCTGATCCTGGGCCAGCAGTTCACACCCCGGGCCGTGGCCTCGTTCCGCGTGGGCAGCGTGGCCTGGTCCACGCGCTACTTCGCCGACGGCGCGCTCACCGCCGCCGCCTTCCAGGCCGCGGAAATCGCCGCCAAGGCCGTGCTGGACGAGGCCCTGGGCACCTTCCAGCCGGGCACCTGGGAGGTGGCCTACGGCTCCTCGGGCACCGCGGGCGCGGTGGGCGACATCCTCGCCGCCGCGGGCCACGCGCCGGGCACCATCACGCGCGAGGGGCTGGACTGGCTCACCGACAAGCTGCTGCGCGCCCAGCACGCCAGCCGCGTGCGGCTCGACGGCCTGAAGGAGGACCGCCGCCCCGTGATCGGCGGCGGCGTGAGCGTGCTGCGCGCGGTGTTCAGCCTGCTCGGCATCGAGCGCATGCAGGTCGCCCAGGGCGCGCTGCGCCAGGGCGCGCTCTACGACCTGGTCGCGCGCGAATGGCCCGAGACAGACCTGCGCACCGCCGCCGTGGCCGGCCTGATGCGGCGCTTCGCCGTGGACGAGCAGCAGGCCCGGCGCGTGGCCCACGTGGCCTGCGCCCTCTTCGCCCAGGCCGCGCCGCCGGGCTCGGAGCGCACCGCGCGCAAGCTCGACTGGGCCGCGCGGTTGCACGAGATCGGCTGCCGCATCGCCCACGGCGACTACCACCGGCACGGCGCCTACATCCTCGACAACACCGACGCGGCGGGCTTCGCCGTGTCGGAGCTGCACCACCTGGGCCTGCTCGTGCTCGGCCACCGGGGCAAGGTGCGCAAGCTCGACGTGGACTGGAGCGACGCGCCGTTCGCCCTGCAGCTGGCCTGCCTGCGCCTGTCCGTGGCCCTGTGCCACGCGCGCCGCGACCCCGACACCGAGGGCATCACGCTGCAGCGCAAGGGCACGCGGCTGCTGGTGGGCACACGGCCCGGCTGGGCGGCGACCTACCCGCAGTCGGCCCACCTGCTGCGCGAGGAATGCGTGGCCTGGCAGCGCACGCCGTGGGAAGTGGAAGTGGCGCTGCCGTAGTGGGACTATGAAAAAGTGAGCTGCTTGCGCGCTCTGCACATTGGTTTTGATATGTTTTATATCCGAAACCATTGTGTGGCAGGCGCGAGCAGCTATCAATTTATTCATGGCCCCCGCCGGGAGCGCTTCGCACCGCGATGGGCTGCTCGAAAAAATCGGCAGCCCGGCAGAAACGGTATAAACTGTTTATATCGTTTTCAACAGACAGGCCCATCCATGACCACCTCCCGCACCACCGACGCCCCCGCCTCGCCGGCCAGCGCCGCGCCCGCAGCCAAGCGCACGCCCAAGGCAGCCGCCAAGCCCACCCCAGCCAAGGCCGCCCCGCCCGCAGCACCCGCAAAGGATGCGGCCAAGGACACCAAGCCCAAGAAGCCCAAACTCGTGCGCGACAGCTTCACGATCCCGAAGGACGAATACACCGCCATCGAAGCGCTCAAGCTGCGCACCGGCACGCTCGGCAGCGCCGCGAAGAAGAGCGAACTGCTGCGCGCGGGCCTCAAACTGCTCGCGGGCCTGCCCGACGCCGGGCTGCTCCAGGCGCTGCAAGCCGTGCCCGCGCTCAAGACCGGCCGCCCCAAGGCCGAGCAGGCGCCCGTGCCCGCCAAGAAGGCCAAGTCCCGCAAGTAAGCGGATAGAACGTGTTTACGATCTTTTCATAGTGCCCGCAAGGCTGCAAAAAGCCGCAATCTAGGCGCGCGCCGCAGCCCAGGCTCTCTGCCTGGGCAAGGTGCGCAACGACGAGTGCGGCTTTTTGCTGCCTTGCCCGAAGGGTTGCCCCGAAAAGGCAGCGTCTGCGGCGTTGCCCATCCTCGCCGCACATCAGTGCGGCTTACGGTGGGCGCCTTGCATCCACTGCCTTTTCGGGGCAACGGGCACTATGAAAAGATCGTAAACACGTTCTTACAGGAAATCGGGCGCCAGCACCGCCATCAGCACGGTCTGGCTGTGGTCCATGCGCTGGCGCTGGCGCAGCCACCACACGGCGCCCTTGCGGATGGAGCAATCGGCCGCGTCCATGCCCAGCAGTTGGGCCGCCGTCTGGCCCAGCACGGGCTGGTGGCCCACCACGAGCACGGCGCCGCGGGCCTTGGGCCATTGGGCCAGTTCGAGCAGCTCGGCGGGCGTGCCGCCGGGCAGCAGTTCGGCGCGCAGCTTGAACTTGCGGCCCAGGGCCTGGGCCGTCTGCTCGGTGCGGCGCGCGGGGCTGGCGAGCACGCGCAGGCCGTCGGGCAACTGGCGGTCCAGCCAGGCGGCCATGCGCGCGGCCTGCTTCTCGCCCCGGGCGGTGAGCGGGCGCGCCAGGTCGTCGCCACCGCCCTCCGCACCCTCTTCCGCCTCGGCGTGGCGCCACAGGATCAGGTCCATCATGCGGCCCCGCGCGCCTTGCGGGCGCCCTGCCCGTAGCGGGCCATGAGCGCGGCCTGCGCGCCGGTGCCGTCCGTGGGATGGCTGGCGCGCTGGTAGCCGCCGCCGGGCTGCAGCGCCCAGGCGTCGCGGTCGTCGTGCAGGTAGGCGACGAGGCATTCGTCGATGATGCGCTGGCGCAGCCCCGGCTCGGCCACGGGCCAGGCCAGTTCCACGCGGCGCATCATGTTGCGGTTCATCCAGTCGGCGCTCGACAGGTACAGATCCTCCTGCGCGCCCGCGCGGAAGTAGAACACCCGCGTGTGCTCCAGGAAGCGGCCGATGATGGAGCGCACGCGGATGTTGTCCGTCACGCCCGGCAGCTGCGCGGGCAGCATGCAGGCGCCGCGCACGATGAGGTCGATGCGCGCGCCGCGCTGCCCTGCCAGCACCAGGGCGCGCATGAGCGCCTCGTCGGTCAGTGCGTTCATCTTGGCGACGATGCGCGCCTCCTGCCCGGCCTGCGCGGCCAGGCCCACCTGCTCGATCTTCTCGATCATGCGCTTGTGCAGGTGGAACGGCGCGAGCAGGAGCTGGCGCAGCTTCGGCGGCCGGTTCTGGCTCGCGAGGTGGTTGAACACGCCGTCCATGTCGGCGGTGATGTCCTCGCTGGCCGTGAGATGGCTCAGGTCGGTGTAGAGCCGCGCGGTGCGCGGGTTGTAGTTGCCGGTGGACAGGTGCCCGTAGCGGCGCAGCTGCCGGCCCTCGCGGCGGGTGACGAGCAGCATCTTGGCGTGGGTCTTGAGGCCCACCACGCCGTAGACGACCTGCGCGCCGATGGATTCGAGCGCCTCGGCCCAGTTGATGTTGGCCTCCTCGTCGAAGCGGGCCTTGAGCTCCACCACGGCCATCACTTCCTTGCCGCGGCGCACGGCCTCGCGCAGCAGCTCCATGAGTTCGGAGTCGGCGCCGGTGCGGTAGATGGTCTGCTTGATGACGAGGACGTCGGGGTCGTTCACGGCCTCGCGCAGGAAGGCGAGCACGGCGTCGAAGCTCTCGAAGGGCTGGTGGATGAGGATGTCGCGCTCGCGCATCTGCGCCATGATCGGCACGCCCGCCTGGATGCCGCGCGGCCACGCGGCGCGCCAGGGCGGGAAGAGCAGCGCGGGGTCGTTCACCAGGTCCACGAGCTGCGACAGCCGCACGAGGTTCACGGGCCCGTGCACGCGGAACAGCGCGGCGGCGGGCAGCGCGAACTGCGATTGCAGGAAGTCCGACAGGAAGCGCGAGCAGCTCGACGACACCTCCAGCCGCACGGCCTGGCCGAAGTGGCGCTGGGTCAGCCCCTGGCGCAGCGCGGTGCGCAGGTTGCGCACGTCCTCCTCGTCCACGGCCAGGTCGGAGTGGCGCGTGACGCGGAACTGCGAGAACTCCGTCACCTCGCGGCCCGGGAACAGGTCCGCCAGGTGCGCACGCACCACGCTCGACAGGATGACGAACATCGCGCCGCTCTTCGCCGTCCTGGGCGCCACACGCTCGGGCATGCGGATCACGCGCGGCAGCACGCGCGGCACGCGCACGATGGCGACCTCGTTGCTGCGCCCGAACGCATCCGAGCCCTTGAGCCGCACGATGAAGTTGAGCGACTTGTTGGCCACCAGCGGGAACGGGTGGGCCGGGTCCAGCCCCACGGGGATGAGCAGCGGGCGCACCTCGCGCTGGAAGTATTCCTGCACCCAGCGGCGCTGCTCGGGCGTGCGCTCGCCGTGCGAGACGATGCGGATGCCGTGCTCCGCGAAGGCCGGCACCAGCGTCTCGTTGTAGAGCGCGTACTGCCGGGCCACCAAATCATGCGCCTGCGCCAGCAGCGCCTCGAACGAGGCCGTGGTGTACAGCCCCTTGGTGTCGCCGTTCTGCGCCGCGGTGATGTGGGGCGCGGCGCGCACCTCGAAGAATTCGTCGAGGTTGGACGAGACGATGCACAGGTAGCGCAGGCGTTCAAGCAGCGGCACGTCGCCGCGCAGCGCCCAGTCGAACACCCGCTCGTTGAACGCGAGGATGCAGTGGTCGCGGTCCAGGAAGGCCGTGGCGGGCGGGGGCTTGGGCGTGGCGGCGGGCGGTTCTGGCGCGGGGTTCGGAAGCAAAGCGGGAGACTGCATACGCCACCGAGTGTTCAGCGCCGCCGTGACACTTTCATGACACGCGGGGCCTTCACGCCATGCCCAGGAAGTGCTTGCGGTAGCGCGCGGGCAGGTCGGCGATGCGCATGAGCATGGGCAGGTCGGCGGAGTTGAAGTCCGGGTCCCACGCGGGTGCGCCCAGCACGCGGGCACCCAGGCGCAGGTAGCCCTTGATGAGCGCGGGCGGCTCCACGTCGAGCGAGCCGTCGAGCCGCTCCACGGGCAGCGGCAGGCGCGGCAGCACGTGGTAGTCGATGGGCGCCAGGTGCGTGCGGCGCAACTGCTGCCAGATGCTCGCGGCCGCGTCGCCGCTCACCACGCCGTTGTGCAGCATGGGGATGCTCGCGCAGCCGATCATGGTGTCGAGCGCGTTGCGCACCATGAAATCAGCCAGCGCGCCCCACAGCGCCAGGATCACGCCGCCATGGCGGTGGCCGGCGTGCACGCAGCTGCGGCCCAGCTCCACCATGCGCGGGCGCAGGGCGCGCAGGCGGGTGAGGTCGAACTCGGTATCGCTGTAGGTGCCGCCCACGCGGCGCGCCTGGGCGGGGGTGAGCACGCGGTAGGTGCCCACCACGTCGCCGGTGGACCCATCGGCCCGCACCTCGCGCACCAGCAGATGCTCGCAATAATCGTCGAACAGGTCCACGTCATGGCCGGGCAGCGGCGTATTGAGCCGCGCGCCCATCTCGCCCGCGAAGACGGCGTACCTCAGCCGCTGCGCCTGCCGGACCTCGTCGAGGTGCCGCGCCCAGGCCACCGCAACGCCTGCCGCAAGGCCTGCTTCACCCACACGGTGAAGAGACCCCCTGGGCAGGGTGGCGGGCGAGAAAGGCAGGGTGGGGTTGGGCAGCTCGTTCATGGCACTCTCCTTCGGACTTGCTGTGCAGTGTGGGTGCCGCCGGTGACAACCCCGTGTCGGCGCCGTGGCGATTTCATGACAAACCCGTATTCCGGCGCCCGGGCCCTGCTGCTAAACTTTTGCCGCCCCCTCCGGGCCCCCTTCGCTCTCCCCACCCCATGCCCTTTTCGATCGAGGCGCCAGACCTCCTGGTCCCTGGCCTGCCCGCTGACACGCCCTTGCAACGCACCCTGCGCGAACAGCAGACGCTGCTGGACAGCGCAGGCGTGGGCATCGTCTTCATTCGCCAGCGCGTGGTGGTGCGCTGCAACCCCCGCTACGCGGAGCTTTTCGGCTACGGCTCCCCGCGGGAGCTGGTCGGCCAGAGCAGCGAGGTCCTGCACCCGAGCCGCGAGGCCTTCCGCGCCCTGGGGCGCGCCGCCTACGCCACGCTGTCGCAGGGGCAGACCTTCCGCACCGAATGGCGGATGCGGCGGCGCAACGGCGAGGTTTTCTGGAGCAACCTCACGGGCCGCCTCATCAACCCGGACGACACCTCCGAAGGGTCGATCTGGACCATCGACGACATCGACGACTACAAGCGCGCCCGGGAGGCGCTGGATCGCGTGCACGAGGAGCTGGAGCGCCAGGTGCGCGACCGCACGCGCGAGCTGAGCGAAACCGTCGAGAACCTGCACCACGAGATCAACGACCGCAAGCACGACCAGGAGCGCATCTACTGGCTCGCGCACTACGACCCGCTCACGGGCCTGCCCAACCGCACCCTGCTGGCCGAGCGCAGCCGCCTGGCGATCCGCGCGGCGCAGGAGAGCGGCACGCCGCTGGCCGTGGTCTTCCTGGACCTGGACCACTTCAAGCACGTGAACGACTCGCTGGGCCACCGCGTGGGCGATGCGCTGCTGGTCGAAATCGCCAAGCGCCTGCGCGCCGTGGTGCGCGACAAGGACACGGTCTCGCGCCTGGGCGGCGACGAGTTCGTGCTGCTGCTGCCCGGCGCCAGCGCCCACGGCGCCGCGCGCGTGGCGGGCAAGCTGCTCGACGCATCGCGCCAGCCCTACCAGATCGAGCACCACGAGCTCACCATGGCGCCCTCGATGGGCATCGCGCTGTACCCGAGCGACGGCGAGGACTTCGACACCCTGACCCAGTCCGCCGACACCGCCATGTACCGCGCCAAGCGCGACGGGCGCAACACCTTCCGCTTCTTCACGCCCGAGATGCAGGCCCAGTCGGTGCGCGCGCTGCAGCTCGAGAACGCGCTGCGCCGCGCGCTGGAGCGCAACCAGTTCGAGCTGCACTACCAGCCGCAGGTGACCATCGCCACGGGCAAGGTGCGCAGCCTGGAGGCGCTGCTGCGCTGGCAGCACCCGGAACTCGGCCCCATCTCGCCCGCCGAGTTCATCCCCGTGGCCGAGGACAGCGGCCAGATCCTGCAGATCGGCGAATGGGTGCTGCGCAACGCGCTGGCCCAGCTCCAGGCCTGGCGCGCCCAGGGGCTGACGGGGTTCCACATCGCGGTGAACCTCTCGGCCATCCAGTTCCACCAGCCGCAGCTGCCCGACCTCGTGAGCCGCATCCTCGCCGAGACCGGGCTGCCGCCCGACTCGCTGGAGCTGGAGCTGACCGAGGGCGTGGCCGTGGACGACCCGCACGCGGCCATCGCCACCATGGACCAGCTGCACGCGCTGGGCGTGCGCCTGGCGATGGACGACTTCGGCACGGGCTACTCGTCGCTGAGCCACCTCAAGCGCTTCCAGATCTACAAGCTCAAGATCGACCAGTCCTTCGTGCGCGACCTGGGCCACGACGGCAACGACCGCGCCATCATCAGCGCCATCATCCGCATGGCCCAGGCCCTGGGCCTGCAGACCACGGCCGAGGGCGTGGAGAGCGAGGCCCAGCTCGCCTTCCTGCGCGAGCAGGGCTGCGACGACGCGCAGGGCTACCACTTCAGCCCGCCGCTGCCCGTCTGCGCCATCGAGGCCTACCTGCGGGTGCAAGGCCAGGCCCAAGGCAAAATCGGCCTCTAGCGCCTGCCCAGCCTGCACGAGCAGCTCCCTTTTCGGGAGCAAACAGGGTCAGCCGAGCTTCTTTTGCATGAACTGCGCGCAGCCCATGGCCGGATCCAGCGCATAGCCCTCGAAGCCTTCGCGCGCGTAGGCGCGCAGCGCCGGGGCATTGCCCTGCAGCACTTCGAGCGTGAGCTTGCACGCGCCGCGCTCGCGGGCCATAGCCTCCACCGCCGCGAGCATCCGCTGCGCCACGCGCTGGCCGCGCCAGCCGGGGAGCACGGCCACGTCGTGGATGTTGACGAGCGGGCGGCAGGCGAAAGTGGAAAAGCCCTCGATGCAGTTGACGAGGCCCACCGCCTCTTCCTCCGCGCCCTCGGCGGGCCGTGCCCAGGCGATCACGCTGAACGCCTGCGGGCGCCGGCGCAGCGCCTCGGGCAGGCCAGCTTTGACCTCGGCGGCCAGCGGCGTGCCGCCGCCCGCGGGGTCGCGGGCATAGGCATCGAGCAGCGCCACCAGGGCCTGCGCATCGCGCGGGTTGGCGTAATCGACGGGGCGGATGGTGATGGTCGTCATACAGTGAATTCGTGATTCGCCAGGGTCAGCCGGCGCGGGCGGCATCGGCCAGGCGCTGGGCGCAGCGGTTGGCCTGCTCGGCATCGCTCGCCTCGACCATCACGCGCAGCAGCGGCTCGGTGCCGCTGGCGCGGATCAGCACGCGGCCCGTATCGCCCAGCTCGGCCTCCACCGCGCGGATGCCGTCCGACAGCACGGTGTTGGCTTCCCAGTCCTGCCCTGGCGCCAAACGCACGTTGAGCAGCACCTGCGGGAACAGCGCCACCCCCTCCAGCAACGGCGCCAGGCCCTTGCCGCCGCGCACGCAGGCCTGCAGCACCTGCAGCGCGCTCACCAGGCCGTCGCCCGTGGTCTGCTTGTCGAGCGCGAGCAGGTGGCCCGAGCCCTCGCCGCCGAGCAGCCAGCCGCGCTCGGCCAGGGCCTCGAGCACGTAGCGGTCGCCCACCTTGGCGCGCACGAAGTCCACGCCGCGCGCGCGCAGGGCCAGCTCCACGGCCATGTTGGTCATGAGCGTGCCCACGGCGCCGGGCACGCGCTCGCCCCGGGCCAGGCGGTCGGCCGCCATCACGTAGAGCAGCTCGTCGCCGTTGAACAGCCGGCCCGTGGCGTCCACCATCTGCAGGCGGTCGGCATCGCCGTCGAGCGCGATGCCCACGTGCGCACGGTTGGCGCGCACCGCGCGCACCAGCGCCTCGGGGTGGGTGGCGCCCACCTCGTGGTTGATGTTGAGGCCGTCGGGCGCGCAGCCGATGGCGATGACCTCGGCCCCGAGCTCGTGGAACACCTTGGGCGCGATGTGGTAGGCCGCGCCGTGCGCGGCATCGACCACGATCTTCAGGCCCCGGAGCGTGAGGTCCTGCGGAAAGGTGCTCTTGCAGAACTCGATGTAGCGCCCCGCCGCGTCGTCCAGCCGCCGCGCCTTGCCCAGCGTGGCCGAGTCGGCCCACACGGGGGGCTCGTTCAGCGCAGCCTCCACGGCCGCCTCCCAGTCGTCGGGCAGCTTGGCGCCGCGGGCGCTGAAGAATTTGATGCCGTTGTCGGCATACGGGTTGTGGCTGGCGCTGATGACCACGCCCAGGCTCGCGCGCTGCGCGCGCGTGAGGTAGGCCACGCCGGGCGTGGGCAGGGGGCCGAGCAGCACCACGTCCACCCCGGCGGAGTTGAAGCCCGATTCGAGCGCGGATTCGAGCATGTAGCCCGAGATGCGCGTGTCCTTGCCGATCAGCACCGTGGGGCGCTCTTCCGTGCGGCGCAGCACGCGGCCCACGGCATGGGCCAGGCGCAGCACGAAGTCGGGCGTGATGGGCGGCTGGCCCACGGTGCCGCGGATGCCGTCGGTGCCGAAGTATTGGCGGGTCATGGTTGTTCTTCTCCTTGTTGTTCGTTCATCGCGTTCCATACGGCCAAGGCCGCCACGGTCTCGCGCACGTCGTGCACGCGCACGATGCGCGCGCCGCGTTCCACGGCGAGCACGGCGGCGGCCACGCTGGGGACGAGGCGGTCCTGCACGTCCAGCCCCGTCACCGCGCCCAGCGACGACTTGCGCGACCAGCCCGCGAGCAGCGGGTAGCCCAGGGCCAGCAGTTCGCGCTGGCGCGCGAGCAGCGCGAAGTTCTGCGCTACCGTCTTGCCGAAGCCCGTGCCCGCGTCGAGCACGATACGGGCCTTTTCAACGCCCAGCCCTTGCAGGCCGCGCGCCGCCAGCTCCAGAAACGAGAGCACCTGCGGCACCACGTCGCCCTGCATGGGCGCGGCCTGCATGGTCTGGGGGTCGCGGTGCATGTGCATCAGGCACAGGCCGCACGCCCCATGCCGCGCCACCACCTGCGCCGCACCGGGCTGGCGCAGCGCCCAGATGTCGTTGACGATGTCGGCGCCCAGGTCGAGCACGGCCTGCATGACCTCAGGCTTGTAGGTGTCCACCGAGACGGGCACGCCCAGCCGCACGGCCCCGCGCACCACGGGCAGCACGCGGGCCAGTTCCTCGTCCAGGGGGACGGCGGGGCTGCCGGGGCGCGTGGATTCGCCGCCGATGTCGAGGATGTGCGCGCCGTCCTTCAGCAGTTGCTCGCAGTGGCGCAGCGCGGCGGCGGCGCTGGCGTGCCGGCCGCCGTCCGAGAACGAGTCGGGCGTGGCATTGACGATGCCCATGACCCGCGGGCGCGCGAGGTCCAGGCGATAGCGGGTGGTTTGCCAGAACATGCAAAAAGCGACGGGGCCTGTGGAGGCCCCGTCGCCGTTCAGGCCGCGGTGGGCGCAGGGTCGGGCTTGACTTCCGGTGAGCCGCCGCTCGGGCCGTCGCCGGACGGAGGCGGGTTGCGCGGCGTCCAGTCCTTCGGGGGGCGCGGCGCCTTGCCCGCCATGATGTCGTCGAGCTGCTCGGCGTCGATGGTTTCCCATTCGAGCATGGCCTTGGCCATGGCGTGCATCTTGTCCGAGTGCTCCTCGATGAGCTTGCGGGCCAGCACGTACTGCTCGTCGATGATGCGGCGCACCTCGGCATCGACCTTCTGCATGGTCTGCTCGCTCATGTTCGTGGTCTTGGTGACCGAGCGGCCGAGGAACACCTCGCCCTCGTTCTCGGCGTAGACCATGGGGCCCAGGGCCTCGCTCATGCCGTACTTCATGACCATGTCGCGCGCCAGGTTGGTGGCACGCTCGAAGTCGTTGCTCGCGCCCGTGGTCATCTGGTGCATGAACACTTCCTCGGCGATGCGGCCGCCGAACAGCATGGCGATCTGGTTGAGCATGTACTCCTTGTCGTAGGAGTAGCGGTCCTTCTCGGGCAGGCTCATGGTCACGCCCAGCGCGCGGCCGCGCGGGATGATGGTGACCTTGTGCACCGGGTCGCACTTGGGCAGCAGCTTGCCGATGAGGGCGTGGCCGGCCTCGTGGTAGGCGGTGTTGCGGCGCTCTTCCTCGGGCATGACCATAGTCTTGCGCTCGGGGCCCATGATGATCTTGTCCTTGGCCTTCTCGAAGTCCTGCATCTCGACCACGCGCGCATTGCGGCGCGCGGCCATCAGCGCGGCCTCGTTGCACAGGTTGGCCAGGTCGGCACCGCTCATGCCGGGCGTGCCGCGCGCGATGATGCCCGGGTTCACGTCCTGCCCCGCGGGGATCTTGCGCATGTGCACGGAGAGGATCTGCTCGCGGCCGCGGATGTCGGGCAGCGTCACGTACACCTGCCGGTCGAAGCGGCCGGGGCGCAGCAGCGCGGCGTCCAGGATGTCGGGGCGGTTGGTGGCGGCGACCACGATCACGCCCAGGTTGGTCTCGAAGCCGTCCATCTCCACGAGCATCTGGTTCAGCGTCTGCTCGCGCTCGTCGTTGCCGCCGCCCAGGCCCGCGCCACGCTGGCGGCCCACGGCGTCGATTTCGTCGATGAAGATGATGCAGGGGGCGTTCTTCTTGGCGTTCTCGAACATGTCGCGCACGCGGGCCGCGCCCACGCCGACGAACATTTCCACGAAGTCGGAGCCCGAGATGCTGAAGAACGGCACCTTGGCCTCGCCCGCAATGGACTTGGCCAGCAGCGTCTTGCCCGTGCCCGGAGGGCCGACCAGCAGCAGGCCGCGCGGAATGCGCCCGCCGAGCTTCTGGAACTTGTTGGGGTCCTTCAGGAAGTCCACCACTTCCTTGACCTCCTCCTTGGCCTCGTCGCAGCCGGCCACGTCGGCGAAGGTCACGGTGTTGTTGTTCTCGTCGAGCATGCGCGCCTTGGACTTGCCGAAGCTGAACGCGCCGCCCTTGCCGCCGCCCTGCATCTGGCGCATGAAGTACACCCACACGCCGATCAGCAGCAGCATGGGGCCCCAGCTCACGAGCAGGGTCATGAGCAGCGAGCCTTCCTCGCGCGGCTTGACGTCGAACTTGACGTTGTTGTTGATCAGGTCGCCGACCAGGCCGCGGTCCAGGTAGGTGGCGGTGGTGCGCACCTTGCGGTCATCGGTGGTGGTGGCCACGATCTCGGTGCCACCGCCCTGACCTTCCTGGATGATGGCGCTCTTGATGCGGTTGCTGCGCACCTCGTCCAGGAACTCCGAGTACGCCATGTGGCCCGCGCTGCCGCCCGTCCGGGTGTCGAACTGTTTGAACACCGTGAACAGCACCATGGCGATGACCAGCCACACGGCAACTTTTGAAAACCACTGATTGTTCAAGCGGGGCTCCAGAAAACGAAGGGGGTCGGTCGCGGGAATGTCATGACCCAGTTGGGGCGCATTTTAGGCGCTTCAAGCCCCAGGCCCCTTTCCTTTACCCTAGCGGCGGCCATGGGCAACCGCCACGTGGCCCCTGCTCAGCCCTGCTTCTTGAGGCCGATGCCCACGAGAAAGGTTTCCGACGATTTGTCGCGCGAGGCCTTGGGCTTGACCGGCTTGACCACGCGGAACGTGTCCTTGAACAGCTGCACGAGCTGCGTGTAGCCGCTGCCGTGGAACAGCTTGACCACCAGCGCGCCCTCGGGCTTCATGTGGGCCTGGGCGAAATCGACCGCCAGCTCGATCAGGTGGGCGATGCGCGCGGCGTCCACCGAGTCCACGCCCGAGAGGTTGGGCGCCATGTCGGACACCACCACGTCCGCCAGGCGCCCCTGCAGCGCCTCCTGCAGCCGCGCCAGCACCTCCTCCTCGCGGAAGTCGCCCTGGATGAAGGCCACGCCCTCGATGGGCTCCATGGGCAGCAGGTCCAGCCCGATGATCGTGCCGTTGAGCTGCCCCACGGCCGCGCCGCCGGGCGACAGGCGCCGGCGCACGTACTGGCTCCACGCGCCGGGCGCGCAGCCCAGGTCCACCACGGTGTGGCCGGGCTTGATGAGGCCGAACTGCTCGTCGATCTCCTTGAGCTTGTAGGCCGCGCGCGCGCGGTAGCCGTCCTTGTGAGCGGCTTTCACGTAGGGGTCGTTGACGTGCTCGTTGAGCCACGCCTTGTTGACTTTCTTGCTTTTGGTGTTGATTTTCATCCTGCCTCGATAATACGGCCCATGCCCCAAATCCAATTGACGCCCGCCGAGCGCCGGGAACACCGCGCCAACGCCCACCACCTCGACCCCGTGGTCCTGATCGGCGGCGACGGCCTCACGCCCGCCGTGCAAAAAGAGATCGACCTGGCGCTCAACGCCCACGGCCTGATCAAGGTGCGCGTGTTCGGCGACGACCGCGCGGCGCGCGAGGCCCTGTACCAGCAACTGGCGGCCGACCTGAACGCCGCGCCCATCCAGCACATCGGCAAGCTGCTGGTGCTATGGCGCCCGCCCGCGGCCAAGGAAAAGGCCGTCGATGAAGACCGCAAGCCCGGCCCGCGCGACGTGAAGGTGCTCAAGTTCAGCAAGCGCGCGGGCCAGAAGCCCGAGGTGAAGCAACTGCGCGTGCTGGGCAACCAGCGCCTGACGGCGGGCGGCCAGATCAAGCGCGCCAAGCCCAAGCAAAAATCGGTCAAGAAGCGCGCCTCATGAGCCTCGCCGCGCAGCGCCACATCCTGTGCATGAAGTGGGGCACGAAATACGGCCCCGAGTACGTCAACCGCCTGTACGCGATGGTGCGCCGGCACCTGTCGGGCGACTTCAATTTCGTCTGCCTCACCGACGACGCCACGGGCATCCGCCCCGAGGTGCAGTGCCTGCCCATCCCGCCGCTGAACCTGCACCTGAAGCCCGGCCAGCGCGACGGCGCGTGGAAGAAGCTCACCACCTTCGAGGCCGACCTGCACGGCCTGCGGGGCACGGCGCTGTTCCTGGACGTGGACGTGGTGGTCGTGGGCTCGCTCGACGCCTTCTTCGAGCAGCCGGGCGAGTTCCTCATCATCCACGACTACCCGCGCTTCTGGCGCTTCGGGCAGCGCATCACGGGCAACTCCTCGGTCTACCGCTTCACGCTGGGCGCCCACGCCGACGTGCTGGCGTACTTTCGCGCCCACATGGACGAGGTGCAGGCCAGCCACCGCAACGAGCAGGCCTTCCTGTCGAAGTTCCTGCACAAGCAGGGCAAGCTCTCGTACTGGCCCGAGGGCTGGTGCCCGAGCTTCAAGTACCACGGCATTCCCGCGTGGCCCACGAACTACTGGCGCGAGCCCTTCGTGCCCGAGGGCGCGCGCATCATGATCTTCCACGGCGAATGCAACCCGCCGGACGCGCTCGCGGGGCGGCGCAACAAGCGGCTCGCGCACATCCAGCCCGCCACCTGGGTGGCGCAGCACTGGCGCGAATGACTACACCAGCGGCCTGCCCGTGAGCCGTTGCAGGATGGCGAGCGGGCTGGCCGCCTTGTCGTAGGCGTGCGCGGCGGGCAGGTGCAGCGTCTGCTCCAGCATGTACTGGCCCGACATGACGGCGTGCGAGGCCTGGTCCGAGAAGCACACCCACACCGACCCGGCGGGGAACGGCACTTCCTCCTGGGGGCTGCTCTTCTGGTAGTCCAGGTCGCGCTTCATGCCGTCGTGCAGCTGCAGCATCAGGTGGTCGTATTCGCTGCGCAGCGACTTGGTGACGTGCAGCGCTTTCAGGGCCTTGGCCTGCCAGGCGGAATAGGGCTTGGCCTTTGGCAGGAACTGGCGCGCCACGGTCTCGAAGGGCTCGCCCACGCGCCACACACGCGGCACGCCATCGGGGTTGACGTTGGTGAACACGCGCAGGATGCGCTCGCCGTAGTTGGGGCGCGAGGGAAAGGCGTCCACGTGCAGCCGCCGGTCATCGGCGCGCCAGGACTGCTGGCGGCTTTCCACCTGCATGGGCCTGTAGCTGGTGGGCGCCAGGCGCAGCGCGCTGGTGTAGTGCGGCAGCAGCACGCCGACCAGGCCCAGCGCCTGCTGGCGAAAGCGCTCGATCATGCCCGCGAGCAGGGCCTGCGTGGCCGCATCGCCCGCGGCGCCCTTGAGCACGCCATCCACGCCCAGGCTGATGTTGCGCGCGCCCTCGTCGCGCACATCGGGCCGCAGCAAGCTGCGCTCTTCGGGCGCCAGCTCGAAGCCGAGGCGCGGAAAGAACAGCACCTTGCCCGCCTCGAGCGCCGCGCGCCAGGCATCGCTGCCCTGCACGGCCTGCCAGTCGCTGCCTTCGATACGGATGACCTGGGATTCCATGGCTAACTCCCTTGTTTCGCCGTCTGCCACAGCGTGGCGCCCGCGCACAGCCACTGCACGAAGTACATGCCGCTGCCCACGCCGTGCCACAGCCGCAGATTCTCGTGCGCCACGATGCGCGGGGCCACGCCGTACTGCGCCAGCAGGGCCAGCAGCAGGCCGAGGATCACAAAAACCATAGCTGCTTGCGCCCACTGCTCAGGCTTTTCAGCATGTTTTCGCTTGGAAAGTACCAGCAGGAGCGCGCAAGCAGCTATCGAAATATAAGTCTGCGCACCGAACAGCCGGGCTGCCATCTGGCCCGCCATGGCGGGCGTGGGCAGGTAGGCGAACAGCATCGGCACCACCATGAAGCCGATGGCCGACAGGCTGCCCCACCACAGGGCGGCGGCGAACACGGGCAGGCGGCTCACCATGGCGGTCAGAGGTAGCGCACGGCCACCACTTCGTAGCGGCGCACGCCGCCCGGGGCCTGCACTTCGGCGGTGTCGCCCTCTTCCTTGCCGATGAGCGCGCGCGCGATGGGGCTGGAGACGTTGATCAGGCCCAGCTTCAGGTCGGCCTCGTCCTCGCCCACGATCTGGTACTTCACGGTGTCGCCGCTGTCCTCATCCTCCAGCTCCACGGTGGCGCCGAACACCACGCGGCCGCCCGCGTCGAGCGCGGCCGGGTCGATGATCTGCGCGGCGGAGAGCTTGCCCTCCACCTCCTGGATGCGGCCTTCGATGAAGCCCTGGCGGTCCTTGGCGGCCTCGTACTCGGCGTTCTCGCTCAGGTCGCCCTGGGCGCGCGCCTCGGCGATGGCGTTGATGACGGCGGGCCGGTCAACGGTCTTGAGGCGGTGCAGCTCTTCCTTGAGCTTCTCGGCACCGCGCTTGGTGATGGGAATGGTGGCCATGCAAAAGTCTCCATGAGTCAACGGGGGCCGGGCCGCGCCCTGCGCGCCGCCCCCACAAAAGTGAAACCGCCGCGCGTTGCCGCGCGGCGGTTTCTTTTCGGGTTCAGCGCGCGATTATGCCGCGAGCTGGGCGTGCAGTTCCTGCACGGAATACACGTCGAGCTGGTCGAGGTACTTCATGCCCTCCACGGCCGCCTCGGCGCCGAAGATGGTGGTGAACGTGGTCACGCGCGCCAGCAGCGAGCTGGTGCGGATCGCGCGCGAGTCGGCGATGGCGTTGCGGCGCTCTTCCACGGTGTTGATGACCATGGCGATCTCGTCGTTCTTGATCATGTCCACGATGTGCGGGCGGCCCTCGGTCACCTTGTTGACCACCGCCACGGGCACGCCCGCCTCGGCAATGGCGGCCGCCGTGCCCTTGGTGGCGACGAGCTCGAAGCCCATGCCCGCCAGTTCGCGCGCGATGGCCACGGCGCGCGGCTTGTCGCTGTTCTTCACCGTGAGGAACACCTTGCCCGAGCGCGGCAGCTTGGTGCCCGCGCCAAGCTGGCTCTTGACGAACGCCTCGCCGAAGGTCTTGCCCACGCCCATGACCTCGCCGGTGGACTTCATCTCGGGGCCGAGGATGGTATCGACGCCCGGGAACTTCACGAACGGGAACACGGCCTCCTTCACGCTGAAGTACGGCGGCGTGACTTCCTTGGTGATGCCCTGGCTGGCCAGCGTCTGGCCCGCCATGCAGCGCGCGGCCACCTTGGCGAGCTGGATGCCCGTGGCCTTGCTCACGAACGGCACGGTGCGCGAGGCGCGCGGGTTCACTTCCAGCACGTAGATCACGTCCTGAGTCGTCCCGTTCGCCTCGACCTGCTGGATGGCGAACTGCACGTTCATCAGGCCCACCACGTTCAGCCCTTCGGCCATGGCGGCGGTCTGGCGCTTGAGTTCGTCGATGGTGGCCTGCTTCAAGTAGTACGGCGGCAGCGAGCAGGCGGAGTCGCCCGAGTGCACGCCCGCCTGCTCGATGTGCTCCATCACGCCGCCGATGAAGACCTTGCCCTCGGGGTCGCGCAGGCAGTCCACGTCGCACTCGATGGCGTCGTTCAGGAAGCGGTCCAGCAGCACGGGCGAGTCGTTGCTCACCTTCACGGCCTCGCGCATGTAGCGCTCCAGGTCGCGCTGCTCGTGCACGATTTCCATGGCGCGGCCTCCCAGCACGTAGCTGGGGCGCACCACCAGGGGGTAGCCCAGGGAAGAGGCTTTTTCCAGCGCCTCGGCCTCGGTGCGGGCCGTGGCGTTGGGCGGTTGCTTCAAGTTCAGGCGATGCAGCAGCGCGGAGAAGCGCTCGCGGTCCTCGGCGGCGTCGATCATGTCGGGGCTGGTGCCGATGATCGGCACGCCCTCGGCCTCCAGGCCCAGCGCGAGCTTCAAAGGCGTCTGGCCGCCGTACTGCACGATCACACCCGCGGGCTTTTCCTTGTCCACGATTTCGAGCACGTCTTCGAGCGTGAGCGGCTCGAAGTACAGGCGGTCGGAGGTGTCGTAGTCGGTCGAGACGGTCTCGGGGTTGCAGTTGACCATGATGGTCTCGTACCCGTCCTCGCGCATCGCCAGCGCCGCGTGCACGCAGCAGTAGTCGAACTCGATGCCCTGACCAATGCGGTTCGGGCCGCCGCCGAGCACCATGATCTTCTTCTTGTCCGTGGGCGCGGCCTCGCACTCGTCCTCGTAGGTCGAATACATGTAGGCCGTGTTGGTGGCGAACTCTGCCGCGCAGGTGTCCACGCGCTTGTAGACGGGGCGCACGTTGAGGGCGCGGCGGGCAGTGCGGACGGCCTTCTCGCTGGTCTTGAGCAGCTTGGCGAGGCGACGGTCGGAGAAACCCTTTTTCTTCAGGGTGCGCAGCGTGCCGGCATCCAGGGCGGCCAGCGCGGCGTCACCCTTTTCTTCCGCGAGCTTGTCCAGGTCGAGCTCGATCTTCACGATCTCTTCGATCTGCACCAGGAACCACTTGTCGATCTTGGTCAGGTCGTGCACTTCATCGACCGAGAGGCCCATGGCGAACGCATCGCCCACGTACCAGATGCGCTCGGGGCCGGGCTCGCCGAGTTCCTTTTCGAGCAGTTCGCGGTCCTGGGTCTTCTCGTTCATGCCGTCCACGCCGACTTCGAGGCCGCGCAGGGCCTTCTGGAACGATTCCTGGAAGGTGCGGCCCATGGCCATGACCTCGCCCACGGACTTCATCTGCGTGGTCAGGCGGCTGTCGGCGGTGGGGAATTTCTCGAACGCGAAACGCGGAATCTTGGTGACCACGTAGTCGATGGAAGGCTCGAACGACGCGGGCGTCGCGCCGCCGGTGATCTCGTTCTTGAGCTCGTCGAGCGTGTAGCCCACGGCCAGCTTGGCCGCGACCTTGGCGATCGGGAAACCCGTGGCCTTGGATGCGAGTGCGGACGAGCGCGACACGCGCGGGTTCATCTCGATCACGATCATGCGGCCGTCCTTCGGGTTCACCGAGAACTGCACGTTGGAGCCGCCCGTGTCCACGCCGATCTCGCGCAGCACTGCCAGGCTGGCGTTGCGCATGATCTGGTATTCCTTATCGGTCAGCGTCTGCGCGGGGGCCACGGTGATCGAGTCGCCCGTATGTACACCCATCGGGTCGAGGTTCTCGATGGAGCAGATGATGATGCAGTTGTCCGCCTTGTCGCGGACGACTTCCATCTCGTACTCCTTCCAGCCGAGCAGCGACTCCTCGATCAGCAGCTCGTTGGTGGGCGAGGCTTCGAGGCCGCGCTTGCAGATGGTCTCGAACTCTTCCGGGTTGTAGGCGATGCCGCCGCCCGTGCCGCCGAGCGTGAAGCTCGGGCGGATCACCGTGGGGAAGCCCACGTTCTTCTGCACGGCCCAGGCCTCTTCCATCGAATGCGCGATGCCCGAGCGCGCCGAGCCCAGGCCGATGCGCGTCATCGCGTCCTTGAACTTCAGGCGGTCCTCGGCCTTGTCGATGGCCTCGGGCGTCGCGCCGATCAGCTCGACCTTGTACTTGTGCAGCACGCCGTTGCGCCACAGGTCGAGCGCGCAGTTCAGCGC
>Ga0222423_1000645_pt1 | contig 21439 bp, 17 predicted proteins | sample 3A0metagenome_FD_182472 | JGI IMG/M metagenome (GOLD analysis project Ga0222423, IMG submission 182472) | Enriched microbial communities from leaf-cutter ant dump, University of Wisconsin, Madison, United States - 3A0 (version 2) | ecosystem: Environmental > Terrestrial > Nest > Insects nest >...
GTGATCTGAAAAAAGCCGAGTATGGTCGCTCCTCGACTGTGGGCTTCAGCGTGCATTTTGTTTTGTTCCCGTTGAACACCCGACGGGTGTGGCGGAAATAAGCAGGGCGAAGCTGCAGCTGTGGTGCGGTGAAAGACCTGTGCCGGAAAGGCGAGCAGGAGCACGGCCGCATAGGCAAGATGCGGATGGGCCGCGATGAACGCGGTGACGGCGGAGAAGAAAGACGCCACCATGCCGCGTCCTCTTACAGAATGGAGGTGACGAGCCGGTCGAGGCGCGTCCCTTCTCGATAGAATGCGCGGACCAGAACGGCAGCGGCGATTCCAGTCGCGGCTCCGCCGAGTATGTCGCTCACATAATGCGTCCCGATATAGACCCGCGAGATGGCGATCAGGACAGCCGCGGCGAGGAACCATGCTCCCATTCTGCGCATCCCGTGCAACAGGAAGGCGGCTGTGATCGCGAAGGTCGCCGTCGCATGGTCGGAGGGGAACGACGGATCGGCGCTGCGCTCGATCAGCAGATGTGTGATACCACCGTCATAGGGCCGCATCCGGTGGACGAACAGCAGGATGATCTGGTTGATCGCGAGGCCGAGCAAGAAGGAGAGGCCCGCCGCGACAAGGACGTGCCTGTTGTGCGATCTCTCCGGCCCTCGCCCCCATTGCAAGGCGACTGCAGTCACGAGCAGCGGCACGCCGATTGCCGACACCCAGATCATGATGGAATCGGCTAAAGCGCTCGTTCCCGCGAGACTGTTGATGGCGCGGGTCGCGGCGGCATCGAGATCATAGAGTTGCACGCCATTTCCTCTTCTTGTTGTTGGCGCCCGTAAGCAACGGCGGCGCGTTAGCGATTCATTCTCAGCGAGGTTCGAAGGGCTTCAGCAGCCGTCCCCGAATGCGATCCAGTCCCAGCGTGGTCAGCGTCGCGAAGACCGCGCCGGCCAGAAACGTCGCTTGAGGTCCCGAGGCATCCCACAGCGCCCCGGCGATGACGCTCGCGGCCAGCAGAGCCAGACCGCAAACCAGATTGAACACACCGAAGGCTGTGCCGCGCAGCTCCGCCGGGGCGGTTTCCGCAATCAGCGTTGCAAGCAAGCCTTGGGTGAAACCCATATGGAGCCCCCAGAGCACGACGCCGATGCCGACCGCTATGATGCCGGTCGAGAAGGCCAGAACCACATCGGCGGCGATGAGCAGAACCAGCCCGACGATCAGGATCGTCACCTTGTCCATGCGGTCGGAGAGAACGCCGATCGGATAGGCCGACAGCGAATAGGCAAGGCTCATGAGGACCAGCACGATCGGGACAAGAGCCAGCGGCAGGCCGATGGACTGCGCGCGCAGAATCAGGAACGCCTCGCTGAACCGCGCCAGCGTGAAGATCGCAGCTACGGCCACGACCCACCAATACGTCGCGCCAAGGCGGCGCAATTCGTCGCGGTGCAGCGGCAGACCGACTTTGCGCAACGCTCTTGCGCGCGCTGGTTCCTTCACGGCCACCAGAATGAGCGCGAGGGACAGAAACGCCGGGATGACGGCGATCCAGAATACGGTCTGGAAGTGACCTGCCGTCAGCCACATCAGCCCTATGGCCAGCAGCGGCCCGACAAAAGCGCCGATCGTATCGAGCGACTGACGCAGGCCGAAGCTCGCGCCGCGCAATTCGGGCGGCGCGATGTCGGCGACAAGTGCGTCGCGCGGCGCTCCCCGAATACCCTTGCCGATCCGATCGATGAAGCGGGCGGCGATGAGCCAGTCGAGTGACGATGCCAGCGGAAAGATCGGTTTGGTGAAGGCTGCGAGACCATAGCCAAGAGCCGCCAGGAATTTCCGCTTGCCGAGCCAGTCGCTGAGTGTGCCGGAGAAGACCTTGGTGATCGAGGCGGTCGCCTCGGCGATACCTTCAATGATACCGACGGCCAGGGTCGAGGTGCCGAGCACGGTGACCATGTAGACCGGCAGCAGTGCGTGAATCATCTCCGAGGACACGTCCATCAGCATCGAGACGAAGCCGAGCGCCCAGATGCCGGCGGGAATGCCCCGGCGGTGTCCGGTTGTCGGCGCTTGCTCGACAGAGACGCTGCGCGCTCCGGCCTGATCGGTTGTTTCAGCGGTTTTCGTCATGGGCATCGAAGACGCGCTGAGCGTAGCTGTCGAGGAGTTCTTCGCAGGCCCGCAGCCGTGCGGCTGCCTCTTCCGCGAGTGGTGCGTCGTAGAAATCCAGCTTCCTGATCTTTTCGAGCCAGCCTTTGAGCTTTTTCAGATCGGTGTCTTCTTCCTCAAGCTCGGCATAGGTGAACTTGTTGATCGCGATTTCCTTGGCGATCTCCTTCTCGAAATCCGCGCAGCGCCCAAGAAATTCGCGATACTGGTCATCGCGGTCAGCCCGAAACCGGGCCACGACCTTTTCCTCCTGGGCGCGGTCGAGGGCGACGGTTTCCAGGATGACGGCCTCACCACCCATCTTGGAGACATCGTTCTCGATCATCTTCAGCCGGCGGATGTGATCGTCGGTCTTCGGCAGCAGGCAGACGCCGTTCTGCAAATAGACGGCCCCCATGCCTTTCACCCGCCGCCAGAGCGCGACGCGCTTCGTGGCCGGTTCGGGCGGGACCTTATAGGTGAGCAGAAGCCATGAAAGTGAAACCATTACCAGACTGTAATGCAACGGTCGTTACAAATCAAACCATACAGCCAAGGCCGTTCAATTTTCAATCCGAAGGCGCCGATGCGGATGTGTAAGCACACCCGTTCCCCTTTCGATGACGGGAGCGTGGGTGCCATGCTGCCGAATTTTCAGTGCAAGGGGCTGAGCAGCGCCGGATTATGCGCAGCACCGAGGATGCCCAAGCTGCACATTCTCGGGCGCCTCACTGTGAGGTGGGCATAATATTCCACGGATCATAATCATGCTCATCGCATGGACCGCAACTCGCCGGAAAGCAGGGCGATGCCGTCAACGCGCTTCTCTCCGCCGTCGGCTACAACTTCTCGCTTCTGCTCAAGTGGCTCAGACAACTTTTGTGCCTGATCGCCGCGATCATCGCCACGTTTCTGCCAAAACAGGCGCTCTCCTGCGCATCATAAGCATATTGAATGCCTTCTCGTCGTCCTCAGCGAAACCCGAAATCAAGGCAATTTCGGCGTTCTTCACGGCCGACCGTTTAGGCGCAGACTGGTGCGCTGCGAAACGCCGGGCTTCCCGTAAAAATATAGCCTCTTGGCAAGCCCCATAGTCGCTACGCTGACAAAGAGGGCGAAGCCGTCGTTCATAAAAGCATAGACTCCAACCCCTTTCGGGAGGGGCTGGTCAAGCTGCGTATTCCGATGAAGCCGGACGGCTATTGCGATCTGAAGTAGGACAGTTTTCGTGCCTTTGGGTCGTCTGTCCTTTGGCCTGTCTCGGGGCTTCCCGCAAACGACTCCTAAAAGGGGCGGATCTTGTGAGATGCAGCGCTCTTGGTGAAGCAACGCTGCTATACATTACGAAAACCCATATAGACAAATTGGGATGTATTATTAGCGCCTCGCAATTGATGCAATGCAATGAAAGTTATATGCGATGCAGCACGCGGTGATAGGTGTGCCTCTATTCGTCTCCGGCCAGTACTAACTCTTTATTAATCTTGTGTATATACGGTATCGTACATAAGATTTTATGAGAAACGCATGCGGGTCGTAAATCTCGACGCTGGTTGATCGATGGGAAATCAGAAGACGGCATGACGCCTCCACCATTGTTCACGATGGCCGCCTTCCTCCCCTAGTGTTTGTCAGGGAACAGTGGGAACCGGTTTCCCCGAAAAGGCAAATGAACACAAGAATGCCAGAGTCTGTCTGGTTCAGAATGGACCAGACAGACTCTGGCGATCGACCCGATCCACTACGCAATGAAAACCATCCTCCCTCCGGCAGGGAGGAGGCCGATTTCACGCGCCCGATTTTAAAGCTTAAACCCCGCGCCCGCTCTCGACACCGCAGAGTAGCGCTCCATTCACTGTAGGAAAACGCGATGAATAGTTCCAGTGTTTCTACTGCATACAGGGCCGGCGGCCCTGCCCCGGCAGCACGGGTCGGGCGTACGTCACTGTCCATACGCACCCTGCTCCTGTCTATCGTGGTGGCCTTCGTGATCGGGTTGCTCTATGCTGCTTCCGCTAATCTCCTGTCGGCATGGGACACGATGCACTCGGCGCGCATCATGCAGCACAATGCCGAGATTGGTGATCGTTTGCTGTCGAGCGCCGCATTGCTCGCCATCGAACGCGGTGTCACCAACACCGCCCTGTCGGCTGAGGCCGCCACCGATCCGGTCACAATCACCAGGATCGCGGAACTCCGCCAGAGCGGCGACGAAGCGCTCAAGGCGGTGCTCGGACGTCTTGTCGGCGACGCCGATTTTGCCGGAAGGGACGCGCTGATCCGAAACGTGCGCCAGAACCATGAGGCATTGGTGGCGCTCAGACGCGATATCGACCGGCAACTGCCGCTTTCCGCCGGCGCGCGCGATGCCGGGGTCGTGGCCCAGTGGGTGCCGGCGGTAACTTCGCTGATCATGTCGTCGCAGGATCTGCGTATCGCTGCGCAGGATGTGCCGGCCACAGCGCTCGCCCGCACGCAGATCATGCTCGACCTGAGGCAGGCGATGTGGGTGGTCAGCGAATATGCCGGTCGTGAAAGAGCACTCGTTGGTGGCATGATCGCCCGCAATGCGCATCTCGAGGCGGATCATCTCTCGACGCTCGCCGAGTATCGCGGCCGACTCGAACAGTCCTGGGCGTCTATCGAGGTCTATTCCAGCCGTTCTTTCGCCAATCCGGCCGTGGTATCGGCCGTAGCGGCGGCGAAAGCGGAATTCTTCGGCTCATTCAGCACACTGCGTGATAGCGTCTACAAGGCCAATGCCGAAAACCGCCCCTATCCGGTGGGCAGCAACGAATGGATGACGGCGGCGACCCGCGGCATCGACAGCCTGCTTGCGCTCTCGGATGTCCTCGGCAAGGCCACCGGCAGCTATGCCTCCCAGGTCGAGGCAAGCGGCTTCAACAGCTTCGTGGTAAGTTCCACCGTCCTGGCGATTGCCATTATGCTCGGTGTCTTTGCCTTTTGGATCGTCGTGACGCGTGTTACGCGCCCGGTCCATGCCCTGACGGAAGTCATGTCGCGGCTGAGCGGTGGCGATCTGGACCTCGCCGTGCCGTCGATCGAGCGTCGCGACGAAATCGGTCAGATGGCGCGGGCGGTCGAGATCTTCCGCGAAGCGGGCCTCGCCAACCGTCGCCTAGAAGCCGAGGCCGAGCAAGGTCGCAGGCTCACCGAGGAGGAGCGCCGACAGCGCGAGGCGCATGGCGAGGCGGAAGCCGAGAAGCTCGAACATGCCATGAACACGCTCGCCACCGCGCTCGGCCACCTTTCCGAAGGTGATGTCGGGTACCGGATCGAGAACCCGCTGGCCGGTTCGCTCGACAAGCTGCGGACCGATTTCAACCAGTCTGCCGACAAGCTCGAGGAAACGCTGCGCGCCGTCGGCGGTAATGCGGCGGCCATCCGCGCTGGAGCCGAACAGATTCGAGTCGCCACCAACGACCTTGCCAAGCGGACCGAAATGCAGGCTGCCTCTGTCGAGGAGACCGCCGCCGCGATCGAGGAGATCACTACTGCCGTCAAAGACACCAGTCGGCGCGCCAGCGAGGCGGGTGAGCTTGTCGAGCGGACGCGTGAGCAGGCCGAGCGCTCTGGCGCCGTTGTGGAGCAGACGGTCGAGGCGATGAACGCGATCGAGGGTTCCTCCGATGCCATCGGCAAAATAATCAGCGTCATCGATGAGATCGCCTTCCAGACCAACTTGCTGGCGCTCAATGCGGGCGTCGAGGCGGCCAGGGCGGGCGACGCTGGCAAGGGTTTCGCTGTAGTGGCACAGGAAGTGCGCGAACTCGCGCAGCGTTCGGCCGGGGCGGCGAGGGAGATCAAGTCGCTGATTACGTCCTCCGCTGACCAAGTCAAGACTGGCGTCGGGCTAGTGGGCGAGACCGGCGGCGCCTTGCGTGCGATCGTCGCTGAGGTTCAGGAGATCAGCCGGCACGTATCGGCTATTGTCGAGGCGGCGCGCGAGCAGTCGATCGGCCTCCAGGAGATCAGTACTGCGGTCAACCAGATGGATCAGGGCGCCCAGCAGAACGCTGCCATGGTCGAAGAATCGTCAGCGGCTTGCCACGGCCTAGCAGGAGAAACGACGGCTCTCAACGATCTGGTTTCGAAGTTCCACTTCGGCAGCGAGCGCGAGTTGGTTCGTCCTGTCGCGAATACCTCTCCGGTCGGAAGCCCGGTGCGGGAACGGGAGCGGCCTGTCAGGCTTGTCGCCCGCAGCGGCGCGGCTGTCGCAGTCAGCGAGAGCTGAGAAGAATTCTGAGAGCGATTGGTATCATCCCTCGGGCTCCGGTTCGCCGGGGCCCCAACTCCGGCATTTAATGAAGTGCGTTCATATCCGAACTCCTATCGGAGGCCAGCTCGGAATAGCCCTTGCCATGATCTAACCCGGGTTGGGGTGATGCTGCCTGCATCGTGCTGTTGATAGTCGTCCGCCGCACCTTTCGATCTGGCGGATGGGGGAGCGTATCGATCCGGCGGATCGCATAGCCGCTGCCTAAACGTTCCTACCCCTTGTTGCATTGAAGGAATTTCCAGTGAATACCCATGATGTATCCAAGATTCATAGGGCAAACGGCGCCTTCCCGGCGCAGGGTAGCCGTACGTCGCTGGCGATCCGCACCCTGCTTTTGTGCATCATGGCGATCTTCGTGGTCGGGTTGCTGATTTCCACTTCCACCAACCTGTTTTCGGCGTGGGACACGATGCGTAGCGCGCGCACCATGCAGCGCAATACCGAGGTTGGCGATCTTTTCTTGACCAGCGGCGGGGTGCTCGCGACGGAACGCGGCGTCACCAACACGGCACTCGCGGCCGCCTCTGTCGCCAACCCGGAAACCGTCGCACGGATTGCCGACCTCCGCCAGCGCGGCGACGCGGCGCTCATTGCGGCACTCGAAAGACTGCACGACGAGGCCGAATTTTCTAGAAAAGACATACTGACCACCACCGTGCTCCAGAACCGAGATGCGCTCATCTCCCTGCGGCGCGACATCGACCGGCAACTGTTACTTCCCGCTTCGGCGCGTGATGGTGCCCTGCAAGGTCAGTGGGTTCCGGCCGTCACCACGCTCATCATGTCGTTGCAGGACCTGCACATCGCCTCACAGGATGTGCCGATGACGGCACTTGCCCGCACCCAGATTATGCTCGATCTCCGGCAGGCGATGTGGGCGGTCAGCGAATATGCCGGCCGCGAGCGGGCGATGATAGGCGCCATGATCGCTCGCCAAGAGCGGTTCGACGACGAAAGCCTCGCCACGCTCGCTGAGTATCGCGGACGGCTCGAACAGTCCTGGGCTTCGATCAAAGCCTACACTGACCGCTCCTTCGCCGATCCAGCGGTGGTTCAGGCCATCGAGGCGGCAAATTCGGATTTCTTCAGCATCTTCGGCGTGCAACGTGAGCGTGTTTACGATGCCAGCGCCGAGGGTCGCCCCTATCCGTTCGGGAGCGACGAATGGGTGGTGGCCGCCACCCACGCAATCGACAGCCTGCTTTCCCTCTCCCACGTCATTGGTGAGGCGACCAGCAACTATGCCAGAGAGGTTGAGGCACGTGGCTTCAATGGCTTCGTGGTGAGTTCTGCCGTGCTGGCGATTGCGATGATGCTCGGGGGCTTCGCGTTCTTCATTGTCGTCACTCGGGTCACTCGGCCGATCCAGGCCTTGACCGGAGTGCTCGAAGCATACAAGTCGGCGCTGGACCAGCATGCGATCGTGGTGATCACCGATCGGCGAGGCAGGATCACCCATATCAATGAACCCTTCTGCCGCATCAGTGGCTACGAGCCTGGAGAATTGATCGGCCGCTCCCACAACATCGTCAATTCCGGCTATCATAACAGGGAGTTCTTCACCGCCATGTGGCGCGAGATAGCAGACGGCAGCATCTGGCACGGAGAGATCTGCAACCGCGCAAAGGATGGCACGCTCTACTGGGTCGACACCACCATTGTCCCTTATCTGGATGAGGTCGGCCGCGCCGGTGGCTATGTCTCCATCCGCTACGACATTACCGAGCGCAAGCGGGCCGAAGCGCGATTGCTCGATGAGAATGGACGCCGCGAACGCGTCGAGATCCTGCTTCGTGACATCATCGAAACCATTCCTGACGGTGTCGCCGCTTTCGATGGCGATGAGCGTCTGATTCTCTGCAACAAGGCCTATCGCGACCTCCATGACACGATAGCACAGGATATCTATACGGGCGCCCGGTTTGAGGACCTGATGAAACTCGCCCTGGAACGTGGGCAGTTCATACTTCCGGACGATTCGGAGGAGGCTGTCACCGGCTGGCTTGCCACCCGCCTCGCCGCGCTCCGTCGGCCTGCTGGCCCGATCATCCAGCACCTGCGCGACGATCGCTGGCTGCAGGTGCGCGAGCGGTGCTCCGAATCCGGCAACACGGTGGGTGTACGCACGGACATCACTGATCTCAAGCGTGCCGAACTAATCATCAAGCAGCAGGCAGAGCACGATCCGCTCACAGGACTCTACAACCGTTCAGTGCTCATGAGTCGACTTCAACGGGCCCTTACACGCGCCCAGCGTGGTGGTTACACAGGCGCACTGGTGGTCGCTGACCTCGATAATTTCAAGGTGATTAACGACACGCTAGGCCATGATGCCGGTGACACCCTCCTCAAGGAAATTGCCGTCCGCTTCAAGGCGGCGCTACGCGCCAGCGACGTAGTTGTACGGCTCGGCGGCGACGAATTTGCCTTCATCCTACCAAGAATCGTGGATCGTAAGGCGCTTGAGCGGCTGATGGGCCGGCTGCGAAAAGCCGTCTCGGAGCCAGTGGCTATCGGCTCAAGCCAGGTGAAACCCAACTACAGCCTGGGCATCAGCCTGTTTCCCGATCAGGCCGTCACACCGACCGAATTGATGAAGAACGCCGATATCGCACTCTACGAAGCTAAAGCTGCTAATCGCGGCAGTTGGCGTATCTTCGACAAGGCCATGCGCTCGGCTCTGGAGCGGAGAGAAAGGTTGGCTGCCGCGCTGCAGTGCGATCTCTCTGCAGAACGGCTGACCATCGCGCTGCAGCCGCAGGTCTCGCTTGCGGATGGCTGCCATATCGGCTTCGAGGCACTGGCACGCTGGAGGTTGAACGGACAACCGATTTCGCCGGCAGAATTCATCCCGATCGCGGAGGAAACCGGATTAATTATACAACTCGGTACCTTCGTGATGGAAACGGCACTCGCCTCAGTCAGCGCGATGGAGGAGGATGGCTTCGATTTCGGCATGATCGGGATCAACGTGGCCGCGGCGCAATTGAAACATGACGATTTCGTCACGCAGGTCGCCGCCATGCTGGATCGGTACCGGATCGCTCCTGCCAGGCTTGAGCTGGAAATCACCGAGAACGTCTTGCTCGACCGTGGCGTCAATATGATCGCAAAATCGCTCGACGCCCTGCACAGGCTCGGCGTCAGGATCGCACTGGACGATTTTGGCACGGGTTACGCTTCGCTCATCCATCTCAAGCGCTTTCCCGTCGACCGGCTGAAGATCGACCGTTCCTTCATCGACGATGTCGAGACCAGCCCGGACAGCGCGGCCATATCAAGAGCAATCATCGGCCTTGCCCACAGCCTTGGTCTCGATGTCGTTGCGGAAGGCGTGGAGACGGAGAGGCAACTTGCCTTCCTGCGCGAGCAGGGGTGCGGCTACGGGCAGGGCTATCTGTTCGGCGAGCCACTGGAGGGACACAAACTGGACGATTACGTCACGGCAAGTGTTCGCCCCGCCATCGCCAATGCCGAATTAGAAAGACGACTCGCCCATGCTTGATGAGGGAGCAAAGCAGACTGGGGCCGGTCCAGATTGCCGGGATATTACTGCTTCAGGCGCTGGATGCGCCCGTAGCACTCGCAGGCGCGCTGCTCGAGCCCGGCCCGGTCACGGATGGTCAACGATCCCCGCGCATAGGTCAGCACTCCATCATCCTGCAAGCGGGAGCAGACTTCATGCACCGTGGCCCGGCGTAATCCGAGAACTTCGGCAACTGACTGCTGGGTGATTTGGAACGAATCACCCAGCACGCGATCATGGGCGTGCAGCAACCAGTTCGCTACCCGTTGCCCGGCCATGTGCAAGCTGTTGCAGGCCACCGATTCCATGGTCTGCGTGATCAGCAGCTTGGCATAGCGCAGCATTGTCTCGCGCACGCAGGGATAGGTTTCGAGCGCCGAATCAAGATCGGCAATCGTGATCCATGAGGCATAGCCCGGAACCCGTACAACCGACCGGCTGATGGAATTGCCGCCTCCCATCAACAGCACGAAGCCGAGGAACCCCTCATGGCCGATCGAGGCCTTCTCCACGCTCCTGCCGTCCTGCATATCGGCCATCAGTGACAATACGCCCTCGTGCGGGAAGACCGCATGGGTGAAGGGTTCGTTCTCCTCGTAGAGGACGTCGCCCCCCCGAATAGCGCGCGTGAGCGCCCGGCGCGTCAAGAATTCCTGCGCGTCAGGCCGTAAGGCGCGGATGACCCGGTTTCGTATCTCGAAATCCTTGCTGATTTTGGGCCTCCTTGGCTGATCCGCGACGTCACTGTCGATTTGGTCGGTAAAAAAAGCGTTTTGATGATGAGTCGGTAAACGCTCCATGAGAACCGGCCTGCGCACCGCATAGCCCCGCAGTCGGTCATTGGAAATACAGCTATTACTATTTGATAAACGTCAATAGGCACGGGTGGACGTTCAAAAACGTATGGCCCGCCCCGTTGGCAAGTAGGTTGCTCATGGCTTTCTCGGTCGTGCGTAAACGTATCAGGCATGATCCTAGCGACGAAAACCCTGGAAGAGAGCAACTTCTGCTGGCCGGGCATATCGGCGGCGCCGGTGCGTCTCGACCATTCACAACTGATGGCGCTTCTGGCCGGAATGGATTGGAAAAAGATCCGTCCAGCCAAGGTCCGGCGACCGTTGCTGACGGGCTGATACCTGCCTGCGGCAAGATGAATCATGATGCTGTAATGGTTGGGAAAATGGCCGCTTTTGTGCTCTATTCCTCCCATGGTTTTGCCTGTTTCCGAATTACCAGATGACGTCAATGCGCTGAAGACGATGGTCCTGGCGATGGCGCGCGAGCAGGCCGCAAGCCAGGCGCGGACAGCAGTTACAGAAGCTCGGCTGGTAGCCTGCGAGGCAGAGATTATCCGGTTGCAGGCGGTCGAAGCAGCTGCCAACGAGCGGATCGCCAACCTCACGACGATCATGAAGGTCCTGCAGCGCACGCAGAACGGCACGCGGTCCGAGCGACTGCGCCTGGCCGTCAATGACGACCAGGTGTCCTTTGCTTTCGAGGAGGTCGAGACGGGGCTTTCGGCGATCCAGTCCGAGCTTGATCGCGCTACCGGGGACAAGCCGAAGCGCGCGCCGCGTCCGCGCAAGGGCTTTGCCGCTCACCTCGAACGCATCGAGGAGATCATCGAACCGGAAATCCCTGCTGAATGCGAGGGTCTGGAAAAGGTGCTGATCGGCGAGGACCGCTCAGAACGGCTGGATGTCGTGCCGCCGAAGTTCCGGGTCATCGTGACGCGTCGCCCCAAATACGCATTCCGGGGGCGTGACGGCGTGATCCAGGCTCTGGCGCCGGCGCACATCATCGAAGGCGGTCTGCCGACGGAGCGGCTGCTTGCCTATATCGCGGTCTCCAAATACGGCGACGGCCTTCCGCTTTACCGGCAGGAAGCGATCTATCTGCGCGATGGCGTCGAGATTAGCCGGAACTTGATGGCGCAATGGATGGGGCATCTGGGCTTCGAGCTTCAGATATGCGCCGACTACATCTTGGAGCGGGTCAAGGAAGGCGAGAGGGTCTTTGCCGACGAAACGACGTTACCCACCCTTGCACCCGGTTCGGGCAAGACCATGAAAGCCTGGCTTTGGGCTTACGCACGCGATGATCGGCCCTATGGCGGAACCAGCCCGCCGATGGTCGCCTATCGCTTCGAAGACAGCCGAGGTGCGCAGTGCGTGGCGCGGCATCTCGTTGGCTTCAATGGTATCCTGCAAGTCGATGGATACGCGGCCTACACCAGCCTGGCCAAGACGCGGACCAAAGGCGGCAGCAACGAGACGATCCAACTCGCAGGTTGCTGGGCGCATCACGGCCGCGACCGGTCCGGAGAATATCTCCCACGGAAGCTGGCTACTCGGGCGTATTCACGGTTGTTTTCCCTCCGTCGATACGACTCTATCCATCCAGTTCGAGAATGCCGGTAGCCGTCCGCTTGGCAACGTCGATGAACCGTTGCGTGGCGGGCGCCATGTAGGAGTGCGTGTCGAAAACCAGTCCTAGCCGGCGCTCCATCACCGTTTCCGCGACAATGACTTCGCGCAGATTGCTGAATTCTCTTTGCGCGCGCAGGTTATGGCGGGAGGCGAAGACAAGAAAATCGGTCTGGGAGACCAACCGGAAGAGGATCGAAATAACGTTGGTTTCGATCTGCACCTCCGGCCGGAGAAGGCCTGCATCGTCGAACGTGTTGTCTATCCATTGGCGCAAGGCCACAGTGCCGGCCGGCAAGATCCATTTATAGTGGAGGAGGTCCTCAAGCTTTGCTGATTGCGTGAGCAATGGATGGTCTTGGCGGGCGGCAACGACCACCTGGTCGCGTCCGAGTTCATATACGGCAAATTCCGGCGTGTCGGTCGTGACGAGCGGCCCGATCGCGACATCAAGTTGGCCATTGCGCAACATGGACCGGAGCACGTCGTTGAGACCGACAACGACTTCAATGCGGATTTCGGGAGCGGCCTCCAACATCGCTGTACAGATTGCCGGAAGGAGGTATTCCGCCGTAGTCGCCCCTGTTCCGACCCGCACCTTTCCAGCGGCTCCTCGTGCGAAGTCGACGACCTCCTGCGAATAGACCTTGACGACCTCGCGCATCCTCCTCGCTCGATCCCGGAGTACGTGCCCGACCGGTGTCAGCTTGAGGCCCCGGCCATCCTTCACGAATAAATCTGCTCCGAGATCGCTCTCAAGCCGGGCAATGCATTTGCTGAGCGCGGGTTGGGAGCGACCGATCTGCTCGGCGGCTCGTCCAAGATGCAGAGTGTCCGCTATCGCCTCAAAATAGCTGAGGTCCCTGAGGTTCATCTATGCCTCCAAGTTATCGGTTGGCGAAAACTTTACATTAGACGTAATCGATTGGGAATGATGTAACCATAGATATGTCACCAGACACGGCGAGAAAGCGGAGGAATTTGCATGCCTGAAATGATCGAGGAGATCGTCAGCTACTTCAAGGGCGATCAGTGGAGCCGCCTGCTCGAAGTCTTGGAGGAAAAGAGTGGGCCGGTCAGCCACGCCCATGTCTATGTCGATACGTGCATCCATCCGCTCTCGCTCGACGAAATCGTTGCCGGCTTCTTCGCCAAGCGCGGGCGTCCCCTTGAACGTCGCACCGAGATATTCACTTCCGGCCAGCACGCAGACAAGGGCTCCGTCCATGGCATTGAGCCCAAGGGGCAGCCGCATTTCGATCTTCTGTTCGGTTATACCGCCGATGCCGCTATCCGTCCGAGCAAAACTGAGCACGACGTTGAAAGCTGGAGCGCCGCGTTCATGGAGACGTTCTACGCACAATATCCGTTTCGGACGCCATCGGCAGCCGAACTTGAGAACATGGAGCGCTATTTCGATTCGCCGGTCTGGAAGAAATTCTACGAGATAGTCGAAGACGATAAGGTCGTGCACGCCCACGCCAATGTTGAGACGTCGATCCATCCGAGCTTTATCGCCGAAATGGCGCTGCGGCACATGCGTGCGCATGGCTGGAACGTCGATAAGGTTGTTCCCGTAGCGTTCAGCATGCGAGGACAGTGGCAAGGCAAGCTCGTATTCCTGGCCCATGAGCCGGAAAAGATCTTCGACATCGCGTGGATGTACAATCCGGTCGTCGATCTTATCCCGAGTACGCGCTACTGGCTTCTGCCGGAAACCCCGCATTACGATATCCGCACGATGGCAGAGGTTCCCCAACTCATCAAGGCGAACCCTTACGTCATGCTGAAACCGCGCCAGATCGACGCGATCCTGGAAGCGTTCTGAGCTGAACGCAGACGCGGTGAGGCGGCTGCATCAGAAACATCGTTCAACCATGGAGGAGGACCATCATGAACAGACGTCAGATCATTATCGCAGGCCTGCTGGCCGGCAGCATGGCGATGCTCGCCATGCCTGTGGCTGCAGCAGACGCATTTCCCAGTCGCGAAGTCACTTTGATCGTTCCCTGGGCGGCCGGCGGTGGCTCGGATGCAATCGCCCGCGCTCTTGCCCCTGGTCTTGAGGAAGCGCTCGGCAAGCAGGTCGTCGTCCAGAACGTTCCGGGGGCAGGCGGCGTCGTGGGGTGGAAGCAGCTCGGCGCTTCCGAAGCGGACGGGCACACAATCTCCATTGTGACGAGCTCGATTCTGGTCACTAAGCATCTCAACGCGAGCGAAGGCGTGGATTTCCGCGATTTCGCGATGGTCGCCCATGTCGCCGACAGCCCGCTGGTGCTGCTGGCCAATCCGTCCGGATCCTACAAGACGCTGGAAGATCTGCTCTCCGACGCGCGCAAAACGCCCGGACAGGTCCGCATGGCGACCGCAGGCGTCGGTACGATGTGGCACATCGGTGGCCTCGGCCTCGGCGTCGCGAGCGGCGACGAGTTCACCTTCATCCCGTTCAAGGGCGGCAACGAGGCCATGCCGGCGATCATGGGCGGTGTGGTGGAGGGCGGAGCGGGAACCCTGACTGAAGCGGCCAGCTTCATCACCAGTGGCAAGCTTGCAGCACTTGCCGTGTTCTCCGACGAGCGCAATCCGCTCATTCCGGACGTGCCGACCCTCAAGGAAGCCGGCGTCGACTATCGCTTCGAGGCCTGGTGGGGCATCATGGCCCCGAAGGGCACGCCGCCTGAAATTGTGGAAAGACTTCAACAGGCGCTGTCGTTCTCTATCAAGAGCGAGAAGTTCCAGACTTATGCCAAGCAGACGGCCCTGACGGTCGTCGACAAGGATGGCGCGGAACTCGCCAGCCGGGCCGAGGGCGAGGACGGCGAATTTCTCTCCCTGCTCAAGAAAGCGGGCAACATCTAAGCGCATCCGGTCAGGCATGCATCCAATGCCTGACCTTCTCCATCGACAAAGGATCCAGAAGCATGAGCGCCCAACAGGTTGCCATCGTCACAGGTACGTCCTCGCCAAAGGGAATTGGCTGGGCGACGTGCATCGCTCTGGCGAGACGCGGCGTCGCGATCGCCGCCGTCGACATCGCGCGCGGTGGCGCCAATCCCGAATTGATCGGCGCGGTCACCGCGGAGGGCGGAACCGCCATCGCGCTCGAGGCCGACGTATCCGACGCTGCAAGCGTTGCGCGGATGGTCGAAAGGGTTGAAGCCGAACTCGGCCCGGTGGGAACGCTTGTCAACAATGCCGGCATCACGCAGGCAGTGCCGTTTGCCGACATGAGCGAAGCGGATTGGGATCGCATCATGCGGGTCAACCTCAAGTCCGGCTTTCTCTGCGCCAAGGCTGTCCATGCCTCCATGTGTAAGCGTGGCGGCGGCGCGATCGTCGGGATCAGCTCGCTTGCCGGCCGGGACGGTGGCTCTGGCTTCGGCGGCGTTCACTATGCCACGTCGAAGGCCGGGATCATCGGTTTCACCCGTGCGCTGGCCCGTGAGGCCGCCCCGCACAATATCCGCGTGAACGCCATTGCCCCGGGCTCCATCGAGACTGACATCATGGCGGGATTGTCGACGCGCAGTGGCCAGGACAATGAAGCCTATCGGCAGCAACGTATCGCGAGCACGCCGCTCGGCCGTCTCGGCGGCCCGGACGAAATCGCCAACGCGGTGGTCTACCTCGCCCTCGACGCGCATTTCGTCACCGGGGTCGTGCTCGATGTCAACGGCGGCCGGTTCATCGGATAGGAGCGACCATGCGTGACACTCGGACGGCCGTCGTGACCGGCGCTGCAAATGGGATCGGCCGCGCCATCGCGTTGGATCTTGCCCGGCGGGGCCTAGCGCTCGTCGCGATCGATCGCGACGAGGCGAGGCTTGCCTCCTTGCGTGGCCAGATCGAAATGGCCGGCGGACAGGCGAGGACATTCGCCATCGACCTGGTCTCGGCCGATGCGCGATCGCACCTGCAAATCTTGTTTGACCAGGTTCCGAAGGTGGATGTCCTCATCAACAATGCCGGGATCGGACTCGGTGTGATCCGCCCAAATTACCATGCCGATCCCATCGATTTTTGGGAGGTCGATGCCGAACAATGGTCCACTTTCCTCGCCGTCAACGTGACGCCCGCCTTCCTGCTCTCGCGCTTCTATGTACCGGGAATGCTCCAGAAAGGCTGGGGTCGGGTCGTCACGGTCACGACCAGTCTTGGAAGTATGCTGCGCCGGGGTTACGTGCCCTACGGGCCGTCGAAGGCGGCGCTGGAAGCCCTGTCCGCCTGTATCGCCAAGGATGTCGAAGGGTCGGGCGTAACATCCAACGTCGTCATTCCGGGCGGCATCACCAACACGGCGCTGGTTCCGGAAGGGGCCTTCGATCGGGCCAGCCTCCTACAGCCGGATATCATGCTTGCGCCGCTTGCCTTCCTGCTCGGGGAGGAAGCGGATGCCGTCAACGGGCGCCGCTTCGTCGCTGCGCACTGGGCCGAGGATCACGCGCGCGGTGCCGGTGAAGGCGTGTGGGGCCAGCCGATCGGCTGGGAAGCCGTCGCCGCGCTGCCGATCGGACCTGCGGGAGGTGCGCATGCGATTTGATCCGAAAGATGCAGGGAGCGGTGCGCTGTTCCTCGCGGGCGCGGCGTTCTTCTTCGTTTCCTCGCTTCGAAACCTTGAGGTCGGCTCGCTTCTGAATATGGGGCCCGGCTATTTCCCGATCGTGCTCTCCGGCCTTCTCGTCCTAATCGGTGGAACGCTGGTGGTCCGGTCTTTCGTTCGCGCGGGCGAGAGGGGCATGAGCCTACCGGTTGCGGTCCGACCGCTTCTCCTCATCCTCGCCGCGCCGGTCGTCTTCGGTATTGCAGTTACGCATCTGGGCTTCGTTGCCGCGATTGTCCTCGTGAGTCTTGTATCGGGTGCGGCGGATGCCGGCCTCAGGCGACGCACCCAGATGCTACTCGCGCTGGGCCTTGCCGTCTTTTGCGTGCTCGTCTTCCGTTTCGGGCTGGGCCTTCCCATTCCGCTCTTTCCGCGCTGGCTGGCTGGCTGAGGTGGTTTCCCATGGATCTTCTACAGAATCTGGCTATGGGGTTTTCCATCGCCGCAACGTGGTACAACCTTTTGTTTTGTTTCGTCGGCGTGTTTCTCGGTACGCTCATCGGCGTCCTGCCGGGCATCGGCCCGACGGCGACCGTCGCTTTGTTGCTACCGGTGACGGTCAGCCTGTCGCCCGAAACGGCGATGATCATGCTCGCCGGCATTTACTATGGTTCCCAGTACGGCGGCTCCACGACCGCCATCCTGCTCAATCTTCCCGGCGAACCTTCGTCGGCCGTCACATCGCTGGACGGCTATGCTATGGCGCGGCAGGGAAGGGCGGGGGCGGCGCTGATGATCGCCGCCTTCAGCTCCTGCTTCGCCGGCATGGTTGCGACCGCCGTCATCGGCTTCTTCGCGCCGGCACTAGCCGATGTCGCTCTCCTTTTCGGTCCGCACGAATATTTTGCGCTGATGGTGCTCGGCCTCATCGCCTCGATTGCGCTCGCCAGCGGGTCGTTTCTCAAGGCGCTGGGCATGGTGATTCTCGGCCTGCTTCTCGGGCTGGTGGGAACCGACATCTATACCGCCGCGCCGCGTTTCACGTTAGGGCAACTCGCGCTTGCCGATGGTCTGGATTTCGTGGCGGTATCCATCGGCATCTTCGGGATCACGGAAATCATCCGAAATCTCGAAAGCCCCGCAGGATCGGCCACGGTTACCGCCGTTTCGCGCATGCGCTTGTCGATGGCTGAACTGCGCCAATCAATCATGCCGATCGTACGCGGGACGGGTATCGGGTCGATCCTTGGCATCCTGCCGGGCGGCGGCGCGACCCTGTCCTCTTTCGTCTCCTATGCCGTCGAAAAGCGCGTTGCGCGTGAGCCTGCCCGCTTTGGCAAGGGTGCCATAGAAGGGGTTGCGGGCCCGGAAGCGGCCAACAATGCCGGCGCGCAGACATCCTTCATCCCGATGCTGACGCTCGGTCTGCCTTCCACGCCGATGATGGCGCTGATGATCGGAGCGCTGATCCTCCAGGGCATCGCGCCCGGCCCGAACGTGATCACCAACAATCCGGGCATGTTCTGGGCTATCATCGCCTCGATGTGCATCGGAAACATCATGCTCGTGGTACTCAATGTCCCGCTTGTCGGCGTATGGGTCCGCTTGTTGTCCGTGCCCTATGCGATCCTGTTTCCTGCAATCGTGACCTTCGCCTGCATCGGCGTGTACAGCATCTCGCTCAGCATCGCTGATCTTTATACCGCAACCTTCCTCGGCCTGCTCGGCTATCTCTTCTACCGCTTCGATTGCGAGCCCGTGCCCCTGCTGCTGGGCTTTATCGTCGGGCCTGCCGTCGAGGAACATCTTAGGCGCGCCATGCTGGTCGGGCGCGGGGATCCCCTGATCTTCCTCGAGCGTCCGATCAGCGCGAGTCTCCTGGCGCTGGCGGCCATCGTGATCGTCGTCGTGCTGCTTCCCTCGATATCGAGAGGGCGCAAGGAGGTTTTCATTGAAAATGCGTGAATTCCAACCAGCTTCGCGAAGGTGACATATCCGATGAGCCACACAATCCTTGTAACCGCCCCGCGGCTCTCACCGGCCGGCATAGCCGTTCTGGAAGGTGCACGCTGCCGGACCATTTTCCTCTCGGATGACGGCGGCATTCCAGAGATGCTCGAAATCCTGCGCCACGAGACGGTCGACGGGGTCGTATCCAGAACCTTGCCGCTCGACGCAGAAGCGATCGCCGCGGCCCCGCAGCTACGTGTCATTTCCCGGCATGGCGTGGGTTACAACAATGTGGACATCGGCGCGGCGACGGCGAGAGGCATCCCTGTTCTGGTGGCCGGCGGCGCCAACAGCCAGTCGGTGGCAGAGCTAGCGATCGCCCTGATGCTCGCGGTCGCCAGAAAAATGGATGCCAACAGTGCTGATATCCGGCGCGGCATATGGGATCGCAGCCAAAGCGGCGTCCAGCTTTGCGGAAAGACCCTCGGGCTCGTCGCATTCGGCACGATCGGCAGGGCCGTGGCGGCCATCGCGGGCGGTATGGGAATGTCGGTCGTCCTATATGATCCCTATCTTAAAAGCGCTCCTGCCGGTTATGTCCAAGTCCAGACGCTGGGCGAACTCCTCGCCCTTTCCGATGTGGTCTCGCTCCACTGCCCTCTGACGGACGCGACGCGCAACATGATCGACGAGTGCGCCATCAGCCGCATGAAGCAAGGGAGCATTCTCATTAATACGGCGCGCGGCGGACTCGTCGACGAGCGGGCGCTCGCCGAAGCCATCCGAGCAAATCACCTCGGCGGAGCGGGGCTGGACACCCTGGCTTGCGAGCCGCCGCCGCCGGATCATCCGCTAATGGCGCTCACGAACGTGGTTCTGACGCCGCATATCGGCGGTTCCACAGACACTGCCCTTGCCGAAACGGCGGCGCTTGCCGCGCGAAATGCGCTCGCCGTCCTCAATAGGCATCCCGTGCCGCGGGAACTGGTTGTTAACCCCGAAACACTCTGACAGGACTCAGCAATGTCATCAGCGAGTATCCCATTTTCTGCAGAAGGATGGCCGGTAGGCTTCGTTCTAAACCCACGCGTCGATAGACTTGAGAAAGATCTTATCGAAAGATATTCGGCTGTGCCGACCGCTCACGCCAGTGATTGCATGGGGCGTCATACCGGCGGGCGCGGCCTACGCGCCTTTCACAACGACGTCTCTTTGCGCATGTGTGGTCCTGCGGTAACGGTTCGTGTGCGTCCAGGCGACAATCTGATGATCCACGCGGCGATGATGATCGCCGAAGCAGGCGATGTATTGGTTGTGGACGGCGGCGGCGACGAGACGACGGCAATTATTGGCGGGCTGATGCGCACGACGGCAGTCGCCAGACGGCTCGGTGGAATAGTCGTGGATGGCTTGCTGAGAGACGTTGCGGAGTGGGCTGAAGGTGGCTTTCCCGTCTATGCGATCGGTCATGGCCATCGCGGTCCCTCCAAGGACGGTCCGGGCGAGGTCAACGTGCCCGTGGCTGTTGCAGGCATGCAGGTCGCGCCGGGAGATCTGGTATTGGGCGATGGCGATGGTGTGGTCTGCATCCCGGCGGGGCGCGCGCCGGCCTTACTGCCAAAATGCCTTGCACATGCCGAAAAAGAGAACGCGATCCGCATGGCGAATGCGACGGGGCGGATCGATCAGGAACGCTTTCTTGCTTTGCTACGGGCAAAAGGTTGCCCTGTATGATCGATAAACAGGTCCGCTGGGAAGCTGGTCGCCGCTTTCAAGCAGGCGCCCTTTGGCCGCAAATCCGTGAAGGCTGATCCGCGCTCGAAGACCTGGACAGGGCCATCGCGGCCGTCCACGCAGAGGGCGAGGTCGACAGCGATCCGGACCAGCCGCAGCCGAGACCACGCGGACCATAACGCTCCGGCACATCACGCCTGGAATGAAGGCGGTCCGGCACCACCACAGGATGCCATCGATCACGCGACGGTCATTCACGCGCTCAATTCCACGGCTGTTGGTCGGCAGCAGGGGCGCGATGACGGCCCATTCCTCGCGGTCACGGCCAACACCAGCACGGCCATCGTCAGCCTGAGCGCCGGCGGCACCACATGGGGTTATCTGGGCAGGGCGGGCAGCAAATTGCCGAACCTGACCAGCAGCAAGGTGACCGTCACCAACATTTCCACCACGGCGGTGCAGATGGTGAGCGCCACCGCGCCGCTCACCTGCGACAGCGGTAAGGCCGGAACCTTGCGCTACAACAGCACCAACACCGCGCTGCAGCTGCGCACCGGCACCGGCTGGCAGGTGGTGGGCGTGGGTATTCCGGCGGGCACGATTTCGGCGTTTACCAGCATGATCCCCCGCTACCGCTGAGCGGTTCGTCATCAGTCGGCGGCAAGTCCGCCATCGCCCGTTTCGACGGCGGCCTGCTGTCGTGCGACGGCGGTGTTCTGGCCCTGGCGGAGGTGGAAAAGTGGCTGCGCGTGGCTGAGCGTCTGGCGCGGTGCATCGACGATCCGCGCCGGCCGGATCAGATCATCCACAGCCTGG
>Ga0222423_1000646_pt1 | contig 21412 bp, 24 predicted proteins | sample 3A0metagenome_FD_182472 | JGI IMG/M metagenome (GOLD analysis project Ga0222423, IMG submission 182472) | Enriched microbial communities from leaf-cutter ant dump, University of Wisconsin, Madison, United States - 3A0 (version 2) | ecosystem: Environmental > Terrestrial > Nest > Insects nest >...
CCTCGCCCTCACCTACACCTGCGACACCCCCGGCTGCCGCACCCGCATCGCCACCCCCGAGCACCACAACCACCGCCGCGCCCGCCGCTACGCCACCCGCCACGGCTGGACCTGCATCCCCCGCATCGGCGACTGGTGCCCCCGCCACCCCCACCACGCACCCGCACCCCGCGCTCGCGGACGGGGACGCTCATGAGCCTCGACACCGACGTGGACCAGCTCGACGCGATCGACCTCACTGCCGAGCTCTCGTGTGACTTCAGCACATGCGCGCGCCCCGCGGAATGGCGCGGTCGCGCGTTCGGATGCCCCCGCAGACACTCCTGGGTCTACTGCGATGGCCACCGCCGCTACGTACTCGACCTCCTCGCTCAAGCTCGTGCGATCGTCGGACCTCGACTCACCGTTCGCTGCGGAGCGTGCTCACACCCCACGCCCGCGCCGTACATGACCTGGAGCGTGCTGTGACCGCCGACGTCGACTACGCCCACACCGCCCGGGCCCGCGCGAACCGCGAACAGAAGGCTTCCGCGCTCGCGGCTGCGTGCGCTCGCCTGGGTGTGTCGTCGTCGGGCATCGCGGTCGGCGGTGGGCACCGGCGTGAGGTGTGGCGGGCCGCTGGGCTGACGCGCGCGCCGTCGGAGGAGACGTGGTCGGTGGTCGCGGAGATCCTCGGGCCCGTCCCCACAGAGGCACCCTCTGAGGCCCGTTCGAGCGCGTCTGCGCCCCGATCCGTACGTCCCTCGGGTTCAGGCCCGCACCGGTGCCGGTACGGCCATGACGCGCCTGCGCGGCTCTTCATGGGCGGCTGGCTGTGCGCCGAGCACGGACCCCCGCCGGCGCCTGTACCCCCGCCGGGCTCGACGCTCGCTGAGCGCCGCGCCCGGCGCGGTGGCTGGGTAGGTGCGCCCTCGTCGACGGTCGTCGACGAACGTGCGATCGCGAGCGGCAAGCGTCGCTCGACGCCGACCGCGTTCCGGGCTGCACGAGCTGCACAGGACGCGCGACGAGCCCCGACGGGAGGTGAGCAAGGTGAATGAGCGGTGCGACTCCTGCGGAGGAGTGATCAACCAGCAGACCGGCGAGTGCCGGTGCTCCGACTGACTGACCGAGAAAGGCCCCACGTCTGATGGCGTTCTTCCAGGTGGACGACAAGTTCCACGCGAACCGCAAGGTCATGTCGATGATCGATGAGGAGGGTCCCTCGAAGGCTGGGCAGGCGGTCATGCTGTGGACCTTGGCGGGGTCGCTGTCACGTGACGCGGGCCTCGACGGGGTCATTACGCTCGCTCACGGTGCCCGCTTGATCACGGACCGTGCGGCGACGAAGCGTGCCGCCGCGCTCCTGGTCAAGCACGGTCTGTGGCACGCGCCGGGGCACGACTGCGAGAAGTGCCCCCAGCCTCCTGACGGGGCGTGGATCTTCCACGAGTGGTTCCAGTTCCGGTACGGAACCGGCGAGGCAGAACGCACCAAGAATGCGAAGGCGCGTGAGCTTCGCGACGACGCAATTACCGAGGCGGTTTGGGCTCGTGACGCCCGAGCGGACGGCACTTTCGGGTGCCGATACTGCGAAAAGCCCGTCACGAAACCGGCGCGCGGAGGACACGGTGGTGCGCGCCGCGGGAAGACCGTGGGGCACCTCGATCACGTCGATCCGACGAAGGCGATCGGGGCCTCGAATATCGCTGTGACCTGCGCGGACTGCAACCAGAAGAAGGGGCAGCGCACCCCTGAACAGGCCGGGATGGTGCTGCTCCCGCCACCCGCGCAGCGGCCCTCTCGATCAAGTTCAGATCAAGTTGGCGATCAAGTTGCGATCAAGTCGGAATCAAGTTCGGAGGTCTCCCCCGCGCGGGCGCGCGCGCGTAGGGGCGCGGGTGGGGTGGGGAATGGGGAGGGGTCTAGAAAGGGTGAGGCTGGGTCTTCGGCGGGGTCCGCCGGGGTGGGGCTCGCCGGGGCCGCCCCGACCGTCCCTGTCGCTGCTCGGTTCGGCTCTCCCTGGAAGGGTCACCACGGCCCGCCTCCCGATCCTGACCTGATCGACCAGGCCACCTGTGCCCAGCATGATCAGCCGTTGCCGTGCCGGGTGTGCCTGGACGAGGGAATCAAGCTCGCAGCCGGAGGGGGTGCGTGATGGCTGGTGTCGACCATCGTCACGAGTGGGTCCGGGACGCCGATCAGCCGGCGTACCCGGCGAGGTACTCGTGCTCGCAGTGCCCGGAGGTGACCGTGGGGTGCCAGGACTGCGCCTGGCCGCTGGACTCGTCGTTGACGATCTGCGGTCGGTGCTTGTCGCGCGCTCGGGATCTCGTCGAGGACGTGCGTGAGGCGTTGGCGCTCATCCCGGATCCGTTCGCGACGATCTTGGGTGTGCGTGGGTCGGGTCTTGATCGCCCGCGGGTCGCTCGTCAGGTGGACCAGCTGCCGTTCGGTCTCGGTGCGACGATTGACGATCCGGAGATCTCAGGGATCCGTCGCCCGGACTCGCTGCTCGAGGTCCTCGAGGACGTGGCTCTGGACTGGGCGGAGCATCGTGCCGGCATCCGTGGGCGTGACGGGATCGGTGTGGGCGCCGAGGGCGACTACGCGTCGTCGGTGGACGCCCCGGTCGGGTCGGCGGTGTTCGGTTGGCTGCGTGAGCACATGCTGTGGGCAGCCCAGTCGCACCCGGCGTGGACGGAGCAGCTTCGCCTGCTGCGCCAGGTGCGCCGCCGTGCGCGGGAGCTCGCCGGGATGACCCCGGTGCGTGAGCCGGTGCCGTGCGTGCATTGCGGCGGGATCGTGGTGCAGGAGTGGACCGCTGAGGGGCTCGCTGACGTGCGCCGTTGCCGCAAGTGCAAGGCGTGGTGGCCGAACGGGGAGCGGCTGTCGTTCGCGAACCGCACCGCGCTTCTCGATCTGCCGCGGACACACGCCGACGCGCTCGTGACGGCCGATGATGCGTTGCGCGTGCTGCCGGACTTGCGCCGCAACACGCTCACCCAGGTGCTGGCGCGCGACGAGCGTCGAGCGCAGCAGGGCAAGGAGCGCCGGCTGCCTGAGCGCGGCCGCGACGTGCGCGGGCAGGTGCTCTACCGGCTGGGTGACGTCGCGGCGCTCCTGCCCGCGCCGCCGAGCGAGCACGCCTCCGCACCGGCGAGGGCGGAGGGGGCATGAGGCTGCGCATAGCGTTGACCATCGACCTGGTTCGCCGGTGCGATGAAGAGCAGCCGGCTGACCGTGAGTCCAGTCTCGACTCCCTGGTCGACCGCTCCGGCCAGCCCTATCCCGACCCGGATCGCCCCATCGGCTTTCGCCCTGAGGAGCGTCGATGACCGAGGCGAGCGAGCGTTCTCCGGGAGAAGAGCTGGCCGCTGCCGTCGAGCGGTGGTTCGCGACGATGTCGGACTTTCCCGTGGTGGCCACGTCATGGTTCGTGATCGCGGCCGGGCCGGGATACGAGGACAGCGGCGAGGACGTGCACGTGGTGAACACCAACTGGTCCGGCAACATACTCGAGCACCTCGCGCTCCTGAGGTACGCGACTAAGCGCGCGGAGGAGCGGATCTTCTCCACGCAGGAAGACGAGTGACGACACGCCGCGCATCTGCTCGTGCTCGACAGGCCCACGCACCGCGCCCCATAATGGGCACTGTCACGAATCTGAGGGGTTCGCGCACCCAAAATCAGTCCGCTCGCCGAGGCCCGATCTGCAACGGTCGGGCCTTTGCCGTGGGATCCGTGAGGTGGTGGGTCGTGGCGTGGTCGAGCTCGCGACCCAAGCATGTTCCTCGCAAGCTGCGTGAGGCATGCCTCGCTCGCGATGGTCATCGTTGCACCGCAGCCATGCGTGATGGGTCTCGATGCGCGCAAACCACCAACCTCGAGGCGCATCACATCGCAGGATGGCAGCCGGCCGAGCGACTCACCGTGGACCAGCTCGTGACACTGTGCTCGTGGCACCACAAGAAGGTCACAGCCGCCCAGTCCGCGGCCGCCCGCGCGGCCGCCGCGCAGTCTCGAGCGCGGCCTCGCAAGAAGCACCCCGCATTGCTCTGACCTGGGCAAGGGGTGGCGGGGGGCCTTCCCCCGGGGCTCAGGCCCGCGTAGAGATGCTGCAGTTGTCGCCGTGTACGGGTCTGGGGATTGACCCTCTCCGGGCGGCTCCCAGGGCACCTGGCCGCCTGGCGCTCGCGGTCGCAGTTCGGATGCCCTGGAACGCCACTCACTAATTCTCTGCGGATCGCTTCCGTCGCCACTAGTCGAGTGCAAGGTCACCCTACCTATTTCGTTACAGCGGCGGTATCCTGGTGGGGTGAGGATCTGCCCCTGTGGGACCCCCGTCCCCGTCCGCCCCGGCCCTGGTCGGCCTGCCGAGTACTGCTCGGCCCGCTGCCGCGTGCGAGCCCACCGCGCCCGGCGCGCCGTGCCGGCCGAGCTGATCGCTAGCCGCAGGTGGGTGCGCGCGGACGGCAAGCGCCCGATCACGATCACCGGTGCGCCGGCCTCCTCGACCGACCCGAGCACGTGGTCGACCTACCCCGAAGTCCTCGCCTCGAGTGCCGGCGATGGGTACGGCGTGATGCTCGGCGACGGGCTCGCGTGCTGGGACCTCGATCACTGCCTCGACCGGGGCGAGCTCGCGCCGTGGGCCCGCGAGGTGCTCGCCTCGATCGACTCCCCGCTGTGGGTAGAGCGCTCGATGTCGGGCGAGGGGCTTCACGTGTTCGTAGCTGGCACCGAGGAGCGGGGCCGCCGCACTCACGGCGTCGAGTACTACGCGCGGGCTCGCTTCATCCGCTTCACCGGCGACCGGTTCGGACCGTTGGACGTCATGCGATGACGGCCGCGCTCGCAGGCTGTGCTGCGGGTCCCTGATCCACTCCTACTCCGGGCGCACTGACGTGCCCCCGTCGCGTTGGCGCCCGACACGGGTGCTCGCGCGAGATCCCGGCACGGGAGGTGGTCGCGATGGCAGGTCGTGGTCCCGCGCCCAAGGACCCTCGTCGACGTGCTCGGCGCAACGCCGATGGCGTGCCGACGACGGTCATCGCGTTCACGAAGGGCACCCAGCCTCCGCTCCCCGAGCTCGACGGCACGGACTGGCCCGATCGCACCCGCGAGTGGTGGGCGATGTGGGGGGAGACCCCGCTCGCGGACCACTTCATGGACATCGACTGGCAGTTCCTCCTCGATACCGCGCTGCTGCACGCCGCGGTGTGGGGCGCGGGCGACTTCTCCAAGCTGCCCGAGCTGCGCATCCGTGTCGCGAAGTACGGCGCGACGCCCGAGGACCGCGCTCGCCTGCGGATCCAGTTCGCTGACGCCGATGCCGCGGACGGCGGAAGCCCCACGCGCGCTCGCCCTGCCGTCGAACGGCTCGGCCGGCTCGTCTCCTTCCCCGGCGGCGCCGCGAACGTCGTCCCCGACCCGGTGCGCAAGCCACGCTCGACGCCGGCCGAGCGCAAGAAGGTCACGGCGGCCTACCGCAAGGGCGCCACGATCCCCGAGCTCGCCGAGCAGTTCGGCCGCGCGCCGGCCACGCTTCGCGCCTGGCTCGTCGCGGCCGGCGTGAAGCTGCGCGACGACCGCAAGCCGCGCCCGCCCGCCAAGACCCCGCCGGCGAAGAAGTTGGCCCCCAAGACGAGCGCGGCCCCGGCGAAGAAGGCCTCCCCAGCGAAGAAGGCCGCCCCGGCGAAGGGCTCGGCCGCGAAGCGCGCTCCGCGGCGCTCGCGGCCGAAGCGCGAGGCGTAGACGGTGCCGTGGAAGCCGTCTGTGCCTGGCGAGGTCCCGACACTGGGCTACTACGCGATCGACTGGCTGGCCGCCGAGCTGAACTCTCCCGACGACCCGTCGGGAAGCCCGCTGCGCCTGACTCGTGAGCAAGAGGAGTTCACGCTCCGCTGGTACGAGATCGACCCTGAGACATGCAGGTTTCGTCGCGACCGTGGCCTGATCGGCCGCTCGCGGGGGTGGGGCAAGTCCCCGTTCCTGGGGGCGCTCGCGATCCTCGAGGCGCTCGCGGACATCGTGCCTGACGGGTGGGACGCCGACGGCCAGCCCGTGGGTCGCCCGTGGTCGAGGTCCATCACGCCGCTGATCGACATCGCGGCGGCCTCCGAGGCGCAGACGAACAACACGTGGCTGTCGATGCTCGACATGCTCTCCGGCCCGGTGATCGACGACTACCCGGGCCTCGAGCCGATGGACACGAAGATCAACCTGCCGGTCGGTGCGATCGAGCGGATCACGGCGAGCTCGCGCACCGTCAAGGGTCGACGAACTCCGTTCGTGGTGCTCGACCAGACCGAGGAGTGGGTCAAGGGCAACGGAGGTGTGCGCCTCGCACAGACGCTGCGCACGAACGCCCGCAAGGTCGGTGGGCGCACCCTCGAGTCCCCGAACGCGTTCATCCCCGGTGAGGGCTCGGTGGCCGAGCAGTCCGCGGCGTACGCGAAGCTCGTCGAGGCGGGCAAGGTCCGTGGTGGTGGGCGGCTGCTGTACGACCACCGTGAGGCGCCGGCCGACACGGATCTGACGGACATGGACTCGCTGATCGCGGGTCTGCGGTTCGCGTACGGGTGCTCGTCGAACCACCCCCAGGGGTGCGTGCTGCACGACCCGCCGTGCCCACCGGGCTGGGCGCCGATCGACTCGAACGCCGCGGCGTTCCGCGATCCGACCGAGGACGTGCAGCAGCTGCGCTCGGACTTCCTCAACCAGGTGACCCACGCGACCGACTCGTGGATCACCCGCCCGGACTGGAACGCTCGCGCGGCCAACGTGGTCGCGCCGAAGAACCCGCCCAGCTTGGCCGCCGGTGACGTGATCACCCTCGGCTTCGACGGCTCGCGTCGCCGCAAGAGAGGGATGACGGATGCCACCGCGTTGGTGGCCTGTCGCGTCTCAGACGGGCTGCTAGTGCTCCTGAACGTGTGGGAGCAGCCGGACGGGCCCGCGGGCGACGACTGGGCGGTTCCCGTCGACGAGGTGAACGCCGCGGTCGACGAGGCGTTCGCGAAGTACTCCCCGGTGGGGTTCTATGCGGACCCCTCGAAGTGGGAGACGTCGGTCGCCGCGTGGGAGGCGAAGTACGGGGCGCGGCTGAAGGTCAAGGCGTCTCGCCAGAACCCGATCGAGTGGTGGATGACCGGCGGTCGCGGCGCGCTGATCACCCGCATGCTCGACGCGTTCCTCGACGCGGTGCTCGACGGCGAGCTCACGCACACCGCGCAGCTCGTGCTCACCCAGCACGTGCTCAACTCTCGCCGCCGCAACAAGACGACCGGCTATCAGATCTACAAGGAGCACCCGGACTCGCCGAACAAGATCGACGCGGCGATCGCGGCGGTCCTGGCGTGGCAGGCGCGCGTGGACGCGCTGGGTGCCGGTCATGGTCGACAGCGCACCACCAGGGGTCCGCGCCGCATCCGATGAACGGGGGTCCACAGTGGCTGAAGCGCCTCAGACTCCCGAGGAGTGGATCCCGGTGCTGACGTCCATGATGGACGCGGGAATGCCGCGGATCGCACGGCTGCGCGGCTACCACTCGAACAAGCCGGATCTGCCCGAGATGGGCAAGAACCTCCGTGAGTCGTGGGAAGCGTTCCAGCGCAAGGCGATCACGAACTACGGGGGCCTGGCGCAGAGCTCGCTGTGCAACCGGATCGTTCCCAACGGTCTGCGCATCGGCAGCTCCGAGGACCACCCCGCGCTCGCGGCCGCGCGGCGCATCTGGCGCGACAACTACCTGGACATCCGCGTCGCCGAGGCGATCGAGGACGCCGAGCAGACCGGCCGCGGGTATCTGTTCTACGGGCTGGACGACGACGCCGTGCTGATCACTCGCGAGGCACCGGAGCAGGCGTTCGCCATCCCGGACCCGGTACGTCTCGGCCGCACCCGCGCCGCCATCAAGGTGTGGCGCGACGAGGTTCTCGAGCGCGACTTCCTGCTCGTGCAGTGTCCCGACCCGGACGACCCGTCAGGGTCGCTCGCGCAGGAGTTCACGCGCTCGGCGAAGACCGACGCGGGGTCGTGGCGTTCAGGGTCGCGCGCCCGGACTGCCGGCGAGTGGGAGCCCGTCGGCGAGCCGCGCCCGTTCGACGGCCCGCCCGGGGTGCTGATCCTGCGACGCAAGGGCGACGAGGCCTTCATCGAGCAGCACCTCGACGTCATCGACCGCATCAACTTGGGCAAGCTCAATCGCCTGGTCATCACCGCCATGCAGGCGTTCCGCCAGCGGGCGCTCAAGCCCCGCGACGGTGAGCAGCCCCTGCCTGACAAGGACAGCGACGGCAACGACATCGACTGGGCGTCGGCGCTCGAGCATGCCCCCGGAGCGATCTGGGACCTGCCGATCCCCATCGACATCTGGGAGTCTCAGCCCACCGACATCAACCCGCTGCTCAATGCAGAGAAGGCCGACGCTCGCGACTTCGCCGCGCTGACCGGCACCCCGGTCTCGGTGCTCATCCCGGACGGGCAGATGGAGACCGCGGCCGGCGCCGCCCAGGTGCCCCAGCAGCAGGTCTCGAACGCCAAGGCTGAGATCAGGTACTTCTCCCCGACGCTCGCTCTCCTCATGGTGCGTGCGCTGCGACTGGAAGGGGTCGACCTCGGGGACGACACCCTCGAGGTCCTGTGGGTGCCCCCGGAGCACGTGTCGATCTCCGAACGGTTCGACGCTGCGACGAAGGCGAAGGCCGCGGGTCTCTCCGAGCGCACCATCAAGCGGGACATCCTGGGCATGAGCCCCGACCAGATCCGTCAGGATGAGACGGACAAGGCTGGCGACCTCCTCGCAGCCGCGCTCCTGGCCCCGCCTCCGAGCCCAAACCAGTCCGGGACGCCAGCGCAGCCCACCCCGGCTGAGGTGTGACGGTGGCGGTCTCGGCACCCCGCGCCGCCGCGCTCGCGGCCGCCGAGCAGCGTGCTCGTGCTGACATTCGTGCTCGTCTGGTGCAGTACGCGACGTCGGTGTGGGGGTCGCTGGGGTCGTGGCGGGACGAGGACATCGACCGCTTCGTGGAGGTGTTGGTGCCCCGCCTCGTGGGCGCTCAGCTCTCGGTGGCGCGCCTGACGGACGTGTACCTCGCGGCGCTGACGGGCATCGCCCCGGCGGGCGTTTCGATCGACGTCACGCAGCTGCGCGGAGGGATCCCCCCGGAGGAGGTGTACCGCCGCCCCTCGGTGGCGATGCGCTCCGTGCTCGCCGCAGGGGGTACGTTCCCCGACGCGCTCGCGGCGGGCACGACCCGGCTCAAGTACTTGGTGCGCACCGATCTGCAGCTCGCGATGACCCACCAGGCTCGGCAGACGCAGCGCGGGGCGGGCGTGCAGGCCTATCGCCGCACGCTGACCGGACGTGAGAACTGCGGCTTGTGCGCGGTCGCGTCGACGCAGCGCTACTGGGTGTCGGACCTGTCCCCGATCCACCCGGGGTGCGACTGCGGTGTGGCCCCGCTGGGGCCCGACGAGGCTCCGGACCAGGTCATCGACGCGGACCTTCTGGAGTCTGTGCACGACGCCGTCGAGCGCTTCGTGGGCGACTCGGACCGTGGTGCTCGCGCGCCTGACTACCGCGAGCTGGTCGTGGTGCGTGAGCACGGCGAGTACGGGCCGATCTTGACCTGGCGCGACGACCGGTTCACCTCCGCGGCGGACCTCGCCGCCTAAGACTTCCCCGACCTGCCTGGTCGGGGTTCGTGTCCCCGCCACGGGGGCGCTCCACCTACCCGACACGGGAGACCTGCTATGCCGAAGAACAAGGACGACACGTCGCGGTCCGACAAGGACAAGGCCGAGGACACCGACCTCACGGTCGAACAGCGGCTCGCCGCGCTCGAGAGGGAGCGCGACAAGTGGAAGGCGCTGGCTCGCAAGCACGAGCAGCGCGCGAACGCCAACGCCGACAAGGCCAAGGAGTTCGACGAGAAGCTCTCGGCCGATGACAAGGGCAAGACGGCGCTCGACCTGTTGCTCGAGCGCGCGGAGGCCGCGGAGAAGAAGCTCTCCGAGCGCGACGCCGCGGACGCGGCGAAGAAGCTGCGCAAGGAGGTCGCCAAGGAGTACGACGTCGACCCGAAGGCTCTGCGGGGCACTACCCGCGAGGAGCTCGAGGACCACGCGGCGACCCTGCAGGAGCTCTACCCGAAGGCGGACAAGGCCGGGGGCCCCCCGTCGAAGGGGCAGGGCGATCGCGGGGGCTCGGTGCACAAGGAAGGCGAACTCTCCGCCGACGACATCGTGCAGCAGGCAACTGGCAGGTGACCTGAGCCACCCCGCCCGGGGTCGCTCTCCCATCGATACTCCCAGGAGGAGTCATGGCCAACGTGTTCCAGAAGGGCACGAAGTTCGCGCAGACGGCGCTTGCGCTGCTGCGTCGGACGATCAAGCTGCCCCAGCTGTTCGTGCACCGCTACGGTGTGGCGGACTTCCGTGGCGCCGCCGGCGACACGATCAACGTCAAGCGGCCCCCGCTGCTGCGCGCTCGCGACAAGGGCTTCCGCACGTCGAACGCGATCGTCGTCGACGACCTGGTGCAGTCGAGCATCGCGGTCCAGCTGACGGCGTTCCCCTACAACGCGGTGCACCTGTCGCCGGAGGAGGCCACGCTCGACGAGGTCGAGTACGTGCGTGACGTCCAGGCGCCGCAGGTGACCGCGATCGCCGAGTTCTACGAAGAGCTCATCGCGTCCACGCTCGGCTCCGCGGACTTCGTGTACGAGGTCCAGTACAACCCGAAGACGACCGGCGATATCGCTGACCCGCACAAGGTGGCGCTGCGCGCTCGCAAGCACTTCACGGACGCGCGGGTGCCGGCCTCGGGTCGGTTCTGGCTGGTGGGGTCCTCGGTGTCCGAGGCGATCGCCGGTCACAAGGAGCTCAAGGACGTGGACACCTCGGGCCTGCCCGAGGCGCTGCGCGAGGGCGTCGTCGGTCGTCTGGCCGGCTTCACCATCATCGAGGTGGACACCCTGGCCGAGGACGAGTCCTACTTCGTCCACGAGACCGCCGTGGCGATCGCGCAGGTCGCACCGGTGGTCCCGCGTGGCGCGGTCGGCGGCGGATCGATCACGGGCCCGGCCGGCACGGCGATCACCCAGATCTTCGACTACGACTCGCTCAACGCGAAGGACCGCTCCATCGTGGAGGCCTTCGCCGGCGCCGCCGTGGTCAAGGACCCGGAGGTCGACGACGACGGCAAGATCGTCGTCGTGAACGGGGAGCCCAAGATGGACTTCTTCCGCGCGGTGAAGGTCCTGTTCGGGGCGCCGGACACGAACGAGTCGCTCGCGTGGACGCGGTCCTCGACGGGCACGATCAACGGTGGCACGTTCTACCTGACGGTGGACGGTGAGGACACCGACCCGATCGACTTCGACGCGACGAACGCCGAGATCAAGGCGGCCCTGAACCTGCTCGACGGCGTGTCGGGCGTGAAGGTCACGGGCACGACCACCAAGACGATCACGTTCAAGGAGCCGGTGCTCCTCGAGATCGAGGACGCGGCGCTGACCGGCGAGTCGCCGGTCATGACGGTCACGAAGGTCTCCTAGCGCCTTCGCTCCGCGTCACCCCGGGGCTCCGGTCGGGGCGCCCCGGGGTGACGCCACCTCGCCGCCGCCACTTCGTTCGACGTGTTGCCCCTTGGGGAGGTGGTGGCGGTGGCTGTTGTCCAGCTCGCCTCTGCGGTAGACGTGGCTGCCGTGCTGGGGCGTGAGCTGACGAGCGACGAGACGGCCCGGGTCGGGGCGATCCTCGACGAGGCGTCGGTGAAGTTCCGTCGCGAGGCACGTCAGCAGTTCACCCCCGGGACGTCGACCGTCCGGCTGAAGGTCAACGGCCGACGCGTGTTCCTCCCCCAGCGTCCGGTCAACGACGTGCACGTGGTCGCCGACCCGGACACGGCCGCCCCGCTCGAGTACTCGATCGAGGACGGTTCGTGGCTGGTCGTCGACCGGTCCTCGGCACGGTTCGTGCGCGTCACCTACTCCCACGGCGGGGTGGTCCCCGACGACATCCGGCTCGCCGTCGCGGCTCTCGCGAAGAGGGTCCTCCTCATCCCGCGCGACGCCGAGCAGGGCAAGACCCAGGTCTCGTCCACCGATGGACCGTTCACCGACGCGTACACGATCGCGACGTGGGCGCAGGGCGCCCAGGTGCTGCTCTCCCCGGAGGACGTGCGCCTGGCACGGTCCTACCGGGTGGCGGTGCCGCGCGTGTGGGTGGCCCAGCCGTGAAGACCCCCGAGTCGGTCACGCGGTACCGCAGATCGCAGACGGGCACCGACGCGTACAACCGCCCCACCTACAGCGAGACCACGGCGACGTTCGGCGATGCCCTGGTGGCGCCAGGCGAGTCCACGGAGCCAGGTGAGGCTGGCCGCAAGCCGGTCCTGGTCACCGCGACCCTCTACTTCCGCGACACTCACCCGGACATCGTCGACTCTGACCAGGTACTGCTGCGCGGCAACCGCTACGACGTCGACGGGGTCCCGCAGGTGTGGCCCTCGGGGGTGGTCGTCAAGCTGCGCTTGGCCAGGGGGTGAGCGGTGTGGCCGGTCGGGTGAAGTTCGTGATGAACCGGGCAGCGTTCCGCCGCCAGGTCCTCAAGTCCGACGGGGTGCGCGAGCACCTGGCCGCGCAGCTGCAAGCAGCTGCACCCGCGGGCACGCACGTCGAGTCGGACAACACGCGCTCGCGGGCGCGGGCTCGCCTGGTCGACCCAGCCGGCGGGCTCGAGCGTGAAGCGGCGAGCGGTCACCTCTCGCGCGCACTGGCGCAGGTTCCCGGTGCGAGCGCGGCGAGGAAGAAGCGGGGCGGATCGTGAGCGGCCGCGCGATGCCGCTGCTGCCTCCCGACGTCGAGGCCCACGTCATCAGCGAGCTCGGATCGGCTCTGGACGCCGTGGTGACGAACCTCAAGCCGGCCGCCACCTCGACGGCGCACCGGCACGTCGTGGTGCGCGCCGATCTGCAGAACCGGGCGTCCTCGCTGACGCAGTACGCCCGCCTGGGCCTGTCGGCCTACGTGATGACGGGCGTGGACTCCGAGGACCTGCCGGCTGCCTTCGCTCTCGCGAACGATGCAGCGCGTCTGGTGCTGCGCTCGCGAGGGTCGTGGCTGGTCCACGCCGAGGTTCAGTCCGGGCCTGCACGGGTGTTCGACACGCCCCTGAAGCGTGAGTTCGCCTACTCCACTCTGCTGCTCGAGGTCGCCCTGACCTTGTAGCGGTGGCCGCGCTCGCGGCCGAACCCTCCCGTGGTCGTCGCGGGCCACCCCTTCTGGAAGGACACTGACATGACTGCTCCTGCGTATGTCGAGTCCGGCCTCAACGCCGAGCTCGCGCGCATCGTCAAGGAGGGCGCGGTCTTGATCCGCCCTGCTGGGACGGATGACATCCCCACGGGCCCGGACTGGACGCCGGCGGACCCGTCGTCCCTGATCGGCTACTACAGCGAGGACGGCTTCTCGCTGAACCCGGTGCCGGGCGACTCGACGTCGTTCAACGGGCACAACGGTGACACGGTGCTCGAGGAGTCCGCCCCGGGGCACTGGGAGATGGGCGTCTCGGGCATCGAGGGCAACGAGACGATCACGGCGGCCTACTTCGACGTCGAGGTGGGCGTGGACGGGTCGGTGACGGTGACGTCGGCCGCGAACTCCAAGCGCTACGACGTCGTCACGGTGGGCGTCGACCAGCTCGAGCGGGTCATCGTCGTGCACTACCCGAACGTGAAGATCGGGTCGAAGGAGGGGCTGACGTTCAACCGGTCCACGCTCCTGGCCTACGGTCTGACGTTCCGCACGTTCAAGGGTGGTGTGGACGCGCCGTACCACTTCAAGGCGTGGGGTCTGCTCGCGGACGCCTCGGCGAAGCCGCGTGTCCTGTCGGTGACCCCGTCCGAGGCGGACACCGGTGAGCAGATCCTCATCACCGGTGCGGGCCTGGGCGGTATCACCGCGATCACGGTCGGCGGGGTGGCGGTGGCCGAGTTCACGGTCGTCTCGCCCTCGCAGGTCGTGGCCATCATGCCGGCCGGTGAGGCTGGCGAGGCCGCGGTCGTGGTCACGCACCCCGACAACGGCGCGTCCGACCCGTTCACGTACACGCGCGCCGGCACCGAGTAGCGCTGCTGATCTCCCGCGGGCGGGTGGTGGCGACCCACCCGTCCGCGGGCTCCTATCCCTGTCCTGTCGCCGCTTCGAAAGGTCGCCACCATGTCCACCACCACCCACACCAACACGGTCACCCTCCCGGGCCTGCCCGACGAGGACGCTCAGATCTTCGTCCACTTCCAGCGTGAGGACGGCAAGGTGCTGTTCTCCCTTCCGGCGCTCGGGTCCCCGGGTGTGCCGATGGGTGTCATGACGGCGTTCTCGCTGTTCTGGGAGCCGATCCAGCGCGGGGCGTCGATGACGGACCGCGCCGTCTCCACGGCGTGGAACCTGCTGATCACTTCGCTTGCCGACGCCTACCCGGACGCGGTGCGCGCGCTGGCGTCGCTGGACACCGCGAACGTGGCCCACGTCATGACCAACTGGGTCCAGAAGTCCACCGAGCTGGCCGGCTACGACCCAAAAGCGTAGGCCTGTCGCTCCTGCTCCTGCGTCACCGCGCGCCGCTCGCCTATGACTGGCGAGTCCGGTTCGGTCTGCGGTTGGGGGCGATCGGCCGGGACGTCCCGTGGAACGAGGCGTGGGACCTGACATCGGGTCTCCTGCGCGACCCGTGGTCCCACACGGGAGCAGCCTTGGCCGGGTGGGCGTACGTGCCCGACCCGGTCGAGGCGGCGACGTTGAATCTCGTGGACGCCTACCGGCTGATGAACCACGCCAAGGGCAAGGTCAGGCCGTCGCCGCTGCCGCGCCCGTGGGCCACGACCCGCAAGGCCTCGGATCCCACTCGGGTACGCGTGCCGGACCCCGAGCGTGCCACGCGTCGGGCCCGCCTCGCCGAGCGCCTGGGGGTGCCCGCGCCCTGACCCGTGCCCGGAGGTGACGACGTGTCGGTTGCTCCTGGCCAGGAAGTCGGCGCCGCGTACGTCACCCTTCTGCCGTCGGCGAGGGGCTTCGGCAAGGCCGTCGAGGGTGAGATCGACTCTGGCACCCAGAACGCCGAGAAGAAGGCCACCAAGGGCTTCGCCGGCATGGCCAAGACGGTCGGCAAGTTCGCTGCCGGCGCACTGGTCACGGTCGGCGGGATCATCACGGGCCTGGCCCTTAAGGGCGGGATCTCCCGTGCGCTGAACATCGAGGACGCGCAGGCCAAGCTCAAGGGCTTGGGGCACGACGCGGGCTCCGTCGAGAAGATCATGACGAACGCGCTCGCGAGCGTGAAGGGCACCGCGTTCGGGTTGGACTCGGCGGCCACGATCGCCGCGTCGGCGGTTGCTGCGGGCATCAAGCCGGGCAAGGAGCTCGAGAAGTACCTCAAGCTGACTGCGGACGCGGCCACGATCGCGGGTGTCTCCCTCGACGAGATGGGCGCGATCCTCAACAAGACGACGTCGTCGGGCAAGGTCTTCACGGACAACCTGAACCAGCTCTCGGATCGGGGCATCCCGATCTTCCAGTGGCTGGCCGAGGAGTACGGCGTCACCCAGGCCGAGCTGTCGAAGATGGTCGCGGCTGGCGAGGTCGACGCGGAAACGTTCCGCAAGGTCATCGAGGAGAACATCGGCGGGGCGGCGCTTGCCTCGGGTGAGACCACGCGCGGTGCGTGGGCGAACATGCTGGCCGGGCTCTCCCGTCTTGGTGTGACGCTCACCTCCGCGGTGATGCCCCACATGAAGGGCCTCTTCGGTGAGCTCACGACCATCATCGACGGCCTGAACGACCGCATCGGGCCGTTCGCGGAGCGGTTCGCGGAGTGGTTCAACGACAAGATCGGCCCGGCGATCGAGGGCATGGGCGGACGGTTCCTCGATTTCATCGATGGGCTGTCGTCGGGCGGGTCGGGGCTGGGCGGGTTGTTCACGCTGCTGAACCCCATCGGCGCGCTGCTCAAGGCGATGACCCCGTTGTGGGGCCCGCTCGGTGACGCGGTCATGCAGGTCGGGGAGGCGCTCGGGTCCGCGCTGGTGCCGATCGTCGAGGTCCTCGGCGCTGCCTTGTTCGTCCTCGTCAAGACAGGCATCGAACCGCTGGTGCCCCTCCTGGGTGACTTCCTGGTGACTGCGCTGGGGCTGGTCGCTCCGCTGCTCACGGGCCTGGTGCCGATCATCACGGCGCTGCTGACCGGGCTGCTTCCGGTGGTCCCGGTCCTGGTCCAGCTCGCTCAGACCCTCTTCCCCATGCTCGCGACGGTCGTCGGCGAGCTGATGGGCGCGCTCGCCCCGCTGCTGCCCGTCGTGGGTGCACTCGTGACTGCGCTCATGCCGGTCCTGGCGGAGATCCTTACCACTGTCGTCTCGGCGGTGACGCCGCTGATCCCCGCGGTGCTGTCGCTGGTCAAGGCCCTTACCCCGATCATCGCTGTGGTGGGTCAGCTGGTTGCACGCCTCCTGCCGCCGCTGCTGGACCTGTTCGTGGGTCTTCTCGAGCCGGTGCTCAAGCTGCTCGAGCCGCTCGTCGGCGCCCTTGCCCCCGTGCTCGAGGTGATCGCAGATCTGCTCGAGACGTGGACGATCCCGCTGCTGACGTTCCTCGCTGAGGTCCTCACCGAGGTCCTCGCTGCTGTGCTGCCGGTGACCGCGGCCGTGCAGAAGTGGCTCGTGGGTGCGCTGACCACGCTCATCGGGTGGCTGCTCAAGGGCGTGGAGGCGATCGCGAACTTCGTGCGTGACGGGATCGACAAGATCAAGGCCTTCGCCGAGACGTCGGGCACGTGGCTGAACAAGGTCGTGAAGTTCTTCACCGACCTGCCTGGCAACATCGGCAAGGCGCTCTCCGGGGCGGGTACCTGGTTGCTCGACACGGGCCGCAAGATCATCGACGGTCTGATCGACGGGATCCGCGCCGGGTTCGACAAGGTCAAGGATCTCCTGTCGAACCTGACCGACCTGCTCCCGGACTGGAAGGGCCCGGCCGAGGTCGACGCGCGTCTGCTCACCGACAACGGCGAGCTGATCATGCAGTCGCTCATGGACGGGCTCGAGGCCAGGTTCGGTGACGTGCGCTCGCTGTTGGGGAACTTCACCGCGGACCTGGGCACACTCGACCTTGCGGCGAACATTCAGCCGGCCGGTCACAGCGGCGTGGCCGCAGGGCTGTCGCTGCGAGTCGACAACGTCACCGACCCCGCCAAGCTCGCCGAGCACGTGATGGAGCGGGTCATGGACGCGGTGACGATGCATGACCTCGAAGGGGTGATCACGTGACCGTCGCGGTGTTCGCCTCGGGGCAGGTTGACGCCCCGCCGGACTTGCCCACCTCGGGCCTGCGACACACGTTCACGTCCTGGGAGGGCGTGACGTGGCACTTGTCGCAGTGGCAGGACACCGGGGTGCTCCTGACCGACCAGGGGATTCGCGGGCTTCATCTTCCTGCGATCGACGACTTCACCGACGAGCTCGCCGGCGTCGATGGTCAGCATGCGCGCGGGTTCCGACTCCCGGCCCGCTCGTGCTTCTGGCCGGTGCTGATCTGGGACCTTGGCCAGGGGCAGTGGGCGCAGCGGGACGCCGAGTTCTGGCGGGCCTTGCGCCCAGGGCAGGTGGGCACGTGGACCGTGAGCGACGACTCGGGGCGGGCTCGACACCTGCGGGTGCGGGTCGTCTCTCGCGGCGACGAGGCGTTCACGATCGACCCGACGGTGCGCGGATGGCACGCGTACGGCATCAACCTTGTTGCGGACGACCCGTGGTGGCACGGTGACCCGGTTCTCGTTACCGGTGAGGACTCCTCGGCGGCTGACTTCATCGACTCCGAGGGCTCGCCTCCGTTCCACATCTCCGGGGGTGCGGCGCTCGCGGGCTTGACGATCACGAATCCCGGCGAGGCGCCGGCGTGGCCGATCTGGCGTGCGGTGGGCCCTCACACGGACCTCGTGGTGGGTGTGGGTGGGCACCTGGTGCAGTGTCCGGACGTGGCGTCTGGGGAGCTGCTCGAGATCAACACCTCGCCGGTGCGTCGCACGGTGCTGCTGGACGGGGTGGACGTGTTCGGTGAGCTGGGGACGCGCGACTTCGCCCCGGTGCCCCCGGGTGAGTCGGTGGCCCTTCATGCGACGTCGACGGGGGCGGGGTCGGTGCAGTGCCACCTCGTGCCCCGCTACTTCCGGGCCTGGTGACTGGTGTACTCCGAAGAGCAGCCGTGGCGTGTCTCGCTGTTCGACGCGGACTTCACGAATGCTCGTGATCTGGGTGCGGTGTCGTCGCTGTCGGTGACGCCGCGGTGGAACTCGACCCCGGCGGCGACGATCACGGTCCCGGGCACTCACCCGCGTCTGGCCGAGCTGCTTGCCGACGGGGTGCGTGTCGTGATCGAGTTCGACACGTCGTGGGACACCCCGGGAGCGCCGGCATGGCTGCAGGTGTTCTCGGGCCCGCTGCGCGGCTTCTCCGCCACCGGGCCTGCTGGCGCGAGCTCGTTCACGTTTACCGCGGCTGGCGACTGGCGTCTGCTGCGCCGTGTGCTGGGGTGGCAGGTGCCCGATGCGCCACTGTCGGGGCAGTCCGCGTCGGAGTACGACTCTCGCACCGGGGCCGCCGAGACGGTCCTCAAGGGGTTCGTCACGGCGAACGCCGTCGACAGGTTGGGTCTGCCGGTGACGGTGTCGACGGACCAGGAGCGTGGCGAGTCGATCACGGTCGCGGCCCGGATGCATCCGCTCGCAGACGTTCTGTTCCCCGCCGTCGAGCTCGCTGGACTGGGTGCGCTGGTCTCCCAGGGGCCCGACGGCCTGGTGGTGGACGTGCGCGAGCCCGTGGTTCATGAGTACGAGTTGTCGGAGTCCTCGGGGGCGATCCGGTCGTGGAAGCTGGCGCGTTCAGCTCATGACGCGACACGCGTTGTGGTCGGTGGGCCCGGGGAGGGCACGGCGCGGACCTTCCGGAGTGTGGTCGACGCCGCCCTCGAGTCCGCTACCGGTGATGTCCTCGAGGTGTTCAAGAGCGCCACGGACGCGTCGACGAACTCGCTCCTGGACGACCGTGGCGCTCTCACGCTGGCCGAGACGGCGCCGACGTCGGGGCTCTCGGTCGAGCTCGCGGACACTCCCGACCTGCGCTACGGGACCTCGTTCCTCGTCGGCGACGTCGTGACGCTGCGGGTGGGGGACGTGGCGGTGACCGACACGCTGCGCGAGGTGCGCATGACGTGGTCGCCCTCGACGGGTCCTCAGGTGGTGCCGGTCGTGGGGCTGTGGGACGCCTCTCCGGTCGACGCCTTGGCGCGCGCGGTCAGCAGGCTCGCGCTCTCTGTCCGAGACTCTGTTCGCAGGTAGGAGGCCTCACACATGGCTATCGGTTCTGTCGGCTACTCCGGGTCGGTGGGGTGGGCCGAGTGGGCTCAGCTCATGGCGACTCTCGGGGTCGACTATCTCGTGGTCGGGCCTACGGACCTGGCCACGACGATCACGGCCGCGTCCGAGGGTGAAGTGACGGTGTCGATGGGCACTGCGTGCGGGCGTGGCGTCATGGACGTCGTCGATGCGCCGACGGTCCTGTCGGGCCTGACGGCCGCGAACACGTGGTACACGGTCGTGGTGCGCCGCGACTGGACACCGGGTCCGGGGTCGGAGGAGACGACGCTGGTCGCGATCGCGGGCGGTGCGTCGAGGGCGATCGCGGCGGGACGTCAGGTCGGGGTGGGCACCACGGACGATCAGCCGATCGCGCTGGTCCACCGTGGCGCGGCCGCGCTCGATCAGGTGGTGGACCTGCGGGCGTGGTACGGCAACGGTCTCGTGCAGGCGGCCTCCGCGGACGCGCTGGCCTACCTGAACCGCCCGGGGTCGTTGGTGGCGATCGCCGGTGCCTTGTGGCTCTTCCCGGTGGGTGGCAGCTCCTGGGAGCTCTACTCGCTGCCGTGGGGGTCGGTGACGGGCAAGCCGACGGTGTTCCCCCCGGCTGCGCACTCCCACACGTGGGAGTCGGTGACGGGCAAGCCGACGGCGTTCACCCCTGCTGCGCACACGCACTCGATGAGCCAGATCACCAACCTCGACGCCGCGCTCGGCGACAAGGTCGACGTCGCAACCCTGGCGCAGTACCTCAGCGGCAACACCGCACAGGTGACGTTGAGCCCGCAGCAGAACTCCGCCGAGGTGCGGGTGACGTCCACGGGCCGCGCCGGGTTCTACAACTCGGGCGACGCACGCGTGTGGTACCAGTCCGGGTCCGCAGCGGTCGAGGGCTTCTTCATCCAGCCCGGCATCGTGCCGACGACCTCCGGGACCGGTGACTCGGGCACGCTGCGGCTGAACAGCGGCCAGGTGTACCGGGTCGGGTCGTCCCTGCGCTACAAGCGGGACGTGGCCGATGCCGAACCCGAGTTGCTCGACCGTGTACTTGACGTCGTGCCTCGAGTGTTCCGTGACGCCGACGAACGTCTTGACGATCGCCTCTACTTCGGTGCGGTCGCCGAGGAGCTGCACGACCTGGGCCTCGGCATCTTCGTGGACTACGACGAGCAGGGGCGGCCCGATGGCATCGCCTACTCACGTCTGGGTGTGGCGCTCATCCCCCACGTGCGCGCCGTGCGCGCCGAGAACCATGCGCTGCGTTCCGAGCTCGAAGACCTGCGCGCCGCGCTTGCCGAGCTCGAAGACCAGGTGGCCGGTCTCGCGGCCGCCACGACGGAGGGGGACTGATGGCCTGGCACGCGTTCGGCCCACACGTGGCCGTCGACGCCACGACGGGACATCTCGTCGCGGACGGCTTCGGGTACGTAGTGCCCTCAGGTGCCGCCGTGGATGCCCCGGCGCTCGCTGTCACGGACCTGTCAGGGGTTGCCTACCCCAGCGGTCTGATCCCCGTCGTTGGTGGCCTCGTTGCAGGGTTCCGGGTTGAGGACCACCTGACGGTCGAGTGGGTCTCCGGGGGCAACCGGGTGCCGATCTGGTCGCCGGCGGCCTTCGAGGCGGCGGCCGCCGCGGCCGCGGAGGCCGCGATCGCCGCGGCGGGGCCGTCCGAGGACGTCGGGAACGTCCTCACGCTCGGCACCGACGGTCGACTGCTCCTCGCGCCTCCTGCGGTACTGACCCCGGCGACCTTCGTCGCTGCGCTCGAGGACGACGAGTCGGCAGTCCGCACGGTCCTTGACGCGGTGTACGTCGCAGCCGGCAACTATGCGCGTGTCCTGGTGCTCGAGCACGATGCCGAGGTCCCTGAGTCCACTCCTAGTGGCACGGTCGTGCTGCGGCTCCCCGAGGACGTCCTGTGACGCTGGTCCGCACGTGGGATGGTGTGGGCCTGGCCGATGGGCCGGTGTCGACGTCGACCGCGGGTGACGGTGACACGCCGTTCTCGGTGGTCAGCGGC
>Ga0222423_1000647_pt1 | contig 21396 bp, 15 predicted proteins | sample 3A0metagenome_FD_182472 | JGI IMG/M metagenome (GOLD analysis project Ga0222423, IMG submission 182472) | Enriched microbial communities from leaf-cutter ant dump, University of Wisconsin, Madison, United States - 3A0 (version 2) | ecosystem: Environmental > Terrestrial > Nest > Insects nest >...
CTCTCGAAATCTTCCTCCAATTGTAATTTTTAAAGAATGATCCCAGATAACAAACAAAATCCGACCCTTTTTCAGGTCGGATTTCCAAGGATGTCTCTATTATTGCCTAATTATCAAGGACGGCCTATTTTTTTACCCATAACAGTTTATATTCCAGTCTGTTACTGCCTAGTTATTTATAGTTCGACCTCTATTGTCAACACCATTAGCTCTTACGCTAAATTTGTTTAAAAATCTGCCTAAAGATGTCACTATGGCACTTTTTTGTGTGTTCGATTTCTCGCTAAGGTTTCGGAATCCTGATCTATATCTGAATTATTACAATTTTTTGCTACAAGGTATAGAAAATCTAATATAATGTTTGCATTCTCCTATTTCAGGAATTAGCTACACAATTTATTAGTCATGTTTAAAAATGAATACTCATCCTTTATGTCAAATTGTCTAGAGCTGTGACGCTCTCTTTTTGTGAAAAATGTCTTTTTGATTAAATATCCAAAATTTAATCCTTGCTTCTCCAAAAATCCGACCAAATAATCCTTATCTATTAAGAGATAGTTATTGTAGGGAAGAGGGCTGTTGGCTTCACTTGAATCTCGTAGACCATCCAAAAAATCCTCGTAATGCGATATCGTAGTACCATTATGTATGTAACTTAGACCATTAGAGTCTATTTGGAGCTCAAGTTCATCCTTAATAATTGGAGTTAAAAGTTTACATGGAAAAAACGATCGATAGTACTGAAACATGTCAGTAGTCATTGGCCTGAGAGGAGCAACTAGTGGAATTATAGTAGATTCAGACATCGGCAAAATGCTTTCAGGAGCATAATATTTTAGTTCATTGGAAAATGCACCGAAATTTCTAATATTTGGAATTCTAGGAAACCAAAGTCCTGAATTAACCTCTAGCTCTCGGAAGATTATATCTGGTTTTAAATTTTCACCCCATTCACCCGAAAATGCAATCGGTAAAACTTCCAGTCCATAAAAATAATCCCCATGATAAAAGTAGTCAGCCTGCGAAAGAATGGTATTAATATACAATATATGGTTACTTTGATTCAAAGAAAGCAATTTTTCTATATCAACATTTAGTGTAGGAATTTCTTCATTGTACCCTAGCTTAGGATATCCCTTTAGTTTTGGCCACCAATTTGGTTTAGTACCAAGATTTAAACTCCAAATAGATGGCTCTATTGTATAATTAGAAATACTGTATCCGAATAGATCTTGAGCGGTAATTTGGCCTCTTGAATACAAGTAATCTAGAAGTTTAAAAAAAGTTGAGCGTAAAACTTCTGCAAAGATTGTAACTCTACCAGTCATTCCGATATTATAATCATTGAGATACCTTTCATCATCTCTGGTATATTTTAACTTGTAGGCATTACAATAGTCATCATAGAGTGCATTCCAGTATGGCCATACTTCGTAATGACTTTTTTCTTCTAACTCTTTAATATAATTATGATAGACAAGTGGTAGGTTATTACCTACAAGTTCCAAGAACTCAGACTTGCTTCTTGTAACCTTACCATATGGCATTCCAAAATAAATAGGTTGATGGTATTGAAATTTAATATTTAGGATACTAGCAATAGCCTCCGTTATCAAGTCTGTAGCGGTACAGCGTACTTTTAGCAAGCCTCCTAGATTTTTCCCATCAATGTATTTGTGAGAACTGCTATCTTTTGTTTGAACTGCAAGAAGTATAACAACAAGTCCTTCACAAGCTCTGGACTCTAACGATTGGGCCTTCAACCATTCTAGATATTTCTTGTGATAAGCTCCACTGTCATCTGCTACTAAAATTTTCACTATTTGCTTTGCAGCCCGTTCCTTAGCAATAGGACTCAGCCACTCAAATCTTTTAAGGAGAATATCAAATAATTCAACCTCCGTTTTAATTATATAAAATTCGGGTTCGGGCAAGTTTAGGTTAGGAAATAAGTTTGGCAGAAGATCAATATAATAACCTGCAACTTTTTCTGCTGTCGAAACTTGTCCTGCATCAATAAAAAACTGGATTGTTTTAGGCGCAGAAATGCTATAGTTCTTTCTCCTTTTGTTATATCGTAGGCCTGAGTTAGTTACACTTACAGTAAAGAACTCCATCAGCCTTGATGGGAAATCTGAAATTACTTTCTTCCACCTCGCACGTGCCTCTTCAGGTCGTGATATATAATCGCTAGACCAGGAGCCACTATTTGATTGTGCCCAACAGATACATTTAAAGGCAAAACTGCGGTCAGTATTTAAAGCGAACGGATAAAGGTGGTCCAATAATTCAGGTTTTGCTTCTACAAAGTCAATCTCAATAATTTTTCTCAAAACCGTAATTAGTTGTTCTTTGTCGCTTCCGGACTTTCTAAACCAGACTTTAGCCCACTTTAACATAAAAGATGATCTTTCATATCGCTCAAATGTTGACGAACCAGGTATGGATTTTAAATAATTCTCAAGGTTGTGGGGCTTTACCTTTAGATAGGTATTATCAGAGTCGCTTTTTTCTTTAGCAGAGCTAGTTGTTTCCTCTTCTTGTTTACGGCTGTAATCTACCTTCCCCAAACTATTGTGGACACCGTTCAATACTTCCTTAGCAAATGAGTCTTTAGAAGCAATCCTTGATAATTCATTATATGGGTCTTTGCCCACGGCAGTATCACCAATTGCTTTGCACAGCGGATCTGAGAAGTCAAGGGTATGCAGGATATCACCAAATAAATTTTCAGAAAGATGATAATCACGACTGCTAAGCGACAATAAATAGAAGTTGTAAAGAGCAGGTGCATCTACTTTAGCAAGTTGAGCAGAATAGTCATATATAAAGCTTGCTGTCTCATCCCCGTCAGTAAGTTTATCAATTCGATATACATAAGGTGATATGTGCCTTAGTAATTCCTTCCCCTTTTCCAGTCCGGCAACATTAAGTTTTTCTATGCCAAGCAAGATATCATACAAAAGCATATCTTTATGATTACCATATGCGATAAGATTCTCCGCAGCTCGATATAACAATAAATCTAAAATTTCTCGATTCTTTAGTTGATATGCTAGAATAGCCAGATTGGCCATTTTTTCAGTCTTATCTTTAAATTCAATCAACTCATTATTCAGATTTTTTAGTTCCTGCTTAGCAAAAAATGAAAAAGCTTCTGAAGAAAGTGTTACTCTTTTTTCAAATAAAAGTCTAAAAAGGTTAGATTGGTAATACCAGGGATGTTTGATCAAGATTTCAATATCACTAACCTGGATTTCTGTGATAAACTGATTTTGTTTATTCAAAACATGAGCCAACCATATTACCTCATCAATAATTTGGGGAACTAGCGAGCGACGAAGTTCATAAAGGGAATAATCTTTGTAAAAATCAAGTTCCGGGACTTTGTCTAAGGGCAGAAGTATTTCCGCTATTAAAACAGGTGTTTTCTTTACATAGCACTTTCCAAGTCTTTCCCCCATATGGAGAATAGCTTTTAGTAATCGCGTCTGCTTCTCAGAGTCCTCAATTTTTAACCATTCCCGAATCTGTTGAGGTTGATATGATATCGTGAGGAACAGTGAAGTAAAAAAGTGTTTGAAGTACAATTCTTTTGACCGCTTATTATCGGAGGAAATATCGTACTTATCAGCAAATTCATTACGCGAACTCAACGACATTTCAAAATCAAGATCATGGTTACACAGGTAATTGTAAATCTTTCTTGTATAATCATTATGTAGGGGATAATTCTGCAATCTTTTCTTCCAATCAAAATACCCATTTCTCAAATCATGTTGAATTAATACACTGCCAATGGCTCTTTTTTCCTGATCCGTCAATTTGCTTTTAAATAATGCGGTCAATCGGGAGCCAAAGCGATCTTGGTTTTCGAGTATCTTCTTAACATAAAATGCATAATAGAATTCCGATCGATCTCCTTTACGAAATTGCTTAAGAAATTTGAGTATTCTTTGGTCACTAATATTTTCAAAGTTCAACAGAACCTCTAACCAAGCTACCGCTATATCGTTGATTTGTGCATCGCGATCTTGGAATAATATATTAATCCGGTCGAAGGCCGCTTCAGGAATTTCGCTAATGGTTCCTCGTTCTTTAAGGGCTATCAATAGTTCCTTAAGTTGATAGTGCGTTAATCGCGAAAAATCGGGATACTTTATGGAAGTTCTGGGATTGTTTCTAAAGGAAGTAACCCATATTTTATGTAAGTTTTCGTCCCACAAACTGTATGAACGTCTTTCAAATCTAGAACTTATCTCTCCGAAAAATATCACTTTCTTAAAGTCAAGGTTCTTAAAAGCGGCTTCGGTAGCCAGATCAAGAAGATTTTGTATCTGGTCTTCATCTCTACATTCGAGATAACTCTTTACTAACCAATCTTTATCGAGGCTCAATAAAGGTAAGGGATTACCTAAATAATACTCTATTTTAACCAGTTCTGACCATTTTAAATTTTCGTCATTGTAATCAGTTAACCAGCTTCTAATATTTCGAAAGAGCAATAACCTTTGTTCTTCCAGCTCTGGCTGTTCCTTTATGAACACCATAAAACTATTGTGATAAACCGATATGCCCGAAAGCTCTGATAAGATTAGATGTTTTATTTCCTTAAGGCTCTTTGTAATATCTGCCGGATTGTTAGTAAAATAACTGCTAAGCTCGACCAGTTGTTCTTTATGAAGTTTGAAATCGAGTGCGGTAATCGCGAAGCAGAGTGTTTTCGCCAAATCCGGGAGTTGCCTCCAAATATCCTCATAATAGTTTTTTATATCTCCCCTGTAAGGTGGGATTCTTTCCAGATTGTATGAGTTGATCAATTCGCCGGAGTTATAAACTTCACCCAAAACATACCTTAGGTGCAACGGATTTCCTGAGGTTATATTAAAAACTTTATTGATAAACTCGTTCTCTACTTTTTCATTTTTCTTCTTATCAGACTGGAGAGTAGTCTTTATAATCTTGGAAACATTTATCTTGTTTAACCCTTTAATTTCGATCCAACTGTCTTCAGGGCAAGCCTTAAGCACTGAGCTTGGAAGAGATTTTATAGCTACCTCTTGTGTGCCCAATACCAGCCAGTAGCCTGGCTGTGGATAAAAGATTTCATTAATGAATTCCTGCAATTGGGCTTCGCTATTTCCCTCACGTATAACATGATCAAGTCCATCAATTATCAAAACAAAGCTTTTTCCTTGTTTTGCATAATAGGTTGCAATTTTAGAAATGAACTCTCTTAGTGGAGTATGCTCAGTATTTACCGAGCTTAGCTCTTTCAGAACTTTCGATTTTTCCTTTTTAAATGCGGCACGTAGGGCTTCTTTTACGCGGTCAGTATTGAGTCTTTCAAAATGGGACTGATCTTTTGGATTTAGATGATAATGATGTCTGAATACTGCAATATGATCTTGCTCCAAAACTTCATATAGCTTTGAGAGGTAAGTGCTCTTTCCTGCTCCAGGTTTACCAATAAGTATTCTTGTTCCGCCTTCCGGTTTTTTGAGTTCAGATTGTATTTGTTGGTGCGTGTGCCTATTGAAGAATTGAAAATCAGACGGTATCTGGAAATTTTGATTCAATGGTCGTGGATTGTCCCAAGACAAATGTTTCCTTATTTCGTTAAGTGTAATTGATTTGGGATATTGTTCAGACCCCTGGATTCCGATATACAGTAAAAGACTATCTACACCTGCTTTAGTAACTTTGAGTTCATCGTATAATTTTATCCGAAGTTTATCCTCAAGTTCATATTTGTCTGAATAATTAAAGATGAATTTAAAGTCTGAAAAGAAGTCTTCCAGCAAGCCGTTATTTTCGATAAATTGTTGTCTGAGTTTCTGTTCTATTTCAGGATAATATTTTTGTATCTTGAGCAAATCAAGTTTGTCACCCGTCAAACAAGACTGCACATCATGATCAGGTTCTCCATTAGTTATTAAACTGTAAACATTAGATGGATTATCATTTACCACCTTGTAAGAAGTTATCCATCTAAATAGCCCTTTATCAATTAGATGCACAAAGTTCCACTTGTCAACAGCTGGATTCTGTTTATATTTTAACTGATAATAATTCTGGCTGCCATCAGCATTGTCAACCACAATGTCATCTATCGCGAACCCTTTCGTATCATCAGGGGCATATTGAATCTTTACGCTATTGAATTTTTCAGGATCACTTAACCATTCGACACATAGTTGCAAAACATACAGGTCTTCATATCTGTATCCACTCCTGATAGAGCTATTAGGGTTTTTTCGTGCCACGAGGTCATTTTAGTTAATTTTAAAAAAAATAATTGGATTGCGAAGGCTATCATTTCATTTCAACGTCATTTTTATTTTGACTCTTAGCTTTTAGTTTGCCTACTATTTTTTCTAGTCTGGGAATTAGTGTTCTATATACATGAAAATTTTTGGGACTCATTGTCAAGTTTTCTGGCACCCTTTCTCGTAAACCATTAATAACACCCTCTAGCCACTCACATTCTTTTAAAAGCTCTAGAGAGTGATACTTGTACCTATCCTCAAGATACCAGCAAAATTGAAGTATTCCCTTATTTTTAATATTTAATGCCTTATTTATAAATTGGTTAATATCTATATAGGACAAGATAGGTATCTCTCGATAATTATTATCAGGAGAATTAGTGATTAACACTTTTCTCGCAAAATCGGTAACATCAGCTGGAATTAGTTCCAACAATTCTTGAGCTTGGTTTGTGTAATCTTTTAAATGAGCTTCTAATATCTGATTTTTTACAAAAGCAAAGAATTCAGTTCCTTCCACACTTTCTTTGAACCTTTCGGATACATAATTCCAGTGTACTTCTAAAGACTCTAAATTAGTCTCCTTCAGTTTGTCATTATCCTTGAGACAAGAAATATTGGTCTTTGCTAATTTTATAACTTCACTTATTTGAATATTTGAGAGGCCCCAATTAGTTATTTTAATAATATTGTCCGTAGCAAGAACTAAATCTGTAGCAGTCGTAAATTTACATCCTTGTAAATCTGTGATAGTTTCGTTGTAAAAATTTACGAAATCCTCATCTTCCAATTCAGGAAACCTGTTCAACTTTTGCCATGAGGGAGTATTGTCAATTTCAAAATAAGAACTATTCAAAACCTCCTCTTTAATTACCCTTTTATCAACTTTTCCATATTTGAAATACTTTTTAAGCATTTCCTGGGAGATGGGTTGACTTGAATTTTGAAGAAAAGAATATTTTCTACCTATTTTATTGGTCTCACTCAAATCTTTCTCATCGATAAATGGGTTGAATTCCATCAATTCGCTAATATTTTCTTCAGTTACTTTACCATTCTTTAACTCTATAGCGATGCAAAAAAATAATCCTATAATATGTTTTTCCAATTCAGGCTTAGAAGAGATACTCGACTGGGGAAGAAATTCCCAAAAACGCTGAAAATCAATGATTGACTGCTTAAGATGTCTAAGATTATTGTAATTGGCATTAATAAATACCTCTAATAGTAAATCCTTGTTAGGAGTTAAAATGTGACTAATCGTCGACTCTTTGATAAAAACATCAAGGGCAGTGTCTGGCTCTGAGAAAATATCAAAACTTTTTCCTATAAGCTTTTCTTTAATTACTATATACTCATGTTCAACTTTAATTATTTCAAGCTCATTAGCGAGGATTATCATTTTTAACCCCTTATTTTCCACAAATTGGTTCAAATATCCCAAAACTGTATTTAGAGGGATTTTACACCGTTCAAGGTCATCAAAAATTAAAATCTTCTTTTCGATACCATGTAACCATTTCGGCAGCTCATTATTAAGAGGATCTATTTCAAGCTCAGCTGACGAGCCTTTTAATGAGTCTATATCTACCTTAATAGTGGTCTTAATAAGCCCTTTTAAAATACTACCTGCATATTTAGCTGTTTTAGAACCTAGGATGGGATATAATTGCTGGAAAAGAGATTCTCTTATTTCGTCAGTTGATGAAATACCGTACAAGCTTACCCGCAAAAAATCACTATTAGTTCGTCTTTCAATATACTCATTAATAAAAAATGTCTTCCCCGACCCCCACGCTCCTCTAATCATCACAGCATATTCAGGAGATGGTTCTAAGCTTATATAATAATCTATAAAATCTATAATATGATCGTTCATACTTGTAGTTGGTCTTGTTCTGGGCGAAAAATAGATACCAAATTTCTTAATAAAAGTAATAATTGTACGATAAAAAAACCTTCGGAAATTTAGCATTCCATTATTCATTGAAGAAATATCTTTTATTAATTTGTTACTTCATTCTTCAGGATTACCATTTTTTAAAGGATCTGATAATGGCCCAAGCAGTATATGGAGGTTTTGATAAGATAGCAACTAGAATCACTGCTATAAGTAACAGATTTTAAGAATGTCTTCTAATTTATCGCGCCCATTAGGAAATATACCGGAATAGGATATCTGTGTTTTGATTATTAGTTTCTCCATTAGGTCAAAGTAACTAATTATTTCTTGTAATTTAGCGATTTAATAAAATAACCTTATGGAGGCATTAGGTAATACTACAGTGAATGATTTTACAGATCAGCTTTGGCAAGACATCAGCCCAATCTTTGACTCTATTCTAAAACACGAATTTGTCAACGGTTTGCAAACAGGAGAATTATCATTGTCAAGCTTTCAATATTACATTCAGCAAGATGCGATATATCTTGCTGAATACGCCCGGGCATTAAACCAATTGGCTGCGAGATCTGACAATCCGGAAGCAATGCTACAATTTATGAAACTTGCCCACGACACGCTTACTATTGAACGTGCTCTACACGATACCTATTTTAGTGAGTATGAAATAGAAGCAGGAAAGGCGAAAATGCCTGCTTGCTTTGCTTACACTAATTATTTATTGGCTACGACAGCACATCAACCTGTATCAGTTGGAGTAGCCGCATTATTACCTTGCTATTGGATTTACCCGGAAGTGGGTAAGCATATTTACAAACATGCAACCAGCCAAAACCCTTATCAGTCGTGGATCGATACCTACTCAGGATATATGTTTGAGGAATCGATCAATGAAATGCTGGTCTTAGCTAAAACACTTGCCCAACAAGCGAGCCCTTCTGAAAGACGAGCTATGAAGGAAGCTTTTCGTATGTCAAGCCGAATGGAATGGTATTTCTGGAATGATGCTTATCATCATGTTAATTGGGTTGTTTAGTTAACATATTGACGGACTAAACATTGAGCAAACCTATTTATACCCTTTCATAAAATATTTACATTGAGTAAGTTAAATGGAATAGTAATTGTCTTTCTTGAGAGCTATATGATTAAGAAATGGAAAAGTGTTGGTTAATGAATCATGGGTTTTTTAAGCCCATGATTCATTATAAAAAGTTCGAAATTTGTACAGCAAGGATTAGCAATCAAAACGCTGTTTTAAAGCAAAATTTTTATACCGCGAGACCTGCAAGTCGCCTTAAATCCATAAGGAATAAGTTCGAAATTTGTACTGGGAAGTTCACACTGAAAATCAGGCACTTGCAAAAATGTAAGTGCTTTTTTTATTCTCCTTTCACAACCTGTTAATCCGATCGGAACAAAAGCAAACCATTGGGAAACATGAATATCGTTTAGCTTCATCTTTTATACTGCATGTGACAGGCGCCTGCGCGGATCTCGGGTATTTTAACCCGGCTCTGTCAAGATGATCCGGATGGATGATGCAGAGTGGACCCTTAAGGCAGGTTTTATTGGATGAACTACTCAAAAAGTGTATATTTTACACTTTTGAAGAATTAAATTTATTGTTGTACAATTTCAACATTTTGAAAAATAATGTCTACATATATTTTATTTTCATATATTTCAACTGTAGATTTGTCGACAGAAATAAGCTATTCATGTGTTTTGAAACTCTGGGTGGCTTGAGTAAATGTGTAACACAATTTATTTTAAATTCATTATTTATGAAAAGATTAATCGTTTTAGGCCTGTTGCTGACTAATGTACTTTCAGCAAACGCGCAATCATCATTTAGTATAGGCCCGAAAGTAGGCCTGAATATGTCTAACTACACAGGAGGAAACATTAAATCGGACGCCCTGTTTTCTTATCACGTGGGAGGTCTCATGAGTTTCGGATTAGGCAATACATTTTTTGTACAGCCTGAAATTTTGTTTTCTTCCCAGGGAGCAAAAATTGATAACCAGGGCTCAAAAGAAAATTATAAGGTCTCTTACCTGGCTGTCCCTATCATGCTTAAGCTGAGAACCGGTAGCGGACTGTATTTTGAAGCCGGTCCCCAGGTCTCTTTTAAAACCGGTGAAGATGTCAAAGACGAGACGATTGATAAGTTTTCTAAAAACCTGGATTTATCGTTAGGAGCGGGATTAGGGTATCAATCTGCTGGAGGTTTTGGGATAGGTGCACGTTATATGGCAGGGATTTCCAAAGTTGGTAATTTTGATGCTCATAATATAAATCCTGACTTTAAGAACAGTTTGCTCCAGGTCAGCTTATTTTATGCTATTCCTTTTGCAAAATAGTAATCCGGTGTCAAAGGTTTATGAACTACATAAACCTTTGATACTTTTATTTGATAACAGCTGGGAGGGTTAGAATCCTGTTTCTGTAGGAGACGGCAGAAATAGTATTACCACCTCGGACAATCACATCGGCGGGAAAAACCTTACATTTGTCCGAAAATATTCAGTATAAATGAGAAGGAAGATTAGGTATTACAGGCTGATCTGGCTCAAATACGATTTACCTGCCGGACTTTCTGTTTTCCTGGTTGCGCTTCCGCTTTGTTTAGGAATTGCATTGGCTTCGGGAGCACCTCTCTACTCAGGACTCTTATCGGGGATTATCGGTGGACTGGTAGTTTCTCTTATCAGTGGTTCACATCTGGGAGTTTCCGGACCCGCTGCCGGTTTGACAACTTTGGTAGCTGCTTCCATCATTTCACTTGGTGATTTTAAAATTTTTTTGCTTGCCGTAATGGTAGCAGGGCTATTTCAGTTAATTCTGGGGTTGCTCAAGCTGGGTGTAATTGCCAATTATTTCCCTTCGTCCGTCATCAAAGGAATGCTGGCTGCCATTGGAATTATTCTTATATCAAAACAAATTCCAATTGCAGTGGGATACGGCCAACCCGACTTTTGGACAAGTGGTTTTACCAAGCTGTTTTCTGCAGAAAGTCTTTCAGGTAACTTTGAAAACTTTAAGCAATACACAACAAGAGGAGCGGTTTTAATCACAGCTATATCTTTACTGGTCTTTATTTTACTTCGTCAGCCTTTTGCAAAAAAACTGAAAGTAATCCCGGCGCCTTTGGTGGTAGTCGTCATCGGTATTATAACAAATTATTTCTTCAGCTATATAGCTTCTGACTTTTCTTTGAGGGAGACTCAACTAGTCAGTATACCTGACAATGTCTTTGCTGACATTTCTTTTCCTGATTTTTCAAAACTTTTCTCGAATATAGAAATCTGGAAAGATGGGCTTAGCATCGGACTACTTGCTACACTGGAAACTTTGCTATGCGTAGAGGCGGTAGATAAATTAGATAAACGAAACCGAATTACCCCTATAAATCGTGAACTTGTGGCGCAGGGTATCGGTAATATGACTTGCGGGCTTTTAGGGGCAATTCCGCTGACAGCGGTAGTAGTAAGGGGGGCGGCTAATGCAGACGCCGGAGGAAGAACAAAGCTTGCCGCTTTCACACACGGGCTTTTTTTACTGCTTGCCGTTTTATTGGTTCCGGCTCTGCTCAATAAAATTCCTTATGCTTCACTGGCAGCAATACTTCTTATCACGGGTTACAACCTGACAAGGCCGAGACTTTATAAAAATGTCTGGAAATCAGGCAGGAAACAATTTATTCCATTTGCAATTACCATCATTATAATTCTTTTAACGGACTTGCTTATAGGCGTAAGCATCGGTCTTTTAGTTTCTGTTTATTTTATCATTCAGAATAATTTCAAAGCAGAATATAAAATTACGAAAGCCCAACAGGACGGAGTGGAAACTTACTTAATCAAACTTAACAGCAATGTTACGTTCCTTAATAAAGTGAAGTTGCGGAAAACACTGGATCAAATACCGAAACACAGCGCGCTGACTATTGATGGTAGTGAATGCAACTTTATAGACTATGATATTCTGGAGATAATCAGTGAGTTTGATAATAAGGCCCGCGACAGAAATATTGATCTGCGACTAAAAGGAATCAAAAAGGTAGATGTAACTGCGGTACATTAATGGCAGAACAAGGTAACACCAGGGTTTAGCCGGAGTGTAACCTAAACTGTATCACAGTTGTTTGCTCAGTTTATAGCCATAGCCTCACCAGGAACCCCAAAGCCCGGGAGGTGTTCGCTCTCGTATTATTTTTAAGTATTCAGGATGGGTGGGGTTCAGTTGAGTGATGGTTAAAGGCCATGCTTAAGCAAGCAATACGGCATTCGTCGCCGAAACCCTTCCTTTATCTACGAATATAGAAAATGTTACCGGTCTGTGTTAACTTTATGATTACAAATAATCGTGATACATTGACAACCCAATACCCGATACTGAAACAGTTGTTCTACTGGCTGCTTTCCTTTGGGCTGCTGTCGGTCATTTACGGCACGGCGTATGGCAGCTATGAGCTGGGGGCTAAGGTAATCCTGCTGTTGCTTCCGGTGCACATGTGCTATTTTTACCTGATTACCTATTGGGTATTGCCGCGTTTTTTCTTTCGCGATAAATACGTTAAAACATTTTTACTGCTGCTGTTGCTGATACCGTTTATCGCAGTGCTCTACCGGCTGGATGAGATTTTTATATCCAATCCCTACATTTTTAATTATTACACAAGCCACCATATACAGGTAGATTGGCCCGAAATGAACGAATCGTGGCTAAAGCAGTTGTACCGGCCGCTGGATTTTGCCAATGCCGTCGAACGTACCAACACGGTGGTGTGGATTTGCGTGACCCTGAAATTGTTCATCTTATGGAACGAGCGGAAACAGGCGGTGCTACAGGCCGAGCTTAACTTTTTAAAAGGGCAGCTGCATCCTCACTTTCTTTTCAACTCGCTGAATAACCTGTATGCGCTTTCTTTGGATAACGCGCCCCAGACTCCGGGCATTATTTTGGGTCTTTCCAACATGCTCAGGTATGTGCTTTACGAGTGCACGGCAGAACGGGTATTGCTTAAACGCGACATTGAGGCGCTGAAAGATTATATTGAGCTGGAAAGGCTCCGGTATGAGGACCGGCTGGAGCTGAATGTAAATATCAGTGATCATGCAGATAGTGCGGAAATTGCGCCGCTGCTGATGCTTCCGCTTGTTGAAAACGCTTTTAAGCATGGCGCCGCGGAAACCACCGATACGCCGTGGATTAATATTGAATTATATGTTTCCGGCCATACCCTGGCTTTCAAAGTGTCTAACAGCAAACCGGAACAGCGGCTTGTGAAGAACCCTGGCCAGAAGCTTAGCGGGGAGATAGGGTTGCTCAATTTACGGAAACGGTTAGAGCTGCTATATCCCGGCCAACACTCGTTCCGGTATTTTGACGAAAGCGACTGCTTCATTGCCGAGCTGAATGTTCAATTATCTTCAAACCCTAAAAAATAAGAGATGAAGATACGCACGCTGATAGTAGATGATGAACCCCATGCCATGGATATTATAAGGAAGTATGCCACGCATATTCCTGAAATAGATATTGTGGGCACCTGCAGCAATGCAATAGAAGCTTTTCAAACCATTCAGCATAATACGATTGACCTCGTATTCCTCGATATTAAAATGCCCCGCCTTCTGGGAACCGACCTGGTGCGCAGCCTGAAAACGCCGCCACTGGTTATTTTCACCACGGCTTACCAGGAGTACGCCATTGAGGGTTTTGACCTTAACGCCGTAGACTACCTGCTAAAGCCCGTCCCGCTGAAACGTTTTCTGCAGGCCATTGATAAAGTAATGCACTTTCTTAACGGCGACGGTAAAAGAGGCGAGCAGGACACGGAAGCTCCGGTTCAGCAAACTCCCGACCATTTCTTATATCTGCGCGTAGAGCGGCGTTTAATAAAGGTGAATACAAAAGATATTTTATGGATTGAAAGTATAAAGGATTATATCAGGGTCATCACCGGGGATAAAACATTCCAGACAAAGCAAAAGATAAGCGTAACCGAAAAGCTGCTGCCCACCGGGGAGTTTATGCGGATTCACCGTTCTTTTATTATTCCTGTCAATAAAATGGAAGGGTACCATCCCAATCACCTTCTTATTGCGGGAAATAAAATCCCCATCGGGCGCAATTACAAACTGGTTTGTGCCGAAAAATTTAATCCCGAAGCAGGTATTTCTCATTCCGAATGAGGCCTCTTTTACTGACCATTGTTTCGGTAAAAAGGTAATTTCCTTTCCACTAATCTTCATTATTCTTACTCTTCCGCAATCGTTGCAGCCCTTGAATGTATCGAATTCAATACTGTGATGCTGCCTGATGCCGGGTGATCCTCTCGCTTATAAAGTGCTCTTTTATCATCTGCGTTCGTCCATAAAAACCCGCTTATAACGATGAAAGCGGGCATACATCGCTGCTATTTGTACAGCTGCTGAAATAGCGCCAATCTTGCATTGTAATTATGAAAAAGAAGGATTCTTTCACATTTTTTTAATCAAAAAAAACAAATTATGAAAAGTAGTTTTATGATCGCCTGCACGCTATTGCTGTTCGCGATTGCCCGGGAAGCCGCCTCCCAGGCGCCTTTAAAAGAAAAAAGTAACCCTTACTGGGTTACAGAAACCGGCCCGCGTGCCAACCCTTATACCATCGTCCGTTTGTACGATGAGCAGGACAACCCGTTCCTCGAAATTGTCATGAACGGCTACCGCTTAAAGAGAAACCCGGCCATGATGGAAAGATTAAACCGCCTCGCCAAAGCCGCTGATGCAGATGATGCCGCCGTCATAGCCAGTACATTACGTATCCGGGAATGCCGGGTGTCTTCTGTGAAAAAGAACGATGGGCAGCAAGACACTTTGTAAACAGTAAATAAATCATCAATTATGGAATCATTGATAACATCGCCGTACAGGAGTTACCAGGGCGGATATTTTCAAACCCTTATTACCCCGCAACAAACCGGCAACAGCCTGGCGTTGCTTGAGCTTACCCTGCCGAAAGGCGCTGAACCGCCACTGCATATCCACACGCGGGAAGATGAAGCTTTTTATGTGCTGGACGGAGAAATAAGCGTAACCGTAGCGGATAAAGTAACAGCACTGAAGCCCGGTGAAATTCTGTTTGCGCCCCGTAATGTGCCGCACTCGTTTAAAATACTTACTGAAAAGGCAACGATTATGAACCTGATTATGCCGGGTACGCTGTGGAATTATTTTATGGAATGCAGCGAGCCGCTTGCTGAAAAGCCTGAAACCGTAGCGCCTGTTGCATTGACGATGGAAAGAGTGCAGGCTCTGCTGGATAGAATCTCCAATGTGTATAAAGTAAATTTTCTATAAACCCTGTAATACGTAAAAATGAAAGCAAAAACAAAAGTGAAAATAAAAATGAAAACAAAAATGTATGCGGCCCTCATGGCACTATCTGTATTTACGGCATGTTCAGACAAAGATGCCACAGGTCCCACTGATTTTAAAGCAGACGAAGAAACCTCCGCCGTGGAGTGGAAAGGAAGCGCGCCCGACCATTTCCATACAGGCGCGTTTCAAGTATCCGGCAACCTGCAAACCAACGCAGATGGAAAAATAACAGGTGGCGATTTCACCATCCCTATTGCCAGCATCAGCAATTTTGACCTTACGGATCCCGCCATACGGGAACAACTGCTGAGCCACCTGAAAAGCCCCGATTTTTTTAATATGGCGGTGCATCCCAATGCTGAATTTCATATTACAAAAGTGGAGGCATACAGCAACACGGCCTCGTCTGCCAATACCATGATTACAGGCGATTTTACCATGACAGGCCAAACCCACAGCATCCGGATACCGGCGGTAATCAAAACGGAGGGTAATAAAATTTCAGCGGAAGGCAGCTTTAAGCTGGATCGCCTGCAATGGGGTATGAACAGTTTTAACGACCCCGAGGGCGAGCTTTATATTCTGCCGGATGTGGACATCACCCTGAAGCTTAATTTCAAAAAATCAGGCTGACAGGCCATGCGCATGCGTGCCGGTGGGTGAATTGATGAAAATTATAGGTTGATAACAACGAAATGAAAAAATAAAAATTTAAAAATGAAAATGAAGAGAAAAATTTCAGGTAGCAGTTTCTTATTTATACTGCTGATTTTGGGCCTTTCAATGAGTAGCTGTGAAAATGAGACCAAAGACAATCCGGGACCGGACGGAGAGTCGGAGAGTTATATTCCCGCGTCAAATGCGAAATACGAGTATACCGTTACAGAGGATGGGGAAAATATAGCCACAGCCACCAAATGGATAAACGGGAGCAGGGATTCTTCAGGGTTAAAACTATATAACCTGCATACTATTAACAATATATCGGGAGAGAGCATGACGATGGATAATGAATTGTATCTAGCTAATGGTAAAACCTACACCAGGATTACTGCACCGGAAGCCTGGTATATGGTGATAGAAGAATTGAAGAAAAGTCCCGATATCATTGTAGAAGAAGCCAGACTGAACGGTTTTCCGGCATCTATGGTGATGGAAAATGCCCTGAGGGAGGGCAGCAAGCTCACCTGGGAAGTGCCTGAAACTATGGGGCAGTACATCCGGTTTAAGGCAAAAGATTCAGGAGACAAGATATTGGAGATTACCCAAAAACTTGTACATCATCCGGGAGAGGCGGAGAGCATTGAATCTGTTACGGTACCGGCGGGCACCTTTTCCTGTGTCAAATTCGTGTATAAAATTTCGCAGGAGCAAATCCTCAAAATAAACGGGCAGACGGCTACAACAGTATCCGGAACGGAAACCGTAACCTTATGGATGGCGCATGGTATAGGCGTGGTGAAAGAAGAAAGTATTACCTTTTATGACGGTTCCTCCAGTTCAACCACAACCGTATTGAACAAAATACAATAATGCGGTTATCTCATAGTGCTTTTACAATCATCGTAGCTTTTTTCAAATACTACTTATAGCATACTCACATGAAGGTATTAAAAGTTTCAGGCCTGCTCATCGGAATTATTATCCTGCTGGGCTTAGGCGGCGGCCTCTATGTTTATTATGCATTGCCCGATGTGGGCGATGTGCCGGAGATCAGGGTGAGCAGGGATAGCACCAGTATTACAAGAGGAAAGTATTTGGCCAACCATGTGGCGGTGTGTATGGACTGCCACAGCCGGCGGGACTGGAGCCTGTTTAGCGGGCCTGTCCCGCCCGGCAGGGTAGGGGGCGGCGGAGAGCTGTTTGGCAGAGAAGCCGGCTTTCCCGGTACTATCTATTCCACCAACCTTACACCTTATCAATTGTCTTCCTGGACAGATGGGGAAATTTACCGTGCCGTAACATCGGGCGTTGGCAGGGAAGGACGGGCGTTGTTCCCCGTGATGGGCTATCACCGCTTCGGGCAGATGGACAAGGCAGATGTGTACAGCATCATTGCCTACCTGCGCACATTACCCCCTGTAAAGAATGATGTGCCCGCGCCTGAGCTGGATTTCCCGGTCAGCCTGCTGAACAGATTATCTCCTGCACCGGCCGCCCACCAGGCAAGGCCGCCCATGAGCGATGCGGTCGGGTACGGCGCCTACCTGGTGAATGCCGCCGGCTGTGTGGACTGCCATAGCATGCAGGAAAAAGGGCAGGTAGTGCCCGGCAGCGAGTTTGGCGGCGGTATGGAGTTTCGCCAGCCCGGTGGTATCATTCGTGCGCCCAATATTACCATGGACCGCGAAACAGGAATAGGCGCATGGACGGCCGAGCTTTTTGTCAACCGGTTTAAAGCGTATACCGATAGCACGTATCATTCTGAACCTTTGGCAAAAGAAGAACTCAATTCGCCCATGCCCTGGACCATGTATGCAGGTATGAGCAGGGAAGACCTGCAGGCCATCTATGCTTACCTGAAAACGGTAAAACCCAAAGCATCACCCATTCAAATCAGAAGTTATGAATAATCATCCGTCATTCTGGCTCCGGTTAAGGAGTTTCCTCGTATCCTCCTGCTTTTTTGTTGACCGCGGGTACGGCCAGCAATCCGGTGCGGCCATTTCCTCAGAAAACACACAGCACCGCTATACCGGCAAATGGCAGGGCTATATCGGAAAGGTGGTTTCGCGCGGTAGCTTATTTATAGCAGCCTTATTATTTATGGGCTGCTCCAAAGATTCAGAACAAGGTCCTGTTCAGGGCTGGGGAGAGCAACCGGCGCTGCCCGTGGTAGAGGGACAGGCTGCTTTTTCGTTGTCGGGTGCGGAATACTATGTCAATGTAATGGGAAACACCGTACCGAGAATGCCGGTTTTCCCTTCCTTATCTGCCAAAAGAGGCATAGCCAGGGGGTACGTGGCCGATTTAAGCGGCAAGCCTTTAAAAGGGGCGCATATCGGCGTGTCTTCCTCCCTCACCGGAGGGTTTTATTCCAGCGGAAGCGGGCTTACTGACGACAACGGCTATTACGAATTTACCATTCCCACGGGAGCGGCTTATTTCTTTGGCACAGCCGTTACGGTAACGTATAATGACACCCCGGCGGTGATGGCGCTGTACCCGGTGGGCGGCAGTACCTCTTTCCCTTCCGGTAGTGGCGTGGTCAAAAACTTTGTGCTGCTGTCTTATGGTCCGGCCAACCCGGATGAAGTGGCGCAGCAACCGAATAATGAAAGCAATTATTATGGCGGTGCGCTATCGTTTAATTTCAATATTAATTATGCCGGAGACCGCCCGATTCCGGAATATCTGCCTGAAAACGGGCTTATTGAGATAGAGCTGATACCCGTGGGGACCGGGCTTTACGGAGAAACCAAGTCGTTTAAGATTACGAAACAAATCGGCAACATGAACACATTTAATGTGCACAACATCCCGGTAGGAAAATATACCCTCAATGCCCGGATGAGTGACGGGCGTAAGCTAAAAATGAGGGCTATAGGTACAAAAGCCAATGTATATGAGCATCTCGGGCTTAAGCCGGATAACGCGGTGGGTACAGCTACAGTAACCTTCACGCCCAATCATCCATATACGCCGGTCATGGTGCCCTCTTTTAAAAGTAACTGGGACGCCCTGGAGATTGGTTTAAAATTATAGGCATCTTTTAACAAAGCATAATTATGAATTTTCAAAAATGCTTCCTGAAATGTTTCCTTTTCGCAGGGCTTATGGCTTCGGGTATCTCCTGTGAAAAAAGTGATACGGATATACCCGGAAAACCTGCCAAACCTGTAATAACCCCGCCCGGCCAGCTGATGGGTGCCCCTACGAAAGCCATCATAGGCGCGGAGGGGGGCACTCTCGCCATGCCCGACCAGTACATTTCCGTACGGGTGCCGGCTGGAGCGGTGGACGCGAATACCGAATTTTCCATACAGGAAGTAACGCCGAACGCAGCCGTAAGCACGGGCCGCCTTTTCAGGGTATTGCCGGAAGGTATTACGCTGAAAAAACCGGTGGAGATTACCTTTCGTTATACCGAGGCCGATATTGCCGGCAGTAGCGAAGATTATCTCTACCCCTGCTACCAAAGCAGCGACGGGCGGTGGCACAAAGTAATGGACTGTACATTAGATAAAAAGAACAAGACCTTAAAAGCGACTACCACCCACTTCAGTGACTGGAGCTGGTATAGAGAGATCGAAATTCACTCCCCGAAAAATGAAATAGGATCGGAAGAAGAAGTGGAGCTGGAAGTGCATGCTATGGATGCTTACCGGCAAAGTGCACAGGGTGAAGATTTGGTATTAACCGGCAGACCCCTGACTACCGATAAAATCGTGGGGTGGAAGGTGGTATCTGGTGGGGGAACTATTTCCGGTGGCAAAAGCCCGAAAATTAAATATACGGCGCCGGCCACAGACAGTAAGATGGAGGTGATCATAGAAGTTACCGTAAAAAATGTGATTAGCCAGTCCCACCCCGACCGCCCGGGAAACGGCGGGCTGTCTATTGTAAGAAAAACGCTGACCATTGTGCCTGAAGAATATGTAATCTGGACCATAGGCGGTAAAAAATACTCGGCTAAGTTTTTTGCCTTAAGTGTATTTGACGGTCGTGCTATTATGACAGCCACAGCAGTGGAAAGTGAAATAGGTTTTCATACGAATGGGACAAAGCTGGGCAAATATAGCTTTGGCAAGCGGGATGACCCTAAAACATCCACCTTCAGCGGTTCGGATAATTTGGTAAGTTATCATAGTGATTATACGGAGTGTGATACTTATGAAAAGGTAATTGGGGAAGGTGCTGTGGTTTTTGAGATTTTCGGCGAAAGTGGCGGGGGAATTGTGCAGGGCACTTTCGAGGGAAAGCTGTATAATATAAAAAATTGCGATGTTACCGCCCGGCACGTATTCGGTTCTTTCCGGGTAAGGAGGACGTATTGAACATAATTAAACAGGATCAGATTATGAAACCTATCTCAATCATCTGCCTGTGCCTGCTGGCAACCGGTTGCCGGCAGGCAGGCAGTACCGAAAATTTAAAGCAGGAATTGAACGCCGCCGAGCAGGCGTTTTCTGATGCTTCCGCGCAAAAAGGGTTTTATCCCGCCATGCTGGATGTGGCCGCGGATGACATCGCCCTGTTTAATAGCGGCGATACGGTGTTACGCGGAATGGCGTTTATCAAAGAAAACATACGTAAATATCCTGACGGCAAAAAATCGACCCTCACCTGGAAAGCCGAAAAAATTGATGTGGCGGCCAGCGGGGATTTGGGCTATACCTACGGGTGGTATATCCTAACCGTAAAAGACAGCCTGGGAAGGGATAAAATATCCAAAGGGCTTTACAATTCCGTTTGGAAAAAAATAAATGGGGTGTGGAAGCTGGTGATGGACTGAGATTTTTTTTTGATACGTAAAAACCGGTTCAGGGCTCTTACCGGGTAATAGGTCATGGGGATTGATTTGAAAATATAAAAATGAAATGAAAAAAGAATTTCAATTGGATTTTAAACCCAAGTCTGACAATACCATCCGTATTTCGGCATCACTGATTATAGGCAACTAGATCATGGCGTTTTTACAAACGCTATGTATCAGTTGCTTAAATGCGCCAATAAATTTAACGAGGCAGAGTTCAATACGAGATCTACGCTTGCAGGCTTACCTTGGGACATTCAGAAAAAGCCCAACTTGTTCATTAAGAACTTGTTGGGCTTTTGATTATCTTTGTATATCACCCCCAATAATACGGTTGGAGCCAAAAATCGGGGTAACGAAACGGAAAAGATATGC
>Ga0222423_1000649_pt1 | contig 21171 bp, 15 predicted proteins | sample 3A0metagenome_FD_182472 | JGI IMG/M metagenome (GOLD analysis project Ga0222423, IMG submission 182472) | Enriched microbial communities from leaf-cutter ant dump, University of Wisconsin, Madison, United States - 3A0 (version 2) | ecosystem: Environmental > Terrestrial > Nest > Insects nest >...
CGCTTCTTTTTCCACCACGGGCAGCCACGGCGTGCGGCGCTTCGGCACGGGAATGCGCAACGTACCCGCCAGGTACTTGCCCGTGAGCGATTCAGGATGATTGCGCACCGCGTCATACGTGCCCTGCGCCATCACCCGCCCGCCGTGCACGCCCGCGCCCGGCCCCATGTCGATCACGTGGTCGGCGGCGCGCATCATGTCCTCGTCGTGCTCGACCACGATCACGCTGTTGCCGATGTCGCGCAGGTGCTGCAGGGTGGCGATCAGCCGGTCGTTGTCGCGCTGGTGCAGGCCGATACTGGGCTCGTCCAGCACGTACATCACGCCCGTCAGGCCCGAGCCGATCTGCGACGCGAGGCGGATGCGCTGCGCCTCGCCGCCCGACAGCGTCTCGGCGCTGCGGTCCAGGCTCAGGTAGTTCAGGCCCACGTCGTTCAAGAACTGCAGGCGCGTGGTGATCTCGCGCACCACCTTGCCCGCGATCTCGGCCTTGGCGCCCGTGAGCGCCAGCGCCTGGAACCAGCCGTGCGCGCCGGCCAGCGTGGCGTGGCTGACCTCGTAGATGGCGCGGGCCTGCTCGCCCTCGCCCACCTTCACGTGGCGCGCCTCGCGGCGCAGGCGCGTGCCGTGGCATTCGGGGCAGGGCTGGCTGCTGCGGAAACGGGCCAGGTCTTCGCGCACCACCACCGAATCCGTCTCGCGGTAGCGCCGCGCCATGTTGGGCAGGATGCCCTCGAACGGGTGCTTCTTGGAGTACACCTTGCCCTTGTTGGCGCCGCTGTCCAGGATGTAGCTGAACGCGATCTCCTCGTCGCCCGAGCCGTGCAGCACGGCGTTCTGCACCTTCGCGGGCAGCGATTCAAACGGTGCTTCCACGTCAAAGCCATAGTGCGCGGCCAGGCTCTCCAGCATCGCGAAGTAGTAGCCGTTGCGCCGGTCCCAGCCCTTGATGGCGCCGCTGGCAAGGCTGAGCGACGGGAAGGCCACCACGCGCGCCGCGTCGAACACCTCGCGCTGGCCGATGCCGTCGCAGGCCGGGCAGGCGCCCATGGGGGAGTTGAAGGAAAAAAGGCGCGGCTCCAGCTCGGCCAGCGAATAGCTGCAGACCGGGCAGGCGAACTTGCTGCTGAACAGGTGCTCCGCGCCCGTGTCCATCTCCAGCGCGAGCACGCGGCCGTTGCCTTCAACCCCGCCCACGCGCAAGACCGCCTCGATGCTCTCGGCCAGGCGCTGCTGCATCTCGGGCCGCACCTTCAGGCGGTCGATCACCACGTCGATGCTGTGCTTCTCGGTTTTCTTGAGCGCGGGCAGGCTCTCGTATTCGTAGATCTGCCCGTCCACGCGAAAGCGGATGTAGCCCAGCGCCTGCATCTGCGCGAACAGTTCGGTGAACTCACCCTTCTTCTCGCGCGCCACGGGGGCCAGCAGCATCAGGCGCGTGTCCTCGGGCAGGGCCAGCACGGCGTCCACCATCTGGCTCACGGTCTGCGCGGCCAGCGGCAGGCCGTGGTCGGGGCAGTAGGGCGTGCCGGCGCGGGCGTACAAGAGGCGCAGGTAGTCGTGGATTTCCGTCACCGTGCCCACGGTGGAGCGCGGGTTGTGGCTGGTGGCCTTCTGCTCGATGCTGATCGCGGGCGACAGGCCCTCGATCAGGTCCACGTCGGGCTTGTCCAGCCGGCCGAGGAACTGCCGTGCGTAGGCCGACAGGCTTTCCACGTAGCGCCGCTGGCCTTCGGCATAGAGCGTGTCAAACGCCAGGCTGGACTTGCCCGAGCCCGACAGCCCCGTGATCACCACGAGCTGGTTGCGCGGAATGTCCAGGTCGATGTTCTTGAGGTTGTGCGTGCGCGCGCCGCGGATGCTGATGCGCTGCTCGCGCAGGGCGTGGGCGAGGTAGGGGCCGTCGTCGTGGGTGGGGGCGGTGTCGGGCATCGGCGGGCGCGAAAAAGGCGGAACCCGCCATGATAGGTGAGGCCCTGTCCGCCGGTCCAACGCCGTGGTGCCGTGCCTGCCGCGGGTCTGGCCGGCGCGGGGCGCATGGGCGCCGGCACTGCCGCGCCGGGGATATGCAATGACTACCAAATAGATAGCTGCCAGCGCCTGACCAGCAAGCGCTGGAGGCCGATTTCTCTCCTACCTACCCAGGTACCTCCCGAAAGGTCATTGCGTTCTGGACAATGGTTATCAAATTGTTAACATTCACTGGTTTTTGATGACTATCAAGGCACGCCTGGGGCCTTTTCACCCAGGCCGGCCGCTTTCGGCAAATGCCCAAGGGCGCGCCAGACAAGGGAATTGCAATGCGGTCGATGGTGGGAATGGTGCTGGGCTTGTTCTTGGCTGGCAGCGCCCAGGCGGCCAGCTATGCGGTGCAGGACGCGGGCTCGGCACACTGCGCGACCGGCAACGTGGTGCCCGCCACGATCGTGGGCAACTACACGGAAGACGGTGTCCAGAGCGGCAAGCCGTACTACAACAAGGGCAATGGCTGGTACATCTACGCCACCTCGATTTTCGGGGCCGACAGCTGGGTGGTGAGCACGAGCCTGGGCAGCAGTAACCTGAACAACGGCACCATCGCCTTCTATACCAGTTCGTCCGCCGCGACCCCGCCCGCCAGCGGCTACTCCCCCACCAACTCCGGCTGCGGCGCGATCAGCGTGCAGGCAGGGGTCACCGTGCCCCCGCCGGCCGCACCCGTCATCGGCCCGCTCAATTCCGGCGTGCTGCCCTACATCTCGTCCGGCGGCTCAACCACGGTGTACTGGCAGGGCGTGTCGGGCGTGGTGGGCTACAAGCTCGACGTGGCGACGGACCTGGCGTTCACCAGCTTCGTCCCCGGTTACGAGGGGAAGGTCGTCACCGGTATGCCCACGCCCCCCACCTTCGCCACCGTGACGGGCCTGAGCAACGCGGGCACCACGTACTACTTCCGCGTGCGCTCCTACAACGGCGGCGGCGACAGCGCGCCCTCCGCCACGGTCAGCAGCACCACCATCCCCGCGGTCCCGGTGCTGCAGGCGGCCTCCGACGTGCGTGCGCAGCGTTTCACGGCGCACTGGAGCGCAAGCGCCGGGGCCTCCGGCCATCGCCTGCAGGTCTGCACCGACGTGAGCCTCTCGACCTGCCTGCCCGCCTACAACCCGGCCGCGCTGGACGACACCCCGTCCGCCCTGGTCACCGGGCTCAGCCAGAACACGACCTACTATTACCGCGTGGCGGCGGGCAACGAGAATGGCTACAGCGCCTATTCCGGCAGCGCATCGCTCACCACCAACAGCCTGCCCGTGCTGGGCGGCAGCTTCACGACCGCGGGCGCCGTGAACGACAACGCCACCATCGCGCCCTTTGCCGGGGTGACCGTGAGCGACGCGAACGGCCAGGACGTTTCGGTGCAGATCACCTACACGGCCGCCAACGGCACGCTCACGGGCACCGGCCTGACGGGCAGCGCGGGCAACTACCTGCTCGCGGCCGCGGCGCCCGCCACCGCGACCGCCCAACTGCAGGCGCTGGTGTTCCACCCCACGTACGGGCAAGGCCCGACGGGCAGCACGGTCTCCACCGTGTTCACGCTGCAACCCAACGACGGCATCGACAACGGTGCCAGCAACAGCGCCACCCAGGTCACGACGACCATGACCAACGTGGCACCGGTCTTCGTGGGCGCCACGAACTCCCTCACCGTCAATGCCGACTCGGGCGCGAACGACGTCAAGCCGCTGCTGCATGTCAGCGACCCGAACGTGGGCCAGACGGAGACCTGGTCCGCCCAGACCCTGCCCACCCATGGCACGTTGCAGATCACGGGCGCGACCGCCGCAGCGGGTGGGAGCGACATCGCGCCCTCGGGCACCATCACCTACGCGCCCAACCCCGGCTACAGCGGCAGCGACAGCTTTGCCGTGCAGGTCCATGACGGCTTCAACTCCGCCGTGCGCACCATCTCCGTCACCGTACAGCCCGTGGCGCCCGCACCGCCCGGCATCGGCACGGCCACGGCGGGCGACGGGCAGGCCTCGGTGACCTTCACCGCGCCGGTCAGCAACGGCGGCTCGCCCATCCAGACCTACACGGCCACCTCGTCGCCGCAGGGGCATACCGGCACCTGCGCCGGCCCGGCGGCCTGCACGATCACCGTGGGCAGCCTCGCCAACGGCACGACCTACACCTTCACGGTGACGGCCACCAACGGCGTCGGCACGGGCGGGGCGTCCACCGCATCGAACAGCGTCACGCCCAAGGGCAACCAGACCATCACCTTCAACGACCCCGGCCCGCAGACCTTCGGCGCCACGCCCACGCTGACGGCCTCGGCGCCCGGGGGCGCTGTGACCTTCACCTCGTCGACCAGCCCCGTGTGCACCATCACCAGCGGCGGCACGCTGACCCTCGTCAAGGCGGGCTCCTGCACCATTCATGCCGACCAGGCGGGCAACGGCAGCTGGAACGCGGCGCCCACGGTACCGCGCACCTTCGCCGTGAACGCCATCGCGCCGGGCGCGCCCGCCATCGGCACGGCCACGGCGGGCAATACCCAGGCCACGGTCACCTTCACCGCGCCCGCCAGCAACGGCGGAGCGGCCATCCAGACCTACACGGCCACGTCCTCGCCCGACGGGCACACCGGCACCTGCGCCGGCCCGGCGGCCTGCACGATCACCGTGGGCGGCCTCACCAACGGCACGGCCTACACCTTCACCGTGACCGCGACCAATGCGGCAACGCTCACCGGCTCCGCCTCGGCACCTTCGAACAGCATCACGCCCAAGGCCCCGCAGACCATCACCTTCAACGCCCCCGGCCCGCAGACCTTCGGCACCACGCCCACATTGACGGCCTCGGCGCCCGGGGGCGCGGTGAGCTTCACCTCGTCCACGGCCCCTGTGTGCACCATCAGCACCGGCGGTACGCTGGCCTTCGTGGCGGCCGGCGACTGCACCATCCACGCCGACCAGGCAGGCAGCGGCAGCTACCTGGCCGCCCCGCAGGTCAGCCAGACCTTCACGGTGAACGCGGTGGCGCCGGGCGCGCCCACCATCGGCACGGCCACGGCGGGCAACACCCAGGCCACGGTGACCTTCACCGAGCCCGCCAGCAACGGGGGCACGGCCATCCAGACCTACACGGCCACGTCCTCGCCCGACGGGCACACCGGCACCTGCGCCGGCCCGGCCGCCTGCCCGATCACCGTGGGCGGCCTTACCAACGGCACGGCCTACACCTTCACCGTGACGGCGACCAATGCGGCAACGCTCACAGGCCCTGCCTCGGCCGCCTCGAACAGCATCACGCCCAAGGCCCCGCAGACCATCACCTTCAGCGACCCCGGCCCGCAGACCTTTGGCACCACGCCCACGCTGACCGCCTCGGCGCCCGGGGGCGCGGTGACCTTCACCGCATCGACGGCCCCCGTGTGCACCATCACCACCGGCGGCACGCTGGCCTTCGTGGCGGCGGGCGATTGCACCATCCACGCCGACCAGGCGGGCAGCGGCAGCTACCTGGCCGCCCCGCAGGTCAGCCACACGTTCCCGGTGAACGCCATCGCGCCGGGCGCGCCCGCCATCGGCACGGCCACGGCGGGCAATACGCAGGCGGCGGTGCACTTCACGGCGCCAGCGTCCACGGGGGGCGCGGCCATCACGGGCTACATCGTCACCGTGTCGCCGGGCAACGCCACGGTCACGGGCACGGCATCGCCCATCGCGGTGACGGGGCTGGCCAATGGCACGCCCTATACCTTCACCGTCCAGGCCGTCAACAGCGCGGGGCCGGGCGCGGCCTCGGCCGCGTCCAACAGCGTGGTGCCCCAGGCCGCCACCACCGGCACGGTGCCCGTGGGCCAGACCGGCAGCGGCACGGCCACCGCCACCACGCAGCCCGCCGACCCGCAGGCGGACCCCACCTGCAACCTGGCCTCCGCCGAGTTCACGGGCGATGTGCCGCCCGGCTACCAGTACACCTATGGCACCTTCGAGTTCCTCGCGGCGGGCTGCACGCAGGGCGTGACGATCACGCTCACCTACCCGCAGCCCCTGGCCCTGGGCGTGAAGTTCATGAAGTACGGCCCCAAGACGCCGCTCGCCACCACGTCGGAATGGTTCGAGTGGACGGAAAACGGCGGCGTGCAGGTCAGCGCCGACCGCAAGACCATCACCTACACGGTGCTGGACAACGGCGTGGGCGACACCGACCCGCGCGTGGGCTACGTCAACGATCCGATGGCCCCCGCCGCAGCGGCCGCCCCGGTTCCGGCCACGGCCGCCGGCATCCCCACGCTGGGCGAATGGGCGCTGGCGCTGTTGTCTCTCCTGCTGGGCCTGCTGGGCTGGCGGCGCATGCAAGCTATCAGATAGATAGCGGCCAGCGCTTGCCCATCAAGCGCTGGAGGCCGATTTGGCACAAAACCTCCAGCGCGCCGGCACGGGCGGCGGCATGGGGGAGAATCAGTGCTTTCGCCCCTACGCCGCCGCTGCCGCCCGTGTCCGCCCCGCCTTCCCCATCCGCCGCCACCTCCATGACCCCGCTGGAGCGCCGCTCCAGCATCAGCCTGGCGCTGATCTTCGCGCTGCGCATGCTGGGCCTGTTCCTGGTGCTGCCCGTGTTCGCGCTGGAGGCGCGCAAGTACCCCGGCGGCGACGATCCCGCGCTGGTGGGGCTGGCCATGGGCATCTACGGGCTCACGCAGGCCGTGCTGCAGCTGCCGCTGGGCATCGCGTCCGACCGGTTCGGGCGCAAGCGCGTGATCGTGCTGGGCCTGCTGGTGTTCGCGGCGGGCAGCCTGCTGGCTGCGCTGGCCGATTCGCTCACCGGGCTGCTGCTGGGCCGCGCGCTGCAGGGCGCGGGCGCGGTCTCGGCCGCCGTGACGGCCCTGCTGGCGGACCAGACGCGCGACGCCGTGCGCACCAAGGCCATGGCGCTGGTGGGCGGCAGCATCGGCCTGATGTTCGCCGTGGCCCTGGTCGCCGCCCCGCTGCTGGCGGCGCGCATCGGCCTGCCCGGCCTGTTCGGCCTGACCTGCGCGCTGGCGCTGGCCGGGGTGGCCGTTGTGCTGTGGTGGGTGCCGCCGGAGCCGGCGCAGCATGCCGATGCCCCGCGCGGCCGCCTGGCCGACGTCTGGGCCCACCCCGACCTGCTGCGGCTGAACCTGGGCGTGTTCGTGCTGCACACCGTGCAGCTGTCGATGTGGGTGGCCGTGCCCGCCATGCTGGTGCAGGCGGGCCTGTCCAAGGACCAGCATTGGCAGGTCTACCTGCCCGCCGTGGTGCTGTCGTTCGCGGCCATGGGCGGGCTGTTCGCGCTGGAGCGCGCCGGGCGGCTGCGTGCGGCGCTGCTCGCCGCCATCGGGCTGGTGCTGCTGGTGCAGGCGGGCCTGGGGCTGCTCGCGGCCAGCGGCGCCCTGCCCACGCTGTGGGTGCTGGGGCCGCTGCTGTTCGTGTTCTTCTGCGGCTTCAACGCGCTGGAGGCCAGCCAGCCCAGCCTGGTGTCGCGCATGGCGCCCGCGCAGTTGCGGGGAGCGGCGCTGGGCAGCTACAACACCCTGCAGTCCCTGGGCCTGTTCGCGGGCGGCGCGCTGGGCGGCGCGCTGGTGAAATGGGCGGGGGCGCCGGGGCTGTTCGCCGCCACGGCACTGCTCACCGCGCTGTGGCTGGCGCTGACCTGGCCGCTGCGGCCCGTGGGACGCTGAGCCGCGCTGAGAGCGTGTTTGCGCTCTTACGGCACAATGGCGCGCTTGGCGCCCGGACTTCCTTCGCAAACCCGGGCGCCCTTTAACTTCGAGGTACATCCCCATGGCATCCGTGAACAAAGTCATCATCGTCGGCAACCTGGGCCGCGACCCTGAGATGCGCACCTTCCCCAGCGGCGACCAAGTGGCCAACGTGACGATCGCCACGACCGACAAGTGGAAGGACAAGCAGACCGGCGAGATGCGCGAAGCCACCGAATGGCACCGCGTGGTCTTCAACGGCCGCCTGGCCGAGATCGCCGGCCAGTACCTGCGCAAGGGTTCGCAGGTGTACGTGGAAGGCTCCCTGCGCACCCGTAAGTGGACCGACCAGAGCGGCGTGGAAAAGTACAGCACCGAGATCCGCGCCGACCAGATGCAGATGCTGGGCAGCCGCCAGGGCATGGGCGGCGGCCAGCAGCAGGGCGGCGGCTATGACGATGGCGGCTACGGTGGCGACCAGGGCGGCTACGACCAGGCGCCCCGCCGCGCGGCCCCTGCGGCGCGCCCGCCCGCACCGGCGCCGCGCCCCGCGCCCGCCCCCGTGGCCCAGGCGCCCCGCGCCGCCTCGGGCTTCGACGACATGGACGACGACATCCCGTTCTGACGGTCCGGCCGCGCCGGCTTCTTCCCCCAGACCCCACCCCTCACAGCAGCGCCGCGTTCCCGCCAGGGACGCGGCGCTGCTGCATGCATCCAGGCCCGCAGCGCCAGCCGAACCTGGATGCTGACCGGCGGCTTACACGAATTCCCACCGACGCGGAAGGGCATGCTTGTCAAGTTGCGGTATCCATGCCACGGCCCAACATTTGGAAACAACTAAAACGCCCAGTTCGCGGATCATCGCGGGCCTGACGTTTCGCGCGTTTTCCACGTGCGGGCGCAGACCGCCGCAGAGCCCGGGTTCCACGGGCCGGCGGGTATCCAAAGCAACACAACACACAAAGAGAGGGAGTGTCATGGGATTCATCCGCAAGATCTTGATTTTCATCACGGGCTACGCCTGGCTGCTGCTGCTGGCCGGCCCGGGGCTCGCTGGCCTGACGGTCTGGAGCCAGTGGAAGGCCGAGGGCGACCACGCCTACAAGCCGCGCGAGCAGCTGGAAACCCTGGCGGGCACCGTGACCGGGGCCTCCGAGGTCACCGTCAAGCGCAAGCGCCGCGCCACCAAGCGGTACTACGAGATCACCGTGGCGCCCCAGGCCGGCGGCACCGAGCGCAAGCTGCGCATCGACCACAGCACGCCTTCCGGCCTGGTGGGCGACCTGATCGATGAGAAGGTGACCACGCTGTTCGACGCCGGCGACAACGACATCGTCTACGAAGTGGTCGTCGACGGCCAGCCCGTGATCTCCTACGAAAGCACCAAGCAGCGCCTGCTGGCGGACGCGCAGTCCACGGCGCGGTCGTTCAGCGGCGCGGGCGTCTGGATCGCCGCGGTGTTCCTGTTCCTGATCGGCGCGGCCGGCATGTGGGCCAACCGCAAGCTGCGGCGCGCCCAGGCGCTGCACGCCGAGGCGGCAGCGGCCTGACGTTCAGTTCGGGCATCCGCATCCACCCACAAAGAAGAGGGAGGGAGGGGACAGCGCCGCTACCGGCGGCGCCCCCTCCCGCAAGTTTCATCAACGGAGGAAACCATCCATGAATCCCAACGCACTTTCGCCGCAAACACCCGCAGGCGCTCCGATGGAGCGGCGCGATTTCATCGTTGCCACCTACAAGCACCTGGGCGCCGCCATCCTGGCGTTCGTCGTGCTGTCGGCCGTGCTGATGATGACCGGCTTCTCCACCACCACGGCCAAGATGCTCATGGCCAGCGGCAACAAGTTCCTCTGGCTGGGCGTCATGGGCGCCTTCATGCTGGTGGGCTGGCTGGCCTCCTACATGGCCGACAACGCCGAGAACCCTCAGACCCAGCTCATGGGCCTGGGCCTGTACGTGCTGGCGGAGGGGCTGATCTTCGCCCCCATGTTCGGCATCGCCCAACTGCTGGTGCCCGGCGCCATCGGGGCCGCAGCGTTCATCACGCTGCTGATGGTGGCGGCACTCACCTGGACGGCGTTCACCAGCAAGTCCGACTTCTCGTTCCTGGGCGGCATCCTCAAGGTGGGCGGCCTGGTGGCCCTGGGCACCATCATCGCCGGCGCGATCTTCGGCTTCAAGCTCGGCATCTGGTTCTCGGGGATCATGGTGCTGTTCGCCGGGGCCTGCGTGCTGTACGACACCTCGCGCATCATCCACAACTATCCCGAAGACCGCCCCGCCGGCGCCGCGCTGCACCTGTTCGCCTCCATCGCGCTGATGCTCTGGTACGTGCTGCGCATCCTGATCAGCCTGGCGACCAGCGACGACTGATCCGCCAGCCGCTTCATTCCGCATGGCCAAGGCCGGGCTCCGCAAGGGGCCCGGCCTTTTTGCTATGCAGCGGCAGCGCTGAAGATCACCCCGCCGCCCAGGCACACGTCGCCGTCGTACAGCACGGCGCTCTGCCCGGGCGTGACCGCCCATTGCGGCTGCGGGAATGCCAGCTCGAAGCCCGCGCCATCCGCGCTGACCACGGTGCAGGCCGCGTCCTGCTGGCGGTAGCGGGTCTTGGCTGCATAAGTGCCCGGCGCCGGTGGATGGCCCGCCGTCCAGCTGGCATCCTGCGCCTGCAGCGCGCTGGACAGCAGCCAGGGGTGGTCGTGCCCCTGCACCACGCGCAGCATGTTCTTGTCGAGGTCCTTGCGGGCCACGAACCAGGGGGCGTGGTCGCCGCCCCCGCGCTGGGCGCCCTTTTCCTTCACGCCGCCGATGCCCAGGCCCTGGCGCTGGCCCAGGGTGTAGAAGGACAGGCCCACGTGCCGGCCCAGGGTGCGGCCCCGGTCGTCCTGGATGGGGCCGGGCGCGTGGCTGATGTAGCGGTTGAGGAACTCGCGGAACGGCCGCTCGCCGATGAAGCAGATGCCGGTGGAGTCCTTCTTCTTCGCATTCGGCAGGCCGATCTCCTCCGCGATGCGGCGCACCTCGGTCTTGTGCAGTTCGCCCACAGGGAATAGCGTCTTGGCGAGCTGCGCCTGGTTCAGGCGGTGCAGGAAGTAGCTCTGGTCCTTGGCCGGGTCCAGGCCCTTGAGCAGCTCGAACAGGCCCGTCGCCGGGTTCTGCCGCACGCGCGCGTAGTGTCCGGTGGCGATCTTCTCGGCGCCCAGGCGCATGGCGTGGTCCAGGAAGGCCTTGAACTTGATTTCGGCGTTGCACAGCACGTCGGGGTTGGGCGTGCGGCCGGCTTGGTATTCGCGCAGGAACTCGGCGAACACGCGGTCCTTGTAGTCGGCCGCGAAGTTGACGTGCTCGATCTCGATGCCGATCACGTCGGCCACGGCGGCGGCGTCCACGAAGTCGATGTTGGACGAGCAGTACTCGCTGTCGTCGTCATCCTCCCAGTTCTTCATGAAGATGCCGACCACCTCGTGGCCCTGCTGTTTGAGAAGGTAGGCGGTCACGGCGGAATCCACGCCGCCCGATAGCCCCACCACCACCCGTTGCTTGTTCATAGGCGGGCGATTATCCCAGTCCGCGCGCGCCGGCGCGGGCGTGGGGGCAAGGGGCGGCGGCCGCGTCAGCGCGGCTGCAGCACGCTCGCGTCGGTGTGGATCAGCTCCAGCGGAAAGCGCTGCCCGGCCAGGTAGTCCTCGATGGAGCGCACCACCAGCGGGCTGCGCAGCCGGTCGGCGCAGTGCCTGATCTCGTCCAGCGTCATCCACACCGTGCGCACGATGCCGTCGTCCAGCGGCCGCCAGGCGTGGTGCGCGCCCACGGCGCCGGTGAAGGCGAAGCGCAGGTAGGTGATGTCGTCGCCCGTGCGGGTGCGCGTGAAGCGGTTCAGGTAGATGCCCACCAGCCCGGTCACGGTGAAGTCGTGGGCGGTTTCCTCCAGCACCTCGCGCGCGCAGGCGGCGACGGGCGACTCGCCCGGGTCCAGGTGGCCCGCCGGGTTGTTCAGGCGCAGGCCGTCGGCCGTGTCCTCTTCCACCAGGAGAAAGCGGCCGTCCTGCTCGATGACGGCCGCGACCGTGACGTTGGGTTTCCAGCGGTTTGGCATCCGCCGATTATGACCAGGAGGCTGTGTCAGGGCCGGGCTGGCGGCGCGGGCCGCAGCACCAGCCACAGCGCGCAGGCGATCAGGCCGCCGCCCGCCGCGTGCGCCCAAGTGGCCGCCTCGCCCAGCACCAGCCAGCCCCAGGCCACGCCGAACAGCGGCACGAGGAAGGTCACCGTGAGCGCCTTCACCGGCCCCACGTCCGCGATCAGGCGGAAATACAGCACGTAGGCGAACGCCGTGCACAGCAGCCCCATGGCCAGCAGCGCGGCCCACACCGCGGGCGGCGCGGCCAACCAGGTGGCGGGCAGGCCGGGCTGGCGCCACAGCTCCCAGGCGGCGAAAGGCGCCAGCACCAGCACCGCGCCCCACTGGCTGCCCAGCGCGACGAGGCGGCTGTCCAGCCCGCCGCGCGCCGTGATCCAGCGGCGCGTGAGAAAGCCCGCCGCGCCGTAACAGGCCGTGGCCACCAGGCAGGCGCCCATGCCCGCGAGCACCGGCGGCGTGAGCGCCACCGGCCCGGTCTGCGCCAGCACGGCCACGCCGGCCATGCCCAGCAGCACGCCGCCCAGGCGCGCGGCGGTGATGCGCTCGCCGAACGCCAGCGCGCCGATGAGCACGCCCATGAGCGGCGTGGTCGCGTTCAGGATGGCGCTGTAGCCCGCCGGCAGCACCCGCGCGGCCAGCGCGAACATGAGGAAGGGCACGCCCGAATTCACCACGCCCAGCACCAGCGACGCGCCGAGCTTGCCCTGGAAGGCCGGCCGCAACCGCGCCAGCGCCACCAGCGCCATGAGCCCCAGCGCCGCCAGGGCCACGCGCCCGAAGGCCGTGGGCACGGCGCCCAGCACGGGCACGGCCATGCGCATGAAGAGAAAACTGCCGCCCCACAGGGCGGCCAGGGTGAAGAGTCGGACAAGGCTGGCGGTAGGCATGGTGGCGCCGATTCTGGCAACCCGGTACAGCCTCGGCAAACGATTTATCCTCTACACCCGTTTAGCCACAGTGAACACCGCCATGCGCCTGCCGCCGCTCGCCGCCATCCGTTTCTTCGAGTCCGCCGCGCGCCACCGCAGCGTGCGGCAGGCCGCGCAGGAGCTGCACGTGACGCCCGGCGCCGTGTCGCAGCAGGTGCGCAAGCTCGAGGAGTTCCTGGGCTGCGCGCTGTTCGAGCGCCAGCCGCGCGGCCTGGTGCTGACCGCGGCGGGGCGCGACTACCAGGGCGCCTGCGGCGAGGCGCTGGCGCACATCGGCCAGGCCACCTCGCGCCTGATGGTGGCGGCCACCGAGCGCCGCGTGATCCTGGTGAGCTGCACGCCCGGCTTCGCCGCGCAGTGGCTGGTGCCGCGCCTGCAGGGCTTTCTGCAGCGGGCGCCGCTGCTGGACGTGCACGTGAGCACCACCAACCGCCTCGTGGATCTGCAGGCCGAGGGCGTGCACTTCGGCGTGCGCCACGGCCGGGGCCGCTATGCCGGGCTGCAGTCCGAGGTGCTGGTGGCCGACGACCTGATCCCCGTGTGCAGCCCGCGCCTGGTGGCGCCGCGCCGCGCGGCGCGCATGGCCGACATCACCAGCGCGCGGCTACTGCACGACGGCCAGCGCGGCGACTGGCGCCTGTGGTGCGAGGCGCACGGCGTCGCCACGGTGGACTGCGAGCAGGGCGTGGTGTTCGCCCACTCCAACGGCGCCGTGGAGGCGGCCGTGGCGGGCCGGGGCTTCGCACTGGTGCGGCGCGCCCTGGTGGCGCGGGAGCTGGCCGCGCGCGAGCTGATCGGCCTGCGTGCGGACAACGACAAGGGCCGGGGTACGGGCGCGCTCGCCACGCCGCTGGCCTACCACCTGGTCTACCCGCCCGAGACGCTCATCGACCCGGCGCTGCGGCAGTTCCGCGACTGGATCATGGCGCAGGGGGCCGAGAAGGCATGATATGGATTTGATAGCTGCTTGCGCTCTTCTTTCCTTGCTTTCAGACATAAAACCATCTGAATCGCCCATTTGACAGGCGCCAACAGCTATTGTTATTGAAGCGCCCGCGCCATGTAGACGGCCCCGCCGCCGTAGCGCAGCAGCCGCTCGCGCTGCCCCGCGTCCTGCAGCGCCAGCACGGCATAGCCGTGGCGCTCCCAGTAGCCCTGCGCGCCCTGCACCGCCACCAGGGCGCTGTGGCGCAGGCCCTCGGCCCGGGCGCGCTGCCACAGCGGGGCCAGCAGCGCGGCGGCCAAGCCCTGGCCCGCGTACGCGGGATGCACGGCCATGTCGTGCAGGTACAGCGTGTCGGCCTGGGCGACGGGCTCGAAGTCGCCGTGCAGCGGAGTGACCTTGTGCAGCGCGGAGCGGTAGGCCGCGAGATACCCCGCCACCTCGCCATCTTCGCGCACCAGCACCAGCGAACAGTTGGCCGGGCTGGCCAGGCGGCGCGCGAAGACCTCGGCGCTCTCCACGAAGTCCTCGCCATAGCACGCCGTTTGCACCGCCAGCAGGCCGGGCAGGTCGGACGCCGCCAGGGGGCGGATGGTGTGGCGCATCAGCGCTTGGCGGGAAGAGTGGCCAGCGGTACGAAGTCGTCGAGGGACAGGCCCTTTTCCTTGAGCAGCGCCTCCAGCACGGGCGCGAGGCGGCCCAGGCTCTCCTGCACGGCCTCGCGCACCGTGTCCACCACCACCTGGGTGCTGCGCTCGATCTCGATGTTGAGCGCATCGCCCGCGCGCTTGCCCTCGAACACCGTGGCGCGGCGCGTTTCGGGGATCAGCCAGACCTCGAACCAGCCCTCCTGCCGATTCACCTCGGCCACCGTCAGGCTCGCGCCGTGGATGGCGATGTAGCCCTTGGCGAAGACATAGCGGCGGAACGCCTCGGGCACGGCCACGCGCCAGACGAGGTTGTTGTCGAACTCGCGGCGTTCGACGAGCGTGCCGGTGAAGTCCACGTGGCCCGACAGCGGGTGGCCGCCGATCTCGGCGCCGTCCTTGGCGGCGCGCTCCACGTTCACGCGGTCGCCCTCGCGCAGGCTTCCCAGCGTGGTGATGTTCAGGCTCTGCAGTATCACGTCGAAGTTGGCCTGGGTGGGCGAAAGGATCTCGGTGACCGTGAGGCACACGCCGTCCGTGGAAACGCTGGCGCCGATGGCCAGATCCGTGCAGAAGCCCTCGGGAAAGTCGAGCGTGAAGCTGCGCAGGCCCGCGCGGTCGGTGATGGCGGCGATGCCCGCCGTGGCTTGGACGATGCCTGTGAACATAGTGGACCGGGATTGTGCCACCCGGTCCACGCGGTCATTTGGAACGAAGGAAATCACCCACTTCCAGCAAGATCAGCTCGTTGTCGTCGGCCTTGTTGGGCTCGCGGCTGGAGCTGAACGGCAGGTTGTTGTCGTTGCCCACCACGATGTGCATGCCGTCCACCACATCCACGTTCTCGATGGTGAAGAACGGAAAGGCGAGCACGCCGTTGGTCAGCGGCTTCTTCGCGATGCGCTTCGGGTCCTGGATGTTCATCAGGTCGATGTAGCCGATCTTGCGCAGCGCGCCGCCCGCGTTCGCGTCGTTCAGCTCCACCTTGTACACGCGCTTGAATTTGGCGAGATCATGGAAGCAGTCGGCGCGCCTGGCGCCCTCGGGGCAGGCCTTGTCGGCCGTGCCTTCGCCGTTGTCGCGCTCGATGATCAAACCGGTGCTGGCGTCGATCATGTTGAAGTCGCCAATCGCGTGGTGGTTGGCCTCCAGCACGTACTTCCAGTGGCGGCCGGTCCACTTCTCCTGCTGCACGTCGAACTCCAGTACACGCAGGTACTGCCTGCCGTCCAGGTTCTCGTAGGCCTTGGCGGCTTCGTTCCACAGCGCGCCTTCGAGCAGGGCGTAGAGCTTGCTGCCGTCGGGGCTGGCGGCCATGCCCTCGTAGCCCTTGGAGCGCTTGACCTGGAAGGGCGTGGGCGGGGCGTCCGGCGCGCCGGGCAGCAGCACGCCGGGCGCGTCGGGCGAGCGCACCGTCTTGCCGTCCACCTGCGTCTCGAACACGGCCAGCACCTTGCCGTCCAGGTCGGCCTTGATGAGGAAGGGGCCGAACTCCTCGCCGATCCACAGCGCGCCGCCCGCGAACTGGAAGCTCTCGGGGTCGAAGTCAGCGCCGGTCAGGTAGCGCTTGTCCGTGCCCTCGTGCGTGATGCGAAACGGCACCTTCTTGTCGGGGTCGTGCAGGAACACGGTCTTCTTGCGGTCGAACCGGCCGGTTTGGAAGTCCACCGCGTAGTGGTTCAGGTACAGCATGAAGTCGGGCGAGTTGGCCTTGGAACCCGCGCCGTTGTCGGTCAGGATCCAGAACGAGCCGTCGGCCATGCGCTTGATGCCCGAATGGCCCTGCGCGGGCTGGCCCTGGAACGGCAGCGCAATACCCGTGTCGCGCCCGCCCGACTGGCCCATGACGCTGCCCACGGCCTCCACGCGGCGCGGGGTGGTGAACTTGCCGCTGACGCGCAGGTCCGGCGGCGCATCCTGCGGCGCGGGGATCAGTGTCAGCGCGAGCAGCACGGCGTGGCCGGCCAGCGTGGCGGGGTAGGCCTGCTGGGCCTGGGCGGCGGTGGTGGAAAGGCAGGCCAGGGCGGCGCACGCGGCGAGGGTGGAGAAACGGGACATGGTGGCTGGAGGCAGAAAAATGAAGCCGCCACGATGCCGCCACTGCGTGACGCGGCCATGACATGGGCCGCCGCCCAGGCGCTACTCTATTGATAGCTTTCAGCGCTTATCCAGCAAGCGCTGGGGGCCGATTTCATATCAATCCTAGAAAGACCACCGCGCACTCAGGCGCGCGCTGCGCGGCTCCATGGGGTGGACGTGGCGGCCCTCGATGCCGCCCCCGCATTCGCCGCGCGCCACCTCGCCCGCGGTGCAGGAAGCGTAGAGGTATTCGATGTCGTGGCCCTTGCGCCCCGCGAGGTTGAACACGTCCAGGCCCAGCGTGAGCTTCCGGTTCACCGCGTAGCGCGCGCCGAGGTTCAGCACCGTGCTGGAGCGCGAACGCACGCTGGCCAGTGTGTCCAGCGCGCGCGGACCCATGTACCGCGCGCGCAGCGTGGCCGTCCACGGCCCTTCGGTGTAGGTGGCGCCCAGGGCCAGCACGCGCTCGGCCGCGTTGTCCACGTGGTTGCCCTCGCCCTCGGGCGCCTCGCCGCGAAAGCGCGCGCGGGACAGGGCTGCGTCCGCCTCCAGCCGCCAGCGCGGGCTGGCACGCCAGCGCACGGTGGCCTCGATGCCGCGCCGGGTGCTGGCGCGGCCCGGCTCGGTGGTGCCCGCGTCGCCCACGTAGACCAGTTCGGAGTCCAGCCGCAATTGCCACAGCGCCGCCGTGAGCGTGAGGTCGTCGCCGCGCTGGTGGCGCCAGCCGATCTCGCTGCCCCAGCCCTTGACCAGCGCGGGCACGCGGTCGGCGGGCAGGCCGGTTTGCGGGTCGGTCTGGATGGTGGCGCCGCGCACGTCGTTGCTGTGGAAGCCCTGGCCCAGGTTCAGGTACAGCTCGTGCGCGGGCGCCAGCGCGAAGGCCAGCCCGGCCTGGGGGCTGGCCAGCGCGTCGTGCCCGCTACCGCTGTTGGCGGCGCCATGGACGGGTTCGCGCCCGCGCACGCGGTAGCGCAGCACGTCGCCGCGCAGCCCGGCGTAGCCGCGCCAGCGCGGGCTGAAGGCGACGAACTGCTGGGCGTGCAGCGAGAGCAGGTCCTGCGACACCGCGTCGTCGCGCACCGTGGACAGGCGCTCGCGCGCCGCCGTGGCGTACAGGCCCACCTCGGCGATGCGGTCGCCGCGCCACTGCGCGCCCAGGCTCAGCAGCCCCTCCAGCCCGGCGATGCGGTTGGGCATGCGGTGGCTGGCCTGGGCGCCGAACACGCGGCGGCGGTCGGTCTGCTCGAACTGGTCGCCGTCCACGGGGTTGTTCAAGAAGTAGGTGAAGTCGGAGAACAGATCGAAGCGGTAGTCGATGGCGTAGGCGCTGAGCTGCGTCTGGCCTTCGGGGCCGTGGTCGAACCACTGGCCCGACAAACTCAGGCGCCGGGTGCTGCCGCCGTCCGTGGGGTTGAGCGAGCCCCAGCGCGGCAGTTCGCTGCTGTCGATCAGCCGCTCGGGGATCTGGTCGGTGGCGTTCCAGTGGCTGCGGTAGGCCATGGCCGTGACGCTGAAGCCCCGCGTGGGCGAGCCCTGCGCGAGGCGCGCCACGGCGTTGACCTTGCGCAGGCGCTCGGGCACGGTCCAGGGGCCGTCGTTGCCCTCCAGCTCGATGGCGCCCAGCCAGGTGCGGTCGTCCTGCGTGCGCGAGCCCGCCGCGAGCAGCCTGCGGAAACCGTTGGCGCCCACCGTGGCCTCGGCGAACGGCGCGGGCAGCGCGCTCACGTAGTCGAGCGATGCCGAGCCCGCCAGCGAGAAGTCGCCGCTGTCGGCGAAGTACGGCCCCTTGCGGTAGCGCACGCCGGAGACGAGGTCGGGGATCAAAAAGTTGAGGTCGGCGAAACCCTGGCCGTGGCCGTGCGAGGGCATGTTGACGGGCATGCCGTCCACCGTGACGGCGAAGTCCGTGCCGTGGTCCAGGTTGAAGCCGCGCAGGAAATACTGGTTGGCCTTGCCGTCGCCCGAGTGCTGGGTCGCCACCACGCCGGGCACGGCCTCCACGATGTCGCCGGGCCGCAGCTTGGGGCGGGCCTGGAACGATGCGCGCTCGGCCGCGCCCTCGCTGGCGCTGTCGGCCGTGCCGATGGCGGCGTCCCGGGGGCCGTATACCTGCACCTCGGGCAGGTGGGCGGCGGGCTGGGCCCCCGCGGTGGCGCCCGCGGCGAGCAGGCTGATGAACGCCCAGGGGCGTGAGGGGCGCGTAAAGGGCGCGAGTCGCATGGTGGTCTGCCGTGGGTTGGTATGAACAATTTAAAATTCTTCATACATCAGCCCCCGGCGCCATACGCCGTTTGGCGCATGGACGAAAGACTCCAGGCTCTTAGTTCACGGGCTTGAGGTGGGTGTGCGCCGGCATGGCGGCGCCGTGCGAATGGCGCCCGTGGCCGCCCGCTTCTTCGAGCGGTATCAGGTGGATGCTGCCATGGCGCACGCCGCGCAGGGCCACCACCTGCCCGGCCAGCGTGCGCACGGCCTCGGAGGGGCCGCGCAGCACCAGGGTCTCCAGGCAGTGGTCGTGGTCCAGGTGGGTGTGCAGGCTGGTGATGACGAGGTCGTGGTGGTCGTGCTGCAGGTTCAGCACGCGCGCGGTCACCGCCTGTTCGTGGTGGTCGTACACGTAGCTCACGTTGGCCACGCACCATGCGGCGGCAGCAGCAACACCTGGGCGCTTGGCGCCGGCGGCCTGGCCGCCGTGCAGCGCGTCGCTGCCCAGCCGCAGGCGGATGAGGTCGCGCACGGCCTCCGAGCGGTTCTCGTAGCCCTGGCGGGCGATCAGTGCGTCGAACTGCTGCGCAAGGGCGTCGTCCAGCGATATCGTGAAGCGTTGCATGGCGAAGAGGGGTAGGGGTGCGGGTGCCGGCGCATCATAGTGCGGGGCCCTGGCCCGCCGCGCCGTTCATGGCCCCGTTGCCTCGATGCGCACCGGCGTGCCCACGGCCACGCGGCCGAACAGGTCGATCACGTCGGCATTGGCCATGCGCACGCAGCCGTGCGATGCGGGCACGCCCAGGGGCGCGCCGTCGGGGCAGCCGTGGATGTAGATGAAGCGGCGCAGCGTGTCCACGCTGCCGCCCCGGTTGACGCCGCGCTCGCAGCCCGCGAGCCACAGGATGCGGCTCAGGATCCAGTCGCGGCCCGGGTGCCGGGCCGCGAGCTCCGGCGAGTACACCTCGCCCGTGGGCCGGCGCCCCACGAACACGGTGCCCGGCGCGCAGCCCGCGCCCACCTTGGCCCGCACGCGGTGCAGGCCGCGCGGGGTGCAGCCGCTGCCGTGCTGCTCGCCCACGCCGCGCAGGCCGGTGGAGACGGCGTAGCGCGCCAGCGTGGCGCCGTCCGCCGCCACCAGGCACAGCTCCTGCCGGTCCACGCGGATGCGGATCTCGCCCGTCATGCGCGCTGCCTCACCCGGCCGCCGCCAGCCCCGCGCCGTGCCCGCGCGTGAAGGCTTCCTCGAACACCGAGTAGCCCGACCAGTCGCTGTGCGCGAAGGCGAGCCGCGCCGTGGCGGGCGTGGGCACCCAGGGCGTTCGCTCTCCGTTTGATAGCTGCTTGCGCTTGCCAGGCAAGCGCTGGAGGCCGATTTGGCTTAAATATGCCAGCAGCCCCGGCGTGGGGATGGCCATGGCGTGGCCGTAGCGCGTGACCTCCACGCGCGTGGCGCGCTGGCGCAGGTCGGGGTGGGGCACGGCCAGGGCCGAGAGCGCAGCGTCGGCCCAGTGCCGCCAGGGCCGGGCGGCCAGCTGCTGGCGGCCGCCGGGCACGCTGCCCAGGGCCTGGTAGTAGCTCAGCACCGTGGGCGCGGGGCGCGGGTCCAGCCGCTGGTGCCCCGCGTCCACGTAGCCCAGGCCGCCGGGCGTGGGGTCGGCGTAGAGCACGTTGTCCCAGGCGGGCGCGGCGCCGGGGCGGTCGGCGAGCGGGCCGTCGAGGTGGATGTTGGCCACGAGCCAGGGCGCCCACGCCAGGCGTTCGGCCGCGCCCGTGAGGAAGGCGGGCGGCGCCTGCACCACGCGCGCCGCCACGAACACTGGCAGCGCCACGATGCAGCGCGGCGCCTGCCAGCGCTCCACGCTGTCGGTGGCGTGGTTGAAGGCGTCCACCTCCACGCCGTGGCGGCCTTCGGCGATGCGCAGCACGCTGGTGGCGGTGCGCAACTGGCCCCCCGCCATCAGGGGCGCAGCCAGGCGCCGGGTGAGCCAGCCGTTGCCCTCGGGCCAGGTGAGCACGCTGTCGCGCGCGTCTTCGTCCATGGGGTCGCCCGGCGCGTGGAAGCCGTGGCGGCTGGCGAAGTAGTGGATGCCCGCCCAGGCCGACACCGCGGCCGTGCCCGCGCCGTAATCGTCGCGGCAGCAGTAGTCCAAGTACCAGCGCAGGTGTTCGTCGTCGAAGCCTTCTTGCGCCAGCCATGCATCGAAATGCATAGCATCCAGCGCTTGGTGGCTGGGCGCCAGCGGCGGATTGGGCTTGAAACCGCGCAGCATGGGCATGGTGAAGCGCGCGGCCCGGGCGGCCGCGTCCACCGCCTGCGCAAAGCGGCGGTACTGGGCCAGCGTGGTGCCGGGCACGTCCTGCACGGGCAGCAGGCCGTCCTGCCATTCGCCGTTGCGGAACAGGCGCTCTTGCGGGCTGTGGCACAGGTGGCGTTCGTCATAACGCCAGCGGCCGGCCACGCGCTGGCGCAGGCCCAGTTCTTCGAGCAGGTCCTGCACCTCGCGCGCGTC